>Ga0209039_10000587_pt1 | contig 35354 bp, 36 predicted proteins | sample BogFormECP12_OM1_FD_188238 | JGI IMG/M metagenome (GOLD analysis project Ga0209039, IMG submission 188238) | Bog forest soil microbial communities from Calvert Island, British Columbia, Canada - ECP12_OM1 (SPAdes) (version 2) | ecosystem: Environmental > Aquatic > Freshwater > Wetlands > Bog ... | reverse complement strand
CCGACGACCCCCGGAATAGGCGGGTACGATGTTGGCCTGCTCTTCGTGGCAGAGATGGTTGGTGCAGTGGTCATCCTGCGAATCGCACGCAAGCACCATGTAAATTAAGTGTTTTTTTATCTATTTTTTCAAGAGCTGCAATCATACAACAGTCGTTTCAAGAAGAGTGAGGTAGAACATGCTGAAATCCGCTACTATTCAGGTAAGTGAATAGAGAGAATAGGCATGAAACGAAACAAGTTATCGGGTAACGTCAAGCGAGAATGGCTAGAACATGGCGATGACGAGGTAAGGGAAGCGAACGGTACATACAAGCGAACGCTATTATTCACGGTGTTAAATAAGAAGCAAGACAAATTCTCGACGACGAGCCAATAATGGCCTTATTTCGAACAAATGCTGTGTAATATAACAATTCTATTTATACAAGAAAAACGGAATCTAGAAAAAAAATGAAAAACGTCTCTTAATTTACGTGTAACTTTCGCTTTCGGATGGCCACGCATTCAGCGAGCATGGCAAGACCTGCCACAAGACTCACGATCCACAATGAATACCCGGGGGTGCTTCCACCACCACTACTCGCGGGTTGTCCCAACGAATACATGGAGAAATGTGCCACCGTGATCGTTGCAGTTTTGCCGTCCGCACTGACCGTGATCGTGAACCCGGCATCCACCCATTTGCCTTGGGCGTTGTCGTAAGTCATGAATTTTAGATCCGATGCAGATTTTCCTTGAAGACTCGATGGTAAAGGAACCGTGATCGTCACAGGGAAAGTGATCGCGCTCGTGTTGTTGGAACTCATGTACAAGTAAATCGCGTTTGAGTCACTAGAGAAACCGGGTGATGAACTCAATGGATTGGACGTCCACGCGCTGATGACCAACGACACGTTGCCGCTCACAGTTCCAGTAGCCGTTATGTTCAAGCCGCCGATCGACGTTGAAAAGGACGAGTTGAAGGAGCCCGAATGCAAATTAAAACTATGCGTGAAATCGGGCGGGTTGCTTGCGACACTGGGAGTAACACTGATTTCACTTGAAAAAGCACCCAGGCCTACTGAATTCACCGCGCAGACCTTGTAATAATACGTGACCCCGCTTTCCACGCTGGTGTCCGTCCACGTCGTCACGACACCCAAGCTTTGCATGATAAACTCGTAGCCGGATGTTGTACTACGTGAAATGCGATATCCCGTGATGGAGGAACTGCCTGCACTTGCCGGAGTTTGCCAGGTTAGCACCACACTCCCACTTCCTGCAGCACTTGTCGCGGCTAAATTCTGCGGCGCGCTCGGTGGTGTACCAACAGTGGCCGGTGCTTCTTGTGAAACTGGTCCTTCAAAGAAGGAATTTATCGCTGTTGCATGATAATAATATAATGTCCCTGCAGTGACACTCGTATCATCGTAGGATGTAACGTTTGCGATGGTCTGGTATAGCGTCTCGCCTCCATAGGTGGCTCCCCGATAGATTTTATAACCGATGATGGCAGAACCACCATTCGTTAATGGCACCCACCACGAGACGTGAATGTGCCCGGAAACGGGATCTGCAATCAAACTTCTTGGCTCGGATGGTGCCGTGATGATCGGCAAGCAATAGACTTGGTGATCCGTGGACCCAACATAGATACGCCCATTGGCAACTGCAGGAGAGGAATCGACATATCCACTCGTTTGAAAAGACCATTGGAACATACCCGTGGCAGCGTCCAGGATAGTGACCGTGCCGTCTTGACTGCCAACGATGACATGACCCGCCGCGATGGCAGGTGATGATTCTATCCAACCGCCTGTTGTGTAACTCCACAGTTGCGCACCGGTGATCGCATCAAGGCAATACAGTTTATCATCCTCGCTGCCAATGTACACCTTGCCGTTCGCAACGGCAGGAGAAGAATCAAAGAAGGTTCCAGCGGAAAAAGACCACAAGCTTACAAACGTCGAGTCGTTCAAGCAATAAATTATGTTATTAGAACATCCAGCATACAGCCGGCCGTTAATGACGGCAGGGGAAGAAACCTCGGAACCGCCAGGAGTATTGAATTGTCGATATGTGTTGTGAGTAAGAGCGTGCACGCAAAAGATCGAGCCATTATCACACCCGAAATAAATTAAGTTCCCATGGATGGCAGGTGCTGATTCAATCCAATCAGTCCCCGCTGTATATGACCACTGTAGCGTGCCATTGAGTGCATCAAAAGCGTACAAGTGTGAATTCGCTGTGATGCCATTAGAGCTACCAATGTACACGCTTCCGTTGGCAACAACCGCCGAAGTGGGAGTCCCATGGTCTGGAAGCCAGGAATGCCACACGATCGCGCCCGTGTTCGCATTCAAGCAAAATTCTGACTCGTTGCCGGTTCCACTGCCAATGTATACGTATCCACCCGCGATTGCCGGAGAATCATCCACTGCACCGTTGAGGTTACGACTCCACAACAAAGAGCCATTCGTTGCATTCATGCAATATACATGATCATCACCCGAACCGCTCCCGAAATAAACACGACCATTGAAGATCGCGGGGGATGATGCAACTTGTCCAGTTGTCGTGTAATTCCAAAATTTTCCCGCGTTCGCGGCAGCCGTTGTTGTCACGGAGCCGGAATGATTGAAGGCCGCGTGAAACATCGGCCATTCATCGCCAACTTGATCGCTGCTTGGTGGCGCGGGGGAAGGCCGTGGTGTGGTAGTCGTGTAAGATTTCACCACGAAATTGGTGGGCGATACAAATGATAACGCAATGCCCATGCTAAAGAGCATGACCATCGTGACTCCAACGGCTACTGAAGCCTTTTTCAAAGATTTTTGATTTTTAACTAGCATGTTTTTCAGCCCTTGTAATAAATTCATCGTTAATTTTTTAACGAGGAGCTTCTGAACGAAAACGAGAAAAGATACTTTTCGAACATGGTAAATTCATGTGATGATAAATTAAATCATTTGCGTGGCATGATGTAAAATCAAAAATATTCAATTTCTAACATCATTTTCAACGAAGTAGTTGGCCTTCAAAAATAGACATCGGATCGCTATCGAAAAACATCAAGAGATATTTGTTAAATATGGAAAAAGATACATTAACCGATTTTTTCTAAATATTCTTCCGTTTTTGACGTGAAATCATCCTTGACGTCTCCATAGGTGAGAGTCGCCAGCATGTGCCCCCTGTGGGTCGCATCGAATAATTTCACGGCCTGAATGTGCTTGTATTCTTCCAATGCCAAGACATATTGCTTGCAAGTATTGCACGCCCTGACCGTTTCCATGTCATCTTCCGTAACCACGCGCGCCGGTTTTTGAATTTTATCTTCAAGGTCCATGACCTTGTTGACCAGCGTGTCTTGTTGCTCCTCCATGGACTTGATTTCTTGTTCAAGCCGGTCTTTATCGGCAGCAGCGCTCTCGGCCAGGGATTCCAGCTGCTGGATCGTGTCTTGACGCTTGGCAAGCTCGTTTTCCAGCTCAGCAATCCTTGCATCCTTTTCTTCGATGCAAGCATCTTTCTCCGCGACCGCAGAAGTTTGTTCGATAACGGAACCTGCAGCCGTGTCGAGTTTTTCCGCCATTTGCTTGTTCAGGTCTTCTTGCTCCTTGATGGATTCCGTCTTGGTCGCCATTTCCTGCTCCAGCGACTTTATCTTGTCATCCCGTTCCTTCTCGATTGTTTCAATTTTCTTGGCAAGATCGTTGGCCTTGGCTTCCAAGTCTGCTTGCATTTTAGCTTTTTCATCTTCCAATGCCTTGATCTTGCTGGATTTCGTCGTGAGTTCCTCTTTCTGGGACTCGATGGTTTTCCGAAAGTCCAGGATCATCGTGCCGGATAGCTTGTAATCTTTCCCGGGTTTCTTTTGGATTGCTTCCCAATCTATTGGTTTGTTACCCATGATTCTCAATCACCGCGTCGTTGGCGATTTTTAACGTGGTCTAAACCTCAATTCCCGGATTATCTTATAAACATAGCTTTATGCGATAAAACATGGATCAACTGAATTAATATTCATCCAGGCCAGCCATCGGATCCACGTGCGCGATATCGCCGAACTTTACTTGAAAATCGGCGATGTTTTTTTCGATAATCTTATATGCTTCATCCGGTCTTTTCCACTCTTTCACGTCAGAATATTTCGGGTTCTCAAGATTCTTGTACGTGCGGAAAAATTCGTGCAGCTCGGCCATGACATGTCGTGGGATGTCATCGATGGTATCATAATCCGCGAAGAACGGATCGTGTACCGCGACTGCCAGGATCTTGTTGTCGATGCCTTGCTCGTCCTCCATGATCAAGACCCCGACGGGCTTGCATTCGACCAAGGTTCGAGGGAATGTCGGGTGGCTGATTAAAACCATGATATCTAGGGGGTCTCCATCTTCTGCAAGCGTGCCAGGAATGAAACCATAATCCTGGGGATAGATCACCGACGAATGCAAGATGCGGTTGAGCAAGATCAAGTTCGTGGTCTTGGACAGTTCGTATTTCACTTGCGAACCCTTCGGGCATTCGATGATAGCATACAATCGCTCTGGAGGATTCGGCCCGGGCATGATGTGCTTCCAGATGATGAACGGGGGTAATATAGTCTTTCCAGGCATGCGCGTTTTCTCCTTGTCTAAGTTATCAGATGACCATTTGCACCCGGCGATATATACAATGGTATCTATTTTATGACCAAGCTCCTAAATTCAATCATAGAAAACAAGCACGTGCATTCGAGCAAGAATGCACGGCTTTTTTGGGAAAAAACCAATGATGGACTGGCAAATCGACATCGAAACGCTCAATAATAGGATCCTTGCAACATCGGTGGCGCCATGGGATGCGCACTATCTCATTGCCAAATATGGTTTCAGGCGCGAAACATATCCGGTCTATCATTATGGAAACGTCGAAAATGCAAGAGTCGCTGTATTTGGTTACAATCCCATCGCCGATGATCTCGTGGACACGTTCGAAACGGCTTTGCTCAGTCATCAATACGCGATGAATCCCGATAACGCAATGTGCGAGGATCCGAATGCCGCGTTGATGACGGTCATCAATGATTACTATACCATGTATTTCGACGACACGCGGATGGAGGAACAGCTGCGCGGTCATCTTTCTCCCGACAATTACGAGGAATTGCGAAGTCGCATGATCGGGAATTCGACCTACAAGAGCGTGACTCGCGTGTATCAATCCCCGTTTGTCGTCATGAACTTGTTACCTTACCATTCGCCGAAAACATTCTTGAAATTATTTGAAGATGATCAAGTGGCGCCCATCCTCGAGAAAAATTGGGCAGTCACGATCAAGAACCTATTCCGCGCGACGAAGCTATCCCTCCTGCATTTCTCTGGCCGGGACGTGTTCAGGAAGGCGGTGAAACAACGTGACCCGCGGATTTTTCCACCCCTTCTTATTGACGTGGAGTCGGTCGACGACGGAACTGGGAATATCTTGCAAGGGACGTGCCGTCTCAAGAATCCCGCTGATGAAGCCGAAAAGCAAGTAAAGTTCGTGGTAACGAGCCAGGTAACATCAAAAGTTGACGTTCGTGCATTTCAAGCCATCCACGAGTTCACCAAGGATAGCGGCATCAAGATCACACTGTTTTAAACAAAGAGAAAAAAAAGTTTCGAGATTCACTTTCTCATTTCTTCACGATAACTGGATCCAACTCCAATTTAATGGCTCGTTCACGCCTTCGGCAGCGTCGGCAACTGCTCGCGGAATTATTGCTTGGTCACGTGTCATCACGCCCCGTGCAGCGAATACGTTGAACACGGAATCGTCCATCACGGCAAAATACGAGACACAGCGGGTTTCGCCGAAAGGCAAGTGAAGGGCAATAGCGATGTCAAAATCTGACGCGTACCGCGTGTCTGCATGGCCGATCACTTGCCCGGCCTTCACGTACTCGCCTGGAAACAAGCCACTCGTGATGTTGACATGAAAAATCGTGATTATAAACTCTGGGGCACTCAACGGGCACAAATCCACGTGAAACCCACGCAACTTGCCCGGCGTCATCTCGTGTCCTTCCCACGCGATGTCCACGACGATCGCGTCTGCAGGCGCATAATCTTCAATTGCCGATGATGAATTCTGGTAGGCGGGTTTTGGCTGGAAATAATGTTTCATGGATCGCTGGCCAGCCTCGTAGGCGTCGACATAGGAATGACCCGCGTGAGACCGGAACCGAGAAATGTTAGCAATTTTCGACAAGTCCGTAAAATTCGCTGTGATGAAATGAGGATAAGCCATGTCATTGATGTTGCCAACAACGATGTATGGAATAGACGCAAGACAAGCGAGGCCACCGATGGTCACGACTGCCAAGATCCCTTTCACTTTTCGGGGAACGACGCGTGCCGTCCATTCACCAGCAAGGTTTCTTGGCGAGAGAACGATGACATACACGACGGACGCAGCAATGTTAAAAAATAACAAGGTTGCACCGACTTGCAGCAACCCTAGCAGCACCATCAAGACTGCCGTGACGAGCAGTATCTTGTTGCCAATACGCCGAGCAAGGAAGCCGATCGCCACTGAATCGATGAGAAGGAGAATCATCCCGAAAAATTCCGGTGTCAGCATTGACATGTTCCCTCGAGACGTGAGTTGCGTGTACATGCCAATCGCAAGGAATAGGGGAAAAATAGACATGCCAAGACCAGCAATCGCCCAACCGATTAGGCCGCGCTGCTTCAAGATGATGCCAGCGAACATCAAGGTCACGTTGGCTAAAATAGGAAAGATGAGGAAAAATGATTGGACAATTTCGACAATCGACGTGTCAAGCGTCCCGAAAAACAAAAGCAATTCGCCGAGGGGAAACAAGCCCCCCAGCCAGAGCCAGCGTTGAAGGCTTTTTTCTTCCATGCATCAAGTATGACTCAGTTGCTAAAAAATTTTTTCACGCGTTCTTCTCAGGCGAACGAAAGACAAAACCGATGAGTGTCTTGAGCTTGGACGGCCTCACGAAGAATGCCGGGACTTTTTTCTGGTAATCCTTGTATGAGTTTCCAAACCGGCCGATGAGCTCGCGTTCCTCGACAAATCGCACGTGGATGGTAAAGCCGAGCAAGTATATCAAGTAAAACACGATGGCATACGGCGTGAACCTGAAAATCATGCCGCCAAGAGCGACCGTCAACATTCCGCTGTACATGGGATGTCGCAAGGCCGAGTAAATCGCGTTGGTCTGGATCTTGCTTTCCTCGGGAAAATACAAGTACACCACCGTCGTGTAATCGAACCCGAACGTGAGGATAGAACGTAACGACATCCCTAATCCAATGATTGCGATGCCAATACCAAGAATAACCCGTGGCCAAAAGATGAAAGATGCTGAAGTTCCAAGATTGGATTCGAATGGAGCCACAAGAAAGTTGAACGGTGCAACAGTCCAGAAAGCGCCCTGGATCTGAGAGAAGTTGACAAACGCTAACGAGATCACGAGAACGATGCCGCAAAAACCCACGGGAACGATTCGCTGGTATGCGAGGCTGCTGTATTTTGCTTTCAATCGCTCCCGCCAGAACCACATTTGGTAAGTTAAGATGAAGCCAGTGATGCCGACAATACACACGCCGAGGATCGGGAATAGACCAATCAAGACCGCGTTCATTCCCGAGTTAGCAAGAATATCGGGGAGATAATTATCGAACAATATTATCACGATGAGGCCAAGGATGAAGGATGAAATGAAAATGACCGGGACAAGAGCGATCTTCTTACCAGCGAAGCGAGGGGTCGTTTTTTCCCTGAACTTGTCAAATCCTTTGAGAACGGGTTTCTTCATGGAGAATCACTTCATTTCTCAAGCTTATTGCTAAATCAATGTAACAAGGAGGTGTTTAACAATTCGCTTCATATACCTTCGGATCGTTTCCCGGCGCCAAGTTCTCGAAACCGGTCAAGCACTGCATCACCATCCTTCAGTGCGCTTTGCGGGCGAGGATATTCCTCGGTATACACGTGCAGTACTTCTTCCGGCTCTATTACCGTGGCAGATTCATCGATCGAACCATCTGACAAGGTCATGGCAGACACATCCAGCCCGAAGGTTTTCGCATAGAACTTGTAAACTGCCTGGCGCTTATTTTCCTTCAGATCATGAACATCATTCTGTAAGTGCACGTTTTCGACCTTATTCTCGGCGCCGTGCAATCGATACACGGATTTGATGAATGGAAATTCACGCTTAGGAACCATCCGTGTCCAATCATTTCCATCAGATACGATCAATTGCGGACGGGGCGCAGCCAGTGCCGCGATCTCGGCAAAATTTGTCTTGTAACCTTGCCCCTTGTAAATTGGCATACCGCTCTCGCATGTGCATCCTCCGAAAAAGCCGGAAGAGACCTGGATCAAGGGTGCCGGAGCGGTCACCCGGTTATCGAGCGCTGAACAGAGAAACGTTTGCGTCCCGCCTCCCGATTCCCCGGTCATCCCTACCCTCGTTGCATCGACGCCATCAAGACCCACGAGAAAATCCAAGACGCGCATCGAATTCCAGATTTGGAACATCAGAACTCGTGGATAATTATGCGGAACTTGCTGGTTCTCGCCAAAGCCGACCATATCATAGATGAAATTCATCGCGCCCATGCGTGCTAATGTGGCGTTCATGGTCTGGTACTCGGGCTGGAAGCGGGCATTTTTCTTGTGACCGTGCGGGCGGGAGATCACGGGAATTAATTCGTTCTCCGGTGGATGCAATGGGCGATAGAGATTTCCCGAGACGAAGAAACCGGGAACGCTCTCGAAAATAACATTCTCCACGGCATAGCCGTTCAATTCCCGTAAGCCGTGCGTCACGACGTTTAACGGGGTGCGCTTGGGCAAGGGAAATAATCCAGCATGTTTCAAGATGCCCTCGCGGATTGTTTGTCGGCGAGCCTGCCATTCCACAAGATTGCGGTAGGTATTGTTGATCTTCTTGAGATTTTGCTCACCCGTGCGACGATATGGCAATTCTATGCCAAAAATATACCATTTATCAGGAATTCTCACTATCATCCGATCCCAATTAGGCTATCTTCGAGTATTTCAAAGTCTCGCCGCGCAAAAAAGCAATCCAATCTTTCTATCGGCTGGTTGCCAACCTTAACGGCATCTGGCAACCCCAGACACTTATGAATTATAAAAGGACGTTTTTCATGTTTTTCATTCATATGGCGAAAGTTATATCAATAAAAAATTCCATTTGTTTTCCAAACGGAGGCCTTAGAGAATGGACGACAAACTTTCCCAAAAATGGGCTAAGCTCCCAGCTAAAGGAGTAATTGATAAAACAGCTGCAGCGCTCACGCAGCACGGATTCACCGTCGTTCAGGTGGATGATTCGGATCAGTCCCTTGATAAATTGAAAGAATTGATCCCGGATGGCTCGGACGTCATGACGGCTTCTTCCACGACGTTGTCCCAAATCGGGTTCATGGCTTGCTACTTGGATGGCGAAAACCCATGGCATTGCATTGGACCCGAGGTCTATAATGAAGAAGACCCGGAAGTCCAGGCGACACTGCGCCGGAAATCTGATACTGCCGATTACTTTCTTGGAAGCGTGAATGCTCTTACCGAATCGGGGGAGCTCATCGCGTGCGACGGGTCGGGATCTCGCGTGTCAGCTTACCTTTTCGCGGCCAAGAACGTGATTCTCGTCGTGGGGGCTCAAAAGATCACGCGCAACGTGCAAGATGCAATGCAGCGAGTCCGGGAATACGTATTACCGCTGGAAGATGAGCGCGCCATGCAAGTGTATGGCAGACATGCTGTCCTTGCCAAGTGGATCATCATTGCGCAGGAGATAAACCCTGGACGCATAACAGTCATTTTGGTGAACCAAGCACTCGGTTTCTAAATCTTTTTTCTCATAAACAACATGTACGATTTTTTTTTAGCTTGGATGAACAAGAATCATCTTCAAGCATTCATTAACATAACCTGGCTGAGCGCTGTGGAGATGATCATTATTACCGACAACAGCACGATCAAGATAACCTCGTATCTTTGGAATTTTCGCTTCCAAACCTTGTTCATCCAAAGCATCGTTAGACAAATCGAAATGACGATGAATGCAATCTCTTTTACTGGATACCAGGCAGATGGAAACAACATCTTGAAAAATTGGTTGATCGGCTCGTCAGGCAAATGAAAGAATTGCAAGAACGAATTTATCGCGCACTGGTATAACGAAAGGATCCAGAACCAGCACAAGAAAACGTCGATCACGTGAAATTTCGGTATCAAGTACAGGGCAAGCAGAATGCACGCCCCGATCACGGCGACCATCACCACCCCGAGCGCGTTGCCGAGCACGTGGAGTGCAAAGTTGACAACCACGTTTCCCCACGTGATGCCCTGAATGGCCACCTGGATGTAAATGCCAATTGCATAGAAAATGAATGATCCGATGGTGATGACATTCAAGATGAATAATTTTTTTTCCTGGATAAGGATCGCCTTGTGCCTTAATCGCGTTTATTCGCACCGATATTAATTTCCAATGTTGATTGGATAAACCCCGTATCTCTTCAATGCTTCGTGCATGGCTCGAAAGTTCTCGGCTGTTACGGGAGGCTGGATGCTATGACTTGATGCGAACACATATCCGCCACCGGGTGCCAATTCCTTTATTAATTTCAGCGTCGATGACCGGATGAAGTCAGGCGTGGAGGATAACAAGTCTTGCGTCGATAAATTGCCGATCAAGGTGATTTTCTCCCCGAAATGTTCGTGGATCTTGAAAATATCCATGCCCGCCGTCGGTTCGATGGGATTGATGGCATCGAACCCGATTCCAACAAGCTCGCCAAACAGCGGCGTGATGTCTCCGCATGAGTGCAAGATGATTTTCGCTCCCCTGCCATGGACTCGATCCACGATTCGCTTGTACCACGGGAATACGAGCCGTTGAAAATGCTTCGGGCTCATGAATAGACCATCCTTGTATCCCATGTCATCGTACATGAGGACTACCTCGTGGCCGTCATCGAGAAGCATCGCCACCAGATCCATGCAAGCTTTACCACGATCCTCGAACACTTTTTGAATGAATTCCCCATCATCCTTTCGCAATAACCTGGAAAAGACCGGCATCCCGAATGATTCCCACGTTGGCTCCAGCAGCGCTGCAAAGCTCGGGAACATGAAAATATCGTCGTATTTTTCTTGCAACTTCAAGATTATCTTGCTCAATGCGACCCGTAGCGGATGGACGGGGTCAATGGAACCCCACTGCTCGTAATCCTCGAAGCTCTGGAGATATCCACCCGCGTAATTGGTAACACCAACGCCAGTATGTGGATCCTTGTCAATCTGGAAAATCCGCCCAAATTCATCGACGTAATGGAGTGGATCGAGGAACTTCGACTTGGTTAGCAACATGGTGATCGCGAGGGGGAGATATTCGATGCCGATTTTTCTAAAGGTTTTGATAAACACTTCGTATCCCTTCTCGATGATAGCTGGCGAGTTGATCAGTTTCGAGGCAAGCCATCGCCACCCAGGCAAGAAACGGAGCGTATTCATGAAGCCCTTCAAATTCAACGTTGAAGGCTTGACGCCGAAATCTTTTGTCACGTAAGGGGAGTCAACCGAATTCTCGAACCACCCGACGTGATCTGGTTCTTCAAACGCCATAGTTTTTAACAATCGTTCTTTTGCATTCATACCGCGTCACGATCTTCTCTTGATCTCAATGCTATTGATGCAACGGGGCCTCTCTCGCTGCTTGGAGCATGACTTCCATCTTGGACGTGTCCATGGTTGGAAAGCAATGCACGTTCGCGAGGATGAACCGCCCGCCTGGCGCGAGGCGCTCGATGAGCTCCCTCGTGCGTGCTTTCACTTCCTCGGGCGTTGACCTCGACGTGAGGTGGTAATCCACGCCCATTCCGCCGATGATCGTGAAACGATCACCATGGAGTTGCTTTTCCTTGAAAATGTCAACATTCGATGTTGTCTCAAACGCGTGGCCGCCATCGAAGCCCCACTTGATGAAGTAATCGAACATCCTGGTGTTATCGCCGCAAGAATGGATGAAGACTGTGCCCTTCCGGTCGTGCACGTATTGACAGATGCGCGTGTAGGATGGGCCAAAAAATTCGTCGAATATCTTTGGATTCATCTGGGGACCGGTCTTGAAGGCAAAGTCATCCTGTCGAAACACCACCCGGACCCCCGCATCCATCATGGCGCCGATGGTTTTAAGCGAGAATTCCTCGAGTCGCTGTATGAACTGGCGAACGAACGCCGGATTTTTTCGCATGTTCAATGCGAGACTCTCGATGCCCATGGCCAGATATGGCCGGCTATACAATTCCACGCCGGCATCCCCGAACAGGCAGATCCTGCCACCGTGCTTAGCGATCAATTCCTTGAACATCTTGTAGGTCCGACGCGCAACTACATCCGGGTCCGGGAAGTATGGCCACGCGTCGTAATCAGCTTGCGTCTTGATCTTTGGCTCACGGTAAAAATACGATGCATTGCCCTCCTTGTCCATCACGATCTCGTTGTAAGTGCCCCAATCATCTTGGATCGTATGATCATCCACGAATCGGGTGAAGTACGTGCCATACATCGCCAAGGCGCTGTCGAAGCCCATCTCGACCGCGGCATCGAGTGGCGTGAACATGATTTTTTTCACTATAGCTTGCATTATCGCCCTGCCTAGCCAACCCATGCCAAATTTTGATAGCACCAACTTGCCAAGCCAGCTGTTCCGCAGCCGTTCATCGCTCATGCGAGGCTTCTTTCCAAGGATCCGATATGAGGGTCCAAGGTCCAAGAGATAAAGAAAGGTTGGTACCGTATCCAGCTCTTGCCCCTCCGCGGCAGCAATGATTTTCTCTGTTGGATTCGTTAGCTTTCACCTTTTGCGTTAACCTTTATGCATCATGAAAATGCTCGCGTAATCCTATCACTACCGAGGTTATCTTGTAGTTTAAAAAAGTTCCCTATGCAGTCAATCTCATGAAAACGTGGGTAGATAGATTGGTATTGAAAAATAGAAGAGTAAAAAGGTCAACAATGTGCTGATCAAATCTTTAATGGCTGAGAATTGGCTTGGAACATCGGGCCGATAAATTGGCTATAGAGTTTTGCGTAACCTTCTTGATCGCTGATTACACAAACCAGATCATTATCCTTGGCAGTCTCAGGCGCGAGCATGATTTCTTCGGCATCACGAGTTACTGCCCAATATTCGCCCGCTGTCTTGAGCTGGCGGAATTGCACGTTGCCCAAAACGGACATCTTCCGGATAATGTCCCCGTATTGCGCCAGGTCCCAATGGGTCGTCAAGAAGAACTTTTGCGCTTTCCGTTCGTACGCGACTTGCGCGATCAGCTCTAGGATTTCGGGAACGACCACGGGCGTCACGATGATGATCGACGATTTCGTGCGCCAGATCACGTCTTTCAAGTACGTGACCAGCCCTGCTTTCCCGATGATGTGCCACGTCTTGATGGGCTCTATTGGGCGGACCGCGTGCGCCGCGTTAGCAATTTCTGTCAGTTTTTCCTCAGTCTTTTCACCGAGGGTAAACGCGTCGTCGATCTTGTTCATGAACGTGAGCGTGAAATCCGCGATGCTGTCCTTAATCTTTTGAATGGTCTCGTCAACGGTCTGCTTGTTCGACGTTTCCAACTTGCCCGAGACGTCCTTGAACCGGTCTTTATGATCATCGAGCATGGCGAGCAGGTTTGAATTCATTTCCTTGCATTCCGATTTGAACAAGCCGATTTGCTCGTCGATCATGTTCGATGTCTTGGTCTTGGCCTCGTCCTTGTCACCAAGAATCTTGTCAAGCCGGTCCTTGTAGATTTGGCCTTGTTTTTCCTTCATTTCATCGGTATCGGACGTGAAGATGCTGGCGTGTTCCGTGTGCTGCGTCGTGGTATCGCCGTGATAATCAGCGATGATCTTCTTGTTCTTGGCGATGTCCGTGCTGACTCCTGCCTTGGAGCTTCCAACTTCCGTGTCAAATTCCTTGCGGAACTCGTCGTTGAATACCAAAACCTCGTCGCGATGGCCGTTGAGGGCCGTGTTGAAGTTGTCTTGGTGACCGTTGAACGACGATTCGATCGATGTCTTGAGCTTCTCCGTCGTGTCCTTGCAATGCTGGATGTTGGTCTGCATCGTCTCGAGCGATTCCTGGGATAAGTTAGATGCAAGACCTTCGAGCTCGGCGTTCACCGTCTCCTGGGCGAACTTGTCGAGATCATTCGACTCGTTCTTGAGGCCATCGTTTTCCTTTTCGAGGATGCCTATGACGTTGGCATTCAAGTCCTTCGTCATGTCATTCGTCTTGTCAATGTAGCCATTCGTCTCGGTTTCAAACGTGTCCTTGATGTTGTCTCCGAGTTTTATGATGCGTTCCTTGACTGCCTCGAAAACTTCCTTCCAGTGCGTGTGCTGGCCGAACAAGAGCGGGGCAAATGCACTGCGGCGAGATGCAAGAAACTTCGAAACATCGCCAAGTTGCGTGCAGATTTCGACCAGGTTATCGATGAGCAGCTTGGTCTTGTATTCGAAGTCCTGGACGTTTTTCACGTAATTATCTTGCTTGTCCGACAAGGTCGTGGTAACGTCCTTGGACATGTTGCCCGTCGTGGTCTTGAGATGATCGACGTGCTTGGCAAGGATGTCCGAGATGCGCTTCTTGAGGTCCTCGATCACCTCGTTCATGCGATCCAGATATTTCTGCAAGATGGCATCCATCCGTGGTTTCAAGTCTTCGGCATTCGCCTTGTGATCATCCACGTGCGCATCCAACTCGGTTTTAGCTTCCGTATCCAAAGCTTTTAGTCGTTCATCGAAATCTTGCAATAGATCATCGATAAGCTTGTTAACATCATTCTTTGCTTTTGCAGTGAAGTCGCCAGCCTTGCCATTGAGCGCATCGAGCGTGGAATGGATACCTTCCTCCACGGTCGATGAATCGTTCGTCATCTGATCGCGGAACTGCGTGAGCTTCTCATTCAAGCTCGAATTGTCGTCGGTGAATTTTTGGCTATGCGCCGTCCACTTGGCAGATATCTCGGCTTCCAGGTCATTGCTGTCGGCCTTGAACGTGTCGAAATTCTTGTCCAGCGTGCCGTGGATTTCGAGCTCGAGCGTTTTCGATGTTTCTTCGAAGCGATCCCGTGCCTTGGTGATTGTCGAGGTGGCAACCGTGCCTTGATCATTCGCATCGGAATTGAATTGTGCTTGCTGATCGGCAACGGTCTTCTCGATTTCGTCCTTCGCGTTCGAAGCGATGCCATCAAGCTCGTCGTATTTCTTGCTCTGGTCAGCCAAGACGGAATCTTTGATGATCGAAATCTCGTCCCGGAACTTCTTCGATTGATCGCAGAATAGACTGAAGTAAGGTTCTAGGGGAATGTATCGCTCGATCTTGCCCTCAATTTTCTTGAGGAACTTCTCTTGTTCGAGCTTATCCGTGATAGTTTTCACGGTATCGTAATCCATCTCCAGGAGCGACATAATTTGGCTCACGGTCGCTTGAGGCATTCCAAGATAACCAATGTAGACCTTTACCTCGTCTTCGAGAAGCCCGTATTGGGTAAATATATCCATGAAGACTTCTTTCAAACTCATTACATACACCCTTTAATTTTCGTTCAGTTACTTAATTGCAGAAATAACACTCGTTATCCAAGAGAACTTCTAAAATTCATCCATTCTCGTTAGATCGATAGTATTGTTAATATTATTGTCCCTAATGTTTATATTTCTTATTTCAAGAAGCAATCGGTATCCTATTTTAAGATTCAGTGGGTCATTAATGATCAAGCATTGGTCAACATCGAACCGCGAGTGAATGTCGTGCCCATCACAAACGCCAAGATCGTCATGATCGGGGATAATGAGGTCGGCAAAACCGCGCTGTTGCAACGATTCCTCGCGAGCGATGCTGGTGCTGCAGAAGTGTTCCGAGAGGACTATACGCCAACTTTAGGAGCTGATTTTCAAATCATCGAGTTGAAATCTCCTGAATCTACCATTAACTTGTACATCTGGGACTTGAATGGTCACGACTCGTTCAAGGCGCTGCGTGCGTATTACATGCACGGCATGGACGCGTATCTCTTTCTTGTCGATCTCACGCGCCCTGAGACGCTCGATCACGCGTATCAATGGCACGATGAAGTCCTTGCCGTTAAACCAGACGCAAGGGGTATCATCATCGGCACGAAATTGGATGGCGAACGCCAGATCGAGGATAACGCGCTTGATCGCATTGCAGCAGAGTTCGAATGCGAAGTCGTCCTGGTATCGGCGAAGACGGGCGAGAATTGCAATGGCATCTTGCGGAAAATCGCGAGCTTGATCCAACCCGGCACGGACGTCACCAAGAAACGAAACCGCATCGCTGGCACATGGGAGGACTTGGAATAGCAAGAATTCTCGAGCAAGAATCGGCTGCCGTGGCACCGGCTCGCTCGATCTCAACTTACGAGCTGTATATCGACCTTTTGCACGTGCGGCAGTTGCTGCAAGCCCGATTGCACGCGTTGGATGGTCTCGTCAACATCGCCTGGGATGGAAAAATAGGCCTCGTAGGAACATTTCCCTGCCTTTTCCTGGCAAATGCCCGAGGTAAACAGTAGAGGTAATGATATGACTTGCGACGTACGCATGATAAACTCGGGCGTGAGCTCCAGCACGATGATGCGTACCTTGATCACCTGGCCGCTGCAAGGGATCAAGTCGATCTTCATCATGTCGCCGATCTTGCGAAACACGGCAAACACATTGGATGCGCTCTTGACGTGCACGATCTCCTTCAACTCGTTCAAAGCGGATCGGGGCATTTGCACGGCCTCGTCTTGCGAGAGTTTTCCGAGCGTCGTGAGGTAAGCGTAGGTCGTCGGCGTGTCGATGCGAACCTGGTTTTGTAAGTAGTCCATCAAGGAAAATATCTTGTCGCATTTGGCAGCGATGGTGCCATCCAGCGTCGCGGGATCGATACCTTGACCACTTGCCGAGGAATAAAACGACGCGGGAATGTATTCCTTACGATTGCCCCGGTAAAACGCCATGTAAATGTCTTGATCCTCAAGGAGCTTATCGCGGAACTCGATCATGCGTTGCTTGAACAAGTCGATCGGCGGGGATTCCTCGGTCGTGATGACGGATAATTGGGCCATTTCAACCCCACCCCTTGCCCACTTGGAGGGGATCGCTAGCGCAAGATTGATGCTCTTGATGCCATCTTCGGGATCTTCTTGTATAAAGAATTCATCCGGTTCATGCACGAAATCCATCAATTTCGCTGTTTTCTTGACTATCTCCGCGTTCAATTTCTGCGGGATTGCCATGAAGGATACGGGGCCAAGCCTCGTGTCAAAGATCGAGAGCAAAATTGAAACCATGAAACCACCATTTAAAAGGCGAGTGCTGTTGGATCAAGAATTTCTAATGTCTTCAAGTTTTAGATTATTGCTTGCGACGGCAAATAGATGGAATTTTTTAAAATAGGCCGCTCGCAGATACGAGTGCCACGGCCTTCAATTTTTTTCGATAAACTCAAGGTTTTCGTTGAGAAATTTTCAAGTATGTGTTAATAAAAAACAATTGCTTATCATTACTTGTTGGGTTGTTACAAGTTACATGCACGATGACTGCCATGGATAGTCAATATATCGAGAAATCATTTGATAAAGATCTTCGCGGCTTGTTCAAGAAAGATGTTCGAATTGATAACAAATCCTTGCACAAAATTTTAGATTTGAGCGTTGATAAATTACAAGGCATCGATACCGTTTCGAAAGACAAGCTCGCTGACGTGGGTATTAATTCCATCTATGATCTCAGCCAAGTCATACCAGGCGAGGTCGAGATCGCGATGGATGCAACGATCTTGAAGAAATGGATCCGAAAAGCAAAAATCATTGTAAACTATATAAGCAATCCTCTCACGAAAAAGAAGCTTATCCTGGCAGGGCTCGATTTCGCAGGTAAGACCAGTCTCTTGTCAGTACTCAAGAAAGATTATTCTATCATCCAAGATTTAATGCCCACGAAGGGTGCACAGCGTGACGGCGTGGAATTCTTCGGGATTCCTATCATAACATGGGATTTGGGAGGTCAAGCTTTGTACCGCAACGAGTATCTCGATGGTTCCAAATCAAAGTTGTTTTTCTCAGACACGGATGTCTTGTTTTATGTCATCGACGTGCAAGATTCCAATCGTTATGACGAGGCGCTCGAGTATTACAAGAAAGTGCTCGAGGCATACACGAACCTTGGAGAAAAGCCCGCGCTCATCGTGCTCTTCCATAAGCTCGACCCGCAGATCCGGGATCAAGAAGAAACCATGGAACGCATCGCGCAATTGCAGGTGGACATCGCGAACGTGTCGACCGACTATGAATTCTCGCCCACGTTTGCAAACACGTCCATCTTTGACAAGAACTCCGTGTTCGTCGCGTTTTCACTCGGCATCCGCAACATCTCGCAAACCGCGGAGCTCGTGGCGTCGCTGCTTGAAGAATATTGCGTGAAGAGCAACGGTAAGGCAGCGGTTCTCCTGTCGTCAGAGGGCGAGGTGTTCGCGCAGACCGGTGCCACGAAAGAATTCATCGAGCTCGTGACGCAAAATGGCTTACTCATCGACACGATGGTGAAGTTCAACATCAGCAAGGGGTTCGTGTTGGAAAAGAATCCGGTCTTCAAGTTCACTGATAACGAGATGTATTTAATCGGCCACCACATTTCCTCGGGGATGAACCGCACCGTCTACCTGTGGTTGCTCCTGCAGAACTTGATCGATTTCACGAGCACCATCACGTTCTTCAAGAATGAAGTCGAGCCTCTGCTCAACTTGTTCATCATTTAATTACTTATTTTCGTAATAAAACCAAAACGAACGAATGTACATATCATTCGCTTCTGTTCTTCCTTTCTTACTCAAATCATTATAAGTAGGGAATGAAAATTAATGGCAATTCATTTTTGCAAGGATTCTGCTTTTTTTGCAATTGTAAAAAAGACGCGAGAATGCGACATAAGGCATCCGCCGATGACGGCAAACAGGACAATAAAAACCACCGAATAAGCGATTAGTTCAAAGTTAACAAGTGAAAATGATGGCGACAGCATCATCACGATAAGCAAGAGAATGGCAAATGCAAAGAACCCAAGCCCGGCCACGATTTGGCCAACTCCTTTCCCGCGAATTTGCGAAGGCGTTCCTTTAATGCCACGAGTCAACAGAAGCTGGGGGTTTTCCAGTATATCCTTGATCTTTTTCAGCCAAGGAATGGTTGCTCGGCCCTTGAATTGGATGGATTGTCCCGATTTCACGACTATTTCGAATGCGCTATCATAGCCATTGAACGTTTTCTTGATCAGCTTCGCATCGGCAATCGCTGTGAAGGGAATCCGCGTCACCAGCTGGCGAACCTTTGCAACACCATCCTCGTTGACGTGTACTTGCTTCACGATTTGAATTCCTGAAGTGCACAATGTTATGATGCTATCTTTCGTTCTGGATTGATAACCACCTATCCAGTTCAGCGGTGTTGAATCCCAATTTGCTCGCTGCGGGGCGCTAGGCGATCCAGGTTGGGATGCTTGACCTGTTTTTTCCTCGCTTGCAGGACTGGTTTGCTCCACGAGCGTTTCGCCACAGTTCGGACAAAATATTTCTCCAGGCGTGGACGTGCTATATCCGCATTTCTTGCAAATCATATTTGACATGTATACCATCGCTTCAGTTCGTTCTTCTATCTTAACGCGTGTTTTATCGAAGAGAATCTATATAAATACATCATTCTCGGTTAACGGGGATTAGAGGCTATTGGAGCGGCTTTCTCTCTCTATTTTCCTAGTTCCTCACTTTGGTTTGTTAATTCCTTTTGTAATCCGCTATATATCGCTTTAAAGTTTCGAGTATTGCTTCTCGAATAATTCCCGATAATAGGTATTAGTGCGAAGCAATTCTGCATGGGAACCGGAAGCCTCAATCACGCCATTGCGAAGGAGGATCAGCCGGTCCACCTTTTGAAGCGTCGCGAAGCGGTGGGCAATAATAAGCACCGTGGAGCCCTTCATGATTTCGTTCATGTTTTCTTGGATCAAATTCTCGGTATAAGAATCAATATTGGACGTCGCTTCATCGAGAATGACCACTTTTGGGCGAGCCAGGATTAACCGGGCATAGGCGATGAGCTGGCGTTGCCCTCCCGAAATGCCTACCCCTGCATCTCCCAATTTCGTTTCGTACCCCGAAGGTTGGCATTGAATAAATGCATCGGCCCGAGCCAGACGCGCCGCCTCAAAGACTTCTTCTTCGGTCGCCGTTGGTCGTCCGAATTTGATGTTGTTGAAAATCGTGTCAGCAAAGAGAAAGGTGTTTTGCGACACGATGCCGATTACCGATCGCAAGTCCTGCGTGCGGAGATCGCGAACATCTATCCCATCAATTTGCACCGACCCGTCCTGGACATCATAGAGCCGCGTGATTAAATTAATTAGAGTGGTTTTACCTGCCCCGGTTTCTCCCACGATGCCCACTTTCTCGTGCGGCTGGATGGCAAGATCGAGACGCTGGAATAAAGGCTCACGACCGTAGGAAAAGGTTACATCATCTAATTTAATTTCCCCCGAGATCGTGGCAGGAAGGAGTGTCGGCGTCGCGGGCTCGGGGATGACGGGCACGTTCACGATGCTGTCGTGAACATGTGTCACGGCGGCCTTGGCTTCCTGAAACGTGTTGAGCAAGCCCGCCAGGTCCTGCACTGGCCCGTTCAATTGAAACATGTATTGGGTAAAGGCGATCAAGATGCCAAGGGTGATCCCGCCATTGGCGTACTGGACGCCGCCGATGCCGATGGCTATCGCCATTGACAGCCAAAAATTGAGCGCGATGACCCCGCTCATCTGCGCATAGATCAAGCCATCCCGCATCCACAAGTCATTCACATGCTCGGAAACTTGCTTGAACACTTGCACCGTGCGATCTTCGGCGGTCAGCGATTGCGCGACGCGAATACCCGACACGTTTTCCTCGATGGTGGCGTTCATCTCGGCAGATATTTTGCGGATCTGCACATAATTTTCATTAGATAACGACCGGAACCGGCGCAAGGGGATCAAGATCAATGGAAACATTATGGAAAAGAGGATCCCGAGCACAGGATTCAATATTATGATAGTGATGATGATGAGGACGAGCGAGAGGACGTCGTTGACCAGGTTAATGATGCCGCCCGTGATCGACCCTAAAATGCTGGCATCGCTCATCACTATCGAAACCAACGCGCCGCGCTTGGCCGATTCGTAATATCGCATGGGAAAACCGAAATATTTGCCGAGCAGCAATTCGCGAATTTCTCGAATCACTCTTTGCGATGTGATATTCGTGGTTCGGATTTGCTTGATGCTGCCGAAGGACCGAACTGTATATATTGCCAGCACCATCAATCCAAAAAACAAGAGTGCTTGAACGTCCCGTCCCGGCAATGCAATGTCGATGATGTCGCGCAACAGCAGCGGTGGAAAGATCCCGATCACGCTCAATATCACGGTCCAGGTGATGGCAGCTGCGATCGCCTTTCGATGGCGTCGCAGAAAGGGGAATATGGCCTTGAGCCCGTCCCATTGTATCTCGCCCAGCGTGTTCATTCCACGCAAGCCTCCTCGTCTGGCTGTTGAAACTGTGATGCAAAGAATTCGCGGTAAAAACGCGATGCATTCATCAATTCTTGATGAGTTCCAGCTGCTTCGATCTGTCCATCCTTGAGCAACACGATCTTGTTTGCGTTCTTGATTGTCCAGAGCCGGTGGGCTATCACGATGGTGGTTCGCCCTTTCATCACGGTTTCCACCGCGTGCATGATGTTCGCATCGGTGATGACGTCCACGTTCGCCGTGGGCTCGTCGAGGATCAAGATTTTCGGGTTCGTGACGATAACTCTTGCCAGCGACAAGCGCTGAGCTTGCCCGCCCGATAGCCTGATTCCCCGTTCCCCGATAGGTGTCTCGTATTTCCGCGGCAACGTGCTCACGAATTCATCCAACTGCGCGACGCTGGCTGCTTCTTGAATCTCTTCCATCGTGGCGTCCGGCTTTCCATAGGTAATGTTCTCCGCGATGGTGCCATCGAAAAGAAACACATTTTGCATGACGATCCCGACATTCTTCCGAAGCGACGCCAGCTGGCAGTGTTTCACGTCTGTCCCGTCAATCAACACCGCTCCTTGCGTGACGTCATAAAATCGTGGAACGAGATGCACGAGCGTCGTTTTTCCGACACCAGACGGCCCGACCAGCGCGATGATCTCGCCGGGCATGACGTTCAAGTTGATGTCGTTCAAGATTTCTGCCTTTGCATGGTACCCGAAATGGACATTCTGGAATTCGACGTGGCCCTGGATGTCCTCGAGCGGAACGGCGTCTGGTGCGTCATGTATCGAGGGAAGCATGTCCATCATGTCATAGATCCGTTCCACCGCGACCTTGGTGCTGGTGTAATTGCTGTAAAACATGGTCACGGATCGAACCGGGGTGCCCAAGAGGCCAAAATAAGTGATGGCCGCGAACAATTGACCAACGGTTAGCCCTGTCGTGATAGCCAACATGCCGCCCATCAACAAGAGAAGCACGGTATAGACACCCATGACGTAACGCATGTAGGGTCCAAAAATCGAATCATACTTGTTTGCCTTGACGTACGCGTTGAAATACTCGTCATTCCACTTGAGAATGGCTTGCTGCATGAAGTCCTCGCGTCCATACAATTTTATTTCCCGCATCCCGTTGAAGGTCTCTTGGATGGACGCGGTAAGCATGCCATTGATTTTCCGGGCTTTTCTGTTGTTGGGCGTCATTTTCTTGGTGACGATTTGCATCGCCACCAGCAAAAGCGGGAAAATGCCCAGGAATATCAAGCCAAAGCGAAAATCCCACACGCTGATGATGATCAATGTTTCGGCCAGGATGCCAAGGTTGATCACGAAATTGACGAATCCCTCATGAAACTGCCTGACTTGATCGGTATCACTCGTGATGCGAGAAACCAGGTCACCGGTCGTGTTCTTATCGAAAAATTCAAACGGCTGGCGGGCAACGTGCTCGAATAATCGATCGCGGAAATTTTTAACCAGGTTTAAACCAATGTAAAAACTCAGCCTGCTCTGGAAATAACCTTGAATCCCGATTCCGATTCCCAGCAAGATCAGCGCCAGAAGGAGCATTGACATCCCGCCAAGATCCTTCATGGAGATGTATTTATCCACGGCAATTTGAAGCAGCAGCGGCGGCAGGATCATCAAGAATGCGTTTAGCAACATCATTCCCGCGAGCAAGATCACCCGTGATTTGTATGGCGCCAATTGCTTCAACAAGCGGAGAAGCACGCTGGGACCCGGTTTCACTGTTTCAGATCTCGATGTCATTAATGGCTCACCTCGGCAATATTTCCAACTTCCATATTTCTGATTTGATATACGTTTCCTCGGATTGGAATCCGAGTTAGAGTTGAAGCGGTTGAAGAAGCTCTTGATACGTGGATGGACGCCGAGTCATCAATCCCTTTTGACCCTTTTCGACAAGATCTAAATCTAAATTCACGACGCTTGCTGTTTGCCAGGGCATCAGTCGCTTGATCACCCGCCCGCGCGGGTTGACCACGCAGGAATAGCCACAAAACCGGGGCCACGCGTGATTTATCCCGATGACGAAGCACCGGTTTTCATACGCCCGAACCTTGCCCAGTCTAGTGGCCCAGCCCGTTAGAAACTTGGTGGATGCAGAAGGATTGATAATGACGTGCGCTCCCTTGACGCGCAAAATCCGGGCAACTTCTGGCAAGAATCCGTCGTAACAGATCATCACCCCGACGGGAACTGTACCTTCTCCTATCGGGCAGTTAAAAACGGGATATTCCTCCCCGTGCTTGAAGAATCTAAACTCGATATCGTTATATTCGGTGTGAACCTTGATGTACTTGCCTTGGAGCTCACCCCGATTATCAATAAACAAGACAGCATTCTGATAAATTACCTTTCCTTCGTCAGCTCCCCGCAGAATCAGCCCGATCAAGAGGTTGCAATGCAATTCTGCTCCCAGCGAGCAGTATTGCTGGATACGATTATCATCGATGGTCAAGCTATATTTCTGGGGATTTACTTGGAATTCTTTTTCTCGAACAGCAAATCCATCGAGCATCGATTCAGGCGTAACGATAAGTTGCGCGCCTTTTCTCGCGGCGGCGCGAATGAGTTTACATGATTGCGCGAAGTTATAATCAAGATCTAGCGTTTTGGTTCCCACTTGGATTAGCCCAACTCTAATCATTTCCATATTTAATCCCTTCTCTCCTAACTCATGGATGTTGCTTATAGCGGGTCTGCCATTCGTCTTGGGTTATTCCGTAAGTATAAAGATCGTAATACTTGCCGCCTTCCAGGACATATTCTTTTAATTTGGCTTCAAACTTCAATCCTGCTTTTTGATGGGCAGCTTGGGATCCGATGTTTGGGGAATATATGGAGGCAAAAATCACGTGCAGATCAAGTTCTCTAAATCCATAATGTAAGAGTATTTGGATCGCTTCAGTTCCGATTCCCTTTCCCCAATATTCTGTCTCCCCTATCGCTATTCCGATGCTAGCGTGTTCATCTCGCCATGAAATAGAATGTAAATTACATGTTCCGACTGGTTTATTCTCGGGTTTATAGCAAACCTCGAATGCGATTGTATCAGGACCCATCGGACGTGGTCTTTCAATTTCTTTTTTTAGCTGATCTATTGTCATTGAAGCGGCTCGGTTGCAATTGGGCTTACGAACCTCAGGATCATGTTGCCACTTGAGATACAATGAAAAATGATCTTTGTTGATGGGGCATAATGACACGGTTTTGCCATCAATAAAATTGGAAGTTTCCATAAACCAGAATAAGAAGAGATTCACTTAAATTATTGTCCAATAATCAAATCAGACAATTATTCAATCTAAAAGGTTGAATACTGCTATACATATAAACATGACGTTTTTTAGACAAGAGGTGATCCATATCTCCTTCTTTATAGGCGCCGCTGGTAGCACGTCCGCTGGCCAGGTTAACGATCGGATAGTGTATCGCCCTCGAATTTGCCAACCATTGCCCTCAGATTGATATAACCCGTATCCCGCTCGCTAATCATTTCAGTCCTAAAAAATTCATGATGCGTGTCGCCAGCAATCTCGCCTGGTATTCTTGAAATTACTCGTTTACTACTGGATACCTGCAGCTTGGGTTGCGGGTAGCCTCCACGATGGCTTCCTCGACCATGTACACGACCCGGGCGACGACGGTCCATGCATCGAGTGCCATCGGCGCGATCGAGTGCAAGTGATCTGGGAGAACCTGGTCCTGCCAGGTACCGGAGAAATGACCTGCTTGGAACCCGCCAACGACCAAGCATGCATCGTGTTCTCCTTTCATTGCGAGGTCCGCGAGGTCCGGCAAGAACCGGTCGAAAGATCGTAGTGTTCCCATCGTTGAAAAAACGTGGACCAATCGTGGTTCGAACCGGTCGAGGAACGAGGCGAGAGATGTTTCCTCGGCTATGAAAAGTTCAGGCGTGTTTTTTCCGGGCGCGAGGGCATTTGCGATGACCCCTTCGAAACGGTTAAGGGACCGGGGGATTCTTGTTTCGGGATCTATCATTATCATTTTCTCGTTGGGAAACTGAACGTGGATACAAACGCGCAAGCTCTTGAAGATATTATTGAGTGGTGTTTTCATTGCATTGAGTACGCAAAAATGGACGAGATCCGGGCGACCACGTTTTTCTGCAAAAGGTAACCGTGTCATTGCCGAGTGATGATAATTCGTGTCGAGCAAGACTTTGTCCGGCGTCTTGTTCTTGTGGTGAGCATCCGCGAGCACGCTCGGGTGATTTCGAATCGACTCTGGAACGATTTCCAGCGCCGATTCCGCGAGCACGAGCCAGATCAAGTCATTCGCCTCGCGATGCGGTTTCCTGCCGCCGTCGATAATGATAGCGCTTGATCGCGCCGCAATGCAAGCACGTTACCACGACGTGGGCATTCTTGCCAGCCCCTTGCAACCTGACGCGACTCGACGAGCCGTCGACGAGGTAGGAATTACATCTCTTGCAAATGACCCGAGTTTTTTCCAAGTCAAGTGGCGTGCGAATTTTCATGGCGATTTTTCGTGCCATGTACACGTACCGCCGCGCGAGTTCTTGTCCAGATTCAGCATCAATGTTGACACCTTTTGCCTCGTTGAACAAGATCGCGATGCGTTCCCGGGCAATATCATTAGCCAGGAGCTTGTTCTTCATGTATTTTTTCGTCAAGACCATTTCGCTCGTGCATGATAGACATGGCTACTGCCATCGGGCATTATTTCGAGATGACGAAGGCGTTCCCCCGCACACCAACCAGCTTGGCGTGTAATACTTTTGTTACCTCGTTCGCATAATAACGAGCATTCTTATCGCCATCAATCGCCGCCTTGAGGATTTTAACCTTGAGCGGCGATTTACTTTTCAACAATTCCTTGATGTAGGCAAGCGCGCCTTCCGTGAGGCCCGATTTGCCTATCTGGAGATCAGCTTTTTCATGAAAGGTTTCTTTCATTGTCATGGTAATGATGGCTGGCGCGTTCAAAAAAGTGTTGTCGCTTAAAAAATGGCCCATCATCTTGATTGCGAACCATCCAAGCAACTAGGGTTAGGCCAGAAAAGCCGGCATTCATTCTTCCTCATATCCATCACAAATCGTGTTTTGACTCACGATTCCTGCGAACCAATATTTTTTGCATCTTCCCTCGTCGATGAAATTCTTGCAATTTGCACAAGACTTCTCTGGATGAACATTACGAAGACGTGGAGGAATCTGTGCTTGTATATATAGCATCTTTTGCCGATCTTCTTTTGTCTGGCTTAGGACTTCATCTTCTCTAAAATATTTACCGCATACATTGCAGTGATACTTGAATGTTCCGGTGTCCACGATTTCAATATCATCAGAACCACAATAACAACAAGCTAATATTTCACACATTGAAATGCCTCGTTAAGCGTATAGTATAAGTTCCTAATGAAACCTTGAACTACCTCCTCATTTAATTAACGACATGCCACCTGGCGCGTTTAAAAAAGCGTGACATTCCTAAAAAATGCCGGTACTTCGGTCATCTCTTGCAATGAAATGATGCCTTTCCCGTTCTCTCGAAACGAAAGCAAAGAATTTTCTGCGCGTGATCGTTGTCGCACGCATTGCTCATGGCGAGAGATTTACTAGGGATTTTTTTTCCTTCCATTTACCCAATGTTTTTTTATCTTGTTTCATTCGATTCTAACATTCAATTTGAAATTCATCGACTAAAGGTAACGATTGAATGAGTGAATCAGCAAAGCCATTACCGCCGATCTCCAACATATTTTCCGTTAGCCCGGATACGTTCATCCAGACTGCAGCGCAGAAACTCAAAACGTTCCCGGAGATAAATCCCCCAAAGGAGGTTAAACTGGGGCTCTGGAAAACATCATGTGCCCGGGAATTTCCCCCGGAAAATTGCGAGGATTTCTGGTACATCCGCTCAGCATCGCTCCTGCGGAAATTGGCGATCAAGAAACAAATCGGCGTAAGCAGGTTGAGAAAGCAATATGGCTGCCACCAGCGCAACGGCAACCGGCCTCCCCATTTCAGGAAGTGCTCTGGCAAGATCATCAGGAAATCCCTCCAGATGCTGGAGAAAGCCGGTCTCGTTCAAGTCGAGAAAGGTGCAGGTAGAAAATTGACCTCGGCGGGCCAATCTTTCATCGACAAGATTGCCCACGACATCATGCGCGAGGCAACAGCAGCGGAATGATCAACGTTATCCCAGCGTTTGTTCAAGGGCGTTGCGACCATGAGTGACGACGACGAAATTGCGGAAATCCGACGCCGGAAAATGGAGGAAATGCAGAAACAAGCCGTGAACCAGCAACGGGAAAAGGAAGCTCAGGACAAGTACCAAGAACAGAAAGACTTGATCATGAGAAAAATCTTGTCTTCCGAGGCTCGACAGCGGCTCGCGAACTTGAAGATGGTGCGGCCTGAATTGGTAGACACGATCGAGAGTCAACTCATCCAGCTCGTGCAATCGGGACAAGTCTCGCGACTCGGGGTCAAGTTACCGATGTCCGATGAAAACTTCAAAAAATTGTTAACAAACTTGATGGATAAACAAAAAAAGGATTTCAAGATCAAGAAAATCTAACATCGCAAAGTGACTAGAATGGGATTACATCACAGGCCATTCGGAAAGAAAATCCGCATGGCAAAAAGATTGAAGCAAAATCGGCCAATTCCGACATGGGTCGTGATCAAGACGGGGCGTAAGGTTCGCACCACGCCCAAGCAACGCCGATGGCGCAAGGGAAAGATCAAGGTCTAAACGTCGTGATCCGTGATGGGCAAGAAAGCAAAGAAAACCGACGACGTCGATGAAGAGGAAACATCCGTCGACGACGAAGATGCGAGCGAAGCTGAAGCCGAAGAGGAATCCACGGCAAAATCAAGTTCCAAGAAAAAGGGCAAGGCAGCATCTAAAAACGACGATGACGAGATCGAAGAAGAGTCTGACGAGGAAGAAACCGCCGAAAAGGATATCTTCGAGGAAAAATCCCAAGTTGCCAAGCAATTCGAATCGACTGAATCAAAAGAAGAGATCACGGAGGAACGCATGTACACCGTTCCTTTGGCTCGGGGCTACTTGATGGTTGGACCATTGTACCGGGCAAAGCGTGCCATCAACGAAATCAAGAAGTTCTTTTTACGGCACATGAAAGCGACAGAACTCGTGATCTTGCCAGAAATTAATGAATACGTGTGGTCTAGGGGTGCAGGTCATCCACCAAGGAAGATCAAGATCCGGGCCACGAAATCGATCGAAGGGACGGTTACCCTCTACCTTGCCGAGTGATTCGTTGTCACGAATACCCGAATTTTTTTCCGGTTCTTTTTTCAAATCAAATAATAGTACTTCTCAAGAGGAAATGACATTTTATGCTTGATCGTTTGGACGCGTTCGGCACGAGCAATACAGTTGGCATTTCATTGTTCGCGACTGACACGTTTTGCTTCGCCCCCGGCGGTTCCAAGCCGAAGGTTCACGAGAAGCTTGAAGAAATCTTGCAAGTGCCCTGCATCGAGCTCGAAGTTACCTTCAAGCGACTTCTCGGTGTCATGATGGTCGGCAATTCCAAGGGCCTGCTTTTGCCCAATCACGTGAGCCCAGCGGACGAGGAACGTGTCTTGCAAGCGGCGAGCAATATTCCTGATTTGCACGTGGAAGTGCTGGAGCAGACCAAGTTAAATGCACTGGGTAACTTGATCGCGGTTAACGATAGCGGCGCCGTCGTAAGCAACAAGTTAACGCCCGAAAGTATCAAAACCATCGAAACCGTGCTCGGGGTCAAGACGATGCAAGCAAGCATCAACAACTCGTCGCTCGTTGGCACGAAGATCATTGCCAACTCGAAGGGCTGCCTTGTCAGTCCGCTGGCAACGAACGAAGAAGCCGAATCTTTCATGAAATGTTTTCGCGTGGGGCAGGTGGATTTCACGACCGTGTGCCTCGGCATGGAAGCAATCCGCGTCGGCATGGTGGCTAACTCGTTCGGTGCTGTCGTGGGTAATTCAACATCGGGTCCGGAAATGGCGCGGATCTCTGAAATACTCGAAGTGTAGATACGACGGTGTAGTTACGAGTAGATTTAAACGGAATGCTGATTTATTCCTCACAATTAACATGATATAACGTGCATTTACATGGCTGAAATCATTGTAAAAACCTATCGCGTGAACGGCTATTACAAAACGCGTTATGGGGTTAATGATAATTATTTCGAGAAGGAAGTCCGCGCGATTAGTGCGATGGAAGCAAAGAAACAAGTCACGCAAGTGATCGCAACGCGCAAGGTAACGCCATTTCGCATTTTCATCCAGAACATAGAGGAAATCACGGATCCCAAGGACATCAAGGATCGTGTCGTGCGAACTTTCGCGATCGAAAACATTCGCACGTGAATCCACCTCGTTTACTTCAAGATTGGAAGCGTGGAACGATGGAAAACCAGGACGATGCGCAACAAATGGCGTACTTCTTACAATTTGCCGAGGAACAGTTGAAAGAACTCGAGATGCAACGACAAGTCGTCGAGCAAGGAACCCAGGACATCACCGGCACCATGTACACGATCGAGAAACTCGACAAGGAAGCCGGGGATGAGAATGGCATATTGAACACGATTTTACCTGTCGGCGCCGGTGGTTTCATCCGCACGAGCATACAAAAACCCGCGGCGTACATGATATCGATCGGCGCAAAATATTTCATGGAAACCGATTACGAGGCTGGTACCAAGATCCTCGAGGCGCAAAAGGAGAAGATGACCACCACGCTCGGCATCATCGAGCAGCGCATGAAGCAATTGTCCCAGCAAGCAGAACAAATTCGTCCGCGCCTTGAACAAAAAATGCAAGCCTTGAGATCAGGGGAAGATGCCTCCACGGGTGCACCTTCCTCGTCGGATCAAGGTGACGACGAGAATTAATTCCGTTTTTTCATGGTAACGCGACGCGTGCTCGCGACGCTTAACGGGGGCCGTTGACGTGTTTGGAAAACTCAAATCTGGCTTTGAAAATTTTGTCAACACGATCAAGACCAAGGAGCTCTCGGAAAAGAACGTCAAGCAAGCCCTGGATGACTTCAAGCTCGCGCTCGTGAAAAATGACGTGGCGTATTCCGTCGCGCAAAAAATTACCGATGCGGTCAAGGAAAAATTGCTTGGTACTCGCGTGGATCGTTCCACCAAGATTGAAGTGATGTTGAAAGAAACCATCAAGAATACCGTGCGGGAAATCCTTCTAGCGAGCACGCCGATCGACTTGCTAGAGAAAGCCAAGGAAAAAACCGCCCAGGATCAACCGCTCATCCTGGTGTTTCTCGGCGTAAATGGCACTGGCAAGACGACGACCATCGCGAAGGTCGCGAATTATTTCAAGAAACATGGCGTGAGTTGCGTCATCGGCGCGGCTGACACCTTCAGGGCAGGTGCCATCGAGCAGCTGGAAAAGCACGCGGCGAAAGTCGGTGTACGGGTCGTGAAGCACGAGTACAAGAGCGACCCGAGCAGCGTCGTGTACGACACGATCGCCCATGCCCAGGCCAAGCATATCCGCGCCGTCCTCATCGACACGGCTGGCCGACAAGTGATCGACAAGAACTTGATGAAAGAAATGCTCAAGATTGTCAACGTGGCAGATCCAGATTACGTCATTTATGTTGGCGATGCCATGGCTGGTAATGACGTTGTTTCACAAGTCGAGCAGTTTTCTCAACACGTCCGCGTTGATGCATCCATACTTACAAAAATCGACGCGGATCCTTCAGGTGGCGCGGCACTAAGCGTGTCCTATATAACGAAAAAACCGATCATCTTCGTGGGCACGGGTCAGGGCTATGACGATCTCCAGCCATTCAATGCAGATTGGTTCTTGAAAAAGATCACGGAATTTTAATAGGGAAACAAGCAGCATGGTTTCTGCTGGTGCTTCTTCGCTACTTCTAGGTAAGAAAGGATGTTATAAATGAGACATTAACCACGAAAAACAAGAAAATGATTCATTTCTGGCGTCCAAACACGTATTTCATTTGCTGCAAGACGCGGCTCCATACCACTACCATGCAGACCCCGATGGTTATATAAATCCCGATCATCACATAATTGCGCATTGATATAGCAACGATGATTTCTGCGATCATGTAAACTACCATGTAAACGATGATGAGTTGGATGAAGGTGACAAACCCTTTTGGTGGTAATTCGCGCCGTCGCTGCTTGTATGCGATATAAAACAGGAATGGCAAGAACACGCCGTGAACGATTAATGGTAACGCCATCCAGATGGTAGGATAATTCAATAAGAATATAAAATCCATCACTGCAAATATAACGAAAAGCAGCAAATAGAACATCCAATTCATCATCGGAGTTCTCGCAATAAAACGACCGGAATTCGCATCCTCTTCATCGTCGAAATCCCTCGGTCCTTGATTGCCCGGATAATTCGGATAATTCCGTCGCTCGTTGAAAGATGAGGTCTCGTTGGGCAATGGCCGCTCGAACCGGGAAGATGACCTGTTGTTTTCGAGCTGCATCCTGACTTGGATCTCGTCAGATTTCATGTTCCGGAATGCGCAGTTGTGATTCTCGGGAAGTCGATCCTTCGTGCAAAAATAGCCCCCACATCGCTTGCACGTGAATCCCATGTAAGCATCTTTCCCGCACGCTTGGCACTTCAAAACGATCACCTCGATACGCATGTACCGTTCCGATTGCTACAACCAATCACTCGTTAGATATACGAACAACAAGGATATTTCAATATTAATAAACGACCTCCACAAATAATAAGTTGTTGTTGTTTTTTTAACGGCTGTTCGGTGAATGGGACTATTTTAAACAACGTCCACGTGCATGTTTCAAGCACTCGCGCGATAGCCCCGAGCACGTGATCCGATAACGAACATGGTTAAATATTTCGATCGAATTATTCTATCTCGTGGAAGTCTTCAAACAATTCGCCCAAAAAAACAAGAAAATATTCGAGGACATGGGCGTTGATGCCAGCCATCTCGGTTTCAAGAGCATCATCGAGAATGGCAATGAAATGTTCACGTATGGCGATAAATTAAAGGCGCTGGCTGGAAGTAAAACGTTCCAGTCTTCAGTAACGCCTGAAAAAACAATCCCCGAACAGAAAATGGATCACCGCTTCGATACGGCTCGTTTTACACAGGAAGTACTCTCGAAAAAAATCTGGATGGCTACCATCGTGCCTGTTCTCGTCGCGGCAACTTTATATTTCGTGCTGATGCTTGTTTTCTAGGCTGGCTTAAACTTTTTTATTCATGATAAGCACATTCGGAATTTTTTATTGCGATCGCAAAATTTGCGCGATGCCGTGATCTTGCAAAGACATATGCATGACATGTATTATATATGCCTATGCATATGCATCATTGAATCCTTTAAAAATTGGCAATGATTTGTCGCATGTGCTTCAAAAACCCGATCCTTGCCATTTTTATTGTGGAGATGCAAAAATATCATGTCAAATCAAGATAAAGCCATCCAGGAGTTCTTAGAGGATGGAAAAGATTGGGATAAAATGCCGACGAAGCAACTCGCCGGTGTCAACATCGTGAAAATGCCCGCGACGAAATCGCGGCCAGCACTACTCGCGTTAGAACTCAATCCGGTAAAGGATGGAAAGCCCATGAAGCGCAAGGGGCTTTTCGTAACGAGTTCCGAAATGCTTGTTTCGTATTCCGAGATCCTCACGAATGATAATCTCTTACCTTTGATGAAACGAATCGAAGCAATCAACGCCTCACAAATGCCGAAGGGCAAAGCACCCAAGGTATTGGATCTCGAAGAATAAAATTCGCTATTTCTTTCCATTCTCTTTTCTTTTAAACCTCGCACCTAAAGGCTCTATGAACATCGGCACGTATTTTTCATCATAGAGCCGTGTCCATCGATCCGGGTCTTGAGGCTCGTATAATAACGGGGGGTATGATGTCGCGACGATCTCGCGACCTTCTTGCACGCCAGTAATTTCCCCGTTAGAAATTGCCTGAACAATGATGTTTCCTATGCTCGTTGCCTCGTCGGGTCCAGCAAGCACGGGTATGCCCGTCGCATCAGCCGTGTATTGGCACAACAAGCGGTTTTTTGAACCCCCGCCGACCACGTGAAAGTAATCTATTGTCGTACCCGATAACTCAGAGAGCATAGCAATCACGTGGCGATATCGGAGCGCGAGGCTCGAAAATATGGTCGCGGCAAATTGCCCGAACGATTTTGGAGGTACTTGCCCCGTTTCCTTGCAAGCGTCGCGAATTGCTTCGAGCATGTTTGGCGGGTTCAAGAAGCGCTCTTGATCAGGATTCACGAGGCTCCCGGATGCTTCATTTTTCTTTGCTTCTTTCATTATCCATTCATAATCGAGCTGGACGCTATTATCTTGCTCCCACTTGGTCTTCGATTGCTGGAGCAGCCACATGCCTGCAATGTTCTTGAGCAAGCGAATTGTACCGCCGTAACCGCCCTCGTTCGTGAAATTCATTTCCAAGGCTTGTTTCGTGAGGATCGGCGAATCCAGTTCCATGCCAAGCAAGCTCCAGGTGCCCGAGCTGAGATATGCAGAATTTTTCGAAGTTAGGGGGCAACCGACCACTGCCGATGCAGTGTCGTGGCTCGTCGTGAGATGGACGGTGGCTTTCTCCACGCCCATTCGATCGCGCAATGCAGGAGTAACATCACCAAGCACGGCACCGGGCATCACGGGTGACGTGAACATCTCGGGATTAATGCCCAATGTTTCGAAAAATGGTAAATACCAGTCCTTGCTCTTTGCATCGAGAAGTTGCGTCGTTGATGCATCGGTATATTCGATCTTCTTCTCTCCCGTGAGCAGAAAGTTGAAATAATCCGGCATCATGAGAAAGGATTTTCCATCTATCATGCAAGCGTGATTACCCTTGACCAGGGCATGGAGTTTCACGATCGTGTTGAGCGACATGAATTGTATGCCGGTCTTCTCGTAAATCTCATCGCGCGGGATCGTGTCGAGCAAGCTAGGCAATGCCGCGTTCATTTCTGCGTCACGATAATGGTAGGGCATCCCGAGTAAGTTGTCGTGCTCGTCCAGGATGACGAAGTCCACGCCCCATGTATCGACGCCGATTCCATCGATAGGTTCTCCCTTGAATGCATTTGCATTGGACTTGATACCGCCGATGATCTCGTCATAAAACCGGAGCACGTCCCAATATAGATGTCCGTGAATTTCAGTTCCTTGGGTCTTGAACCGGTGCAATTCCTTGATCTCCAACCTGCCGTCGCCGATATTTCCCAAGACCAGGCGTCCCGATTCCGCGCCCATGTCCACCGCGATATATTTGGCGCTCATGATGCATGTTCCCCGTGAATTCGCAACTGAATTCTCTATGGTGCGAAATGCGCATGAATAAGTAATGTAAAAAAAACGAGGGAATAAAGGTTAAATCATTTAATGCTGGGGTTTTCGACGTGTAATAAGAACAACCCCGATGCCCAGCGCCACGAGCAATGCCACCACGGGATAACCAGGAATGCCCGTTGTCGCATTTGATTGGAGCAATTTCGAGGCGATATCCGACCTCGCAGTGTTCAAGGTGATGGAAATTCCTTGTGGCTGGATATTCCCATAGTAGACATTTCCCACGTATCCATCCCAACGGGTTTGTTTCGTGGAGTAAGAAAGGAGTATGCCGTATTGCGAGTCGTAGTAAG
>Ga0209039_10000586_pt1 | contig 35371 bp, 35 predicted proteins | sample BogFormECP12_OM1_FD_188238 | JGI IMG/M metagenome (GOLD analysis project Ga0209039, IMG submission 188238) | Bog forest soil microbial communities from Calvert Island, British Columbia, Canada - ECP12_OM1 (SPAdes) (version 2) | ecosystem: Environmental > Aquatic > Freshwater > Wetlands > Bog ... | reverse complement strand
CCGCGGCCCTGATGTTCTCCGTCGCCACCCGTCCGGCTCCCGCGCCGCGCGTGGCGGGAACCGGGAAGGCCATTTCGGACGAGGAAATCCGGCAGCGCCTCGACGCCGGCGTGGATCGCGCCGTCAGCGTCATCGAAGCCCGCTATGCCCAGCGCACCGAGCAATTGGTGAAGGACATTCGACTTCGCGACCGGGAGGAGCGCCGCACCATGCAGACGATGGCCGACATGCAGATCGACTACCTGCAGCGCAACCTGCAGGCCGCCAAACGCAGCCAATATGTGGCCGCGGTAAGCGATGGAGGAGCGAGATGAAAACCGCCGGAATCGTGCTTCTGTTGGCCGCCTTGCCGGCCGCCGCCCAGATCGCCCCGCGGCTGGGGGCTCCCGCCGCTGCCGTTGCGACCGATCAATCGCGCATCCCGCTCGACATCATCCGCAACCTGGAAAGGGGATTCGACGCCAAGCTGGAGTCTCTCCGGCCGGAGCCCATGAACGTGATGGGCGCCACGCGAGGCCTGTATCTTCCGGGCTACGGACTGGTGCTCACCGCGGAGTTGGACCTGGCGCTGACGCCCACCGCCGGCGGCCTGTTGCGCCGCGTCATCACTCCCGCGGACGTTACCGCCGTTCACCAGAAGAAGCTGGCGCAGTTGCCCCTGCTGGAGAAAATGATGCGGGACCTGATGGCCGATTCCGCGCGGCAGGCCGACACCATGCCGGAAAACGAACGCATCGTGCTGGCGATCCGCCTGTGGTTCCAGTCGTACGAGGACCGGAGCGGCCTTCCCAGCCAGCTTCTCATGACCGCGGACCGGAAATCGGCCATGGCCGGCCAGATTACGGAAGTGGCGACCCGGTGACTTCCGCCCACCCGATGCAGGAATCCGATCCCGGCGGCGTGCGCCACATGCGGCTGGGAGAAATTCTGGTAACTCGCGGGAAGATCGCGCCCGATGAGCTGGAGCGCGCGCTCGAACTGCAGCGGGAACGCGGCGACAAGCTGGGCAAGATCGTGGTGGACATGGGCCTGATCGCCCACCGCGACGTATTGGCGGCGCTCTCCGACCAGCTCGGCCTGCCGCTGGTGACGGTGGACGGCCCGCCTCCCGAGGCGCCCGAGATCGAGGGCCTGTCGCACCGCTTCCTGCGGCAATGCAAGGCGTATCCGGTGGCGCTGGCCGATTCCCGGCTCACCGTGGCCATGGCGGACCCGCTGGATTTCGAGACCGTGGCGGCCCTGCGGTCGTTTTCCGGTCTGGAGATCCAGACGGTGCTGGCCTCCGAGCAGGAAGTCCTCGACGCCATCGACCGGCATTACGGCGAGGCCGAGCGGGAAACGGCCGGCGGCACGGGCGACGACGAGCAGGCCAACGCCGACCTGGAACACCTGCGCGACATGGCCAGCGAAGCGCCCGTCATCCGCCTGGTGAACGCCATGATCGCCGCCGCCATCGAGATCCGCGCCAGCGACATTCACATCGAACCGTTCGAGAAGGAATTCCGCGTCCGCTACCGCGTGGACGGCGTGCTCTACAACCAGGAAGCGCCGCCGCGGGAACTGAAGGCGGCCATCATCTCGCGCCTGAAACTGATGGCCAAGCTGAACATCGCCGAGCGCCGCCTGCCGCAAGACGGCCGCATCAAGATCAAGATCCTGGGCCGCGAAGTGGACCTCCGCATCTCCACCCTCCCCACGCTGTACGGCGAAAGCGTGGTGATGCGCCTGCTCGACCGCTCCGCCGGGGACTTCTACGACCTCCGCAGCCTGGGTTTCGACGACCACATGCTGCGCCGCATGGAGTACTTCACCAGTCTGCCGCACGGCATCTTCCTGGTGACCGGGCCCACCGGCAGCGGCAAGTCCACCACCCTCTACTCCGCGCTCAAGCGGATCAACCTGCCGGACAAGAAGATCATCACCATCGAGGACCCGGTGGAATACCAGATGGACGGCATCAACCAGCTCCACGTCAATCCGCAGATCGGCCTTACGTTCGCGAGCGGGCTGCGGCACATCGTGCGCCAGGACCCCGACGTGATCATGGTGGGCGAGATCCGCGACCGCGAGACCGCCGATATCGCCATCCGCGCCGCCCTCACCGGGCACCTGGTGTTTTCCACGCTGCACACCAACGACGCTCCCAGCGCCATCACCCGCCTGGTGGACATGGGAGTGGAGAACTACCTCATCACCTCGTCGCTGGTGGCCGTGCTGGCGCAGCGCCTGGTGCGGGTGATCTGCCCCGGCTGCAAGACGCGGGCGGGGACGGCGCTGTCGCCCGACGGCGTGATGGTGGAGACCTTCCGCGGGGCCGGGTGCGCCGAGTGCGGCGGCCGCGGCTACGCCTCGCGCATGGGCATTTTCGAGATGATGGAGCTGAACGACGAGATTCGCAAACTCATCATGAACAACGACGATGCCGGCGTCCTGACCAAGGCGGCGCGCCGCAACGGCATGCGCAACCTGCGCGAGGACGGCTGGATGAAGGTCTCGGCCGGCGTCACCACCGTGGCCGAGGTGCTGCGCGTGACCCAGGAGTTCTGAGGATGACCACCTTCTTCTTCCGCGCCGTAGCCTCCGACGGCAAGGTCCGCTCGGGCCGCCTGGCGGGCGACAACGAGAAGGTGGTGGCCCGCGAACTGCGCAAGCAGGGGCTGACGCCGGTTTACGTGGGCATGGCGCCGAAGGGCTCTTCAATTGATTTCAAGCTGCCGTCTTTCGGCGGCGGCCGGCGGCGCGACACCCTGTTCTTCACCCAGGAACTCTCCACCCTGCTCAGCGCCGGCGTACCGCTCGACCGGGCGCTCTCCATCACCGCCGAACTGACCGAGAGAGCCGAGTTCCGCCTCGTGGTTCTGGACGTGCTGCGCATCCTCAAGAGCGGCCGCACGCTGGCCGACAGCCTGGGCTCGCATCCCGAGTACTTTTCCGAGTTGTACACCAACATGGTGCGCGCCGGGGAGGCGTCCGGATCGCTGGCGCCCATTTTCGAACGGTTGGCCGAATTCGAGCGCACCCGCGACGACCTGCGCAACTACATCGTCTCCTCCATGGTGTATCCGGCCCTGTTGTCCTGTGTCGGCCTCGGGTCCATTTTCATCCTGATGTACTTCGTGGTGCCGCGTTTCGCCCTGATCTTCGCCGACGGGCGCTTGAAGATTCCCACGCCCACGCGGCTCATGCTGGACGGCAGTTACTACGTGAAGACGTACTGGTGGGTGGCCGCCTCGGCGCTGGCCGGCGGCCTGGCCTTCTGGCGGATCTACACCAGCACCGCCGCCGGGCGGTTGTGGTGGGACCGCTGGCGCCTGCGCATTCCCCTGCTGGGCGACGCGCTCCTCAAGGCCGAGACCGCGCGCTTCGCCCGCGCCATGGCCACGCTGCTCGCCAATACCGTGCCGCTGGTGCAATCCATCGCCATCTCCGCGGCTACCCTGAACAACAAGATGATCGCCTCGGCCATGACTTTCGTGGCTCAAGGCGTGAAGCGCGGCGAAGGAATCGCCGTGCCGCTGCGCAAGGCGGCGGTATTTCCGCCGCTGGCCGCCCACCTGCTGACGGTGGGCGAGGAAACCGGCCGGCTCGACCAGATGTTTACGCGCATGGCCGACATTTACGAAAATGATACGAGGGCCTCCATCCGCCGCTTCACGTCGATATTCGAGCCGATCGTGATCCTGGTCATGGGCGTGATCGTGGGAGGCCTGATTCTGAGCATGCTGCTCGCAATCACGAGCATCAACGACGTGGCGATATGAAAACGAACCAACACTTCCGAAATCGAAAGAGACGGGCGCAGGCCGGCGTGACCCTGATCGAAATGCTGGTGGTGATGACCATCATCGCCCTGTTCGCGGCGCTGGTGGTGCCCGCCATGTTGAGCAAGGGAGACGCGGCCAGGGTCACCAAGGCGCACGCCGACATTTCCAGCTTCATGACGGCGCTGGCCTCCTACAAGCTGGATACCGGGGTGTATCCCACCACCGAACAGGGGTTGCGCGCGCTGCGCGAGAAGCCCAACGACGTCGCTCAGTGGGCCGGCCCATACATCCAGCAGGACGTGCCCAAGGATCCCTGGAATCACGACTACGTGTACAAGTACCCCGGCGACCAGAGTCCCGATCCGGAGATCGTCTGCTATGGCGCGGACGGCCAACCCGGCGGAGAAGGGATGAACGCCGACATCGTCAGTTGGAAGAGCAACTGAGCGGGACAGGCGGCACCACATGGATACGCCAATGGCCACAGGAAACCGGCTCTGCCCGGCGTGCGGCACGGCGATCGCCGCAGACAGCGGATTCTGCTTTAAGTGCGGGGCCGCGTTGCCGGGCGGCGGCCCCGCGAAACCCAGGACCGGCATGCCCCCGGCTGGCAAGATTGTCCTCATCGTGGTGGCCGTCGGAGTCTTCACTATGGTCCTGGTGGCGGCGGCGGCGGCCCTGGTGGCGCCCATCATGCTCCGCCACGGTGACGCCGCCAGGGTCACCAAGGCGCACGCCGATTTACAGAGCTTCATGATGGCGCTGGCCTCCTACAAGATGGATACCGGGGAGTTTCCCGCTAGCGGACAGGGGTTGCGCGCCCTGCGCCAGAAGCCTGACGGCGTGAAGGATTGGGCCGGCCCGTACATCACGCCGGACATTCCCAAGGATCCCTGGGGCCACGACTACGTCTACCGCTACCCGGGGGAACATGGCGCCGATCCGGACGTGATTTGCTATGGCGCCGACGGCCGGCCGGGCGGCGAGGGAATCAATGCGGACATCGGCAGTTGGGAAGACCGGTAGAACCCGCGGCGTCACGCTGATGGAGATGCTGGTGGTGGTGTGCATCATCGCCCTCATCTCCGCCGTAGTCCTGCCGTCGGTGGCCGCGGGCATCGAGAGCGTGCGCCTGCGGACCGCGTCGGATTCCATCGCCGGCTTTCTCAACGCCGCGGTCAACCGCGCCGAACGCCTGCAACAGGCTGTGGTAGTGGTGATCTCGGTCCGGGAGAACCGCATCTTCCTCTACTCCAGCGAGCCGGGATTCGCGCGCGAACTGCGCATGCCCAGCGGAGTGACGATCGAAGGAGTGCTGCCGCCTTCGGCCGAAGGATCGGAGGACGAGGAAGGCCGCCGCCTGCTGCTGCTGCCCGGCGCCGCCATCCCCGGAATCGGCGTGCGCATCGCCAACCAGCGCGGGTCGCGGCGGGTGATCCGGCTGGATCCCATGACCGGCTTTCCGCACACGGAAAGCGTCGGAGCAGAGGAGTGACGCGCCACAAACACGCCGCGATTCTGGGCCGCGCCAGGAGAGGCGCCCGCGGGTTCACGCTGCTGGAGATGATCGTGGCCACGCTGATCATGGCCATCGCGGTGGTCGGGCTGCTGGGCGCCATCTCGGGCGCGGCGCGCAACGCCTCGCGGGTGCGCGACTACGACCGCATCGTGCAACTGGCGCGCCTGCGCATGAACGATCTGCTCCTGGACCCCGCGATCATGGCCGTCGGCTCGTTGAGCGGCCGCTTCAACCCGGCGGCGGCCGGCGGCCTCGAGGCCGGCTGGCAGGCCCAGGCCGCCACCTTCGAAACGCCGCCCAACCCCGGGCCCAACATGGCGGCCCTGGAGCGGATTGTGCTGCAGGTCTGGTGGATGTCCGGGGAGCAGCGCCGCACGTTTACCATGGAGGCTTTCCGCGAGCGCATCCTCGGACCCGGCGACGCCGCCCCGGGAGCCCCGCGATGACGCGAGCGCGCTCCACGGCCGGCGTCACCCTCATCGAAATGGTGATCGCCGTGACCCTGCTCAGCCTGCTCTCGCTCGGCATGCTGATGGCCATGCGCGTGGGCCTGATGGCCTATTCCAAGACGGGCGACAAGCTGATGGAGAACCGCCGCGTCACCGGGGCGCAGCGGGTTCTGGAAGACGAACTGATGGGGCTGATTCCGGCGACGCCGCCCTGCACAGGCTCGCCGGATCTGGCCAACCTGCACTTCAACTTTCTGCAGGCGGAGCCGCAGAGGATGCGGCTGGTGTCGGGCTTTTCGCTGCAGGAGGGCTGGCGCGGCCACCCGCAGATTCTGGAACTCCTGGTGATTCCGGGCAAGGAAGGCCGCGGCGTCCGGCTGGTGGTGAACGAGATTCCATACACGCCAACTACGGCCGGGAAGGCGTGCGTGGGCGTCGCGCAGGAACCGGAAACCGGCGCAACCATGCCGGTGTTCATGCCCATCCAGGCCGGGCCCAAATCCTTCATTCTCGCCGACCAACTGGAATTCTGCCGGTTCAGCTATTACACCGGCTCGGGGCGGGACAACGACCCGATTGCATGGCGTTCCATGGCGACCGGCCGCGGTTGGCCGCACGGCATCCGCATCGAGATGGCGCCCATCGAGCTGGATCCGTCGCGGCTGCAGCCGATCACGGTGACGGCGCCGCTGTTCCTGCACCGCTCGCTGGAGGTTTCCTATGAGGACAAGTAGGGCGGCGCTGTGGGGCGGACGCCCCCGTCCGCAGCCGGCCCCCTGGCCGGCTTCTCGCCAGTGGCAGGCACTTGGTTCTGCGAGCGAAGGGCGGGGCAGGGGCGCCCCGCGCGGACCAGGGGGTCCGCCCCACGCCAGACGCCAGCGCGGGAGCGCCTTGCTGTCGGTGTTGTGGCTCTCGGCGGCGCTATCGGCCATCGCCTTGTCGCTGGCGATTACGGTGCGCGGGGAGATTGACCGCAGCTCCACGGCGGTCGACAGTCTGCGGGCTTACTACCTGGCGCGCGGCGGCGTGCAGCGAGCCGCCCTGGAAGTGCTCTGGTCGGTGTCGCAGACCGAGAACCGGCTCATCCCCCCGTATTCCACCGGAGTGCTGTACCATTTCGCCAGCGGCGACGTGCGGGTGGAGTTGCTCCCCGAGGCATCCAAACTGAACGTCAACCGGGAAACGCCGGAAGTGCTGGATCGTCTGCTGGTGGTTTTGGGAGTGGATCCCGGGCGGGCGGTCGAGATCGCCATGGCGATCGTCGATTGGCGCGGCCAGACCCCCGGCGGAGGCACGCTGGACGGCTATTATTCGCAGCGCACTCCGTCTTTTCTGCCGCCTCACGCGTCTTTTCAGGAGATTGAGGAACTGCTTCAAGTGAAAGGCGTTACACCCGACATCTTTTACGGAACCTACGTCCCCGCCGGGCCGGGGACGCTGAACGGTCCGGCGCCGCTGGTGCGGCGGCCGGGACTGGCGGACTGCCTGTCGGTTTATGGCGCCCGCGGCGGGGTGGACGTCAATACCGCCAGTCCCGCGGTGCTGCTCGCAGTGGGGGTGCCGGCTGGCGTCGTCGAGCTGATCGTTGCGCGCCGCAAGGCAGCGCCCTTCACGCAGGCGCAACTGGCCGATTTCATGAGTTCGGCGGGCATCGGCGGCGCGCCCCTGCGGGTGGAAGGGAATTCCATGTTGACCATTCGGGCGACCGCGCGGTTGCGGACGGCGAACGGCACGCCCTCGGATCTGCGCCGCACCGTGGCGGCGCAAGTGAAGTACATGCTGGGGGAGAAGAATGCGGACACCCCCATCCACTATCTCCGCTGGTACGAAACCGCCTGGAGCGACTGACCGGATGCCTCTACCCAGGGAACTTCGCAAGCTGCTGGCCTTCGGCACGGGTATCGGAATCGAAGTCGGCGCCGCCGACCTGGAAGTGGTGGCCGCGCGCGTGCGGCCCAACCGCGTGCAAGTGGCCGGCCACCTGGCGATCCGCAACTTCGCCGGCCGGCCGGCGGCGGAATGGGGCGCGGAGTACGGGCATTTCCTGAAATCGCTGGGGATGGGGCATATGAGCGCCACGGTGCTGTTGCCGCGGCGGGAAGTGATCGTGCGCCAGGTGCCGCTGCCCGGCGTGGCGGCCGGGGAGATGGAGAACGCCATCCGCTTCCAGTTGGACACGCTGCACCCCTACGGGGACGACGAGGTGGCATGGGGCTGGAGCGCGGTGGGCGAGGGAGCGGCGCTGGTGGGCATCGCGCGGCGGGGGACCGTGGACCGGCACGCGCAACTTTTTGAGGAAGCGGGCGTGGCCGTGGGCAGCTTCACCTTCTCGGCTGCCGCGGTCCACTCCGCGATTCGGCTGAACGGCCATGCCGCACCGGGCGGATTTGTGGCTCTCAGCCGCGGCTCGACGGGCGCGTTGGAGGTGTACGGCGAAAGCCCCTCGCGCCCGGTTTTTTCGGCGGAATTCGACCTTTCTCCCGAGCGGGCCACGGCGCTGGCGCTCTCTGAATTGCGTCTCCCGCCCGGCACGGCTGCCAGCAAGCTGGAAGACTTGCTGCCCCAGCCGGCCACGAATCCGGTGGAGAACGACCTTTCCCGCAACCCGTTGCCGTACGCCACGGCGCTGGCGGGGGCGTGTCCCCACCTGGCGCCGCCGGCCAACGTGCTGCCGCCCGAGTACCGGAAATCGAGCTCGCGCATGGTCTACGTGCCCACCATCGTGCTGGCATCCCTGCTGGCGCTGCTGGCGGCCGGCATGGCGTTCTATTCGCGTTACGCCGAGGGCCAGTACCTGAAGCGGATTCATGCCGAGATGGCCCAGCTCGCCCCGCGCAAGGAGCGCGCCATCAATCTCGAAAAGGCGTACAACGAAACGCGCGCGCGAACGCAGATGCTGGACGAGATCCGCGGCCGGACGCGCGCCGACATGGACGCGCTGAACGAGCTGACCAGGCTGCTGGAACCGCCCGCCTGGACCAACTCCATCGAACTCGGCCGCGAGACCGTCCGCATCGGCGGCGAGTCTCCGCAGGCCACTTCGCTGGTGAAGATCCTGGATTCCTCGCCGTTGTTCAAGAACTCCGCGTTGAAGGTGACGAACGGCCAGTCGTTTCAGATCGAAACCACGCGGCGGGTGACGCCATGAACGTCAAATTCGGGCCGGTCGACCGGAAGAGCGTGGTGGTGCTGGTGGTGGGCGTGGGGTTGATTCTGGCGATCCGGTTTGGGGTCTACGGCGATCGCCAAACCTCGTCGGTGACCTCCGCGGAGACCATCCCGCAAGCCGAGCAACGGCTGAAGAACCTGCGGCAGGCGGCCGCCACGGCGCCGGGCAAGGAAGAGCGGCTCAGGAAGGCCGCCGCCGAACTCGCCGAACGGGAGAAGGGCGTGCTGCAAGCGCCCACCGAAGCGCAGGCGCAGGCGCTGCTGCTCGAGACGCTGAACAACCTGGCCCGCAACAACGGGATCGCCACGCAGGGCGGCGAATTCCGCGACAAGCCCCTGTCCAGGGACTACGGCGAGATTTCGGCGACGGTGCGCTTCGGCTGCGACATCGTGCAACTGGTCAACCTGATGGCGGCGCTGGCCGATTATCCGCAGATCGTGGCCACCAACGAAATACGCATCACCGGCGGCAACGACAAGAAGAAGAACGTGCAGGTGCTGCTGACGGTTTCGAGCGTGGTGGCGCGCAAGCTGCTTCCCGAAAAGAAAGGGGGGACGCTGTTTTGAACCGCAAACTGGTGGTTCTGAACGTGGCGCTGGCGGGCGCCATCGTGTATGGCGGAGTGGAGTTGCGGGGACAGTGGCTGGCGGCCAAGGCGCGCGAAAAGCAAATCCAGCAAGACGCGGTGGCGCCGGCGCCCGCGCCGCCCTTCACCAGGCTGCCCGAAGTGGCCCCGGTGATGGCTTCGGCGTATGCCAATGTGGCCGAGAAGTTTCTGCTCGACCCGTCGCGCGACCCCAATCTGCCGATCCCCGTGCCGGAGCCGGTGCCGCCTCCGCCGCCCATGCCGGCGCTGCCGTTCTTCCACGGCATGATGAACATCGGCAACGGGCCGGAGTGCATCATGAGCGTGACTGCGTCCGCCGAGCACAAGCGTGTGCATGCCGGGGAACAGATCGGCGAGTTCACTCTGGTGGCGTTCAACGCGGACCAGATCGAGCTGGACTGGAATGGGAAGCGGGTTGTCAAATCGCTGGCGGAACTCTCCGGGCACGGCAGTGGGCCCGAGGCGGCCGAAGCGCCCGCGCCGGTGGAGGCCGCGGCCGTCAACGAGCGGCCGGCGGTGGTGCCGGGTGACAAGGGCCCCGGAGATGCGAACGCGGCGGGGGAGCGCGCCTGCCAGGCAGGCGACACGGATCCGCCCGGCACGGAGCGGGACGGCGTAGTTAAGACAGTCGGCAGGAACACGTTGTTTGGGACCGAGTACTGCATATGGAAACCGAAACGCTGAGGCGATGGCGCAGGCACGATTCGTCTAGGAAGAAACCGATGGGACAATTCTTGGTTCGTTCGATTCTGGCCACGTGCGCCGTGGCGGCAACCCTCTGCGCGCAGGGAGGAGGGGTCAACGGGCCGGCCGGCATCCCATCCCCGATACCGCCGGGGGCGTTACAGCAGCCGCCGCAATCAGCCAAGCCGCCGGCGCAGCCGAGGCCCGCAACCACGCAGGCGCCCTCCGCGCAGCCGTCGGCCGCGCCCCAGCCCGTTGGAACAACCCCGGAACAGCCGGCCTCGCCCCTGGCGCCGAAGCTGGACAGCAACATCCCCTTCATCATGGAAAACGTGTCCCTGACGGAGATGATCGATGCGCTCGCCAAGCAGCTTAAGATGAAGTACATTCTGGATCCGCGCGTGAAGGGGTCGGTGACCATCCACACTTACGGCGAAGTCAAGCCGGTGGAACTGATGCCGCTGTTCCAGACTATTCTGCGCGTCAACGGCATGGCCATGGTGCAGGTGGGCGACATGTGGCGTATCCTGCCGGCGAGCGCCATCTCGCACCTGCCGATGGAGCCGGTGCAGATCACCGATCCGAAGACGCTGCCCGACGACGAGCGGATGATCATGAACCTGATCTTCCTGAAATACACCACCGCCAAGGAGATGGACTCTCTGCTCACTCCCTTCATGGGGGAGAACGCCGGCCACACGGCCTACGAGCCGGCCAACCTGCTGCTGATCGAAGACAACTCCCGCAGCATGAAACGCACCATGGACCTGATTGCGATGTTCGATTCCGACAACTTCGCCAACCAGCGCATGCGCTCTTACGAAATCGTCAACAGCCGCCCGTCGGAACTGGCGAAGGACCTGGACGCGGTGATGAAGGCATACTCGGTGACCGAGAAGAGCGGCGTGCACTTCCTGCCGGTCGACCGCATCAACACCCTCATCGCGGTGGCGCCCAACCCCGGCATCTTCGAGGAAGTGCGGAAGTGGATCGACAAACTGGATACCAAAGCCAAAGTCACCGCCGGCACTTCCAGCCTGTGGGTGTACCAGTTGAAATACCAGCGCGCCGAGATTCTGGCGATGGCCATTGAGGCTCTGTACAGCGGGAACACGGCTGCGCTGGTGATGATGTCCCAGATGATGAATTCCAGCATGTACTCGGCCGGCCTGGGCAACAACGGGACGGGCTACGGCATGGGCGGCGGCGGTTACGGCATGGGCGGCGGCGGTTACGGCATGGGCGGCGGCGGCTATGGCATGGGCGGCGGTGGTTATGGCATGGGCGGCGGTGGCTACGGCATGGGCGGCGGTTACGGCATGGGCGGCTACGGCAACACGTCGGGTTATGGAAACGGCTATGTGAACCAGCCCACGAACATGGTCATGCCCGGGGCCGGAACCGGGGCCCCCTCAGCGTCCGGCGCCGATGCAACCGGCACCTACCTGGGCGCACAGGGAACCCAGGCAGGCGCGCCGCGGATACCGCACGTGGTTCCCAACCCGTTCAACAATACGCTGCTGATCCAGGGAACCGCGAAAGAATATGAGGAGATCTCCAACCTTTTGCGGCAGCTCGACGTGGCCCCGCGCCAGGTCCTGATCGACGTCAAAATCTTCGAAGTGGATTTGAACAACGATTTTGCCGCCGGGGTGGAGAGCTCCCTGGCGGCCCTGGGCGCCAGCGGCGTGGTGCGCGGGATCGAGACCGCCGCGGCCGGAACGGCCGGCATCTCGCTGACCGCCGGCGCGGTAGTCCACTCCAGCAAGCAACTGCTGTCGGTGCTCACCGCCTCGGAGAATCGCGGGCGTTCGCGCATTATTTCCTCGCCGAGCATCATCGCCACCGACGGGATTGCCGCGACCATGAACGTGGGAACCCAGGTGCCGGTGCTGACTTCGCAAGCGGCGTCGGGCGTGACCGCGGGGGGCACTTCGGTGTTCGCCAACCAGGTGAGCAGCGAGAGTTCCGGGGTGACCGTAAGCATCACGCCCCGCATCAGCTCCAGCGGCGTGGTGACCATGATGATCGACCAGCAGGTTTCGGCCCCGCAGCCCCCTTCTCCCAGCGCCACCATCCAATCGCCTTCGTTCACCAACCGGTCGATGGCCACGCAGCTCACCATCATGGACGGCGACACGGTGGCGATCGGCGGCGCTATTCTGGAGACCCACACCGAAAGCTCGGGCGGAGTGCCTCTCCTGCACCGCATTCCGATCATTGGCGCCGCGTTCGGCGCCAAGAACACCAGCACCGCGCGCACCGAGTTGATTATCTTCCTGACGCCCCGCGTCATCTACGACTCCAACCAACTGCTGGACGCCACCGAGGAGCTGAAGGGCAATCTGAAGCAGGTGGGAAAGCTGATGAGGGACGAACGGTAGGCCGCAGCCTGCGGCTTTCCGCGGGGGCGGAATGGCGCGGCGGGCGCGGACCTGCCGCCCGGCATGGCTCCGCGGCGTACGTTAAGACCCTGGCGCCGTAAGCTTGAAATCGAAACCGATCGATATCGACGCGCGAGCGGGCTTTCCGTCTTCCTGGAAAGGCGTGAACCGCCATTTCTTCAAGGCTGCCGCCCCGGCCTTCGTGAGCAGCGGATTGCCTTTGAGCGGCCGCACGTCCTCGACACTGCCGTCCTCGGCGACGATGGCCTCAAGCTCCACCCGGCCGGAGATCTTGAACTGCTGGGCCGCTGACGGGTATTCCGGCGCTGGTTTCACGATTGCCGCCTTCCTGGCGTCGGCTTCGCTCACCTTCAGCGTCGGGTCCGCGCCGAACAACGTCCCCGTGGCCAGTACGAGCGGGAGCCATTTGGCCAGTTGGTTCACGTCCGGGGCCTCCTCTCCGCAGTTTCGACGCAGCCTCCGCCTCCCGGGAGGGGTGTTGGTGGCGCTGGGGCATACATCCCGGAGAGTATGATCGGCGGATTCGCCCGGGACTTTAGGGCAAGGTTCTTCCGCAAGGCAATCGGCGGCGCCCGAAGACCGCGAAAACAACGCGGCGGACGGCGCCAGCGAAGGCCCATGTCTCACATCGCGGCCGGTGCGGCGGAGTCGCTCCCAGCCGGGCTGTAGACAATCTACTGGCCATGGAGGTAGAATGACTACAGCCATGGCCAGGCGGGAAGGCTACAAGGACCGGATCGAGTTGCTCCAAGGCACTCTCGACATGCTGATCCTCCAGGCTCTGAGCTGGGGGCCGGGGCACGGTTACGGCATCGGCCAGGCAATTCGTTCCGGCTCCGGCGAGGTTCTACAGGTGGAGACCGGGTCCCTGTACCCGGCGCTGCACCGGCTGGAAAAGCAAGGTTGGATCAGGTCCGAATGGAGAGCGTCGGAGCATAACCAGCGGGCCAGGTACTATCGGCTCACGGCGGCGGGCAAGCGGCAGCTTGCCAGCGAGCAGAGCCGGTGGAACCGGATGAGTGCCGCAATCGCCAGCCTCATGAATCCCGGTGAAAGCGAGGGCCGGGCATGAACCTGCGGTCCTGGTTCAGCCGCGGACGCCGCGACCGGGAGTTGGACGAGGAGATCCGGGCCCATCTGGCCATGGCCGCGCGGGACCGGATCGAACGAGGAGAGGATCCGCGAGCGGCCGAAGCAGCCGCCCGGCGGGAGTTCGGCAACCGGACGCTCGTCGAGGAGACCACTCGCGAGATGTGGGGATGGGGTTCCTTCGAGAGACTGTGGCAGGACCTATGCTACGCGCTTCGCGGCATGCGGCGCAATCCCGGGTTTACGGCCGTTACCCTCCTGCTGCTGGCGCTGGGCATTGGGGCCAATACAGCCATCTTCAGCCTCGTCAACACGCTTATGCTGCGCCGGCTGCCCGTCGAGCATCCCGAGCAACTCGCGGAACCTAGCCACCGGTTTCAGGACGAGCCGCACTTCAACACGTTCTCCTGGCGGCAATACCAGTACTTTCTGGCGCACAACCACGTGTTTTCGGACCTCACGGGGATGTCCGGCATCGACTACGATTTCGAGTCCTTCTTTCATGTGCGCGATCGGGGGCCCGAGGCGGAGCGGGTGACCGGCATGTGCGTGAGCGGCAATTTCTTTCCGATGCTCGGCGTGAAACCCGCGCTCGGCCGTCTCTTGGGGCCCGAAGACGACCGGCTGAGCGCGCCCAGCCCGGTGGCCGTGGTGAGCTGGTCGTATTGGAAGGACCGTTTCGACCTCGACCCCGCCATCGTCGGCAGGCGGATCGTGGTGGACGGTTTTCCGGTGACGATAGCCGGAGTGGCGGCGCGCGGGTTCCGCGGTTTGATCATCGATTCCCCGCAGGACATCTGGCTGCCGCTGGCCATGCTGCCGTCGCTGGTCCCGGGGGGCAGCCTCGAGAAGAACGGCAACGTGATGCTCGTCGGGCGCCTGAGACCGGGCGCCGGTCTGGGCCGGGCGCGCGTGGAGATGGCCGTTCTATTCCGGCAAGCCGTCGCCGAGGAACCGTCTGGCAGGGAGAAGATGTTCTTGAGCGCCATGCAGTTCGAAATGGAGAGCGCGAGCGCCGGCCTGTCCCGTGCGCGCGACCAGTTCGCCAGGCCGCTCACCCTGCTGATGGGCGTGGTGGCTTTGCTGCTCCTGCTGGCGTGCGCCAATGTGGCGGGCATGCTGGCGGCGCGCGGAGCCGCGCGGCAGCGCGAGCTGGCGTTGCGGGTCTCGCTCGGTGCGGACCGCTGGCGTCTGGCGCGGCAGGCGCTCACGGAATCCGTGCTGCTCTCGGGGTCGGGGACGCTGCTGGGCGCCGGCGTGGCCTGGCTCGGCGCCACGGCGCTGCTGAGAATCGTGGCCAGCGGGCGCGAGCGTCTAGCGATCCACCCGGTCCTCGACGCGCACGTGCTGGCGTTCACCGCGGGATTGGCGTTGCTGACGGGGCTGCTGTTCGGAATCGCACCCGTGTTGCACGCCTGGAGCACCGCCCCGGCTGCGTCGCTGCGCGAAGCCGGGAAGGGTGGCGGCACCCGCTTCCGGCGGCGCTTTGGAAAGGCCCTGGTGACGGCCCAGGTGGCTCTGTCCGTGGGGTTGCTGAGCGTCGCCGGCACGTTTATTCTGCACCTGTCGAACATCTATGCCGGCTTGGGCTTCGAGCGCGATCATGTCCTGCTGGCGACGCTCGACCCGTCACGCACCGGATACAAGCGCGCGCAACTGGCTCGCCCTTACCGGGAGATACTGGAGCGCGTGCGTGCGCTTCCGCAAGTGCGCTCGGCCACACTCAGTGGAGTAACCCCCGTCCTGGGCGCCGGCGCCAACCGCGACGCGACGGTGGAGGGTTACCAGGACAAACCGGGGGAAATGCGCTACCTGGTGGAGAACTGGGTCGGGCCGAAGTTCTTCGAGACCTTCGGCACGCCGCTGCTGCGGGGCCGCGACTTCACCTTCCAGGACGAGGGCGGCCCGCGCGTCGCCATTGTCAACCAGGCCGCGGCGCGGCACTATTTCGGCGACGGGAACCCGCTGGGCAAGCACGTAACGTTCGATCGGGACCCCAAGCCGTACGAAATCGTGGGAGTGGCGGGCGACGCGAAGTACCTCGACCCGCGCGAGACTACGGCCCGGATTATCTACTTCAACGCATTCCAGGAAGGCCACCTGTTCTCGCGCTTTTCGATGCGGACCCGCGGCGCGCCGGCTGCCGTGGCGGGCGATTTCCGCCGGATCGCGGCCAGCCTGCTGAAGTATGCGGCGGTAGAGCGGATTACCACCCTGGAGGATCAGGTGGACGCCAGCCTCGTCCCGGAGCGGCTGATCGTCACGCTCTCGGGGTTGTTCGGCGCCCTGGGGGCGCTGCTCGCGGCGATCGGCACCTACGGGCTGCTGGCCTATTCGGTGGCGCGCCGCAGAAGCGAAATCGGCATCCGCATGGCGCTGGGCGCCACGCCAGGGGGCATTGCCCGGATGGTGCTGGGAGAGTCGCTCGGGACGACCTGCGCCGGCCTGGTTATCGGGGCGCCGCTGGCGTACTGGGCCCGCCACGCAGCCGCCGGTCTGGTCCCGGATCTTCCCGTGAAGGGCGCGGCCGCGTTCGCCGCCAGCGCCATCACGATGATTGTGGCCGCGCTTCTCGCGGCCTACGTTCCGGCGCGCCGGGCAACTCGCGTGGACCCGATGGAAGCTCTGCGCTACGAATAGGGCGGGGCCGCAATTCGGGCGGGTTGCCGCCCGGCCCAGGTGCTGGTGGGCGTGGGCCCCGGTGAAGCCGCCCGCCGGACCGGCACATTGCCAAAACACCCTGGATCGGCCCATAATCGGATTCCACCTATGAAGCACATCCTTGCCGCGGCCGTCTTTTTCTGTCTTGCCATGGTTGCGGGATACGCCGCCCCCCAACCAGCCCGCGAAATCACGCCGTTCGACGGGAACTGGCGTTTTCTCAAGGGCGACGCCCCGGGCGCCGAAGCGCCGGGCTTCGACGACGCGTCCTGGAGATCGCTGAGCGTCCCCCACGACTGGAGCATCGAGGGCCCCTTCGACCCCGGGAATCCCACCGGCGGCGCGGGCGCTTTCCTGCCGTCCGGCGTGGGCTGGTACCGAAAACACTTCACGCTCTCCGGCGCCGATGCCCGGCGGCGCGTCTTCCTCGAGTTCGACGGCGTGATGGCCAACAGCGATGTCTGGATCGACGGATACCATCTGGGCAAGCGGCCGTATGGCTACGTGAGTTTCCGCTATGAATTGACCGGACATCTGCATTTCGGCGCGGGCAACGCCAACGTGGTAGCCGTCCGCGCCGATACCGGCGCGCAGCCCGCCTCGCGGTGGTACAGCGGGGCGGGAATTTACCGCCACGTCCGCCTGATAATTACCGATCCGGTGCACCTGGACCAATGGGCCACGTTCGTGACTACGCCCAAAGCCGGCGCCGGTGAAGCTACCGTGCGGGTGGAAACCACGGTGGTCAACCAGTCGGACGCTGCGCGCACGGTGTCGCTCGAAGTGACCCTCGTGGCCCCGGACGGGAAGACCGTCAAGAGCGCCGAAACGCACCCGCAAACCTTGGCGGCGGGGAGTTCGGCGGCTTTTACCCGGGACCTGGCCGTCCCGTCTCCGAGTCTGTGGGATCTCGACCATCCGGTGCTGTATCGAGCCATCGCGCGGGTTCGCGCGGGCAAAACCGCGCTCGACGACGAAGCCGTTTCCTTCGGCATCCGCGAGTTCCACTTCGATGCCGCCACGGGCTTCTGGCTCAACGGCAGAAATCTCAAACTCAAGGGCGTCTGCCTGCACCACGATGGCGGCGCCGTGGGCGCAGCCGTGCCGCTGGGCGTCTGGGAACGGCGTCTGGAAGCGCTCCGCGCGCTGGGCGTGAATGCCATCCGCACCGCTCACAACCCGGTGGCGCCGGAGTTTCTGGACCTGTGCGACCGCATGGGGCTGCTGGTGATGGACGAACTGTTCGACTGCTGGACGGTGGCCAAGAACCCTTACGACTACCACCTGTTCTTCCGCGAGTGGTCCAAAACGGACGCGCGCGACACCGTGCGCCGCGACCGCAACCACCCCGGCATCGTGCTCTACAGCGCGGGCAACGAGATCCACGACACGCCCAAGGCCGACCTCGCCAAGGAGATCCTCGGCGGCCTGATCGAGGTCTTCCACCAGGCGGACCCCACGCGGCCGGTGACGCAAGCCCTGTTCCGGCCCAACGCCAGCCACGATTACGAGGACGGCCTGGCCGACATGCTGGATGTGGTGGGGCAGAACTACCGTGAAAACGAGATCCTGGCGGCGCACAGCGCCATACCGTCGCGCAAGATCCTGGGCACGGAGAATCAGCAGGGACCCGAGGTGTGGCGCGCGCTGCGCGACAATCCTCCGTATGCGGGCCAGTTCCTGTGGGCCGGCATCGACTATCTCGGCGAATCCCGCCGCTGGCCGGCGATCTCTTCGGCCTCCGGCCTGCTGGACCGCACCGGCGCCGTCAAACCTCAGGGCTATCAGCGGCAGAGCTGGTGGTCCCGGAAGCCCATGGTGCGAATGGCGCGCCGCGTCGCAGCCGAGTTGGCCGGGCCGGTCGATCCCGGCTATGAAGCCGCCGAGCGCCGGCGCCTGCGCACGCTGTATGCGGACTGGACCCCCGCCAACTCCGCGCCGCATGACGAAAACGTCGAGGTCTACAGCAACTGCGAGGAGGTCGAGCTGTACCTGAACGGGAAGCCGCTGGGTAGCCAGAGCCTTCCCGCCGACGCCTCGCCTCGCCATTGGCGCGTGCCCTACGAGCCCGGCCTGATTCGGGCGGTTGGCCGCAACGGAGGCCGGGAAGCTGCCGTGCACGAACTGCGCACCGCGGGCGAGGCGGCCGCCATCGTATTGGCCTCGGACCGGGGCACGCTCTCTACCGGATGGGACGAAGTGGCCTACGTGACGGCAACCGTGGTGGACGGCCAGGGCGTTGCGGTTCCCAACGCCGCGGCCAAGATCGCTTTTGAAGTAAGCGGGCCCGGCGTCCTGGTGGCCGTGGACAACGCCGACGCCTCCAGCGTGGAGCCGTTTCAGGCAGCCGGGCGGACGGTCTTCGACGGGCAGTGCATCGCCATTCTCCGGGCCTCCGGGGCGGGCGGACAAATTGCGTTGAAGGCCTCCGCGGCGGGCCTGGCTGCCGGCTCGATCCGGATTGAAACGAGGGGAGTAAAGTAAAAGAATGGTGCGGACAGTGGGAGTAGCGGTGCTGGGTGTGCTGTCCACGCTCGCGCTGGCGAGCGGCGCGGAATTCCGGGCCAACGATTACGGAGCCAAGGGAGACGGCGCCACGCTCGATACGGCCGCCATTCAGAAGGCCATCGATGCGGCTGCCAGGACGCGCGGCGCGGTGGTGGTTTTCCAGCCCGGCATGTATCTCACCGGTTCGCTGTTCCTGAAATCGGGAATGACCCTGCGCGTGGACGAGGGCGTCGAGATCCGCGGCGCGCAGGACCTGGCCGCATATCCCATGATGGCAACGCGCGTTGCCGGAATCGAGATGTCCTGGCCGGCGGCGCTGATCAACGTTTACGAGCAGTCCGGCGTCACCATTTCCGGCAAAGGCGTGGTGGACGGCGACGGCAAGGTGTTCTGGGACAGCTATCGCAGCCTGCGGGTGGAGTACCAGCCGAAAGGCTTGCGCTGGGCGGCGGACTACGATTGCCGGCGCCCGCGCCTGATCCAGATCTACAAATCGGCGAACGTGAACCTGCAGGGGCTGACCCTCAAGCGCTCCGGCTTCTGGACCGTGCACATCTGCTACTCCCGCCGGGTGACGGTGGACGGAATCACCATCCGCAACAACATCGGCGGGATGGGCCCCAGCACCGACGGCGTGGACGTCGATTCTTCGTCCCGCGTGGTGGTGATGCACTGCGACATCTCCGACAACGACGACGCGATTTGTCTCAAGGCCGGCCGCGACGCCGACGGTCTGCGCGTCAACCGTCCCACCAGGAACGTCCTCATCCACGACAACACCATCCGCCACGGGGCGGCGGGCATCACCTTCGGCAGCGAGACCTCGGGCGGCATCCGCAACGTTACGGCGTACAACCTGCATGTCGTCCCGGACACGGAGACCAGGGCGGTTTCCACTGGCATCCTGTTCAAGAGCACGCATACGCGCGGCGGGACGATTCAGAATGTCAACATCCACGATGTGGACATCCAGGGGGTGACCACCGCGATCGGCATCGACTTCGACTGGAATCCCAGCTACAGCGACGCCAAGATACCCGAGGGCACCACCAATCCCCCGGACTACTGGCGCATTCTGGCCACGCCCGTCGCACCCGGGAAGGGCATGCCACACCTGCGCAAGGTGAGCATCTCAAACGTCAAAGGCACGGCCACGCGGCAGGTGTTTTCCGTGAACTCCCTCAACGGTTCGCCGCTGCTGGATTTCGTATTCAAAGACCTCGACATCTCCGCGCCGGCAGCCGGAACCATTCAGTATGCCAGCCATTGGCGCTTTACGGGCGTCACTCTCCGGACGAAAGACCAGAGCAAGATCGAGGTGAAGGATTCGACCCAGGTGACCGGACTGGAGTAGGGGCCGGGAAGAAGCGGCCGCGGAGCCCGCGCCGTGGGGCGTGCCGGACAGCCTGACTGTGCCACAAGGTACAATCGGACCTGTGAGCTCCGCCGCCCCCAACCCCGAAGTTGGACTGGCTGCCGCCCCCGGCGACGGCGGAAAGGCCCTGGCCGGGTTCATGCTGTCGGGGTTCCTGCTGGCCCTCCTGGGGGCGATTCTGCCGGCGTGGGGCTACAACTGGAAAGAGGATCCGTCCGATTTCATCGCCGTCGGGAATTACTTCCTGTGCCTGGGAGTCGGAATCGTGGCGGCCTCGGCAGTGGCGCGCAGGGTTATGGCCCGATGGGACGTCAGCCTCCTGCTGGTGTTCGGTTGCGGCATTTCCTGCCTGGCGCTCCTTTTCCTGGCCTGGGCGCCGCCTCTGTATGCCGCATGGTGGCGCGCAGGCGGCCTGCTGGTGCTGGGCACCGGCGCCGGATCGCTCAACATGGCGCTGTTTCACGCCATCTCCAAGCGGTACCAGGCGGACGCGGCCGGCACGGTGAACCTGGGCGGCGTCTGGTACGGGGTGGGATGCCTGACAGCCACCTTGCTGGTGGCCGGAACGTTCTTCGCCTACACCGTCACCACCATTCTCATCTTCATGGCGGTGGTGCCGGGAATTTTCGCCGTGCTTTACGGCCGCAAGGCCCCGGTGGTTCCTCCGAAGGCGGCGGATCCCACACTGCGGCAGGCCCTGGAGGACTTTCGCAGTCCCGGCGCGGTGATGTTCGCCCTCCTGTTGTTCTTCCAGTTCGGCAACGAGTGGACGATCGCCGGATGGCTGCCCTTGTTCCTGCTCCGGCGCATTCAAGGGGTGAGCCCCCAGGGGGCGCTCCTGATCCTGGCGCTGTACTGGTCCTGCCTGCTGGGGGGACGGCTGGGAGCGGCGGCCATCCTGCCGCACGTGCGTCACCGGCAGTTGCTTCTGTGGAGCGTGGCGGCGTCCCTTTTCGGCTGTTTGGTGCTGTTCTTCACCGATAACCGGTTTGGCGCTTCGATGGGCGCGCTCTTCCTGGGATGCGGGTATGCCAGCATCTACCCGTTGGTGGCCGAGGCCATTGGGCACCGCTTTCCTTATTACCACCCGGGGTTCTTCAACGGAATCTTCTCGCTGGCGCTGCTCGGCGGCCTGCTGGCTCCGGCTACGCTGGGCTACGCCGCCGCCGCGCTGGGGAACGTCCGGGTGGTGATGGCCATCCCCCTGATCGGCACCTGTGTGGTGATGCTTCTGCTGGTGGGGATCTGGCTGGAAGCCAAGGTGACCGGGCGATGAACCGCGCGCGGCGCGGACTGCCGGCGGCGATCCTCCTGCTGTTGGGAGCCGGGGGCCTCGCGGCCGCCACGCTGGCGCAGCGCGTGGACGCGGTGCTGGCGTCAACTCCCGTGGCGCGCGGCGCGTTCTGGGGCATCCAGGCGGTCGATCTGGCCAGCGGGAAGACCCTGTACGAGCTGAACCCCAACCGCTTCTTCGTCCCGGCATCCAACACCAAGCTGTTCACTACCGCTTTGGCCCTGACGGCGCTCGGCCCCGAGGCTACCTTCCAGACCCGCGTGCTGGCCGCCGGCCCGCCCGACCCCGACGGGGTGCTCCGGTGCTCGCTGCGCCTGCTGGGCGGCGGCGACCCCAACCTCTCGGCTCGCGCCGTCCCTTACGAGAAGAGCGCCTCCAGCGGCGACCCGCTGGCGGCCATCCGCGACCTGGCCGGCCAGGTGGCGGCCAAGGGGGTGAAGCGCATCACCGGAGACATCGTGGGCGACGATACCTGGTACGTCTGGCAGCCGTACGCCGAAGGCTGGATGTTGGACGATCCGGCCACCGGTTACGGCGCCGCCGTATCGGCCCTGGCTATCGGCGACAATTCTCAGACGCTGTCTATCCGGCCGGGCGCGGCGGTGGGAGAACTGGCGGCGCTGGTTCTCAATCCGGCGCTGGAGTATTACCGGATCGAGAACCGCGTGCGCACGGTGGCGGCGGACGGGGACCGCAATATCCACGCGGACCGCCTGCCGGGAAGCCGCACGCTGCGCGTCTGGGGCACGATCCCGGTGCGCGGACGGGGCGAAGAAGTGGCGCTGGGCATCGACGATCCGGCGCTGTACGCCGCGCTTGCCCTGCGGTCGGCGCTCGAAGATCGCGGCATCGCGGTGGATGGGGCGGCCGTGGCGGAACACCTGTTCCCCGAGGATGTGGCGGACCTGAAGCGCGCTCCGGCGCCACCCGCGGACGCCGCCGGCGTGGAGTTGGCGCGGCGCGAATCGGCGCCGCTCGTCGAGTGCCTGCGCGTGGTCGATAAGGTGAGCCAGAACCTGCACGCCGAGATGATGCTGCGGGCGGTGGGCCGGGCGCGGCGCAACCTGGGCAGCCGCGAGGCCGGTCTGGAAGAGATGGGTGCGTTCCTGGCGGAAGCGGGAATACCGGCCGGCGCCTATGACCTGGTGGACGGCTCGGGAATGGCGCGGCTCAACCTGGCGACTCCGGCGGCGGTGGTCCGCCTGCTGCGGTACATGTACGCCTCTCCCGCGTGGCGGGATTTCCTCCCGCTGCTGCCCGTGGGCGGGGAAGACGGGACGCTGGCGGCACGATTCACGGGCGCCGCGCAGGCCGGCCGGGTTCACGCCAAGACCGGAGCGCTGGCGCACGTCGCCGCGCTTTCCGGTTATGCCCAGCGGCCCAACAAGACCTGGGTGGCGTTTTCGATCCTGGTGAATAACTACGACGGAGAGCCCGCCGAGATCCGCAAGGCGATGGACCGTGTGTGCGCACTTATAATGGAGTAAGAAGCCATGCCCATTTACGAATACCGGTGTGAAGACTGCGGCACCAGGTTCGAGAAACTGGTGCGCCGCAGCTCCGACGTTCCCGAGCTGACCTGCCCGTCCTGCGGCGAGAAACACCTGCAACAGCAACTGTCGACTTTCGCGGCGCACTCCGCGGCGGGTAAGCCGGCCGATGGGCCTATGTGCCCCAAGGGTGGGCGATGCAATCCGGGTATGTGCGGGATGAACTGAAACTCCGCTCGCTGCGCCTCATTTGTTTACACCTATCGTGGTCCTTCTAGTCCCCCGTTTTGCGCATTTCCGTGTAGAGGAGAGGAATCGCAACTCAGAGATGCTTCATCCTCAACTCGGAGGAGCAAATAATGCAGGCTGGCAGTTTCCTTTTGGCGGCGCTCTTAGCCGTCCAGGCGGCAACCGGCGCCACCATTTCCTACACCGGAGCGCTGGCATCTCCAGAAGATGCCTCGACTCAGATCACGGTGACCTTGGCGAGCGCCGGCAGCCTGTCTTTGCAGACCTGGGGCTTCGGCGGGGGAACCAACGCGGCCTTGGCCCTGATTCCGGCTGGCGGATTCGATCCATTCGTGGGCTTGTTCTCCGGCACGGGCGCCGGCGCGGCGTTCATCGACGGAACGTCCGACGATCTTAGTAACTTCCCCGGCAACCAGGGTTGCCCGCCGGCCGGCACGGTTACTATCGGGGGCAGCCCGGTCTGCGGCGACGTCGCCATGTCGTTCTCGCTCCCCGCGGGAACCTATACCGTGCTGCTCACCGACGGCGCCTACATCCCCAATGCGGTTTTCGAGACCAATGGCATGCTGGGCGACGGCTTCACGGATCTTACCAGCGGCTTCCAGACGTGTGACAATGCGGGCAACTGCGTTCCTGACACGGCCAACTGGGCCCTGGACATCACCACTCCGGGAAGCGGGGGGACCGTTCCCGAGCCGGGCGGGCTGTGGATGTGCGGCATCGGCGCGGTGCTTTGGGTAGCCGCGTCCCGGCGGCGGCGCACCAAGTTCTAAGTGACAGACTCAGAGACTAACTACAAAGAGAGGGATAACATGAAACGAGTGGGAAGGATTGCGCTGCTGACGCTTAGCGTCATCGGGCTGAGCTTGATTCTGGGCGTGGCTACTTCGCGCAGCGTTCGCGCGGCGGTAAGCGCCCTGGTTACGGTGTCGAACACGCCGGCGAATCCCGTGCCGACGCAAGCGGTCGATGCGAAGAACGCGTTTGAGGAGACCCTGTCCCTGGGGCTCTCCCCGCAACCGATCTCCATCCCCGCCGGGCAGCGCCTGGTGGTGGACTTCATCACCATCAGCGGCATCGCGGATTCCCTGACCGGGCCGATTCAGCCGACCATCATCCTGCAGTCGTCGCTGAACGGAGGCGGCTCGGCGAGTTACTATCTCGATCCCGCGCCGTCCCCGGTGAACATTCCCGGTGCGAACCAGCTCTATCTGGCGCAGCCGCTCACGGTTTATGCCGACAATTTGACCGTGTCGCCCGCGTACGCCGGCTTTCCGCCGTACACCTTCATCTTCAACGTAGCGATCTCCGGCCACCTGGTCCCCGTGCCGTAAAGATGCGGGATAAGCCCGGCCAGCGCCGGATCGCTCTGGTGCTCGGCGGGCTCTCCTGGCCGCTTCTGGTTGGAACACCGGTGCGCGCGGCGGCGGCTGCGGGAAATGGCCGAACCGCGGAAGCGGGACGGCAACCCCGGACGGAGCGTGTTCTTCGCTTCTGGCGGATTGCGGTTTGTCGCCCGGGAAGGTCGGGAAGGTCTACGGATTCTTCCAGGAGTGGACCGGCGTGGACGGCTTCCCGGAGGAGATCGCCCGCCTCTGCGGCTGCACCTTGCCCCCGCACGCAGCTTTCGGGGAACGGCAGACAATCCGGGAACTGCCGAACATCGCCCTGGCGGACCGCCGCACGGGCAACCCGTGGTGGCGCCGCGATGGCGAGGCCGCGGAAACGCGTCCCCGAAAGCCGGAGATCCTCTGAGTCGCGAAGATCCTCCTTTACTTTCCCTTTTTATTCGCCAATAATAGAAGCTGTATGGCTCTCACCAAGCGGCAAAAGCAGGTACTCGATTTTATCGCCGGGTTTCAGGAAGAGAACGGCTACTGCCCCAGCTTCCAGGAGATCGCCGGCGGGCTGGAACTGGCTTCGCTGGCCACCGTGCACAAACACATTTTGGCGTTGGAGGCCAAGAATTACCTGAAGCGCGGGTTCAACCAGAGCCGGTCGTTGGAACTGTCGGCCAAGTATCACCAGGAAGCCCGGCGGCCGCGGCCGGCGGCGATGGAGGTCCCGCTGTTGGGGAGGATCGCGGCGGGGGCTCCGGTGGAGGCTATCGAGCAGAAGGAAGTGCTGAACTTCGCCGATTTCGCCGGCTCGGGGAACACCTATGCCCTCGAGGTCCGCGGCAACTCCATGATCGACGACCACATTTGCGATGGCGACCTGATTCTGCTGGAGCGCAACGCGGAGGCGCGCGACGGCGACATCGTGGTGGCGCTGGTGGCGGGGAGCGAAGCCACGCTGAAGCGGATCTACCGCGAAGGCGAGACAGTCCGCCTGCAACCGGCTAATGCGGCGCTAAAACCGATTTTCGTTCCGGCGCGGGATGTGGAAATCCAGGGCCGTTTGCTCGCGGTACTGCGGAAATACAAGTAACCGAAGCGATCACTTGCCGGCGCGAATCTGCTGCTCGGCGGCGAACCAATCCTCTTCCGGCGAACCGCCCTGGCAGCCCCGCGCTTCCCAAATGGCGTAGGCCAGGTTGGCGATCTGTTCGGCAGTAGGCGCATTAGACACGGAGGCAGCGGACTTAGCCGCGGAAGTTTTGGCCCGACGGGGCGCGGAGGGAATGGCCGGGGGTTTTGCTTCTGAGACCACACGTTGCTTCCGAGTGGCGGAAGCAGGCTTGCGGCGGGCCGCGACAGCGGCGGCGGCGCCAGCGGACACGACCAGTTCGTTTCCGGATGTTCGCTTTGTGGGCATATTGCTTAGATCTCTCCAGCGATCTTAGCTCTATTGTAACGGATGCCAGGTTCCGGGTTCATAAAATGTTTCTATCATTCGGATTACAAAGGCCCTTTTACGCCCGATTGCCCCGCCAAGCGGCATGTGGGCGGTGGTCCACAAGCCGCCCGGCTAATCCAGTGCTGTGCGACGTGGAAGTGAATTCGCCGGTGCTGTGTGGGGCAGGTTTGCAATCTGCGGCGGGCTTACAGCCCGCCTTTGCGGCATTGGCGGGTGCTCGCGGGAGGCCGGTTGGAAACCGGCCGCAGGTTGAAAACCTGCCCCACAAGCGCGCTCCGGGCCTGGCGCACTCGTACGCCCGGATGCGAGCGGTTTTGCGGGCGAATCGCCCCCAACACCCACTTCCACGCCGCGCGCCCGGCTTTTCCAGACGACCGTATCCGAACGGTGTATATTTGAGTTTAGATTGCGGAGCTTAGCTATCTTCGCGTTCTGGTTCGCCCTGGCGGTTGGGGCGCAACCCGTTACTGCGGCGCCTAAGGTGATTGCGGTGGACGTGGATGGCGTGGTGCACCCCATCACCGTGGAGATCGTCGCTAGCGCACTGGCCCGCGCCAGGGAAGAGCACGCCACGCTCCTGCTGGTGCGCCTGGATACCCCCGGCGGGTTGATGGACGCCATGCGCTCCATCATCCAGGCATTCGACTCTTCGCCCATACCGGTGGTCACCTACGTTGCGCCCAGCGGCGGACGCGCGGCGTCGGCGGGATTCTTTCTTCTGGAGGCCGGCGACGTGGCGGCCATGGCGCCCGAAACCAACACCGGCGCGGCCCATCCCGTCGCCATGGGCGTGGAGATGGACGCCGTCATGAGTAAGAAGGTGGAGAACGACGCGGCGGCCTACCTGCGCAGCATTTGCGGCCGCCGCGGCCGCAACAGCGAAGTGGCCGAGACGGCGGTCCGCCAGAGTAAGTCGTTCACCGAGCGCGAAGCGTTGGACCAGCACCTGATCGACCTGGTGGCGGGCGAGAGCGATCTGCTGGGGGCGCTCGACGGCCGCGTGGTGACGCGCCTCGACGGCTCGCAGGTGACGCTGCACACGGCCGGCGCGCAGGTGGAACCCTACCAGCGGACGCTGCGGCAGAAGATCATCTCCGCCGTGGCCGATCCGAACATTGCGTTGTTGCTGCTGGTGATCGGCGGGTTGTGCATCTACCTTGAGTTTTCGTCGCCGGGGATGATCGCACCGGGAGTGATCGGCGCCATTCTGGTGCTGTTGGGCCTGGCGGCCATCTCGGTGCTCCCCATCAACTGGCTGGGCGTGGCGCTGCTGGGGCTGGCCTTCACGCTGTTTGCGCTGGAGGCCAAGTTCACCGCCCACGGCGTGCTGGGGGTGGGCGGAACGGTTTCCATGGTGCTGGGGGCGGTGATGCTGATCGACAGCCCGTGGCCGGCCATCCGCGTCCACTGGGTCACGGCGATCGGCGTGGCGCTGCCGTTTTCCGTCATCACCATCCTGCTGCTCACGCTGGCGGTGCGCGCGCGGCGCAACAAGGTGGAAACCGGGAGCGAAGGCATGATCGGCGCAGTGGGGACGGCATTGACGCCGGTCGCGCTGGAAGGTAAGGTATTTGTCCACGGGGAATACTGGGACGCAGTGGCGTCCCAGCCGGTGACGGCCGGCGCCCGGGTGCGGGTCACGGCCATCGAAAAACTGAAACTCAAGGTTGAGCCGGTTACGGACCGGAAGGGAGACTAAGATGGGCGACCTTACGACTGTCGTTACAGTAGCTGTGGCGATCCTGGTGATCTACCTGCTGAGTTCAATCAAGATTCTGCGCGAGTACGAACGCGGCGTCATCTTCCGGCTGGGCCGATTGCTCCCGGAACCGAAGGGGCCGGGGATCTTCCTGGTGTTCGCGCCCCTCGACCGCATGGTGCGGGTTTCGCTGCGCATCGACACGCTGGAGGTCCCGTCGCAGGACGTGGTGACGCGCGACAACGTCACGGTGAAGGTCAACGCGGTGATCTTCTTTCGCGTCATCGATCCGCGCCTGGCGGTGGTGAAAGTGTCGAACTTCCTGTATGCCACGTCGCAACTGGCGCAGACCACGCTGCGCAGCGTGCTGGGCGAAGTGGAACTGGATGAGCTGCTGAGCCAGCGCGAGAAGCTGAACGTCAGGCTGCAATCCATTCTCGACCAGCACACCGCGGAATGGGGCGTGAAAGTGAGTGTGGTGGAAGTGAAGCAGGTGGACCTGGCGGAGCAGATGATCCGGGCCATCGCCCGCCAGGCCGAGGCGGAACGCGAACGGCGCGCCAAGATCATTCATGCCGAGGGCGAATACTCCGCGTCGGAGAAACTGGCCATGGCGGCGGCAGTGATCCAGAAGCAGCCCGCGGCGATCCAACTGCGATACTTGCAGACGCTGGTGGAAATCGGGGTGGAGAAGAACACCACCATCGTATTTCCGCTTCCACTGGATATAATTGCTTCTTTGGGCCGCGCGCTGGACCGGGCGGCGGGCGAGCCGGGCAAGGGAAATTCGTAGCGCATGAGAAACAAGGAAACGGGCGAGTTCGAACTGATTGTCGGCAACGGCCAACTGGTGAGCGGCTTCTTCATCGTGATCCTGCTTTTCGCCGTGGGCGTGGCCATGGGATACATTCTGGGACAGAATTCCGAGAAGGCGGCGAAGAACCAGCCGGGGGACGCCGCGCCCTGCGTGGCCACGGACGGCCGGCCGCAGCCGTCCCAACCGGCGCCGCAGGCCGCGCAGCCAACCGCGCAGGACACGGCGGCGTCGCAGCCGGCGACATCCGCCGGCGCACCGCCGCAGGGCGGAGCTGACGCGCCGCCGCAGCCCACCACGCAGCCGGCCAAGGAACCCGAACCGGCGCCCACGGCAGCGGAGCCCTCCGCCGTCCCGGAGCCCGCCAAAGCCGCGCCGCCGGCCAAAGGCGCCGCGGCATCCGCCTCATCCGAAGCTCCCTCCGGGACCTTCTGGCAAGTGACCGCCAAGGCCAATAAGGAGTCCGCCCAGGCGACGCTCAAGATCCTCAAGGAACGGGGCTTCTCCGCCTATCTGACGCCCGGTCCCAACAACTTGACGCGCGTCCTGGTGGGGCCCTACAAAGATACGCCGTCCAAGGCCAAAGCCAAAACGGATCTCGAAGCCATGGGGTTCAAGCCCATCAAACTGGACCGTGAGTGACGCTCTGGTGGAGATCGCGCCCGCGCGGCCGCGGCTCCCCGAATGGGCGCGCAAGAGCCGCACGCGGTTCGAATCGCTGAACCGGGTGAAGCGCGGGCTGCGCGAGTTGAATCTGCACACCGTCTGCGAGTCGGCGCGCTGTCCCAATATCCACGAGTGTTTCCACCGCTCGGCGGCGGCGTTTCTGATCCTGGGGAACCGCTGCACGCGCGGGTGCGGTTTCTGCTCGGTGCCCAAGGGCCATCCCGAAAAGCAGGACATGCCCCTCGACGCCTCCGAGCCGGCGGGCGTGGCGCGCATGGCCGCCGCCATGAACTTGCGCTACGTGGTGATCACCAGCGTGAACCGCGACGACCTGGCGGACGGCGGCTCGCGGCATTTCGCCGAAACCGTCGTGCAGGTGCGGCGGGCGCTGCCGGAGGCTCGCGTGGAGGTGCTGACGCCGGATTTCCGCGGCGACCTGGACGCCGTGGCCAGAGTGCTGGACGCCGCGCCGCATGTCTTCAACCACAACATGGAGACGGTCGCGCGGCTGTACCGGCGGGTGCGGCCGCAGGCGGACTACCGGCAGTCGCTGGCGGTGCTGGAATTCGCCCGCGGATATGCGCCCGCGGCGCTGACGAAATCGGGCTTGATGGTGGGCCTGGGCGAGACCGCTGACGAGGTGCGGGGGCTGCTGCGGGACCTGCGCGCGGCGGGGACGGAGGTGGCGACCATCGGCCAGTACCTGCAGCCCACGCGCCACAACCTGCCGGTGGCGGCTTACGTCGAGCCCGCGCAATTCGACGCCTGGCGCGACTACGGCCTGTCGCTGGGCTTCCGGATGGTCTTCAGCGGCCCGCTGGTGCGCAGTTCGTACATGGCCGACGAGGTCCGCGAGCAGGCCGTGGGCGCGCCGTGCTGAACTGGGCGCTGGCGCTGCTGTCGGCGGTGCTGCTGATCCTGGCGTTTCCCAACGCCAACCTGGCGTGGCTCGCGCCGGTGGCTCTCACCCCCCTGCTGGTGGCCGTGGCGCGCGAGCGGCGGCGCTTCCCCCGCTTTCTGCTGGGCTTTGGCGCGGGCGTGGTCTACTGGTTCGGCGTCTGCTATTGGATTCAGCACAACCTGGCGGCCAATGGAGGAGTGAGCGAGGCGGTGGCGTGGGCGCTCTTCCTCTTGTTCGCGGTGGCCAAGGCGATGCACCTGGCGGTGTTCGCGCTGCTGGCCGGGTGGCCCATGCGCCGCTGGTGGGCCGTCCCCGCGGTGGCGGCGCTTTGGGTTGCGGTGGAAGCCACGCACGGGACGCTAGGATTCGCCTGGCTGGCGCTGGGCAACGCGGGTATCGACATGGGTATTCCCATGCGCCTGGCGCCGTTCACGGGGGTGTACGGGCTGTCGTTCCTTTTCGCCATGATGGGGGCGGCGCTGGCGCTGGCGGCGCTGCGGCGTCCGCGGCGGGAGCTGCTATGGCTGGCGCTGGCGCCCCTGGCCCTGCTGCTGCCGCAGTTGCCAAACGCGCGGCCGGGCGGCGAAACCGCGCTGCTGGTGCAGCCCAATCTCTCGGAGAGCGAGGAGTGGACGGCGCCATCGGTGGACCGGATGCAACAGCGCCTGGTGGAGCTGTCCCTGCGGGGCGTGCTGGCGGACATCGCCCATCCGCCTTCAATTGTGGTGTGGCCGGAAATGCCCGCGCCGCTGTACTGGGACGAAGACTCGAACTTCCGCAAGCACTCCACCAGCCTGACCAGCGCCACCCACGCCTATCTCTTGACCGGTCTGGTGGCGCACACCCCGCGCGGCGCGCCGCTGAATTCGGCGCTCTTGGTCTCGCCGGCGGGCTACCCGCTCAGCCGCTACGATAAGGTGAACCTGGTGCCTTTCGGGGAATTCGTGCCGTGGCCCTTCGGCTTCGTCAACAAGATCTCGACCGAGGCGGGAGACTTCGCCGCCGGCAGGCAGGTGGTGGTGGCGCCGGTGGGTGGCCACCGCATCGGGACGTTCATCTGCTACGAATCGGCATTCCCGAATTTCGTGCGGCAATTCGCGCGCGAGGGCGCCGAGGCGCTGATCAACATTTCGAACGACGGCTGGTTCGGGCGCAGCGCGGCGCGGCGGCAGCATCTGCAACTGGCGCGCATGCGGGCCGCCGAGAACCGTAGGTGGCTGCTGCGGGCGACCAACGACGGCATCACGGCCACCATCGATCCCGCCGGCCGGGTGCGCCGGGCGCTGCCGCCGTACGTGGAGGCCACGTCCACGACGGGCTTCAGCTACATCGCCGAGGAGACCGTGTACACGCGCTTCGGCGACTGGTTTCCGCTGCTGTGCGCGGCCTTGGCGGCGGCCTGTTTGATCGCGGAACGGGCGCTGTAGGCGGGATTTGTGCGAACGCACAAAAATGAGAAGCCTAACTGACTGTTTCTAAAGAGGGGCTGATCCAAGATTTTGTGCGTTCGCACAAAATGGAGTGGGTCCGGGACGAAGTCGCGGCTTTGCCCGCCGCCCCGGGGGGCTGCTCGCCTGACAGGGCAAGCGCGCGTTCAGGTGCTGAGAGGGCTGGGGAGTACAATGAGGCGAGTGAGGTCAAACCGGTTGCCGACGCCCCACACGAGCCGCCACGGACTTCGACTGGCAATCGCCTGCCTCGCCCTTCCTGCCGTGTGCCTCGGCGGGCAACCGGGGCAATCCGCCGCCGCCCAACCGGAACACCGCGCCGATCGCGTTCCGGAAGCCGTCGAATCGTATGGCCGGGACATGGCCGTGGCGATGAAGAGGCCCGGCCCCATCGCGCTGGAACCGGTTCTCGAGAAAGGGCTGGCGGCGGCAAGGGACTTGGAACACGGCCAGTTGGAACGGCTGGATGAGCCGGCCTACCGGAAGGTGCAGAGCACCATGGTGGGCTTCTTCGTGAGCCGCGAGGAAGTCGTAGTGGCGGCTCCGGACGCGGACTTCTATTTGAAGTTGGCCCGCGCCAAGGGAACAGCCGTCGATCGGGCTTTTTTCGAGGCGTACAAGGAGACCTATCCCGACGGCGTCTGGCCCGCCTACATCCGCGCTCAGACGGATTACAGCGGCTGCCGGGTTTTCGACGGCAAGACGCTGACGGGGCTTTATGGCGCGTGGACGGCTTTTCAGAAGTCCTATCCCGGCCAATACGGGGAGGCCGCGCAGAAGGAATTGGCGGGGATTGAAGAAGCGCTGGAAAGCACCTGCGCCTGCGGCGGGGAAGACGGGGTCCGGAAGGAACTGGAGGCGTTTGTGAAGGCGTTTCCCGGTTCACCGGTGGCGGCCAAGGCGGCGGCGCGCTTGCAGACCATCGAGAACCACACCTCCGGCATCCGGTTCCATTGCACGCCGCGCTGAATGCCGGATCCGGGCGGCGGCCGGTTCTCCAGCGGAAACCTGCACCGATTCCGCAGAGACACGCAGCCCCGACGATCAGCGTCATGGCTGTTTCCACGGGGTTGTAATTTCCCCTCGGAATCCGCGACCAGCCCGGAAGGAACAGCCAGATGCCGGTCATAATCGCCAGCCAAACGATGAAGCAAGGCCGGGCGGATTACTTGGCAGGTTCCCGGCGCTGAAATCCCGAGACAATCGGAACCCGCTGGGGCAGCGTCTGCACTTCATGGCGCAGAAATCCGTGGATGTGGCTGGCAGCACCCACCACATAAAGCGCCACCAGAACAGCCAGCGAACTGTAGGCGATCCACTTTGGAAGAGGCGGCATAACCCTCCGGTACGAAACGCCCCAGGGTTTGATCCCACGTGTTTGCACGGCTGCGATTGTCAGGGGCTGGGACTGGGCCTGGCAAGAGCGCCTGCTCCTGCGCGAGTGCCCTCGATGAAGGTATCTGATATCCTCAGGTCCGAAGGAACTCGGGAGCATCATGAGACCATTGATTCTGCTGCTGAGCTGCCTGGCCCCGGCCTGGGTATGCGCCTACGGCCAGGCAGCGGGTGCGCCGTCGTTCGAAGTTGCCTCCATCAAGCCAGCCTCGTCTTCCGCGACCGGCGTTGGGTGCGGGGGCGGGCCGGGCACGGCCGACCCGGGTATTTGGACTTGCTCCAACGTGCCCCTCGCGTTTCTGATCTCCAATGCGTACGGCTTCCAGCCGCCCCAGTTTGCGCCCATTGATCGCTGCTGCCAGGCCAGGTTCGACATCGCCGCCTAAGTGGCGGCGGGCGCCACCAGAGACCAGTTCCAGCGGATGCAACAGAGTCTGCTGGTGGAGCGCTTCAAGCTCGCATTCCACCACGAGCAGAAGGAGATGCCGGTCTACGAGCTGACCGTGGGGGAGAAAGGTCCGAAGATCAAGGAGTCGGCGCCGGATGCCGCGCTGGCCCCGGAAGAGCCGTGGGCCGGGCCGAAATTCAGTATGGGCAAAGACGGCTATCCGGAGTTTCCGGCCGGACGCGGCGGTTTGGCCGGGTTGAATGGGCACTATCGCTGGACCGCGGTCGACCTTTCCATGCAGGAGATCGCCAAGACACTGTCGTACCACTTGGGCCGGCCGGTAGTCGACGCCACCGGGCTCAAGGGAAAGTACGACATCGATATCACCTGGAGTATCGATCTGGCGTGGACTTTGGAAATGTCGGGCCGGCGAGACCCGATCCCAGAGATTCCCGACAACGGACCTTCCGGCCCGACCCTCATTCACGCCGTCCAGGATGAACTCGGCCTGAAGCTGAATGCAACGAAAGGTCGCGGCGACATTGTGGTTGTCGACCACGTGGAGAAGGTTCAGATCGAAAACTAGGGCCGATTCGGGATATGTCCCGCCGGGCTACCTGCTGGAGAAGGCCGGCGGCGAGAGCTACGAGGAATTCGTGCAGGAAAACATCTTCGGGCCGCTGGGGATGAAGGATTCGGGCTACGATTCGAACTCCGCCATCGTCCCGCGGCGCGCGACGGGTTACGCGCCGGGCAAGGACGGGCCGCTGAACGCGGGCTTCGTCCACATGACCATCCCTTTCGCGGCGGGCGGGCTGTACTCCACCACCGAGGACCTGCTCCGCTGGGAGCGGGGACTGTTCGGCGGCAAACTGCTCTCGGAGGCGTCGCTGGCCAGGATGACCACGCCGTTCAAGAACGACTACGCGTCCGGCGTGAGCGTGCACACCCTGAGCGGGCACAACGTCCGCCCCCAGTCGTCGACTGCCCTGAGCCACAGCGACCTGTGTTTCCCCGGTTGGCGCCAGGCTTGCGGGACCGGGGGCGGGCCTTGAGACTGCTCCCGTGAGAAGCAGGCCGGCGATTTTGGGCGACTTACACATAATGCATCAAAACCGGAACGAGGGCGCCGCTCCGCTGCCGCCGGCGGGCGCTGGAAGGCGCTCACAGCGGGGCGTAACGCCCGCAAAATGAGCCAGGTTCCCGGCCGCATGAAAGTCCTTGCATCCGGACGAGAAAAGTGAAACGATAAGCAAAATCTCTCCCTATGGGGGAGAGGAATCGGGCCAGGCTGCACTCCCCGAACCGGTGGTGCGGCTGTTGAACCTGTTGCTTCTGGAGGTACCTAATGAGATTCAGCCGCGTTGCCGGCGCGCTTCTATTGTGCGCCGCCTTTCTTGCCGGACAGACGAACCGGGGCGGTATTACCGGCGTTGTCCTGGACCCCACTGGCGCCTCAATTCCCGGGGCCACAATCGTTATCAAGAACCTTGGAACCAATCAGGAGATGCGGACCAAGACGTCTTCGATCGGTTCGTTCAGCATGTTTAACCTCGATCCCGTGAATTACAGCGTCACGGCCGAAGCCGAGGGCTTTAAGAAGTACGTGATCGAGAACGTCAAGGTCGACACGGCGCAGGTTGCCAACGTCACCCTGAAGCTGGAGCCCGGAACGATCTCGACCACGGTGGAGGTCCAGGCCACCACGGCCATGATCAACACCGAAAACGGAACCACCAACAGCGTGGTGAGCCGGCGAGAGATCCAGGATCTGCCGATGGTGAACCACAGCGTGCTCGATCTGACCCTGACGCAGGCCAACACCTCGGGCGACACGGGCAGCGAGTACGGCATTCTGGTGACCGTCACCACCTGTCCGGGATGCGCTCTGAGCATCAACGGCGGCAGACCGCTGACGACCCAGTACATGGCGGATGGCGTCAATAACACGGGTATCAGCCTGGCGCGCACGATGGTGAGCTTCTCGCCCGAAACGGT
>Ga0209039_10000585_pt1 | contig 35373 bp, 40 predicted proteins | sample BogFormECP12_OM1_FD_188238 | JGI IMG/M metagenome (GOLD analysis project Ga0209039, IMG submission 188238) | Bog forest soil microbial communities from Calvert Island, British Columbia, Canada - ECP12_OM1 (SPAdes) (version 2) | ecosystem: Environmental > Aquatic > Freshwater > Wetlands > Bog ... | reverse complement strand
ATCGGCACTCGATTGCAGTTTTCGCGCAATCAGGAGGTCTACGCCCAGGGTGAGGCTGGCGGCTTCTGGTACAAGGTCATCTCCGGTACCGTGCGCATCACCAAGCTACGGTCGGATGGTCGCCGGTATATCGCCGAGTTCTGCTTCAGCGGCGACGCGTTCGGTCTCGACAGCGCCGCGGAGCGCGGGTTTTCGGCCGAAGCGGTTGTGGATGCGACGGTGATGCGGTATCCGCGGGCGGCTACCGAGCGACTGATCGATGACAATCCGGCGGTTGCTCGGCTTCTCCGAGACTTGACGCTGAAAAGCCTTGCGGGCGCACAAAGTAGGTTGGCCCTCCTCGGTCGGATGACCGCGTCCGAGCGGGTCGCATCCTTTCTTCTTGAACTGTCCGAACGGAACGACGGCGAGAAGCATGTCGAACTGCCGATGTGCCGCTGCGATATCGCCGATTATCTCGGGCTCACCGTCGAGACGGTATGCAGAGTGTTGTCGGATCTGAAGCGGCGCGGAATCATCGGCATCTCCTCACACTCGATCGCGCTGTTCGACCGTTTCGCGTTGGAAGCGATCGGCGAGGAGTAAAAGAAGCGATTACGCACAGGAGGAAAGCGATGACGGAATCTCGGGTTAGAAAGGCTGGAGCTTTGGTGCGAGCCGAAACTCTTCAGGCCGATGCCCTCGCCCTGCTCGGTTACTGTTCTCTTTTTGCAGGTAACCGAGGATCGGCACTGACTGGAGGACGTCGAGGAGCGGTATCAGCACCATCTCGGCCCGGCGGTTTTTGCCGGCCAAGGTCGCGTAAGTGAAGGTGAAGATCAGCGAGAGTATTAATGCGACGAGCATCCGCATGACTGTGCGGAGCGTATAAAACGGCAGTGCCGCCGGTGAGAGCGAGATCTCGGGCTGATGCGCGATGACGAACGGCGCCAGCATCTGGCGTGCGCCCGTGCCGAGGAGGATCACCGTCCCCAACACCAACAGCACTGCAACGAGGTCTCGCCAGCTCGGGATTCGCTGGTGCCAGACCCCGCCCCTCAGCACCTCGGCGTGGTGCTCCACAGCTTTCCCCGCTCGTCACGTAGCTGACAATCGCGAACTTGTAGCAGAACGGCTCTCGTAATGAGATGAAACCAGCCTTGGCGAGGGTGTCGGCGGCCACTCGAGGTCGCATGCTCGTCCTGTCGCGGAATGAAATGGTATCGGCGGTGCTATTGGAAGTGGGGCCGGCGAGATTGTCGCCATGCCAATGCATCCACCTTCGGGCCTTATATTGTACTCGTCATCCGGGACGCATCGATGGCATTAAAGTCAACAAGCCCGTCGGCAGGCCTCGCCCACCCCGCCGTGGGCAGGCGGGTGGGGTGGCGCGGTCCGTCGTTTTCATCCCAGATGGCGCATAGGCTTGCGCCGACGCAGTGCGCCTCACCCAAATCTGCCGAAATAGGCTGCCGCCTCGACCATCCGGTTCGAGAACCCCCATTCGTTGTCATACCAGGCGAGGACGCGGACGAACTGTTTGTCCAGGACCTGCGTCTGCGTCACATCAAAGATTGCGCTGTGTGGGTCGTGGTTGAAATCGGCCGAGACCGTCGGCTCGCTATTGATACCGAGGATCCCGCGCAGCTGGTTCGACTCCGCTGCGATCTCCATCAACCCATTGACCTCGTCGCGGGAGGTATCGCGTGAAGCGTCGAACTCGAAGTCGATCAGCGATACGTTCGCGGTGGGCACACGGATCGCTGTGCCGTCGAGCTTTCCTTTGAGCGCCGGCAGGACGAGGCCGACTGCCTTGGCTGCGCCGGTCGAGGTCGGGATTATCGACAATGCCGCGGCGCGGGCGCGGCGCAAATCCTTGTGCAATGTGTCGACCGTATTTTGGTCACCGGTGTAGGCATGGATCGTCGTCATGTAGCCGCGCTCGATACCGATGCCCTGTTGCAGCACATAGGCCACCGGAGCAAGACAGTTGGTGGTGCACGAGGCGTTCGAGATGACCCTGTGTTCGGGTATCAGCTCACGGTGGTTGACCCCCATCACGACGGTCATGTCGGCGCCATCGGCCGGCGCCGAGACGATCACCCGTTTCGCACCGGCCTCGACATGCTTTGCCGCGGCCGCCCGTTTGGTGAAAATCCCGGTACATTCGAGCACCACGTCGATGCCGAGACCGCGCCAGGGCAGTTGCGCCGGGTCTCGTTCCGCGCTGACTGCGATCTTGCCGCGGCCGATATCCATCCAATTGCTGCCGGTGGTGATCTCACCCGGGAAGCGCCCGTGCGCACTGTCGTATTTGAGAAGATGCGCATTGGTGGCGACCGGGCCGAGATCATTGATCGCGACGATCTCGACTTCCTCGCACCTTGTCTCATGCGTCGCACGCAGCACCAGCCGGCCGATGCGGCCAAACCCGTTAATCGCAACTCGTACCGCCATGTTCGTCCTTTCGAGTCAATTTTGCCGGCTGAGATTCAGCGCCCCGGACCTTCGCCGCCTTGATCTGTGTCAAGCAATTACCGTCGATGGAGGTCATGGAGACCCGATCGAGCCGAAGGAATATGGATTTGGCATGCCGGCTGCCGCTGTCAGTCTACGCTCAGCGTGGATTAGCCGCGAGAATCGGAAACACCTGGACAAGCCCGGCGGATGCGGCCGGACCAGCAGCCGCGTGTCATCCCGTTCCGGGACGGTGAGCGCCGCGGTGACCAAGGGCGTCAGAAAAGCAACGAGATTGTCCATCGCGGCAGTCGCTGTGCCACCAAGCACCACCGCGCCATAGCGGAACAGCACGGCACACCCCTGTCGGGGATGTCGACGATCAAGGGAGCGACGCCGAGAGGCTTGTTGCAACCCCGCGCTCGAGTCTCCAAGCGCTCTCCTCAGCAAGAGAGCGCACACGGGCACGACCTTTACTGTATCGGTCGGCAAACTTCAGATCGGACGCGGCCCTTCGTCCTCAGTCGTTCCGACTCCTCGATGATGTGTTCTGTCATTGTCTGGGCCGAATTCATGACGATCCTCGCGGCAGCCGCGCGCAGCGGACATTGAACGAGAGACCCGAAACCGGTGTTGATAGAGGTCAATCCGAAGGTCGCCCGGCTCGAAGCCCGTTCCTTCATCTATATCAACGCCGGCCCGCCGTGTGCGGTTTACCAGCCTCCGATTGCGGAAAAACGAGGGCTTTCGCATATGCGAGCCCGTCAAATCGACCCTCAGGAGCTCTCATGCTGACCATCCGCTTGGAAAAATCTGGCCTTCATCATCATCAAGGCGCGAGAATTCGATGCCGAGGTGCCGCCCGTCGACGAAGATTCGGGCTCGAACCCCTCGGACGACGATGAACGGGACGTGCTCCAGTTCAGCGCCGACAATCCGACCTATCAGGAACTCGTTGACGCGATCGACGGGCTGAGCGACCTGGAGCGCATCGAGCTGCTGGCGCTCACATGGTTGGGCCGAGGCGACTATGCAAAGGAAGAATGGCGCGAAGCGCTCCAGGAAGCGCGACGCATCCACGACGAAAAGGAAACCGACTATTTGATCGGCACGCCGCTGCTTGCCGACTACCTCGAGGAATGGCTGTCGCAGCTGGGTTACTCGCTCGAGGATTTTGAGATCGGCCGCATGTAGCCGCCGACCGCTGAAATCAAGTTTAAGAGCGTCGCCTGGCGTCGCGCATCGCTTCTGCGCCGGTCACGAGGTCCAGCAGTTCTGTCGTGATCTCGTCTTGGCGGGCTTGACGCGCATCCTGGCGCAATTCTTCCAGCTTCTTGGACACGTTGTCATGTGCGGACGCCATTGCAGCAAAGCGGGCCGCGTTTTCGGCGGCGAGCGATTCGACGGCGGCTTCGGTCAGCAGCGCAAAGATGTAGTCGGCGACTAGCTTCTCGAGCAGAACGTCGGGCGCGAGATTATGAAGCGGCGGCAGTCGTGGCTGCTTCAGCGCAAAGGAGGCGAGATCCAGCGGAAGCAGTTGTCGTCGCTCGATTGTTGTGGCACCCCCCTGGCGATGTCGTACAAACATTACGTCAACGTGGGTAACCTGGCCGCGCGCAATCAACCGATAGAGCTCCGCCGTCAGCGAACGGACAGTCTCGGGCACGCCTTCCGGACGCGTCGCCATCGGGTGAGCCCAAGCCGTCGTCCAGCGACGTTCCCGCGCCAACGCGGCGCCGCGGCTGCCAAGGACGAATAGGGTGTCGTCGAAATCAAGCACTCTCTGCGCCGCGTCGAGAACACGTGCATTAAAGCCGCCGACAAAGCCATGTTCGGCTGTGCACAGTATGGACGCCCGCGGGCCCCTTGCCGGGCCTCTTGCCAAGCTCGGCTCTGGCATCAGCAGGAGGGCGCTGCCAATCGCGGCCGCCATCGTCTCGGCATACCGGCGGATGCCTGGAATGGCACGGTGCGCCTCCTGCACGCGCATACTGGCGAGCGAGCGCATAGCGCCGACAATGTCGAGCAACTCGCTGATGCCGGCAATATGGGTTTCGATCTCGGCGAGACGGATCATGGCTGATTTCCGGCAGGCGGTCCCGCGACCGAGCGCGCCAGCTCCTTGAGTGCCTTCATCAGGCGCCCTTGAAGATCCTCGGAAAGCGTCGCCGTCTGGTCATCAAGCGCCAGTGCTTCAAGGCAATGCTGAGCGAGCCAGGTGCCGAGCACGGCGCGGAACGCATCAACCCTATCGAGGGGAACCTCGTCGAGCACACCACCGGATACGGCGAGCAGCAACGCGACCTGTTCGCCGAGTGCGAGCGGTGCGAACTGCGACTGGCGCAGCACTACGCGAATGCGGCGCCCATGCTCAATCAGCTTGCGCGTGCGCTCGTCGACCATAGTGTCGAAACGGGTGAACACTTCGAGCTCGAGGAACTGCGCGTAGTCGAGCCGCAGGCTTTCCGACAGCGCCTTCAGCACGGGTGCCTGCGTCTTGCCGCCGACGCGGGAGACGCTCCTGCCGACATCGACCGCCGGCTTCTGGTCCTCGTAGAACAGCCGTGGGTCGAGATAGATCTGGCCGTCGGTGATCGAGATCAGATTGGTTGGTATATACGCGCTGATGTTGCCGGCCTGGGTCTCGGAGATCGGCAATGCAGTGAGCGAGCCGCCGCCACGCTCGGGCGCCAGCTTCGCCGCGCGTTCCAAGAGGCGCGAGTGAATGTAGAAGATATCGCCAGGATAGGCCTCCCGCCCCGGCGGCCGGCGCAGCAAGAGTGATATCTGGCGGTACGCAGCGGCGTGCTTGGTGAGGTCGTCAATGACCAGCAGCACATCGCGGCCGCGCGCTAAAAAGTGTTCGGCCATCGTACAGGCGCTATAGGGTGTCAGCCATTGCAGCCCCGGCGCGGCATCGGCTTCGCCGATGACAAACAGGCACCGTTTCGGCGCGCCATAGCACCGCACCGCCTCGATGACTTGCGCGACCGACGATGCCTTCTGCCCGATCGCGGCATAGACACAGATCACGTCGGTCGAACGCTGGTTGATGATGGTATCGACGGCGATCGCCGTCTTGCCGGTACCGCGGTCACCGATAATCAGTTCCCGCTGGCCCCGACCGAGCGGAATCATGGCGTCGACGACGAGAAGCCCGGTCGCCAGAGGGCGCGTCACCAAGGCCCGGTCGACAATCGCCGGCGCCGGTTGCTCGACCGCAGCAAATGTCTCTATCGCGAGAGGTGCGCCGCCATCAAGCGGCGCCCCGAGTGCATCCACGACGCGCCCGAGCAGAGCATCGCCAACCGGCACGCGCGCCACCTCGCCCGTACCGTGGACCATACTCCCGGCGGCAATTCCGGCGGTTTCGCCAAGCAGCACGCAGCCGATCGTCTCTTCAGCGAGATCGACCGCGAGACCACGGACTCCTCCATCGAAGACGAGGAGCTCGTCGAGCCGCGTCTCGGGCAACCCGGTAACCGTCGCCACCCCGTCGCCAACCTGGGCGACGTGGCCGACTTGCTCCAGTCGAGGTTCGAGCGCCAAATTCCCGATGCGCTGCCGGCTTTCGCCGAGCCAGGTCTGGAGTTCGTCAGCGAGCGTCGCCATCGCCCGCGATTTCCGCCCGCATCGCAGCGAGCGCGCTCTGCCAGGAGAAACGGAGAACAGCACTGGGGAAATGCAGCTCCGCGCCGGCGACGAGCTGCCGGTCCGTGCCGAAACTAACAGCGACCTGATCGCCGAGTGATCTACGGAGGCGCGTACGCCAAGCCTCGGCGGTTTCGGCCGGCAGCTCCGATGCAGTTACCACCGTGAGGTGAGCGCCGTCGACAAGCTGCTGTCTGAGCGTCTCCTTTTCTGTCTGCGGCAACGCGGCCAGGTGCTCTTCGAGGCGTGCGAGCCAGGCCTCGGCGCGCAGCTTCATCGACACCTCTGCGAGCAGTCTGCCGGCGATGTCCGTTCCGAGATCCAGAGCAGCCCGCCTCGCCTCGGCCAGCGCCACGCCGCGCTCAGCGGCGAGCGCCTTGCGCGCGGCATCGAGAAGTTCTGCCGCCTCGCGTTCTGCCTGAGCATGCCGCGCCGCTGCCGCTTCTGCCGCCTGCGCGGACGCCTGCTCCAGTGCCGCCGCCCTCTCGGCTGCGATGCCGTCGCGTTCGGCCTCGAGGGCAGCGAGCTCGTCCTTCGCCTTAGCCTCGGCCATGTGCGCCTCGGCATACTGCTTGTCGATCTCGGCGCGACGCGCATCGAGCAGCCGCAGCACCGGCCGGTAAAGGAACCGATGCAGCAGCCAGACGAGTATGGCGAAGTTGACCGTCTGCAGCGCCAGGGTGGACCAGTCGAAATGCATGGTCACCCGGCATAGGGATTGGCAAAGAGCAGCAGGAGGGCGACAACCAGGCAGTAGATCGCCATTGTCTCGATCATTGCCAGACCGACGAACAGCGTGCGTGAGATCGTCCCGGCTGCCTCCGGCTGCCGGGCAATCGCGTCCATTGCCGCGGCGACCGAGCGGCCTTCGGCCAAGGCGGGGCCGATCGATCCGATCGAGACGGCGAGCGCCGCGGCGAGGATGCTGATGAGCTTGACGTCCATGACCCCTCCTCACTCGGGCTCGAACGTATCGACCGCGGCGCCGATGAACACCGTGGCGAGAACGGTGAAGATGTAGGCCTGCACCAGGCCGACGAGGATCTCGAGGGCCATCAGCGGGATGGGTACGAACAACCCGGCAAGCGCCACGACCAGCGCGATGACGAACTCCCCACTCATCACGTTACCGAAGAGGCGCACCATCAGCGAGAAGGTGCGTGTCACCTCGGAGACGATGTTTAGCGGCAACATGATCAATTTCGGCTTGGCGAAGCTTGCGAGATAGCCGAAGGGCCCGCGGGCGCGCACGCCGAAATAATGCACTGCCACGAAGACGATCAGCGCCAGTGCCGCCGGGGTCTCGAGCTTGCCGGTCGGCGCTTCGACCCCTGGCAATACTCCGGAAAGGTTAGCGGCAACGAGAAAGATGAACAGCGTGCCGAGCAATGGCAGAAACGGACGCGGGTTCTTGCGGATCACTTCGTCGATCTGAGCCATGATCCCGGTGACGATCAGCTCCAACACCGTCTGGCGCCGATCCGGATGCAGCCTCAGTCGCCGCGTCACGAGCCAGGAGACCAGGGTCAATACCGCCATGATCGCCCAGGTCGTCACCACCGGCCGGGTGATGGCGAGAGGGCCGAGATGGAACAGGATTGTGCTGCCGAGCGGTGACGGAACCATCACGCGGTCCTCCGCGCCGCGCGCAATGCAAGCGTACGTGCCAATAGAAAGCCCAGAAAGGACGACAGCAGTGGCAGCGCCCCGAGTCTCGCCGCCAGGCAGAAGAATACTATCGCGCCGGCAATGCGACCGAGCGTGAGTGCCGCCGCCGCGAGGCGGCCACGAGCGGCGCCGTAAAGGTCTACGGTCCGCCGCAACGCCGCGAAATGAACGAGGCCGACAACCAGCCCGGCGAGCGTTGCGGCAAATGCGAGCGAGACACCGATCATTCCCGATGTATCCTGTTCCACGCCAATGTGCAGCCGAGGGCGAGGCCGGCGACGAGCAATCCCAGCGTCCAAAAGACCCCCGACCCGAACGCACGGTCGAGCCAGCGGCCGGCAAAAATACCGATCAAGGTCGGCGTCACGATGGTCCAGCCGAGCGCCCCGATCATCGCCAGGTTCTGCCCCACCGATCGCTCGCCTTCGCGCTCCCAACGCTCCCGCCGGCCGCGCCGGAGCCTGACCGCCTCGTCGAGACCCTCGGGGTGATCGGACCGCTCTTCCGTGGGCGGCGGCGTCACGGCGCGAACCCGTCGCCGGGCCCGACCATGGGCGCTGCGGGCATTGTGGGGGCTCTTTCGGCGCGGAGAAAGCGCGCGATCTGGCGGATCGCTGCGAGGTAGAGGCGCTGCGCATCGGTGCGGGCCGCCTGCTCCTCGACGAGCTGGAGGCGGAACTTGGCGAGCACCTCGGATTCGAGACGGTGCAGATCATCACCCGGAACCGCCTCCGGCGTCGCGATCGCTATCGTGACACCATCGGATACTCCGAGCATGCCGCCGCGTACCGCGACATGATGCTCGACGCCGCGATCGTCGCGCCAACTCGCCACCGACACGGCGAGCGCCGTCAGGAAATCGGCGTGACCAGGCAAAATGCCGAACGCTCCGGTATCATCTTCGGCCCGGAGGTACGCGACATCGCTGACCTCTATGACGATAGCGAGCGGGGTAGCGACGGTAAGTTTCAAGGCGTCCCCCCTTTCGCCGCAGCTTCTCTCTCCCGCGCCTCATCCAGATCACCGACCATGTAAAGTGAGCCCTCGGCCCAATCATCGGCTTCGCCATCGAGGATTGCCCTGCAGCCTGTCAGCGTAGCCTCGAGCTCAACCGTGCGGCCCGGCTTCCCCGTGAAAGCCACAGTCACCATAAAGGGCTGGGTCAGAAACCGCATCAAGTGTCGGGCACGCTTGACTGCGGCACGATCGGCCACGCTCAGCTCCTCGATGCCGAGCAGGGCGATGATCTCCTGCAGCTCGCGGTAATGGGCAATGGTCCTGCGGACGTCTTGCGCAGTCCGGTAATGCACGTCTCCGACGAGCCTCGGGTCGAGCAGGCTCGAGGTCGAGGCGAGAGGATCGATCGCGGGGTACATACCCTCGCTCGCCATGCGGCGCGACAGCACAATCGAAGAGTCGAGGTGGCTGAAGATCTCGGCAACAGCCGGGTCGGTGAAGTCGTCGGCCGGTACATAGACCGCCTGGATCGAGGTGATCGCGGCCCCAGCGACCGAAGCGATGCGCTCCTCGAACTCGGCAATCTCACTGGCCAATGTCGGCTGGTAGCCGACCCGCGACGGCAGCCGGCCGAGCAGTCCCGAAATCTCACCACCAGCCTGGACGAGGCGATAGACGTTGTCGATCAGCAGAAGGACGTTCTCGTGCGCCGTGTCGCGGAAATACTCGGCGATCGCGAGCGCGGTCAGCCCCGCCCGCCAGCGCGCACCGGGCGGCTCGTTCATCTGGCCGAAGACCAGCGCGGTGCGCGCAAGCACGCCTGATTGGCCGAGTTCGAGCAGCAGCTCGTGCCCCTCGCGCGAGCGCTCGCCGATGCCGGCGAATACCGAGATGCCGGAGTGGCGCTCGACAGTGGTGCGGATCAGCTCCATGATCAGCACGGTCTTGCCGACCCCGGCGCCGCCGAACATCGCGGCCTTCCCGCCCGTAATCAGCGGTGCCAGGAGGTCGATGACTTTGATGCCGGTGTGAAAGATCTGGCGAGCGCCGCTCTGGCGTTCGAGTGCCGGCGCTGGCCCGTGGATGGGCCGGTGCTCGACCCCGGCCGGGAGGGGTGAACCCCGGTCTATCGGCTCGCCGATCACGCTGAGCAGTCGCCCGAGCACCGCATCACCGACCGGTACGCGGATCGGTGCGCCGAGGGCGCGTGAAGGCGTGCCGCGCCGCAGCCCTGCGGTGCCTCCGAGCGCCACGGCACGCACCATTGCCGGACCCAAGTGCTGCTGCACTTCGGCGACGAGCGGCGGGCCGATATCCCATTCGATTACGACGGCCCCGTTGATCGCGGGCAGCATTCCGCCCGCGAAGGCGATGTCGACGACCGAGCCGTGGACCGCAGTTACGCGGCCCAAATTCGGATCAGACTCGAGGAGCTCCGCTGAAACAGACATCGGCCCCTGGGCTTGTTGATGAAGCTATCATGACCTGTTCTTCGCCCGCCGCGTTGATCCAGCTCAACGCAATGCGCCGGGGGGCCCATAGGATTGGTCCGACCAAGCAAACTCGAGATGGGCTGGAGAGATAAAATGGCCCCACTCACAATCTATCTGAGCCGACTCATCGGCCTCTTGATGTTGATAGCCGCGCTGTCGATGCTCGCCGACAAACCGCAAGCGATCGATACGGTAAGAGCGGTTATACAAGATCGTCCCGTACTGCTCATCCTTGGAATGCTCGGAACTGCGGCCGGGCTTGCTGTTGTCCTGGGCCACCAGGTCTGGTCGGGGGGTGTATTGCCGGTGTTGGTGACGGCGATCGGCTGGATCGTTTTGATCCGCGGCACGATCTTGCTGTTTCTGTCGCAGCGTGCGACCGCTCGCCTCGTCGACTGGTTTCGCTTCGAAGAGTTTTTCTATCTCTACGTCGGATTTGCTGCGGTCCTCGGCCTCTATATCACCGTTCACGGGTTCAGCGCCGCTGCCGCAAGGCGGCCCCCGCAGAGTAACCGATCCGACTGAATTGCGACCCCTTCGATCCGCGTCCACTCGGCCAGGCGGCAAGGCCGTTGAGCTATATCAATGACTCCGGCACGCCGGTGTCGCCAGGGTGCCCAGCCGTCTCCGAAAGGGCCGTACGATGTTTCAATCCGGCTACATCCTTCTCGTGCTCCTCGCTGCGGCTCCGCTCATCCGCACCTTATTGAAAGGAAGAGATGGCGGAGCTTCGCTTGCCTTTCTTCACCGGATTTATCGCGACTTCGCCTACATTGCCGCTGCTGTTGTCGCGATTATCTGCTTCGAGACGGCGCTAAATATTTCTCTCCAAAATTACTGGTTCGAAGAGCTCGGCCAGCGCTACCGCTATTGGCTGGCGCTCGGGCTCTGTTTGGGGATCTTTTTCACGGTACTGGTTTCGGTCGGTATATTCCTGGGGTCCAACCTGCGGGCGCTGTGCCGGCCATTGCCGGCGGTGCCGCGTAGTGCGCCGTGGTTTGCGGCCTTCATTTTTGCCGCACTGGTCGGTTTCGGCGCGACGACCCTTTGGACCCCGCTGCTGGGCTTTCTGGGCGCGAACGCTACCGGGACCAGCGACCCGGTCTTCGGCAAGGATATTTCCTTTTATCTACTCGTCTTGCCCTGGTACGACGCCGTGGTCAGCATCGTCACCACCGTTCTCGTCATCACGATCGCGCTTTGGGCCTTGATCGGTCTCGCGTTTTATTCAAGCTCGGGAAGGCCTTGGCACCAGCCGACCTACCATCTCGGATGGGGCACTCGTCGATCGCTCCGGGTGATCGACACGGACGATGGGGATTCCTGGACAGAAAGCGAGACGATCTGGCGGGGATGGCTGCGCCAGGGCATGGCGCTGGCGGCGTTGTTCTGCGTCACAATGGGCGCGGCCCGTTTTCTCGGCCGGTATCACCTCGTCATTGATGGGCACTCGACAGTTGTTGCGGGCGGCTCGTATGCGGACATCTATTTCTGGGTCCCGGCATACGACGTTATTATAGTTTGCTGGTCCGCCGCAGCGTTGCTTTTGGCGCTCGCAGCCGCCGTGCCGCGGCTCGGCAACTGGCTCATTATGCGCCCGTCCCGTTGGGTTCTCCCATGTGGGCTCTTCGCGATCCTTTACGGCGCAGCGGTCATCGTCCCCCCGGCCGTCGAGCAGCTCTATGTCGGCCCGAACCAGATAACCCTCGAGCGGCCTTTTCTCGTGCGGAGCATCGCCGGCACACGAGAAGCCTACAATCTGGATGGGCCGTCAGTCGAAGAGCGGGAATTCGCCGTCTCGGCCGTGCCGCTCGCCCGCCAGGATCTCGACAAGAATGGACCAACCCTGCAGGACGCGCGCATCTGGGATTGGCGAGCGCTCGAGCCCCAACTCCAGCAGATCCAGGGTCTGCGGCCATATTACACTTTTGCTGGTGTCGACATCGATCGCTACATCATCGATGGCGCCGAGCGGCAGGTTCTGGTCACCGCTCGTGAGCTCAACCTCGACAAACTCCCGGATCAAGCCAAGGTCTGGGTTAATCTCGCGCTCAGATACACCCACGGGTACGGCGCTGTGGCCGTCCCGGTCAACGAAATGGACAGCAGGGGAAATCCGGTTCTTTGGGCGCACGACATCCCGATCAAGGCCAAGGGCGACCTCGCCGTGACCCACGGTGCCATCTATTACGGCGCCCTGACGCGGGACCGGGTCTATGTCCGGACCACCGAGAAGGAATTCGATTTTCCGCAGGGCCAGGTGAATGCCGAGACGGTTTATGATGGAAACGGTGGAATTCCGCTTTCCAGCTTCTGGCGCAAGCTCGTCGTCGCCCGTGAATGCGACGGGCCGCGGCTCTTCATTTCCGGATATTTTGTCCCCGAAAGCCGAGTGTTGTTGCGGCGGAATATCGTCGAGCGGGTCGAAAGGCTGGCGCCATTCCTGATCTTCGACCGCGATCCCTATATCGTCGCAGACGGGGACCATTATTCCTATATCATCGATGCCTATACCGCCTCGACGAACTATCCCTACAGCGATGGCTATCATGGCTCGCTGCCACAAATCCATGGCAGGAACTATCTGCGGAACTCCGTCAAGGCGGTAGTCGACGCCTACAACGGCTCGGTGACGTTCTACGTCTTCGACAAGCGCGATCCGATCATCAGGGCTTATTGGCAGATGCTGCCCGGTTTGTTCAAGGACCGCAGCGCGATGCCGGAAAACCTGCAGCGCCACATTCGCTATCCCGAGGATTTGTTTACGGTCCAGGCCGAAATGTACGGCACCTACCACATGACCGACCCGATGACCTTTTACAATCGGGAGGATCGGTGGGAGGTGCCGCGTGAGCTCTATCGCGATCGTGAGATCGAAGTAACGCCCTATTATGTGATTACCCAGCTTCCGAACGCAGAAAAGCCGGAGTTCCTGCTGATGCTCCCGCTATCGGTGGCGGGGAAGAATCAAATGGCCGGATGGCTCGCCGGTCTTTCGGACGGCGAGAACTATGGCAAGATGGTGGCGTTCCGCTTCCCGAAAGGAACCTTTATTGACGGGCCGGCCCAAGTCGAATCGCGGATCAATTCGGACAGCCGCTTCTCGGGAGATCTGACGCTCTGGGACCAGCACGGCTCGCAGGTGATCCGCGGCAATCTCATTGTGCTGCCGCTCAACGGCAACCAGCTGATTGCAATCGAGCCGGTCTATATCGAAGCCGAGCAGACCAAGATTCCCACACTCGCACGCGTCGTCCTGGCACAGCTGTTGCCCGACGACCGGAAGATCGAGTGGGCAAGGAGCCTCGCCGAAGCCGAGGACCTTCTCGTCGGAGCGCCCGTAAGACCGACGGCTTCATCTGCCACGGTGGAAACGGAGGCCAGCAGACTCGATCGCGCGCGCACTGTGTTCGAGGAAATGCAGCGGCAATACGCGACGGGCAACTTCACCCGCTACGGAGAATTGCTGCAGCAGCTCGAAAAGCTTCTGGGCTCACCGTAGGAGCCAGTCCGGCATTTAATCACCAAGTGCGACAGTTGGTCAAAAGGGCGGCTGCGAGGTATTGTCCTCGACGCCGCGCATGCTTTCTGCGGCCGCCCGTAATGCCTGCCGCTCGACCCTCATTTGCAGCGTCCCCCAAAGCCGGAAGCCACCATTGCAAACCTCGATCCTCAGGCTTTGCGGATACACCCACCGCTGTTTTCCAGTTCGGCAATCAGCTGGTGTAGATCATCTGGTCCGAGACTTAAACGGCGGACGATTCGATCTGGCGCACCAGAGCCCGAAGGAGGTCGGCGCGGCTGACGATCCCGACCATCTTACCATCACGCATCACCGGGACCCGTTTGATCCGCTTCAGGTCCAAGAGAGCGGCGACCTCCGCCAGCGGCGTGTTCTCGAAGACCCTGATGACATCGGGGCTCATGATGTTCTCAACGCGCTGGCCACGCGACTTCAGATATTCGCACAACAAAACGTAGCTGGACTTGGATGGTGAGCTTTGACCCGAATGGCGGGGCTCGGTTCCGATCTCAACGCGCCGGAACAAATCGCCTTCAGTGACGATACCGGTGAGCCGTCCCTCGTCATTGACCACGGGAAGACCACTGATGCCCCGTTCGAGCATCAGCTTCGCGGCTTCGACTACACTCGCCTTGGACCATATGGTCACGACATTCGGCGTCATGACGTCGACGGCTTTCATCTCTTTCTCCTCTGTGGCGACAGGGTCGTTCATCGACAGTGTTCGCTGCAGCCCCAAGCTTGGCCGAGAATGAGCCGTCGAGTCTCGCTCCTCCTTGATGCAGATCAACTCGGCGATGCGGTTGCGGGGAAGGCGCTTCCAGGCGTCGAGCTGGGCAATGGCTATTTCACCAAGGTGAGCGGGACCTGGGCCAGTCTGACCACCTTGGTAGCGACAGAGCCGAGGAACAGGCTGCCGAGACCGCGCGTGCCCATGACGATCTGATAGGCGCCGACCTCACGCGCGATGCGGGCGATGGTCTCGGCCGGCGAACCGATCTCAGCCCGCGTGACGAACCTCGCCTGTGCTTTGCGGCAAAGCGTTGTCGCTTTACGCAGGGCGATCCTCGACTGCCGTGCGGCGAACCGCCGGTCGACCTCGACCGTCATGACTGCGGAAATGTCCGATACGTCGAGCGTCTGCAGGTTCTGCGCATTGACGAGGACGATCTCGGACCCGGGTCGCCTGGCAACCAGCGACAGAGCGTGGGCGACGGCGCGGTTGGCCGGGGCGGACTCATCCACCGCGACAACGATCCGAAGCGGTTCTTCCAACGGCGTCTCATTTCGCTGGCCGCTCACGGCAGCGCGGCCAAGGCGCGCAACAGGTCGGCGCGGCTGACAATGCCAATTATACGGCCATCGCGGACGACCGGCACGCGCTTGATGCGGTGGGCGGCGAGGAGACGGGCGATCTCGTCGACCTCCGTTTCCTCGCCCACCGTGACGACCGGCGCCGACATGATGTCGCGCGCCGTCCGCTCCGGATCGCGCAGGTTTGCCAGAAAATCGGCACTGAGCTGTTCGCCTTCGGCGAGAAGGGCCAACCACCAGTCGCGGCGCGCCACGCGCGCCGCCTCGTCGCGACCGATCAGATCGCCTTCGCTGACCATTCCAACGGGCGCCCCATCGCTATCTACAACGGGCACTGCGCTGATCCCGTTGTCGAGCAGCAACCGGGCGACCTGGGATGTCGGCGTATCGGGACGCACCGATACGACGGCATCGGTCATGACATCACGTGCCTTCATCCGCTCTCGTCCTTTCACTTGGCCGCTGCACCAGGCAGATCGGGATTACTGCAGCGCCACGGCTCGCCAGTCCGACGGGCAGGCGCCCACATAAGGTAGCACCATTTAGTAGCCCGAAGCCTCCTCACCCCGGGCACCCGGCTGTCCGCCGGAGGACGGGTCGCTATCCTCGGCCAAGCAAGTGATTGATAACGGCGGTGCGCCGGCAAGGATCGCAAGGAGTCGGCCTCGACGATTGAAATTACTTTTGAAAAATACGCCCGACTTCGGCTCCCGAGGTTTGATCCATGTCAAATGCCAGCATCGCCGGAATCGCCATGAGCGTCCCCTTCTCCACGGGCATCGCCCTCATTTTCGCTTAGCGGGCGTCCATCTCGGCGACCGCGATCGCCGGCGGGTTCATATTCGCCCGCACTCGGTATTTTTCTGGCTACTGCCCTGCACGAAAAGCCGTCCATCTCGGTCCGATCGAGGCGCTGCGCTGCGAGTGATGCGAATTCCGAGGCTACCTGCGGGGATTGACCTAGATCAAGGTGTCGCGGGGCGATCGCTCTTAAACGAGGGCGCTCATGAAGGTGGAAGGTCAAACAAAATGATTCGTACGGTCCTTGTGCCGCTGACTGCGGAGGTGTCGGGCACAACGCTTTTGGACGCCGCTCTCGTATTGGGACGGCGAGTGAATTCGCACATTCGCGCGCTGTTCATCCTTCCCGACCCGGATGCCGCTCTTGCCTACCTTCCTGACGTGATCCTCGCTGCCGGAGTGACGCGCGAGGTAATCGAGCGGGAGACGCAGGAAGCGGCTGCTAAGGAGAAGCAGCGCTTCATCGACTGGCGAACCCGCAACAACCTTCCCGAAACCGCGGGCGGGCGTCTCGATACCTGCTTTGCGACCTGGGCAGAGCAAACGGGCGAGATCGAGGCGGTGGTGACACGCCGCGGACGCCTCAGCGATCTGATCGTCGTGCCGAGGCCCGCGCCCGGGTCCGTCCAAGCGCAACGTTGCTTCGACGCCGCGGTCTTCGGCAGCGCACATCCGACGCTGGTCGTCAGCGAGAAGCTGCCCCTCGACATGACCGGCCATGTCATGATCGCCTGGAACGGCAGCCTCGAGGCAAGCCGCGCAGTGCTTGGAGCCATGCCGCTGCTGCATCTTGCCGGTCGCGTGTCGATCTTTGCCGCGCCCCAATATGACGTCGAGGGTGTCGATCCTGCCGCTCTGGCGGACTCTCTTTCCTGGCACGGTATCCGAGCGCATCCGGTGGTGGGTCCCAAGGACGAGCACGCCACCGGCGCGGCCCTGGTTTCCGCCGCGGCCGAGCAGCAAGCGACGCTGATCGTAATGGGCGCTTACACCCACAGTCGGCTACGACAAAGCTTTCTCGGCGGCGTGACGAGGCATCTCCTCGCGCACGCTCCGGTTCCACTGCTGATGAGCCATTGAACAGCGCGAAATTCGGTCGTTGTGGCATTCGCCGCCTGTGGTCGAAGCATGGAGCTGATTATTGTGGGCGCCGAGCTGACGCGACGGATACCTTGCGCGACAACCTTCCTTTGTGTTGATCGCGAAAGGGTGTCCGGCGATCATAGTCCGTTTTCCCACCTCACGGGTTAACGGTGCCGACGCACGGAGTGTTACCGCGGAAGCGATATCCTTGTGCCCGCGACCGGCCCCACAAAGCACCGGTATTGGACGATGAGTGAAACCGTCGATCGACTGCTCGGGGCCAGAACCGTGGCCGAGTTATGATGCCGCGGCTTGGACGTGCGGCGACGCTCGCCTGCGCTCTCGCTGCAACGGGCTTCAGCGCGGCGGCACAGGAAGGCGATATCGCGACCGGCCATACCTTTGCGCGCGAGGCTTGCAAAATGTGCCACGTTGTCGAGCCGGAAGAAGAGGCGCCGCGAACCCTCGACATCGCCCCGGCTTTTCGCGCCATCGCGAACACCCCCGGGATGACGGCGACGGCCCTCCGCGTCTTCCTGACGAGTTCCCACCCGAAGATGCCGAACCTGATCCTCAAGCCTGGTCAGACCGCGGATGTCATCGCCTATATCCTCAGTCTGCGCGACCGTCCCTGATTCGCCGTCAGGATGATTCCCGAAGGAGCTTGCGGTCGTGAATAATCGATCGATCATCCTGATCGCGGTGGCAGCTGCACTCGCGGTGCCGAGCCTCGCGACCGCACAGCGGCAACATGCTGCTGCCCTTGGCGATCTGATGACCGCCTTCGTGCAACCGCGCCACATCAAGATCGGTCTGGCCGGAGCCGAACGGAACTGGCCCTATGCCGCCTACGAACTCGATCAGTTGCGCGAAACTCTCGCCGACGTCGCCGAGATCCTGCCGAACTATCGGGATCTGTCGATCCCCGATATGATCACGACGACGGTCAAAGAGCCGCTGGCTGAACTCGACCGGGCCATCAAGGCCGAGGACAGCAACCAGTTCGCTGCGGCCTACGGCCGACTGACCGCAGCATGCAACGCCTGCCACCGGAGCTACGATCGGGGGGCGATCGTGATCCAGCCGGCGACGGTCGCCGCTTTTCCGGATCAGGATTTCCGCCCGACTACGAAATGAACGGCGCTGCCGTCATTCCCTCGGATGACCGGGCCACCAGGCCATGCCCGGCGGGTATCGGCCGGAACGGATCTTCCTGGAGCGGTTGCGCTGGATCAATCCCCGGCGGTCCTCCGTCGCCTATGATTGTGTTGTACCCACAAGGGAAAAATTCGATGCAGCTTCCTCTTCAAATCACCTTTCGGCACATGGATACCTCGGACGCGGTCGCGGCACGCATACGTGAACGGGCCGAGGAGCTTGAACGGTTTTTCGATCGCATCACCTCATGCCGCGTCGTCGTCGAATGCCAGCATCCGCGCCACCAGCAGGGCAATTTGTTCCAGGTTCGCGTCCACCTGAACGTCCCCGGTCACGAGATCGTCGTTGGCCGTGATCCCGCGGCGCACCACGCGCATGAGGATATCTACGTCGCGATCCGCGATGCTTTCGATACTACCCGCCGGCTGCTCGAGGATCACGTTCGCGAGGGCCGCGGCGACGTGAAGCTGCACGTGGTGCCCGACCACGGACGGGTCGCGCGGCTCCTTCCCGAGCAGAATTGCGGCTTCATCCTGAGCGCCGATGGCAACGAGGTCTATTTCCACCGCAACAGCGTTACGAACGGAGGGTTCGACAAGCTCGCCGTGGGCGATGAAGTGCGTTTTGTCGCGCAGCATTCCGAGAGCGCCGAAGGCCCGCAGGCCAGCACCGTGGTCCCGCTCGGCAAGCACCACCTGCCGCAGACCGAAGCGGTCCGCGCGTGATCCGGAGGACGGGTTTGATGAAGCAAATTGCACGACCTGCTACCGCCGCCGAGATTACCGAGATCGTCGGTCCGCTCGATGACGCGGTCCTGATCAGGATCGTGGAGACCGAAGCGACCCCCGCCGAGGTGCTCGAAGCCTTCACCTGGGCGACCGCGGACGATCAGATCGGCACCGAGCTTGAACACGGGCCGCGCGGCGTCGTCGCCCGGGTTTACGAGATCCTCAAGCGCGAGGAACCGGAACCCGACGAGCGCAGGTGAGTTTCGTATGGCGATAGGCCGGCGCAGACTGCCTTTCCCCTGCCGGCAGGGGAAAAACGCTTTTTAGCCGCCAAAACGCCCCGTTTTAGCGTTAGAATCCTCTTGTATATCAGAGACTTGTATGTGATTAGGCCGAACCTAACGGCAGCGGAATTCCGGCCGAAAAAACGAGGTTGTCAGCGGATTGGCAGGGGAATTCGCCAGCATGTTTCGTACATGTGTATTTCGCATAAAAACTTACTAAATAATTGATATCTAAATACGCAACAAACATATAAGCGCACGCTCGACCTTCGCAAGGGGGCATCTCCCAAAAAGGCGAAGGCGATGCGAAGGGGTCAGTCATGGCCCGACCCCGTCGCGCATCGTCGCGCTATCGTCTGCGCCGCTCTGGCGGCGCGGACCTATGCGGCTACGGCTCGATCGTTATGCGGTCGTGAACCTCGGTGACACCAGGGGCCGACCAGGCGGCACGTTCGGCGATGTCGCGCTCGTACCAGGCGTGGACCCTGCCCTTGAGGATCACCCTGCCGCCCTCGATCTCGACGGTAATCCGCGATGCCTCGAGCTCGGCACTGCGTTGCAGCGCCTTCTCTATCTTCTCCTTGACCTCCACGGCATAGACCGGTGAGGCGATCTGGATCTGGTTAACCACGTCGACGACGCCGCTCAGCTTGTGCACGACGTGGTCGGCTTCGGTCTTCTGAAACTGCCAGTCGACCTCGCCCGTCAGGGTCACGACTCCCTTCTCGACTTTGACTCTGATGCGGTCGGCGGGAAGCCCGACCTGCCACTTCAAGATATCGATCGCGCGTGCCGCGATCTCGTCGTCCGCGCGTTTCAGGTCCGAAGGCAAGCGCACCTCGATTTCCTCGGCGATCGCCTTGACCCCCTTGACGCGCCGTGCAGCGCGCTCTGCGGCCGTCTTCTCGGCGTAGTTCGTCACGAAGCCGGTCAGGGTGACCACACCGTGGTTCGCTGTCACGCCGATAAGGGCGGCATTGACGCTGGGCTCGAATTCGAGCTCGTCGAGCACGTCCTGCCGAAGCTGTAAGTCGCTGCTCATGTAAACCTCCATTGGCGAGTGAGGTCGCACCCTGCCGAGGATCACCCCGGAGCCGCCTTGATCCAAATCAACGCGATCGCTTCGCCGCGGGGCAACGATGCCAGCTCACGATGCGAGTGGATTCAATGTCGATACAATCCTATGTCCGCTGGTTCAGCGATATCAGGCTGAGCGACGTTCCCGAAGTCGGGGGCAAGACCGCGTCGCTCGGCGAGCTTTATGCGATGCTCCCGGCCGAGGGGATCAGAGTACCCGAGGGCTTCGCGCTGACCGCCCGAGCCTACCGCGACGCGCTCGCCGCGGCCGGTGTCGAGAACGAATTGCGCCGGCTTCTCTCCGGCTTCGACCACCACGATGTCGCGCTGCTCGCCGAGCGCGCCGCCGCCGCCCGCCGGCTGGTTTACGAGGCCACCGGCACCGCGCATCTCCGTGCGGAAATCGCCGCGGCCTACCGCGCTCTCGAAGAGAAATGCGGCGCCGGGGTCGCGGTCGCAGTGCGCAGCTCGGCCACCGCCGAAGATCTGCCGACCGCCAGCTTCGCCGGCCAGCACGAGAGCTTTCTGAATGTGCGCGGCGAGAGTGATCTGTTCGAGGCTTGCCGCCGCTGTTTCGCGTCGATCTTCACCGACCGCGCCATCGTCTATCGCATCGACAACGGCTTCGACCACTTCAAGGTGGCACTGTCGGTCGGGGTGATGAAGATGGTCCGCTCGGATCGCGCGGCAAGCGGCGTGATCTTCACGCTCGACACCGAATCCGGCTTCCGTGATGTGGTCTTCGTAACCGGGTCCTGGGGTCTTGGCGAGAACGTCGTGCAAGGCAAGGTCGACCCGGACGAGTTCTACGTCCACAAACCGACCTTCCGCCAGGGCTACCGCGCCGTGCTGAGCCGCGCGCTCGGCAGAAAACAGATGCGGCTCGTCTATGCGCGCGGCCATGGCGAGGCCAGCACCCGCAACCTGCCGACCCGCAAGGCCGAACGCGAACGTTTCTGCCTACCTGACGCGGAGGTGCTCGAGCTCGCCGGCTACGCGATGGACATCGAGGACCACTATTCGAAGCTGGCCGGGCACCCGACGCCGATGGACATCGAATGGGCCAAGGATGGTGAAGACGGCAGGCTCTACATCGTCCAGGCGCGGCCCGAGACGGTCGCCTCCCGCCGTGCAGCGGGCGCATTCGAGACCTACACGCTGAAGGCTAGCGGCCCGGTCCTCGTGACCGGCCGCGCGGTCGGCGAAAAAATCGCCTCGGGCAGGGTCCGGGTGGTGACCGATCCGCACGACCTCGCCTCCTTCCTTCCCGGAGAGGTGCTGGTAGCCGAGGCGACCAGCCCCGATTGGGAGCCGGTCATGAAGACGGCCGCGGCGATCGTCACGAGCCGCGGCGGACGCACCTGCCACGCCGCCATTGTGGCCCGCGAACTCGGCGTGCCGGCGGTGGTGGGCGCCGAACAGGCGACCGACCGCCTTGCGACCGGGACTGTGGTCACGATCAGTTGCGCCGACGGTGAAGTCGGCAAGGTCTACGAGGGCGCTCTGCCGTTCGAGGTGACGCGCGTGCCGTCGGGCGCACTGCCCCGACCGCGCACCCAGATCATGGTCAATCTGGGTAATCCCGAGCTCGCCTATCACACGGCGATGCTACCCAATGACGGTGTCGGGCTCGCGCGCATGGAATTCATCGTCAACGAGCACATCGGCATCCATCCGATGGCGCTCTCATGCCCGGAAAAGGTCGTCTCAAAAAAGGCCCGCGCCGCGATCACTAGACTGGTGCGGAACTATGCCCACCCGACCGATTTCTTTGTCGAGAAATTGGCCGAGGGGGTCGGGACGATAGCCGCCGCGTTCTATCCGAAACCGGTCATCCTGCGGCTGTCCGACTTCAAGACCAACGAATATGCGAGCCTCCTCGGCGGTGCCGGGTTCGAGCCGAAGGAAGAGAACCCGATGCTCGGCTTCCGCGGTGCTTCGCGCTATGCCCACCCGGCCTATGCCGCGGGCTTCGCCCTCGAATGCCAGGCACTCGCACGGGTGCGTAACGAAATGGGGCTGACGAACCTGCGGGTGATGGTGCCGTTCTGCCGCCGAGTCGGCGAAGGCAGGGAGGTGATCGAGACGATGGCGCGGAACGGGCTCCGGCGCGGCGACAAGGGTCTCGAGATCTACGTCATGTGCGAGATCCCCAACAACGTCATCCAAATCGACGCTTTCGCCGAGCTGTTCGACGGGTTCTCGATCGGCTCCAATGACCTGACGCAATTGACCCTGGGGGTCGATCGGGATTCCGAGATCGTCGCCTTCGATTTCGATGAGCGCGATCCCGGCATGCTCGAAATGCTGCGGCTCGCGGTGACCGGCGCCAAGCGCAACCATCGACATGTTGGGATCTGCGGCGAGGCGCCGGCGAATTACCCGGAAATCGCGCGCTTTCTCGCCGAGCTCGGGATCGACTCGATCAGTGTCAATGCCGCGAGCCTCTTGCGCACCACGACCGTCGTGCACGAGGCGGAGCAGACGGCCGCCGCCCGCTCGCTCGCGGCCCAGTAGGGGCACTTCCATGGGCACGATCGTCACATTGACCATGAACCCCGCGCTCGATATCGCGACGTCCACGGATCGGGTTGAACCCACGCACAAGCTGCGATGCGCGCCGCCGCGTTATGATCCCGGCGGCGGCGGGATCAATGTCGCGAGGGCGGTGCGTGCGCTCGGCGGCGACGCGGTCGCGATCTTCCCGGTCGGGGGGCCTGCCGGCGAAATGATCCAGCATCTGTTGGATCAAGAAGGTGTGCGTCATCGTCGGATCGCGATTGCCGGGTTCACCCGCGAAAGCCTTGCCGTCGAGGACCGCCGGACCGGGGATCAGTTTCGCTTCATTCTGCCGGGGCCGGAGGTTTCCGAGGCAGATCAGGAACGCTGCCTCGACCAGCTGTCGTCGGTGGTGGCGGAAGCGGATTATATCGTCGCCAGCGGCAGCCTGCCACTCGGCGTGGGAGTGGATTTCTATGCCCGAGTGGCTCAGCTGGCGCAGATGCTGGGCAAGCGCCTCGTACTGGATACCTCTGGCGCCGCGCTAAAACAGGCAGGCCATGGGATCCATTTGCTAAAGCCGAGCCTGCGCGAGCTGCAGGATTTAGTAGGGCGAGAAATTGGCACCCCGTTCGGGCAGGAATCCGCCGCACGCGAAGTGATCGAGCAAGGCCGCAGCGAGATCGTCGTGCTGTCGCTCGGCCAGGAAGGCGCATTGCTCGTGACCGCCGAAGAGTGTGAACGGTTCGCCGCGGTCCCGGTCGAGGCGAGAAGCACGGTCGGCGCGGGCGACAGCATGCTGGCGGGCATCGTTCTCGGTCTCTCCCGGGGGCTGGCACTGCGCGAGGCCGTGCGCTTCGGCATGGCGGCGGGAGCGGCCGCACTCCTGGGGTCCGGAACCGAGCTGTGCCGGCGCTCCGATGTCGAGCGCCTGTATCGGCCGATCTAACTGATCCAGATCAAGGCGGATGGATGCAGCCTGGCGAAAATCGGCCCTGGATGCGGGCAGGAAAAGACCGATGATTTTCGTGGTTGACGATGATGGAGGAGTTCGGGACTCGCTGAGGCTGCTGCTCGAATGCGAGGGCCTGGAGGCGCGGGAGTTCGCATCGTGCGAGGCGTTTCTTAATGCCGGCGGAGCCGGTGAGGGCGACTGCCTGATCCTCGATGTGCACATGCCGGGAATGAGCGGTATCGAGCTTCTCGAAGCTATGCGGCGTCGCGGCGACATGCTGCCGGTAATCCTCATTAGCGGCCGGACCGATACCACGACCTGCAACCGGGCTCGTATTGCCAGAGCGCTCGCAGTCCTCGAGAAGCCATATCAGGCCGAGGAGGTTCTCGACCTCGTACGCCGCGCCTTGGATCAAGGGTAACGAATACGGCCCGCTCTCAGTTGCGAAGGGAAGGAAGGCGATGGACGAGGCGCGTAAGCTTCGAGATCTGGCGGCTTGGCATCGCGAATTTGCCGAGCGAGCGGGAGACCCGTGGATTTGGGATGCTCGGCTGAGGACACCCGACAGGCTGGAGAAAGAGGCTGCTCTGCTGGAAAAGCGCTCAATCCAAATTAAAGAGCCGCTGAGCCCACTCAAAGCTCAGGTGCAGGTGGTGAGCAAAATGCCACCGGAAGGCAGCGAGGCATTCACCGCGGCTCTTGAGAGCAGTGCTCAGCTTCGACAAGCAAAATCCACGGTCGACAGCTCTGCCCCGGAGATCGTGGCGTTGCTGCCAGTCCTCAGGCGCTATGCGCGGCATCTGACGCACAATGCCGCGGCCGCGGATGATCTCGTCCAGGAGACGGTCCTCCACGGGATTGAAAACATCCACCTTTGGCGGCAAGGAACAGACTTGCGAGCGTGGCTGTTCACCATCCTGCACAACTTGCATGTCAGCGGCGTGCGCCGAGCGGTGCGCTACAGCACCTCGGTTGGATCGACTTATGCCGAACTGTCACTCGCCTGTGCCCCGCGTCAAATCGAATGGCTCATGCTGCGCGACCTCGAGCGCGCTCTGGCGCGGCTTCCCGAGGAGCAAAGGTCGGTGGTGCTGCTGGTTGGGTTGAAAGGGGAGCGGTACGAGACCGTTGCCGCCCGCCTCGGCGTCCCGGCCGGGACGGTCCGGTCGCGCCTTTCCCGCGGTCGCCGGAGGTTGCGAGAGCTGATGGATGGACGACCCCCACCGGAGGTAGACAGCCGGCTTATTCGTCGAGATCGACGCTCTCGAGCCGGACGTGCTGGGCGAGTGGGTGATCGAAATCACCCGACGCCTCGATTGACAGCGTCGCTGACGCGGCAATCGATCCTTGCGCCTCGATGGCGAAATGCTCGCGAAAATGCTCGGCCGAAAGGTGGCTCAGCGCGCCCAGACAGACTTTAGCGCCCGTGACCCGTCGTGCGCCCGCAGCGCGAGCAACGTCCTCGATGCGGCGGACGACGTCGCGCACCAGTGCGGTCTCATGCATGGCAGGCGCTTCCTTTTGCTCCCAATGTCGCCGAGAGCGAGACAAAGATCCGGTCCAGCGCCAGCCCGCGGTGCTGCAATGCTTCAATCGTAAACCGCATCATGATCTCCGGCCCGCACACCATTGCCACCGTGTGATCCGGAGCGCTCACGGTGAGCGAGCACGCGGTAAATCACTGGGCGCAGCGGAGCAAGCCCGAGGCCGCCTGCCACGATGACGACATCGCTGCCCTCGCTATCGAGGACGGGCCAGTACGGAGCCGTAAGGTCCGCGCATGCCAATGACGTCATTGCGGCGGAGCCGGGTGATCGCCTGACTGACGGCGCCGACCGCTCGCACCGTGTGCACGATCCGGTGATCTTCGGCCGGATCTCCACTTAGGCTGATCGCTACTTCGCCGAGCCCGAACATGTAGAGCATGTTGAATTGGCCGGGGACGAAGCCGAAGGCGGAAGCGGGTGTCAGCTCGAGGGTTGTCACACCCGCCATCTCACGGCGGACGCGACCGACGCGAACCGGCACCGGAAGGGGGCTCTCGGGAGCTGGCGCTCGATCTTCTTCCTTGGCTTCACGAGCGTCGTGATCCGCAGACATCTGCCAGTTGCCGAGGCATCACGCGAAACCGTTCCCCCAAGGTGCCGGCGAAGCGTCACCGCGAGCGCCGGGGCGGCGGTAGGGTTTCACCGCCTCGGCCGCCCTGTGAATTAGGATGACTTGACCTCGATTTTCTTTGCCGGTCTCTGAGCCTCAGTCGTTTTCGGCAGCGTGATGGTCAGCACCCCCTTCGAGAAATCGGCCGCGACCTTGTTGCGGTCGACGCTCTCGGGCAACTCGAATGCCCGCTGGAACGAGCCGTACGAACGTTCGGAGAAATGATAGTTCTTGTCCTTCTCTTCCTTTTCCTGGCGCTTTTCGCCTTTGAGGACGAGCATGTCACCCGACACCGATACGTCGATGTCCTTGGCGTCGATCCCGGGCAACTCGGCTGAGATCTTGTACGCCTTCTCGTCTTCGCTCATGTCGATTGCCGGCGTCGAAAAGGTGAAGGAACTGCGCCACGCCGGTTCGATGTCGAACATCCGTCGCAGTGACGGAAAACCGAACCCGCCGCCAAAGCAATCGAACAGCCGGTCCATTTCGCTGCGGAAGGATTGCCATACATCGGGCACGTTCGTTTGTGCCGGGGGTGCTGTCTTCTTTACTTCAACAGGTACGTCTGCCATCGCCGTCTCCGTCAGTCGTTAGTTAAGGGGGCGGGCTGTTCGCCCGTTCGGGCAAAGTGCGGGTCGTCGCTCGATCAAACATTGATCCAGCTCAATCGCTCTGGCGAGAAAGGGGAAAAATGATGCGTGCCGTTATGTTCGCCAGCATTTTAGCCGCCTCCGCCTCCGCCGCGAATGCTCAGGACACCTCCGGAAACCCCGAAGCCGGGCGGGTATATGCACGCTAGGTGTGCTCGCCTTGTCATGCGGTCACTGCCGAGCAGGCTTCACAGCGAACTATCGCTACCGGGCCGGATTTTCAGACCATCGCCAACACATCCGGAATAACGGCGACCGCTCTTCGCGCCTTTCTGCAGACGCCGCACCCGAAAATGCCGAACCTGATTCTCACGCCGGATCAATCGGCCGATGTGATCGCCTTCGTGCTTAGCCTGCGCGACCGCCGACAGCCGGAATCAACACCGTAAACCTCAATACGATGCCAGTCATCGCCCCGGTTGGGGTGCGTCGTACTGTCCGCTTCGCCCGGTCCTGCGGCCAGGCGGGAGACCCTGTTCAGCGGAGCGTCTCGATGTAGCCAACCAGGTCATCGATCTCTGCTCGCGTCAACGACAGATCCGGCATCGCGCCGTGCGGATGCGATAGAAAGGCGCGCAACTGGTCGGCGGTTCTGGTGCGCGCGATCGTCGGAAAGCTCGGAGGCCCCTCTTGAACATTGCCAGCGCGGCCGCTGCTAGTAACGTGGCAACTGGCGCACCACTGCTGGGCGAGCTGGCTACCTTTAGCGGTGTCTGCTTGCGAAGAATACGTGGCAGTGGTTTCTAGTAACAAAGATACAAGTATGGTAGCGGGAAGTCTGCATTGCATGGTCTTGGCTCCATCGCTGTCGCGAGGTTACCGCGAGCGAGTGCCGGCATTAGCTCTTGGGCCGCGGCTCCAAAGACCTGCAGAGCTGCTTTGCGGCCTCGTTTAGCTCGGTTCGATGGTGGTCGTCGAGCTCGGGACGAGAGGCCAGCGATTTCGGGAGCTCGACGAGAAGGTCCGCCAAGAGGCCGTAATGCAAATGCATCACTGCCTCTCGTCGATCCTCCCCGGTTCGCACCAGCCTGATTGCGACGCTGTCGTCATCGGCATAGGCGTCGAATTGCGAATGGCGGCCAAAACTGCCGATATAGGCCTTGTCGGGAAAATCGACTGAAACCTCAGCTTTGTCGCTGATCAGGTGCAATGACATGTCATAAGCTCCCTGGATAATTCGCCGGGCTAGCCCAGCAGGGTAGTGCCGACCCGCCGCATGTGGTCTTCGACCCGCCGAACGCCCGGAATGTTCTCGGCCGCCACAACAAGGGCCCGCTTTTCCTGTTCGGACAGATAGGAGGACCACAAATGCACCACGCCGTCCTTAACGATCACGTTCGCGGGAGAGACCTCGGCCCATTTCTGCGCCTTTAGCTCCGCGAGCAACTTTTCTCGGATGGTACGGTCCTCGGCCTCGGCGCCGCTCGGAGATTGGTTGATCGTCATAGCGAGCGCCTGCACGAGATTCGCCCGGCTGACAATTCCGACAAGCTTGCCGTCACGCACAACGGGAACGCGCTTGATCCGGTTCGTCTCCAGTAGAAGGGCAATGTCGGCGATCGGCGTCGTCTCGGTGACGGAAAGGACATTGCGCGTCATGACGTCCTTCACCTGGACGCTGTGCGACTTAATGTAGTCCCCGGCGAGCCTGTTCGTCGATGCCATCATGTCGAGCCACCATGCGCGTCGGCGCTCGGTCCCGGTTTCAGCGCGATGCAACAGATCACCCTCGCTGACCATGCCGATTACTCGGTTGTCCTTGTCGACGACCGGGACCGCGCTGATGCCGCGCTCGGCCAGCAGTCGCGCGACTGCCGGTACAGTCGCGTTCTCGTCGACCGAGATAACTTCGCTCGTCATGACATCGATTGCGTGCATCGGATCGCCTTGGGCCGTTAAGTCGTGGAATAGACCGCAGGCTACCCGCTTAACGCATTGACCCAGATCAATGGGAGCGGGTCGCGGACGGATCTGGACGACCGCAGCAGGTGAATAGTTTTATCCGGGCGGCGGATCCCATCGCCGCGTCCGCATCGCCCGGTGCACCCGCTCAATGGCCAGCGACGTCGCCGCAGTGCGTGGCGACACACCGGCGCGCCGCACTTCGTCGAGAACGGCCGTGGTGTTGGCCCGGATCTTCTCGGCGATAAACGCAAGGGCTGCCGCCTCTGTCCCACCTCGATATTCTACCGCGGCACAGATCACGCCGCCCGAATTGGCGATGAAATCGGGCAGCACGAGGACGCCGCGGCTGGTGAGCACCTCTTCGGCCTCAGCAGAGAGCGGGATGTTGGTGCCCTCGGCGACGATCCGGGTTTGCAGCCGCGCGACATTGCCGGCATGGATGACATCTGGGCGTGCCGCCGGGATCCAGATATCGCACGGGACGTCGATCACCGCATCCATGCCGAGCTTGCGGACGCGCGGGTGGTCGATCAATGCCCGCCCTTCGGCCTTGAGCGCCAAGAGCGCGGCGAGGTCCAGCCCGTCCTGATCGGCGATCGTGCCGTGTGTGTCGCTGGCAGCGACAAGGACCGCCCCTTTCTCGGCGAGGAAACGGGCGGCGTGTCGTCCGACCGAACCGAAACCCTGAACGACGACCCGAGCGCCGGTCAATGACAAGCCGATCCGCTCCCGCGCCACGTCGATCGCGGCGACCAGCCCAAACCCGGTGGCGCCGATCTCATCGAGCGGGATGCCACCGATCTCGCGCGGCAGGCCAACGGCACGGCCGGTCTCGTCCTTGATCCACCCCATCGCCAACTCGTCCGTCCCCATATCGGGCCCCGGGATGTACTCCTTGAGATCGCTGATCGCCTCGGCAAAGCCCCGGATCAACCGCTCCTTGTCGGAGAGCGGCATCTTCGGATCGGCAAAGATCACCGACTTGCCACCGCCATGCGGCAGTCCTGCTGCGGCAATCTTGAAGGTCATCGCCCGCGCCAGCCGGAAGCCTTCCTCCGTGCTGACATCGGGCGCCATGCGCACGCCGCCGATTGCCGGCCCGCAAGCGACATTGTCGATCGCGACCACCGCCTTGAGCCCGATGGATGACCGGTGAATGTGAACCAGTTTCAAGGGCCCGAGGTCGTCAGCGAAGCGAAATACGTCCTCCATCATATGCTCTCCAAGGGATTCATCGATTCAAGAATCACAAGATCAGCGATACGACCCCACTAACGACGAGGCAGGTCACGATCGGAAAATAGAAACGCAAATTCTCCCGTTCGATCACAATGTCGCCAGGCAGACGACCGAGCCCGAGCCGTCCGAGCCACGGCCACAACAGCCCGACCACGACGAGTACGAGACCGATCCCGATGAACCACCCGCTCATGATCCGGCATCAGAATTTCGGATTTAGAGAAATGTCGCGTTGATCCACGTCAACGCCTGCGTCCTCTGCGAGTGTAGGTTCGCCCGGAAACAAGAGGAGAATCGGATGAGAGCGAGGGATGTCATGTACAGGGCCGTGGCGACCACGACGCCCGAAACGACAGTCGAAGAAGTTGCTAGGCTAATGATCAACCTTCGCGTCAGCGGGGTTCCCGTTCTCGACAAGAATGGGCAGCTCGTCGGCATCATTACCGAAGGTGACTTACTGCGCCGAGCGGAGACCGGGACCGAGCGCCGGCGCTCGCCCTGGAGCGAATGGTTCTCTGCAAATTCCCGAATGGCTGCGGAATACATCAAGTCGCACGCTCGGCGGGTGGAGGACGTCATGACCCGAGAGGTCGTCAGCGTCGGGGAGTTGGCGGGCCTGGGCGAGATTGCCGAGCTGATGGAAACCAAGCGGATCAAGCGGGTCCCAGTCGTGCATGACGGCAAGATCGTCGGCATCGTCAGCCGCGCCGACCTGCTGCAGATGTTGGCCAGCGGCGGAGCCGCGAGTGCCAACGAAGATAGCGACCGCCTGATCCGGGAGCGACTGCTGTCCGAACTGCGCACGCAGGAATGGGCGAGCAAGGTCGAATCGAATGTCGTCGTCTCGGACGGTGTCGTGCATTTTTGGGGGACCGTTGGATCGGAGGAGGAAAGAAGGGCACTCCGCGTGGTCGCCGAGAACATTCCAGGCGTCCGCGGCATTGAGGACCACACGATCTCCGGACCGCGCTACCTGACGCCAATGTTCCCGGCGGCTTGATGCAGCGGGCGCGGCGCGAGGCGTTCTCGCATGGCAATGGCCGACGATCAGCGCGAGATCATCGATTTTCTAAGCCGGCCTTCCTCCTACGGAGCGGCAGTCGAGCGGGTCGAAATCATCGAAACCCATGTGTCGTTGGTTTTTCTCGCCGGCGACCGCGGCTACAAGCTCAAACGCGCGATAAAATTTCCTTACCTTGACTTCTCTTCCGCGGAACAGCGCCGGATAGCCTGCGAGGCCGAGCTCGCGCTCAACCGCCGCACGGCGCCGACGCTTTATCTGGAGGTCCGAGCGCTGACCCGCACGGCGAATGGAGGGGTCGGCTTTGGTACCGAAGGTCGCGTGGTCGATTGGGTCGTGGTGATGCGCCGCTTCGATCAGGCGGCGCTCTTCGATGAGCTCGCCAAGACCAATCGATTGAATGCGCCCTTGATGAACGAGCTCGCCGACCATATCGCGGCTTTCCATCAGGCGGCGGAATCACGCCCGGATCACGGCGGGGCTGCGGCGCTGGCCGCTGTCGTCGAGACGAACCATCTCTGCCTTACAGCGGCGCCGCACGCCGGTTTTGTCACTGAGGATATCGTCGAGATCAGGGAGCGATCGCTGGAGCGGCTCGCAGCCGTCGGAACCTTGCTCGACCGGCGGCGCGCGGCTGGAAAAGTGCGGCGCTGCCACGGCGACTTGCACCTCCGTAACGTCTGCCTATTCGAGGGCAGGCCGACGCTGTTCGATTGCCTCGAATTCTCGGACGAACTCGCTTCTGTCGACGTGCTCTATGATCTCGCCTTTTTGTTGATGGATCTCGAGCATCGCGGGCTCGCGGATTTTTCTAACCTCATGCTGAACCACTATCTCGATTTGACCGGCGAGGACGACGGCCTTGCGGCAATGCCGCTCTTATTGTCGTCGCGCGCGGCGATCCGGGCGCATGTCACGGCAGCGGCGATTGAGCCTGCGGCGCGGCCGAAGCTGAAGCCGGAAATGGCTGCCGAAGCGCGCAGCTACCTTGAGCTTGCTGCCCAGTTTCTGCGGCCGCGATCCTGCCGCCTGGTCGCAATCGGCGGCCTTAGCGGAACCGGTAAGTCGACCCTCGCCGCAGCCCTCGCGCCGAGCCTCGGTGCGCGTGTCCTACGCAGCGACGTGATCCGCAAGCGTCTTTTCGAAGTCGCCCCCGAAACGCGGCTGCCGGCGAGTGCTTATACGGCGCAGGTGTCGTGCCGCGTCTATCAGACGCGGCGCCGGAAGGCTGCAAATGCGTTGGCAGCAGGATATTCGGTGATCGTCGATGCCGTATCGCTGAAGCCTTCGGAGCGCCAGTCCTTCGTCACGGTCGCCGAAGCAGCTGGCGTCCCGTTTGCCGGTATTTGGCTCGAGGCACCGCCGGCAACGATGGATCGCCGCTTGCGCGCGCGGCGCGATGATGCCTCGGATGCGTCCCCGGAAGTCCTTGCGCAACAGCTTCGGCAAGATACCGGGACCGTCGAGTGGGTTCGCATAGCGGCGGGTGGCGACCCGGAGAGTTGCCTGTCCGCGGCGCGCCGGAGCCTCGGGCTTAGCTGATTGCCGGCGACTGATTAGATCGAAGGCGGTTTGCCACGGAACCGTCTTGCCTCGATCTGCTGTGCCAATTCCGCGCGACGCTCCGGACTGAGCTCCTCCGGCGCGGGCCCGGCTTTTTTTCGCACCTGCTTGGGTGGCGGCTTTCCCGCCCTCAGAGCTTTTCCTCTAACCTGCTTTGATCCCCGATCTCCGGACATTCTCATCTCCCATCATGCCAAAGTAGTGCTTGCCGCGGCTCGAACTTCGGCCGCCTAGCCATCGCAGAGTGCGCCGCCTTATCAGCAAGCGCCTCAACTCAGCGAGATGCGCAGGAGAACGTTCGTTGAAGGCCCTCATTCGACACGATTGGGCAATGCATACCTGGCCGCTTCAGGTTTCCCGGACCCAATTTACGCGCACGAAATATCCGTCTTTCTCGAAATTGTCCTCGATTTCGCCGTGGAAGGCGCGCTTGATCGCCTCGCCAATGCGGCGCGGCAGGTGGATATCCGTCGTGTTGATCACGACCCCGTGCGCGTCCTCCTCGATACTAATGATCCGGTTGAGTGGATGTTCTTTCTTCTCCGCCTCCTCCTGATGGCGGGCCAAGTGGATCATCTCCTCCTTGTGTTCGCGGACGAAATCACCTCTCAACGCCACCACACCGGCAGGAAATTTGTCGTTGATGCGGCGGCAGGCCGCGCACAGCGCTTCAACAGCGCCGTCGGCGCGAGGAGCCCATCGCCAGCGCCCTTGGTGATAGACGACGCCGCATTGCGGGCAGATCGTACCCTCATGCAGCTTTTGCTGACGCTGGTAGGGGTCGAGGATGTGATCTTGTTGGGCGTGCCCCGCGATGCGGCGTGTCGCTCTTGGCCGCTGCGGCGTCAGGTTCGATTGCTTCATATTGGCTCCGTGCGATGCAAGATAGATACTATCTCACGCTCGGCCGGCTGATCCATTGACCTCGGTCAATGGAGAATGCCGGTCGCCGACCGATCAATCGACCGGCTGGCGCAGGCGCTTGCTGCGACCGCGGGCGCGCTTTGCCTCATAGAGGTTTGGTGAATGTGCTGCACTGAAGCGGAGCTGGACCGCGGTGGCGACGTTGTTGACGTTTTGTCCGCCGGGGCCGCCGCGGCCGCCGGCGCTCGATCTGGGTCTCATGAGCGCGGTGGCCCATAGACATCCGCCACTTGCAGACTCATCGCGCGAAGCCGTTCCCCCATGGCGCCGGCGAAACGCTTCATCAGCTCGTAGCCGAGATCGTGATCGGCCTCGCATTTCTCTCGCAGGCATCGCGCATCGACCCCGAGGACGCGCACGAGCTCGAAGGCGCGCGCGTCGAATGTCCAACAATAGGGCGGCACCAGCCACGACCCATCGAGGATGTCGCCCTCGCGCAAGGTCGCGACGACGATCGGCTGCTGGCCGGGCGAATGCAGCTCGAGGGCCACCGAGCCTTGGCGAATCAGATAGAATTCATTGGCCGGTTCGTCTTCACGGAACAGATATTCCCCGGCCGCGAAACGCACATTGCGCGCGCAGCCCGAGATCGCCGCGCCAAATTCGGGGCCGAGGCCAGCGAAGAATGGTTGCTCGAGGATGATGCGCTCAAGCCCTTCCATCCGCACCCCTCCGTAATGGCTCCGCTGAAGGCTCCGGGGTTGCTCGAATCGCCGCAGCTTCCTCGGTAATATCGATTCCGACCGGGCACCACGTGATGCACCGGCCGCAGCCGACACAACCGGAGCTGCCGAACTGATCGATCCAGTGGGCCAGCTTGTGGGTCATCCATTGGCGGTAGCGCGAGCGGGCCGAATGCCGCACACTGCCGCCGTGGATGTAGGAAAAATCCAAGGTGAAACAGGAATCCCAGCGACGCACCCGCTCGGCGGTCGCACCGGAAAGATCCGTCGTGTCGTCGACTGTCGTGCAGAAGCAGGTCGGGCAGACATTGGTGCAATTGCCGCAGGTGAGGCAGCGTCCGGCGACCTCGTCCCAGCGCGGATGGTTCGCGTTGGCCTGCAGCAATTCCTTGAGCCCATCGGTATCGAGGGTCCGTCCCATCTGACCCTTGGTTCGGTCGACAACGCGCTCGGCGGCGGCGATTTCCTCCTCGGTCGCAGGCCGGTGCGGCAGGTCCTTGACCAGGTCCACGCCCGCAGCGCTGCCGACCTCCATGACGAATAGATGATGGTCATCTTCGATAAGCTCCGTCAGGGCGAGGTCGAAATCGGCCTCAACCTTTGGCCCCGCATCCATCGAGACGCAGAAGCAGGTGCCGCCCGCCTGACCGCAATTGACCGCGACGATAAAGGCGTGGTCGCGGTGCATCTTATAGGACTTGTCGAGGTATTGGCCCGCGAGAAAGACCCGGTCATGGATGGCGATCGCGCGCAGCTCGCAGGCGCGCACGCCGATAAAGGCGAGCGGCTCTGCCGCTTCTTCGTCTTCGATCATCGCGAAACCATCGCCCTCGCGACGGGCCTGCCAGAGCCGCTCGACCGGGGGATGCAGAAATCGTTTCCAGGAATGGGGCCCCACGGCATAGCCGAACAGCGCCGCGTCGGCACGCCGCTCGATCCGGTACCGCCCGGCATCCTGGCGATCGGTCCATCCGACGGGGAGATCTTCGAGACGCGCGACAGTTTCGTAGATGATGGCGCCATCGCGCACGGTCGGGCCGACGGCCCGGTACCCGCGGTTCGCCAAGCCGGTGATGATCCCTTCCAGGACCTCCCGCTCAATTGCGAGCTTGGCGCCGAGCATCCCGGTCAAATCCTGGTTCGTCGGAGCCTCCTTTTCAACGGATGATCAGAACGTCGCAGGCCAAGTGCTCGACCAGTTCGCGCAGCTCCTCGGGTTGAGCGTCCTTCTCGCTCGCTTCGAGCACCAAGAGGCGGCAGTCGAGCTCGATGATCCGTTGCCGCAGGGCGGCCGGTTCGGCCGCGGCGAACTCGGTCTGAAGGCTCACCGAATGTCCTTCGAGGAGTCCTGAAACCCACGCTGCGAAATCGTCCGATCCGGCGAGATCCGGGGTTCCGGCCACGGTCAGGGTACCGCTGTAGAAGCCGGCGATTTGCGCCGCGACATCGAGCGTCCGCGCCGATTGCGGACCGCCACGGCGCAGCAGGGTGACGACCGATCCCCCGGTTTCCCATTCGCGCCTCGCCAACAGGAAAGGCCGCGCGATGATCGCGATCCACGACCAACAGCGCGACGAGACGCGAAAATGGTCCCCGATCGGGCG
>Ga0209039_10000584_pt1 | contig 35392 bp, 25 predicted proteins | sample BogFormECP12_OM1_FD_188238 | JGI IMG/M metagenome (GOLD analysis project Ga0209039, IMG submission 188238) | Bog forest soil microbial communities from Calvert Island, British Columbia, Canada - ECP12_OM1 (SPAdes) (version 2) | ecosystem: Environmental > Aquatic > Freshwater > Wetlands > Bog ... | reverse complement strand
GAACCGGCTCCCAGCATCCTTCACGTAAATGAGGTCGGGCATGTTATCGATCAACGCCCGCAACAGATCGTGCTCCGCTCGGAGCGCATCTTCTGCTCGTTTGTGTTCCGTGACGTCGCGATTCACGATGACCACCAGGTCGGGCTCGCCCTTGCCAGAGCGGATCACACTGGCCGTGGATTCCAGGACCCGCCACGTGCCGTCCTTGTGCCGCATTCGGTATTCGAGAGCTTCGCCCTTGCCAGTGCGCCGGACCTCCGCCCCGGCAGCTGCCACCCGCTCGCGGTCGTCAGGGTGAATATGCTCAAACGCCGATAATTGCTGAAGTTCGGAAGGTGAATACCCCAGGACTTTCTGATAGGAGAGACTGTTGTAGAGCCGCTTTCCTTCCGTGTCGACCACCGCGATCATGTCGGCAGCATTCTCGGTAATCAGACGGAACAACTTTTCTCTCGCTTCTAACTGCCGGCGTATTCGATGGATTTGCATTTGCTGGTATATGGTGTATAGGTCAAACAGCAGTACCATGCCCAGGAGTCCCCACACAGCCTGGCGTAAGCCGAGGGTGGCCTCCCAGTCATAATAGGAATGCATGAGGACGGGCAGAAAAGAAGCAATCCCCAATGTGAGTAGCAGAGTGATTGCTATGGCTGTCGACAACAGCCACCACTCGCGCCGTTCAATATGACGTGACCCATTTCCGCGAGTCTCGTTCTGTGGCTCGCTGAAATCTCCGATGTTCGGCATGCCAGTCTGCTTCATAAGCTATAGCTCAATGTCTCAAAACTTCGATTCCTCTTACCGTATCCTGCCGCGATCATTTCCCTGGACACGCCTTCAGTTGTTTTCTGAGCAGTGCAATCTGTCGTAGCAAGACCGCCATTCCTTTCCAGATGCTTCGCCGGGGGCTTCATCGCCGACCGGCATCGGGCATCATGGCCGACAGGAGTACTGGGACCCCGCAGGACTAGGCGCTTGCTTCTACGTCGGTTTCTTCCCTCCATTCAATTCGTAAAGCACTACCCAGGCTCGATTTACCAGTGCTTTCTGACATGCTGCTGCAGTCGCCTTATGGAAAACTGCCTCTGGATTGCCCAACACACCGTCACCAGGCCGGCTGCCGAGATAGTCGCACCAGCCATGAGGCAAATGTCCATGTACCACTCCGAGCGGCCAGTCGATTCGTAAAGGAGGTAGGTCCCAGCCAAGAAGAGTGTTGGGGGAAAGAGAATGCCGAGACTGAGGTTTTTTCTCATCAATGCCTGGCCGAATTGCCGCTTGGCTATTCTGAGAGAAGTCTAATTTTGGTAAACAACTCAACCCTAACATTACTATTCCAGTGAAAAATGGACTTACACTACCCACTTGCTCTAAATGACAACAGAGAAGTTCGCTACTGGTGCATCCCCAGCGTGTTAGGGGCGTTCCTGGGTGGGTAGCCCACACGAAGGCCGGGCATGCGACATCATTTGGCTTGAATTCGGGTTACCCATGGGCAAGACACCACTTTGGAAAATGACGGGGGGAGTGATAAAAGGCACAGAAGTGGGCTTTGCCCTCATCGAAGGCCGCGCGATGTTGCCTCAGCCCGGCAAGCTTGCGCCACGCGGCAAGGGCTTGGCGAGGGGGCTGATAGCGTGACATGATGGCATCGCTTTGCATCCCAGGAAAACAGGAATGCGATGAACCCGACCGAGCCGGATTTGCAGGCCACACCTGAAGCAGAAACCGTTTCGACGAAACAGCAGGATTTCAATAGCAATTCCGGCAGCGGGCGATTGCTCTCCCTGGATTTTTTCCGCGGGCTGACGATTGCTCTCATGATCCTGGTGAACAATCCCGGGAGCGACACGCCCTACTGGCCGCTGAGCCACGCGGAATGGAACGGGTGGACGCCGACGGATCTGGTTTTCCCGTTCTTCCTTTTTATTACCGGCGTCTCGTTGGTGTACTCGTTTTCCTCGCGGCTGGCGCGCGGGCAATCGCGGGGCGAATTGATGAAGCATGTGGTGCGGCGCGCGTTGATCTTGATCTTGCTGGGAATTTTCCTCAACGGATTTCCGAACCGGTACAATCCGCATACGTTGCGCTTTGAAGGCGTATTGCAGCGGATCGGGCTGTGCTACCTGGCGGCGTCCATCATCTATTTTTGGACGAAGCCACGGGGACGCGCGGCGGTCATATTTGCCTGCCTGGTGGGCTACTGGGTGCTGATGCGGTTCGTGCCCGTGCCGGGATTCGGCACGCCAACGCATGAAATTCCGTTGCTGGACCCGGACCGCAACCTGACGGCGTGGCTCGATCGGCTGCTATTTTCCGGGCATTTGTATGAAGGGACACGCGACCCAGAGGGCGTGTTGAGCACGATCCCGGCGATCGCTTCGGTGTTGTTCGGCGTGTTCACGGGCGAATGGCTACGCTCGGCGCGGGCCAGCGGCAAGAAAGTGCTGGGCATGCTGGCCTGCGGAGCGGTGGGATTCCTTCTGGCGGAGAGCTGGAACATCTGGTTTCCAATCAACAAGAAGCTGTGGACCAGCTCGTTTGTTCTGCTGACGACGGGGCTGGCGCTGATTGTGTTTGGATTGTGCTACTGGCTGCTGGACGTGCGCAAAGCGCGGTGGATTCCCACGAAGCCGGCCACCGTTTTCGGGATGAACGCGATTGCCGCGTACGTGTTTTCGGAGGTGTTCGCTTTGCTGCTCGGCGCATGGTGCCAGCGGACTGGTTGCCGGGCCATTGCAACGGTGTTTGCTCCGCTGGGCAGCACGGAATTCAGTTCGCTAGTCTTTTCGATCTGCTTCGTGCTGGTGTGTTGGGCGTTGATGTGGGTGCTGTACCGGAAGCGAATTTTTTTCAAGATTTGAGTCGCCGGAGCAGTCGTTGGCCAGGACGAAAGAAAGAAGTGGGCACGATGGTTCGTGCCCCTAGGGGAAGAGAAAGACGAGCATCACGGAAAAACGATATTCGGGAAGATGGCGTTCCCGGGCGGTTATTTTTTGGGGGGCGGTTGCGCCTGGAACATTTGGCCATGGCGCAGAACGAATTCTTGGCCGCGCCACTTGATGCGGTTGGAGGTGAAGGCGGCGAGCCAGACGGCGAAATGGAGCAGATCGCGAAGCGGGACGAGCCAAAGCTCGCGGCGCAGCACGGCGTCCTGCAGGCCCCAGACGCCTACGACCCAAGCCATCACCAGGCGGAGAACAAGATACGCAACGAGGTATGCTGCGCCAATCCAGGCGGCGGGAGCCACGGCGGCGGCGAGGAGCGCGAGCGGCAGACCGTGCGTGAAGAGCAGACCAAGAAATGAAGCGGGACGCACGAGGCGAATCGTGCGCGCCCAACGCACCTGATGCTCCCAAAAGCCGCGCGCTGTTTGCGCTGGGTACATTGTTGAAACGGCTTCGCGCGAAAGCAAAATCTTGCCACCGGCTTTGTGGACGCGATTGCCGATTTCGTAGTCGTCGGCGAGGAGATTCGCCAACGCTTCGTAGCCGCCGATTCTTGCGAGCCAGCTTTTCGTGGTGGTGACCGAAGCGCCAAGAGCAAACGTGACGCCTTCCTTCCAATCGGCGACGAGCGCGCCGGCCATGAAATCGCTGGCGGCGCCGACGGCTTCAAGCTGCGCCCAAAGATTTTCTTGCGCGATGCCGCGGTAAAGGCAACTGACCACGCCAACCGAGGGATCGCGAAAAGGCGCAACCACCTCGCGCAGGTAGTTCGGGCCGACGCGCACATCGCCGTCGCTCTGCACAAGAATTTCGTGACGCGCTTCGCGGGCGAGCAGGACCAGGTTGTTGACCTTGCAGTTGGAACCGAGTTGCGCGGCGCCGGACAGAATGCGGATGGGGCGATCGGGAAAATCCGCCATTATTTCCTGAATTGCGGTGATGGCGGGATCGGTGAGTTCATTGATACAAAACAGGATTTCGTAAGCGGGATAATCCTGCGTGCAAAAACTGGCGAAGTTTTCGCAGGTGGCAAAATCCACGCCATATACGGGCTTCAAGATGCTGACGGGCGGCGTAAAATCCGGCAATTGTTTCGCGCGCTCCCGGGTAAAGAAGCGCAGAGCGGCGATGGTTGCGACGACGTAATACCCAAGTGGCGCCAGGGCCAGAACGAGAATTGAAATACGCCAAAGGGATACGGGAAGATTCATACGCTGATAGGAGTGTACCGCTTTCTGGCCTCTCTGCCACGGCTTTGCCCGGCAATTGTGGCGAGGATGCGGTGCACTGCATGGCACCTCCAAATGCGCATGATACAATTTCAGGCGATGTCTAAAGTGTCTTCCGCACTCTCACCATTTCCTGAAGGATTTTTTCGCGCATGACCACCTCAATGGGACAACGGGTATTGCCTTCCCTGGTGATTCTGACCGTGCTGTGGCTGGCGATCTTTGGCCCCGGACTTTTTAGCCCGCCGCTAATGGATGATGCGGACGCGGCTCACGCGGAAGCCGGGCGTGAGATTCTGCTGCGGCATGATTGGGTGACGCTCTATCAGAACGGCATTCGTTATCTCCAGAAGGCGCCGCTGCCGTACTGGGGGATGGCGCTGGGGATCGAGATCTTCGGAGTGTCGGACTGGGCGGCGAGGTTGTGGCTGCATCTGGGCATGCTGGTGCTGGCCGTGTTTGTTTACCAGTTTGGCCGGCGATTCCTTACAGCTAAAGCGGGCTTTTGGGCCGGGGTCACGCTGCTAGCTTCGTGCGGTCCTTACGAGTTCACACGCATCCTGATTCCGGACATGATTGTCGGGCTATGGATCGGACTGAGCCTATACTTTTTTCTGGACGGCTGGCGATCCGGCAAACCATCGCTGATGTCATGTTGGGGGTTTGCCGCCGCCCTTGCACTTAATGTACTGACAAAAGGCCTGATTGGCATCGTCTTTCCCTGTGCGATCATTTTCATTTTTCTGGTGTTCGTTGGCGACCTCCGTCACATCTTCAAGATGCGGATTTTCTCCAGTACCGCTGTTTTCCTGGTGATCGCGGCGCCCTGGCACATTCTTGCGGCTATCGCCAATCCGCCGGCGGGGGAAGCCAAGGGTTTTCTCTGGTTCTACTTCGTGAACGAGCAATTCATGCGCTATATCGGCAAGCGCATCCCGGCGGATTACGGCACAGTCCCCCTGATCGTGTTCTATGGCCTGCTGATCATCTGGCTGTTGCCGTGGAGTTTCTTCCTGCCGCAAGCGTTGGCGCAGGTGCACTTTCGCTTGCTGAGGATATCCGGCGTTCGCGAGTCGCAGGAAGCGGTGCTGCTGTTGCTCTTCTGTTGGGCCGCGCTCGTTATGCTGTTCTTTACGTTTTCCACGCGTCAGGAATATTACCTGGCCCCGGCGCTTCCGGCGTTGTACCTGATTGTGGGGCTTTGGCTGGCGTGCGAATCGGAAGCTCCGATGGGCTCTGCTATTGCGCGAGCGGGCCGCGTTTCGGCCGCGGCGTTGTTTGTGGTTGGCCTGTTGATCGCGGGAGTGACCGGCGCGCTTGCCGCGATTGCGCACGCGCCGCGCCCCGGCGTCGAACTGGCTGATCTTCTCTCCACCAATACAGAGGCTTACAAGCTTTCCCTGGGTCATTTCCTCGATTTGACGGGCGGGGCGATGAGCCTGTTCCGCGGGCCATTGCTAGGCACGGCCCTGGCGTTTCTGCTGGGAACCGGATTGCATTGGTGGTTGCGGCGTCGCGGACGGACCCTGGCCGCCAACGCGGCGCTGGTTGTGATGCTCGTCGTGTTTATCGAGTGCGTCCATGTATCTCTCGGCGTGTTCTACCCCGTGCTGGGCTCGAAGCCGCTGGCCATGGCAATCCAGAAGGAAATTCGGCCGGATGAAAAAATCGTTTGTGATGGGGAATACTCGAATGCCTCTTCGGTGAACTTCTACACCGGGAGGCAGATGCTGATCCTGAACGGCCGAATCAATGGCCTTTGGCTGGGCTCCCTTTTCCCCGATTCGCCGGCGATTTTCCTGGACGACGCCGCGTTTGCGGATCTTTGGGCAGGTGCAGGCCGCGTGTATCTGGTGACCGGCGACGAAAAAAAACAGGAATCCCTGGCAAAGATCGCCCGGGTGCATGTGCTGGCGAAATCAGGCGGCAAGTTCGTACTGACGAACCGGCCGGCGGCAGACTGAATGCAGATTGAACGAACGCGCCTGGATTGCGTTGCGGACAAAGCGCCCGCTTCAGAAATCGGCCGCTACAAAGGATTAGCCTCAAATGAGTTAATTACTCAGCCGGTGGCGACGACGAGCAGTACACCCAAAAACACGAGGGCCACGCCGAGCCAGCGCTTCAGCGTTACGTCTTCCTTGAGAAGGTATTTTGCGCCGACCGCTCCCGCGACATAATTGAATGCCGAGGCGGGAATGACCAGGCTGATGGGCGCCCAGGACAACAGGATCAAGAGCGAGTAAAACGAAACCGCGAGCAATGGAATGGCCAGCCAAACCCAGCCGGACTTGATGGCCCGCCCCAGGAATCGCAGAACGGACCGCGGATGGAAACCCTCCAGCTCGCCAATGCGCTTCATGCCGTAGGTCATGGCGATTTCGCCGCCGGTGCTGCTGCAGATTAAAACGACCAGCATGAGGATTACTTTGATCATGACGGCGCCTGCTGCCCGTTCGTCGTGTTCGGTTTCGTCTGTCCGACCAGCATCACGCCGAAGCAAATCACGAACACACCAATCCAGCGTTTCAGTGTAACGGTTTCGTGCAGAACCAGAACGGCAAGCAGCGTCTGAGTGGCGTAGCCGAATGCCCCGGCGGGCATCACGTAACTGTAGTCCGCCCAGCTAACGGCGCTCATGTAGCAGACGGTGAAGCCAATCAGGAAGAGGATGGCCAGCCAGATCGTTCCATTCTGTAAAGTTGCGAGGAGGGTGTGCCCCAGGCCTTCCAGCGAGAGATGCACCGCACCGATCTGAGTCATGCCGCGCTTCAACAGGAGATCGCCGATGTTGGCGCACACGACCATCAGGAAGACCGTGAACAGGGTCTTAAATCTTAACCTGTGCTCGTGCATCATTCTCCAGGGTCTAGTCGTTTCCGCTGGCAGTCGAAGCTCCGGGCACGGACACGATTGTCTCCGGAGAATCTCCCCCTCGACGTGCCCACTTGAGGCGCTCCGCGCGCAGCTTGAGGAACTCCACAGCCTCGTGGTACAGACGCTTCCGCTCGTTGCCATCCCAAAGCGCTTCGCGAACGATGCGCCAGGCCACCCGCGGGCGGAAGTAATACTCATCATAGAAACGGTTCACTCCCGCCATCATTTCCGCCTTGGACAAGTGCGGATACTCGAGGTGGGGAAGTTGATGGCCGCCGGTATCGGCCAAAGCCTCGACGCGGAGGAAACCCTGCTGAGCCATGGATTCGTGAAGTTCGGTGCCGGGCATAGCGTGGGCGATGGAAACCTGGACGGTTTCGCAATCGAGTTCCTTGGCGAATTCGATGGTCTTCTGAATCGTCTCTTTGGTTTCACCGGGAAGACCAATGATGAAGTCGCCGTGGACGCGAATGCCCAGCTTACGGCAATTTTTCATGAAAGTGCGGGCCATTTCGACGGTCGCGCCTTTCTTGATGTTTTTCAGGATTTGCGCATCGCCGGACTCGAAGCCAACGATAAGAAGGCGGGCGCCGCCTTCCGCCATGGATTTCAGAGTTTCGTAATCGCTGTGCACGCGGGCTGTACAGGACCACTGAAACTTCAGGGGCTTGAACTTGGCGCTCAACTCGATGACGCGGTCCTTGCGGATGTTGAAGGTGTCATCGTCGAAGAAAATCTCTTTCATCTGCGGGAAGTGCTGCAGTGCCTGGGTGACTTCGCGGACCACGTTATCGGTCGAGCGTGTCCGCCAGGCGTGCCCTGAAATGGTCTGCGGCCACATGCAAAAGGTACACAAGGCCGGGCAGCCCCGCGATGTGTAGAACGCTACGAACGGGTGCAGGAGGAAGGGAACGTTATAGCGTTCGATCTGCAAATCGCGTTTGTAGATATCGGTGGCAAACGGCAGCGCATCGAGTTCCGCGGTATGCAATTGGGGCCGCGGGGCATTATGGACAATGTGCCCGTCCTTGCGGAAACTCGCCCCAAGAATCTGGTCCAACGGTTTTCCGTGAGCATAATCCGCGACGGCGTGATCAAATTCGCCGCGCACTATGAAGTCAATATCCTCGCTGGCATTCAGCGTTGCGTCGGGCTTGATATGGCCGTGTGGCCCGACAAACGCGACCTTCAGGGAGGGGTTAGCCTCCTTGATCTTGCGAAGGAGTTTGATGTCGCTGGCAAAGCCGACAGTGGAAGTAAACAGAACCAGGAACTCGTAATCCTTGCAAATTTCGATGGTCTGCCGCCAATTGATGCCATGCGGCGAAGCGTCTACGAGCCTGCTACCGGGAATTAATCCGGCCGGATAGGTCAGCCATACCGGGTACCAGTAGGACTCAATCTCGCGCGTCGCGGGCCATCGCGAACCCGCTCCCCCGTCGAAGTTCTCAAAACTTGGCGGGTTCAACAGCACCGTTTTCATGACATCTGGCATTCTTCACCCTCAGCTTCACGTTGGATATCGCAAATGAACGCGCGACCATCAGCTACACCCGTACATGTGCTTCCAGCGCCTACTTTATAGTAGATAGTAGTTTAGCTGAGTTGGTTGCATCGTCCCATGGCTTTCTGCCAGAGGCGCGAAAAAGGCATCCAACAGCTAAATACCGCATTAAGTGGGAGTTGCAGAATGTACATGGGGCCTGCTGGGGAGCTTTCGCAATGGCGCGCAAGCCGAAGGAGATGCTAACGCCCCAGGCACTCTTGGGTGGCCTCATCCAGAATTGCCCAAATGCGGTCGAGCCAATCGAGATGCTCCGGCTTCATCAGGACGGATCTCAGGCAGGTGACGCTGCAATGGCTCTGCTTCGCGTCCGGCCATTGCTCAGCAAAAAAAACCACCGAGATTTCCGCCACCGCCAGATGCAAGTTTCTTCGGGCAGCGGCTTCAAAGATCTTTCGGCTTAGGATGGAAGTTTCGTCGAGGTTCGCCGCGCGCGGCGCAAACACGATGATGTCGAGCTCGGGAGGAAAGGGGGTCAGAAAGCGGTCATCCTTCGCGAGACGCTGATGGAATTTTACAGCGGCCTCGCGGCAACGCTCCAGAATGTTAGCGAACTCGCCCCGCTGCTGAAGGGGCAACAAGCGTTGCGTAGCCCAGAGAGCCACGGCCGCCGCCCCGGGGCGCGAGCACTCCAGGCTAATCTCGCCCAGATGAAGATCGGTGGAACTGAAATAGGTGTAGGGCGAATCGTGTTTGTAGAGACGTCCGATTGCCGGATCGCGAAAAATGATGCAGCCACATCCATAAGGTTGCAAACCGTGCTTGTGAGGATCGATCACGATGGAATCGACCTGCTGGATCTGGTCGAAATGCCGGCGGGTTTCTTCCGCGAGGTTTCCGGCCAAATGGAAATAGCCGCCGTACGCTGCATCGGCGTGAATCCGGAAGCCATACTTTTCGCGGAGCTGAACAATTTCCGACAAGGGATCCACGGCACCGGTGGCCGTCGTGCCCATCGTGGCGACCACGGTCCCCACGTCGCCGCGCGCGAGGCGGGCGCGCAGGGCGGCAACATCCATGCGACCGCGGGCGTCGCAGCGAACCATTTCGCAGTCCAACTGCAAGACGCGCGAAATGCGCTGGTGCGTGTAATGAGCCTGCTCGCTGGCCAGGATCGTCTTGCCGGGAGCAAGACGCCCGGCCACCCAGAGCGCTTCCAGATTGGCCATGGTGCCGCCGCCGCACAGGTGCCCAAGATGGGCATCCCACCCGAACATTGCGGCGATTTCCGCGACGGCCTCTTTTTCCATGGCGGAAGAAGCGCGCCCGCCATCCAACGCGTGATTATTGGGATTGATCCACAGGGCGAGCGCGTAAGCCAGGCGCGCGACCGGGTGAGGTGGCTTGAGCATCTGCCCCGCGTAGAGCGGATGAAAATAAGGGTAGTTGTCGTGCAGGCGCTCCGCCGCGGATGCCAGGATTGCGCTGATTTCTTGCGTATCCGGGGCCGCGGCCTCAAATGCGGGGAATGACGCAAACCCCGCGTCCAGCTTTTGTAAAGCATCTTGCAGGATTTTGAGCGAGTGTGTTTCCAGCATCCGGGCGTTCCTTCGTTCACCGATTCGGACGATCAGCCTTGCGCGCTACTGCAGGACTTTGTCGAGTTGGCCCGCAGTGCGCAGGAGATCCAATTGTGCCTGTTGGCGCTGGAAATTGGCATCCAGATAGGCCATCCACTTTTCATTCTCATCCAGCCGCGCGCGTTCGACATCGCGAAGATTCGTTTTGCCTTCTCCAAATTGCGATTGCAGGACGCCGACATTTTGCTGCGCGAGTTGCAGTTCAAGCCGCGCCACCTCTTTCGCCGCATCGGCTTCCTGGACTTTGCGGGATTTCTGGCGCACATCGGCGGTCACCTGGTTTTTTGTGCCGGCTAGGTTCATCTTCGCGGCGTCCAGATTGGCTTGTGCGAGAGCGACATTGGCGCGCGTTCTGGCGCTGAAAATGGGCAGTTGCACGCTCACGCCCGCATTGAAATTGTTGTACTGGAATTTATTGAAATAAGTCTCGTAATTGTTGAATTTCGCGAGCACGCTGTAGACGGAGACCAGCTCCAGCGTGGGTAATTTCCCGCGCTTCTCTCCGGCCAGCCGGAACTCCTTTCCGCGGACGTCCGATTCGGCAAAAGCCAGGCTGGGATTGTTTTCCGAAACCATGGCGATCAGATTGGCGCCCTGTTGTTCCGCCGCTCCGGGCAATTCCTCGGGGGTGACTTCGATAGCCTGCTCTGGCGCCAGCCCCAGTTGATTGCGCAGGAAGACTTCCAGCTCATCCTGGCGCCCTTCCAGTTGCAGGATTCGCTGCACCACCTTAGCGCGCGTAAGCTGCGCCTTGGTCACTTCGACGGGCAATTCAAGACCCTCGCCTTGGCGTTCCTGGGTGATGTCCACAATTTTCTCCGCGCTCTCCTTCTCCTTGCGGAGAAGTTCGAGGGCGTGACGCACCTTCACAAGTTCCAGATAAGCGCTGGCCACGCGCGCCATCACATTGTTTCGCGTTTCTTCCAGGAGGACGCGCTGCGCCTTAGCCTGTTCCTGCTGCTCCTTGGCCAAGCCGCGCAGGGGTTCATTGAACACCTGCTCGCTGTAGGTGACGTTGAAGATTGAGGGCGCGCGGCCTCCCGGAGTTTCAGGAATGCCATAGGTATAGCCCGCCCCCGAGCCGACAAAGAGATTCGGCTTGAACTCAGACCTGGTCAAATTGGTGGACTGATCGGCAACACGCGCCTGAATCTTGGCAAGCTGGATGTCCTTGCTGTTCTGAAGAGCGAGTTCCACGCTGCGCTTGAGGGTCAGCACAATGGGCGTGCCCGACGGGCTGCCCTGTTGCGCGGACTCCTGGGCCAGCACGGCCGGGGCACTCGCCAGCAGCACCGCAATCCCGCATGTCACACATTGCTTCCAGGTCGTCATTTTCCCTCCCACGCCATCCGACACCATTGTGGCTTCACTTCACTTGGATTACTCGTAGCGCAACGATTCGACGGGTTGCATGTTTGCCGCCTGCTTCGCGGGCAGCCACCCAAAAAAGATTCCCGTGGAGCAGGAAACAAGAAACGCCACCACCACGCTGGCTCCGGAAACAGGTACACGCAAGTTACCTGGAAGCAATTGCTGCACCAGGACCGGGATGGCCAATCCGAGCAGGATGCCGATGACCGCCCCGCCCCCGCTGATGAGAAAAGCCTCAACGAGGAATTGCGAGAGGATTTCTTTCTGCGCGGCACCCACAGCCTTGCGGATGCCGATCTCCCGCGTGCGCTCCTTCACAGTGACCAACATGATGTTCATGATGCCAACACCGCTGATCAGCAGCGCGATGAACGCAATCACAACCAGCAGAATGGTCAGCGCCAGCGAGATGGTGCGCGCTGCGCTCAGGATGGAACTCAGCGTGCGCACAATATATTCCGCCTGGGCGGGATGGCGGCTCTTCATAAGCATCAGGATTTTCCGCTGCACCACCGGTACCATCTCTGGCGCCGAGGCTTGCGCATAAATCGTTCGCACCACTTCCCTGCCGGTGTAGTACTTGATCAAGGTAAATGGAATGACGACCGATTCTTCCTCGATCTCGGACAATCCATAAGTGGGCACGCGCTCGCGGAAGACGCCGATGATGGTAAATGTCATCTCTCCCATGTGAAGATTCCGGCCGACCGGGTTTTCCAAACCGAACATACGTTCGGCAAGTTCCCTGGTGATCAGGCACACCTTGCTGCGAGTTTCCATGTCTACGGCATCGAAGTATCTTCCCCGCAGGATCACCAGGCGTCGAATGGATTGGTATCCCTCAGTAACGCCGATGAGGGTGGCTGGGCGCGTCTTTGCGTGCACAACGACGGCCATGGGCATGGCGGAGATCCCCGCCACTTGCGCAATTCCGGGGATCGCCGCTTTCACGTCGGCCATATCCTCCAGCGTGAGTTCATAGCTCAAGGGCTGGGCCTTGTCCGGGGTTTTGACCAATTCGGCCCACACGAGGTTTGAGCCCACCGCTTCAATCTGTGAAATGACATATTTCCGGCTGGTGAGCGCCACGGTAACCACCAGCACGATCGAAGCACTGCCAATAATCACGCCAATTGAAGTGAGAATTGCGCGCAACTTGTTGGCGCGCAAGGCGTCCACTGCCAACGTGATGGATTCCCGCATGTGCATAAATCTTTACAGTTCCTCAGTTCCTGAACACGCGACTTGCGCCATTCCCGCCGCCCCACATCGCGATTTACTTTTCTCGCCCAGGCTCACGACTTGCCCAGGTGTTTCAGGGCATCCTGCGCCTTCTTGTATTTTGCGTTAAGTTTCAATGCGGCTTCGTACTCACTGCGGGCCGCGGCCGTGTTCTTCTGCTTCTCATACAACTGGCCCAGCCAATAATGAGCGGACCACAAGCCCGGATAGGAGGGCCGCCGGGGCACGGCCTGAATGAAATTTCGCAGGATCATTTCCGATTCGGGCAGCTTTTCTGACTTCAGGATCCAGCCCACTGCCCGGAAGAATGGACCACGGAGGTCTTCAGGGGCCGCTGCTTGAGCAGCATCAGCGGCTGCCAGCACGCGTTCGGCGGCGCCGCGATTGGCAAAGTAGGCGGCCATTTCCTGGATGATGTCCACCGAGTTTGGCTTGCTTTCGAGCGCCTTCACAAATTCCGCTTCCGCGGCAGTGACATCTTTTTTCTGCAGGCGGCACTTTCCGGCGGCAAAATGGCCTTGCGAAGCATCCAGCGCCAGCAATTTCTGAATCAGCGGCTTAGCCTTCTCTTCTCCCCCTCCGACAACGGGCGGAGCGGTACAGTCGTACTCAATCAGATTTTGCGCCGCATCGAAATTGCGTTCATCGAGCTGCACCGCGGTTTCAAATTCCTTTTGTGTTTTTCTGGCGAGCGGGAAGGCGCTGAACATCGAAGCGTGATCGGCCTTCTCGCCGTACGCCTGCCCCAGCCAATTGTGATATTCGGAGTTTTTCGGATTGATAGCCACAGCCCGCTCGCCGCTGGCGACGGCGGCATCGATCTGTTCAGCGCCCAGGTGGGCCTTGGTCAGCAGAAGTTGGATCTCGCCGTTGCCGGGCTCTTTCGCGGCAGCCGCCTTTAAGAGCGCGATTGCCGTGGCGTACTCCGAGTTCTCGTAAGCCTTTCTGCCAGCCTCCAACGAAGCCTCCTGCGCCCGCGCCGCGGGAGCTTGCGCCACCAAAACGAGGAGCAAGCCGGTCAGGAGCGCGCTACTGGGTCGCATCCTTCGCTTCCTTCAGGTTCGACGTGTCCATGTTCACAACCTTTACTTTCATGCCGTCATGAAAGTCCACCTCGCCGGGGAGCGCCACGACTTCGCCTTCCCGTAAGCCGCTGATGACCTCGTAATCCGTGGCGTCGGCAATGCCCACCTGAATCAGCCGCTTCTCCAGCCGGGACTGCCCGACGCTTTCCTTCACCACAAAGACGTACCGTTGGGAGTTTTCCGTCTCCACCGCACCGCGCGTGACACCCAGAACATTCAAGCGCTCCTTCGAATTGATGCGTACGTTCACGTTGGTATTAGGCAGTAGTTCCAGCTTGTCGTTCGGCACGGAGCACAGGAGTTCCCCGACGCTACGCGAACCGCGGGCGACCACCTGCTTGGGAATAATCTCCGTCTTGCCTTCCCAGGCGCGGTTCGGCAAAGCGTCCCAGGTGATTTTCACGACTTCGTCGGGTTCAAGCGCGCCCATTTCGGGCTCGTCAATGAAGGCGCGCACACGCACTTTGTGGAGGTCGGCCATTTCGGCAAGCAAATCGCCCACCTTGACAAAGTCGCCTTCGTGAAGCGGCATGGAGTAGAGAGTCCCGTCAATGGAAGCGCGAATGCTCCCTTGCTGGACCTTGTCTTCGAGAGCCGCGAGATCGCTTCGCGCCTGCTGCACGGCGAGGGAGGAGCGGGCCTGGTCGAGATTGGCCTGGCGTTCAAATTCCTTTTTGGCGGCGGCCAGCTTGCTCACGTCCGACCGCGCTTTTTCCAGCGCAAGGTCATTGGCGGCGAGTTCGTCCTTGGTAGCCGCGCCTTGTGACAGGAGCCGGGTCAGGGAATCGTGATCGCGCTGCAGGCGGTCACGCTCGGCTTGCGCTTTGGCCAGGTCGCCATTGATGCGCGCCGCCTCATCCGTGCGTCCCCCGGTGTTGGCCACACGCAGGTCATCTTCGGCGCGCAAGAGCCTGACGCGGGCGGCGGCGAGTTGCGAGGCCGCATCCTTCACGTTCAACTCGATCAGGAGTTGGCCTTTCTTGACGCTCTGTCCTTCCAGGACATGCACCTTGGTCACAAAGGTGTCCAACTGCGCGCGTACGGTAATCGGCGTAATAGGTTCGACCTTGCCGTTGCTGCTGATGGAGGCAACAATGTTGCGGCGCACGGGCGTTGTCGCCGAAATCTTCGCCACCGGCTGGCGGCCGCTAATCCACACCAGAAAATAAGCCACGATTCCCGCAACCAGCAGGAACACCAAAACTCTGTTTCGCAGAATCTTATCCATAAAGTCCTGAAATCAATCCGTCATCCGCCGCAAGCACTCGTCCAAGCTCCGCCCGCGCGTGCTCCTGGCTGGTTCCAACTGGCATCTTTTGCGGGGCTTACTGGCCGATCGCCTGGGCGGTCTATCCCTGCGGTAAAGTCTATCAGGGCGGTCGGCCATTTCTCCACACACTTCCGTCGCTGACCCGTCATTTGCACTGAGATGCCTGGGATGGCATTCCGGATGCCGCAACATCCCCGCTGGCCGTGCCATGCTAGAATCTAGCCATGAACAACAGTGAGACGCCCACCGTTCCGGTGCCCGGCCCAGCGGGGACTGCTGCCCCTCCTAAGGTACTCCACCGGGTGTGCATCCAGTGCAACAATGTGTTTTGTGTGCCACCCGAAAAATTTGATGCCAAACAGTGCCCCAATTGCCACAAAGGTTAAGCGTAACCCGCTGACTACACCTGCATTACTAGTCCCCCTGTTTTTCCGCCGATTTCTGGTAATCTTTTACGCTCCATCTGCGTAGTAGCCTATGAACGCCGTCTGTCCTGTGCCCCAATGAATTTTGTGAGGATGCTTCCATGATCGAAACCCGAGGTCTGGTCAAAACCTTCAAGGACAAGAAGCGCGGCGAAATCCGCGCCGTGGACAACGTGAGCTTCGTCTGCAAGCCCGGGGAGATTTACGGATTGCTGGGCGCGAACGGCGCGGGGAAAACGACCACGCTGCGCATGCTGGCCACCATCCTGGAGCCGACGGACGGCACCGCGATTGTTTGCGGGTACGACGTGGTAGAGGCGCCGGAAAAGGTGCGCGCGAATGTCGGCTTCCTCTCGACCTCAACCGCACTGTATCCGCGGCTGAGTTCACAGGAGTTTGTGGAATACTTCGGGCGCCTGAACGGTCTCGATGAAGCCACGCTCAAGAAGCGCGTGGATGACATCTTCACTCGCCTGGACATGAACTCGTTTCGCGACCGGCGCTGCGACAAGCTTTCCACCGGCATGAAGCAGAAGACTTCCATCGCGCGCACGTTGATTCATGATCCGCAAGTGATGATTTTTGACGAGCCTACGGCGGGGCTGGACGTGATGACGGCGCGCACCATCATCGATTTTATCCGCGAGTGCCGCCAGCGCGGGAAGACGGTGATTTTCTCGACCCACGTGATGAGCGAAGTGGAGAAATTGTGCGACGTGATTGGCATCATTCAGTCCGGGAAGCTTCTGGCGGAGGGATCCCTCGTGGAACTGCGAACTCGCCACAACGAACAAGACCTGGAAGAGATTTTTGTGAAGATCGTGAGCCCGTACCTGAATACGCAGGAGGCCTGAGTCCATGAACTTCTCCGCTATTTCTGTTGTTTATCGCAAAGAACTGAAGGAGTGGCTGAGGGATCGCCGAACGCTGATTTCTACCGTTCTCGTACCTTTGCTGGCTTTTCCCATTCTGATGGTGGGCATCACGGCACTGGCCACCGTAATGATCGGCAAGGCGGAACAGGAAGTTCCGAAGATCATGATTATCGGAGGCAAGGACTCCCCGCAGCTTCTGGAGCGATTGCAAAAGATAGACAAGCTCACCGTTGTTCCCTACGCGGACAATTGGAAGGACCAGATTTCCAACAAAGAGATTCGTGCAGCCGTGGAAATCCCCAGGGGCTTTCAAACAGCACTCGCGGAGGGGACTTCACAGACGGTGAACGTTTATTATTATGAGGGAGAGCTTAAGTCGTCTTTTGGCGCAGGCCACTTGCAAGAAGCCATCAAGGACTACCGCGATTCCGTCGTCAAGGAACGTCTCGCCGCAAAGAATCTTGCGCCCAGTGTGCTGACGCCGTTTGAGATCAAACAGGAAAATGTGGCGCCCCCGGAAAAAGTGGGAGGGGCGAGCGTCGGCGGGTTCATTGGCTACGCGGTAATCCTTCTTTGCCTGACTGGCGCCATGTATCCTGCTATCGACCTGACGGCCGGGGAAAAGGAGCGCGGCACGATCGAGACAATTCTCTCCAGCCCCGTTTCGCGGTTCGACCTGGTGATGGGTAAGTTCTTGCTGGTCTTTTCCGCCTCGCTTGTTTCCGCCATTCTTTCCGTGACCTCAATGGGGACGTCCTTCGCCATTCTCGGCCACTCTCAGCTGATGCATTCTTCTGGTGGAGAGAGCCTGCATTTGAGTTTGGGACCTCTCTCTGTGGTTGCCGTTTTTTTCATGGCGCTTCCCTTGGCGGTGTTGTTTTCCGCGGTGCTGATGACCATCGCGCTTTTTGCCAAGACGTATAAGGAAGCGCAGAGCTACCTGACGCCACTGACGTTTGTTGTGGTGATCCCGGCGGTTGCATCCGTGATGCCGGGAGTGGAGCTCAATACGAAACTTGCGCTTATCCCCATCCTCAACACCAGCCTGGTGTGCAAAGAGATCATTTCCGGAACGTACCACTGGAATTCCATCATCCTGATTTTTGCGTCCACTTGCGTGTATGCAGGGGCGGCAATCTTCCTGGCGGTTAAGATGTTTCAGCGGGAAGACGTGCTGTTCCGTTCGTGATTTTGATCTTGCGGACATGGGGTCCAGCACTTTCGCAGATCAAGGCAAGAGTGCTGGACCCCTGCTCAGCAATCCACTGCGCCGGCTTGCCTGCGATAAGGAATGAGCCTTGCTGCCGCGAACTTTCTCTCTCTGTTTTGCGTCTACATTGATATGGGACTGCGACGGAGACTTCTCCGCATCTTTTTGATCTTGCTCCTCTTCCCGCCTTTGTTTGCGGGCGTGGCCGGTTGGCTGGCGGCCCCGGCATTTTTGCATCCGATGCGGCGGCCGCTTACGCCGGATCTCGTGGCGGAAGCCGACGCTTCCTTTGCGGAGATTCGCGCGCATCGCGAAGAGTTCGACGTGCGCGCACCCGACGGCGCGCTGTTGCGCGGCTGGAAAGTGCGCCCCGCAAACCCCAATGGAGTGTGGGTGCTGGTGTTTCACGGCGTCGCGGATAATCGCGTGGGCACTCTTGGACAGGCGGAGTTGCTTCTGCGCACGGGCTACTGCGTCACGATGATGGATGCGCGGGCACACGGCGAAAGCGAAGGCCCCATCGCCACGTACGGCTGGCTGGAGCGCAACGACAGCCGCGCGATCGTGGACGCGCTTATCGCAACGGAACACCCGGTGCACATTTTTGCCTTAGGGGAATCCATGGGAGCGGGGATCGCGCTGCAATCCGCGGGAGCCGAGCCGCGCATCGAAGCTGTCGTCGCGGAAGCGCCCTTCGCCAGCTTGCGTGAAGCTTCGTACGACTATGCGGGGCTGCAGAAATATCCACTGCTGGGGAAAACGGTTTTTGCGCCCGGCGCTTGGATGATGCTGCAGCACGGGCAAACTCTGGCAGGTTTTCCGGCCGCGAATGTCTCCCCGGAACTGGCGGTGGCTTCGCGCGCTTTTCCCGTTTTCCTGATTTGCGATACCGCGGACACAACACTTCCCTGCCGCCACGCCGAAATGATCTACCGCGCTGCCCGCGGGCCAAAGACGCTCTGGGTGGTTCCGGGAGCGTTTCACACGGCGGCGTTGGGATTCCAGCCACAGGAATTTCGCCGGCGGGTGCTGCACTTCTTTGCGGACCCCGCGACAGCGCCGTGATTCGTGCGGATGGTTAATTCGTTGTTTGAGCCAGTTCGCGGGTCGTGGCTTCGGACTGCGCTTCCCACTCGTCGCTCAGCCGCCGTACGGTTTCCCTCATGCGCACGGCCAGCGTGGCAATGGTTTCCAGACGGCGCTCCGTCTGCGGCGGCAGCGGCACTTTTTTGCGGCGGAGTTCCACCAGGAGCAGTTCGGCATTGCCGAGAATTCCGGTCAGGGGATTGTTCAATTCGTGGCGCAAGATTTCGCCGAAGTCCCGGACCTCAAAATCCGCGGAAGCTTCTTCCATTGCAAAGGGCCGGGGCATCAACGCACTCTTCCATCCTTTGCCGCGGCTCAGGCGGCGCTCCACCAACCCCAGGGCGACCGGCAAGCAGCCCAACGCGCGGGTGACAAAATCAACCGTTCCGCCGGCAAGCAGTGCCTGCAGGCCAGCCTGCTGCACCGCGCTTCCCACCACCACCGTCGGCGCGTAACCCGCAAACAGAGTGACCACCGCGGCCAGCGAATGCGCTTTCTCCCGCGCCGCTCTGGCCTCCGGCGCAAGGGTTCGCTCCTCCAACAGAATCACGGCCGGGGTGCAGGCTTCGAGCAGTTTACGCGCGGGCTTCCACCCCGTCACAAACTCCAGGCGGACGGGACAATGGCGTTGCCGCCATGCGTCTTTTACTTCATCGCTGAAATCGCGATCACCGCACACCATCACGAACTCTTCCTCTTCACTTTGTCTGTTGCTCCGCATTGTGTCGTCCAACTCTCTAGGCCCGTTTTGCCCTGACGGCAGCCTTTGGGGCTCCCATCTCTTTTTTCTTTCCCAACATCCTCTGCACCGCTCCGATCAGTTCCTCCATCCGGAATGGTTTGGCCACATGCGCCAGGTGATGCCGTTCCAGGAACTCCTGGGTACGCGGCGCGAGTATGTCGCCGGTGACGAACAGGACATGCTCGCAAAGCGGATTCTGCCGCTGTGCCAGGATCTGATAAAAGCGCTGCCCATCCATGCCGGGCATTTTCACGTCGCAGATGGCCAGGTCGTAGGGTTCCTGCTCCGCCCGCTGAAGCGCCTGGCGGCCGTCCAGCAGAACATCCACGCGCATGCCTTCATCACGCAAAAGATCCGCAATGAGGCTGGCAACCGTCGGTTCGTCCTCCACGACGAGAATTCTTGGCGCGCTTGCCAGCGGCACCTGTTCGAGGGCCACCCCTTCTGCGGGCCGCGCGAGCTCAACCGGCGCCAATTCAGCACTTTCCTCGCCGACCTGGAGCTCCGCTTCCGGTGCCGCCGGAAGTTCCACGGTAAAACGCGCGCCGCCGTGTGGCGGACTTGTCAACGCCACCGTGCCGCCATGCTGGCGCACAAAGCCCAGCACAATCGCCAGTCCCAACCCGGTGCCCACACCCGGCGGCTTGGTGGTGAAAAAAGGGTCGAAAATGCGCGCATGGATCGCGCCGGGAATTCCAGGCCCGTCGTCCCAGACTTGCAGGCGGACGCGGCCGCCTCCGGCGTGTGCGGTCCGTACGCCGATGGCACTGCCCGTTCCGCTTTGTTCGATGGCTTGCTGGGCATTCTGGAGCAGATTCACCAAGACTTGCTGCAATTGCCCGAAATCCCCTTCGATGAGCGGCAGCCCTTCCTGCTTTTCGATGATCAGGCGAAGGTGGCTTCCAGAAAGCGCAAGTTTCTCGAGTTCCACGGTGCGATCCACCAATTCATTCAGGGAAACACGGCGGCGCTCCGGGAGTGCTTCCCGGGACATGATGAGCAACTGCCGGAGTATATTTGTTGCGCGCTCAGACTCCTGCAAAATGTTCTGCGCGAGCGTAGCGCGGGCTCCATCGCTCTCAAGAGACCGCAGGCGTTGCGCGTTCACCAGAATGGTGGTCAGGGGGTTGCTCAATTCGTGGACAATCCCGCTGACGCGTTGCCCGGTGGACACCAACTTCTCTGTCTGCACCATGCGGGACTGGAACATGCGCTGCGCGCTCATCTCGCGGTACACCTCGACGCGCCCCAGCCTTCGCCCATTCCTGCCGACAATGGCGCGCGTGCAGCGCTCAATCACCTGGGGCAGCGGCCCCTTCATGCTCAGTTCCTCGCGCATCCCCTCTTCGGCGCCTTCGGTAAAAGCTCTCCACTGCGCCGCAAACTTTTCGGGTTCGCTGGCGCTCTTTGCCGTGCGGCGTATCAACTCCTCAAGGCTGTGCAATTGGGCGGCATCGTCCGCGCTGAGTCCCAGGATCTGAAGAAACCGCGCATTCTTCGCGCGGATGCGATCGTTTTCGTCGAAGACCACCACACCTTCATCCAGCCAATCCAGGACCTGCTGAAGTTCCGCCTCGACCTCGAGGGCCTCTCGCGCGCGTGACAATCCTTCCGCCCGCTCCAGGCTTACGGAGCAATACTCCCGATCGGAGACGGCCATGCGCCGCAAACGCAATTTGGCGCCGTTCTTCGCATGCGCCACGAAGGAGCCGTCCGGTGGCGATGCGGCCCCGGCAAAACCGGACATCACCCAGCGATGAACGTCCTCCCACTCCCGCGGCCGGAACAGCTCCGCAAAGCGTAGTTGTTCCGGAATAGCTTCCATCGCGTCCGGCAAATCTCCCGCCAATTGCCTGGCCCCGCGGCTCATCCCGCTGATGCATCCCTGGCGGTCCACGATCACTACGGGCTCTTCACTCGATTCCAGCAAAACGCGTTTCTGGACCTTTCCGCTGGACTCCCGTTCGTTCCGGGTTCTACGCTCGAACACCTGGGCAGCGAGCAATGCGCGGAGTTCCAGCCGCTCCAACACGGCGAGGGAGCCGCTTCGCCGGGGAAGCCCGGCCAGCAGAACCGCGTTTACGCCGCCATCAAATTCCATGGGGATGGCCACAATCCTGGAAATTCTTCGCGCCAAGGGAAGGCGATCGGCTTCGGCGCCACAGACGTGCCGGGTTTCCACGGCCTGGCGCCACAGGTTTTCCAGCGGTCCATCTTCCAGACTGTGCGCCCACGCGGGATCGCCGGCCTGGGCGCAGAGAACCAGGCGATCCGTCTGGCCGGCAGCCGCGGGTGTTTCCACGGGCAGGCCACTTTTGCGCTCGCCAATAAGCGCGAACACGGCGCCAGCCCCGCTTTTCCCTTTTTCCCCGGCGCAACTTTCCGCCAACTCTCGCAGCAGATTTTCCGGAACTTCCGGCTGCTCCAGCAAATCCCGCACGCGCCGCCACAGCGTCAAATCTTCCTGGCGTTCGCGTGCCAGACGGCGCTCTTCCTCGATTTCCAGCAGCAGGCCGAGTTCGTCGGCGATGCGCTCTACCTTCGTGCGCGGCAGGGATACGTGCTGTTCCCGGCTTCCGGCAAGGATCAGGCCACCGAGGATGTGGTGCCCGTTGACAGGCACCCAGAGGGCGCGCTGGAGTTCCACAAGAGGTCCCAGCATGGGGAGAACCGTGGCGCCTTCCAGTTCGTACTCCACGCTCTTTGTGCCGTTGAGAACTTCCCGGGGCAAGGGCGCTTCCGCTGAAATTCTGCGCCACTCTCGCGGCAAGTTGCCGCCGTGCCTTTCCCAGACCGCGCCACTGAATACCGCCGTGCCGCCGGTGTCCCCTTCATCCGCCGCCGGCTCCAGCCAAATTCCGGCCCGATCCAGCGCTGTTTCCTGCGCCAGTTCCTCCAGTGCGACTTGGATCCACTCTTCACGGCTGGCGCCAGCTCTGGCCACGCGCAACACGCCGCCAACTGCCCCTGCCTGCGGCGTTTTGTTATGACGGCTTCGCGCGAACATGCCGGCCCCCAGCGATTACCAAGGGTTCAGCTATGCATTGGCTGGTCCAAACTCGTAAAGACGGATTGTTATTGAAAAGACAGGGGATTTGAATGGGATGGAGTTGCCAACTCGATACTCGCAGCAGTCCATTCCCAAAGTGAACCTGTCGCGGCGCTCATAAGGTTAAGCGTCAATACGTTCGATCTGATATTGCTTCAATTTCCGGTACAGCGTGGTCTTGCCGATTCCCAGCATGCGCGCCGCTGCCTGCTTATCGCCGCCGGTTTGCCGCAGGGTGCTGAGGATGGCGCGGCGCTCCAGTTCATCCAAAGGAAGGAGTTCCTCTTTTTCCGGCGCGCGGTCCGAGGTGGGATATTGCAGATTGCTCGGCAGGTCATGGACACTCACCAAAGGTCCCGTGCTTAGCGCCACCGCGCGTTCAATGGTGTTCTCCAATTCGCGGACATTTCCCGGCCAGTCGTAAGCCATCAAGCGCCGCATGGCGTCTTCCGTCAGCTCGCGGTGAGCGTCGTCGGGATCGGCGAATTTCTCGAGAAACGCGGTTACCAGCAAGGGGATGTCGCCTTTCCTCTCGCGCAACGGCGGCAGCTTGATCTGCACGACATTCAGCCGGAAAAAAAGGTCCTGGCGGAAAAATCCGTTTTTGATCGCCAACTCCAGGTCCCGGTTGGTTGCGGCAACGATACGCACGTCAATCGTTCTTCGCTCCGTGGAGCCCACCGGCTTGATCTCCCGCTGTTGCAGCGCGCGCAGCAGCTTCGCCTGCATCTCCAGGGACATTTCACCAATTTCGTCCAGGAACAACGTACCGCCATTGGCCGCTTCCATCAGTCCCTGCCTGGCCTGCAGCGCTCCGGTAAAAGCACCCTTGGTGTAACCGAACAACTCCGATTCCACGAGGGTGGGCACCAGGGCTGAACACTCCACGGGGACGAACGGCCGGTCTTTGCGAGGTCCCAGGAAATGAACGCTGCGCGCCACCAGTTCTTTACCTGTTCCGCTTTCGCCGAGGATCAGCACGGGGTGCGTACGCTGGCTCACCTTTTCGATCAACTTGTAGACCCGCTCCATGCGCGGCGACATCCCGATGAGCCCGCCAAACCCCGGCCGCGTGCGCACCTGCTCCCGCAGCAAGCGGTTTTCCCGTTTTAACTCGACGGAGTGGGCCACCTGCTCCAGCCGCGCGCGCAGTTCCTCCACGCGAAACGGCTTGGTGACATAGTCGGCCGCGCCCATCCGCGTGGCCTCGACTGCGGAATCGATGGTGCCGTATTGCGTGAGCATCACCACGGCAACGTCCGGGTAGGTTTGCGTGACCCGCCTTAATAGCTCCAGCCCGTTCGTTCCCGGCAAGCGCAGATCGGTCAGCAGGATATCCACGGAGGACAACTCCATCACTTCAAGCGCTTCTTCCGCGGTGCTGACGTCCGTTACCTTCATCCCGGAGTCTTCCGCAACGCTGCGGCAGACTTCCCGGATATGGCCGTCATCGTCAACCAACAGCAAGTGCATGGGCGGCGCAGCGCGTTCGTTGCGCGCGATGCCTTCAAAGGGCACTTTCTCAATCGCGCCGCCAAAAGAAGTGTTCGCTGCGCGGAATCCATGCAGGTTCGCCATTGTCGCTCCATCTCACTCGCGATCTTCAACAGGGCCCCAGGGAACGGATGCCGAAGGGGGAAGGAGAGCGCATTCCATTCCGGGAAGGATCTTCCTTAGCCCATTTCTATGTCAGATTTGTAGTATTGTCAATCCGTTAATTACCAAAAAAGGACTAAATCGAATGGTGTACTGAAGTGGAACAGTTTTCGTAGAATTCTGTCGCGCAAGCCTGCACTGGTCCCGTTCTGCCCCTCCCGCGTTCGCCAGCGCCCACTACTTTGCTGGGGACAGCTCCAACTGGAGCACTCCTTCGCTTTGCGACCCGATTACCACAACGCCCGGCCCAATTGCCACTAAGCCTGCTACCCTGCCCTTTTCCGCATCCTCATCGAGCCTCGTCCAAGTCGCACCCTCGTCCCTGGAAAGGTAAATCCCGCCTTGCCGCAAGGTAACCATCAGAAAGCCGTCGTTCCTGAGCCACTTCTCGACCGGCGCCGCGGGCAATCCATTCTGGTGGCGCATCCAACGAATTCCGCCGTCCAGAGACTCAAACAGCCCTTCCTGCGTTCCCAAGAAAAGGGTCAGTCTTCCGGCGCTCAACCACCCGCTGAGCCACGTTACTTCGGTGACGCCTGCGGGCAGGTCGCGCCACACAGCATCCGCCCCGGCATTTACGGAAATTCCAAGCTTTCCATCGGCCACCAGTCCCAAAAGTTGGCCGTCTTCGGAGGCCCAGATGGCATCCACGAAGCCGCTGCGCCCGAAGGCTTTCAGGCGCACGCAAGGGGCCCCAGGTGAGCAACGCGTCACCCCATCAGGGGCCGCAAGGTAGAGGGCGTCCCGCGAAAACGCGATGGCACAATTTGCCAGCTTCGCGCAGGTTGGCGTGGCAATTGGATAGCCCTTGCGGATGCCCTGCGCGGAGCTGCCGCGCCCTCCCGCCAGTGCGAGTTTCCACTCCTTCCATTTTCCTTTCGCTCCATCCCATAGCCAGAGCTGCCCATTGTCCAGCCTGGCCAGCCATCCCCACGGGCTCGCGTAAATTGTCCGCAGCAGTTCAGGAGTGAGAGCTGGGCCTTTCGCAAGGCCTTCCTCCGCAAGCTCCATCGGAGTCCAGTTCTGCCCCGCATCGCGGCTTTCCCATATCCGTTCGCCGCCCTGTTCGGTCACCACGAGCAGGTGCCGCGGATCCCTCCAGGTATCTCCCACGAGTTGCTTCACGATCTGGTGTCGAAATCCCGCGTTCGCCCCGGCAAAGTTTTCTCCCGCATCCTCGCTGACAAGAACCCCTTGTCCCTCCGTCCCCAACACGACTCTTCCAGGCTCGCCGCCGATACCAGACAGAATCACCACGCCGGTCACGACCCAGTCCTTGGGCGTCGTCCTCTTCCAATTCTCGCCGGCATCCCCTGTAACCCAGAGTCCTTCGGTCGTCGCGGCATACAGGGCGTCTGGATGGAGAGGGTCCTGGACAATCTGATGCGTTCGCCGCGCGGCGTAGGGAATGCCCTGAAGCTTGGTCCAGACGCCGCCCTGGTTCTCGCTACGGTAAATCCCCGAGCAGGCGCTCAAGTAAAGGCGCGAAGGCCGCGTGGCGTCCACCCGCAAGCTCATAATGTCCGAATCATCGATCAGCCCGGCAGCAATGGACTTCCACGTCTTCCCTCCATCCGAAGTTTTCCAAGGGAGATGGTAGGTGCCGGCATAGATGATGTTGGCATCACCGGGATCCACGGCGATGGAATCGAGATTCTTCAGTTCGGCATCTCCTGCTGGCGAGATGCGCTCCCAGTTCATCCCGGCGTCCCGGGAGCGAAACACTCCACTGCGTGTGCCTGCGATCAAAACGTCCGGCTGCCCAGGGGCAAATTCCAGGGCGCGAACGGCTTCGTCCGGCAATCCGAGCAGGTTCCACGTTCGCCCGGCGTCCTCACTGCGGTAAACTCCGCCACTCTGTCCAAGAGCCTGAAACCACACGGCCGCGTACAAGCGATTCGATTCGCGCGGGTCGCTGATCAACCGGGAGAGCACGGCGTCCGTACGGGATCCCACGCGGCCGCGTAATTCCCAGTTCCGGGCCCGATCCTCGCTAGCGAAAACGTGGCCATCGGCGGTGCCGAGGTATAAGCGCCCGCTTGCGGCCCTGGCAAGCGAGACTACCATGCCGCCCTCGGGATCCAGGCGCTGCCACGTCTGTGCGCGCGTGCTTGCGGCCGCGCTCAGCATGAGGAAAATCACCACTCCGATCCTGAGCAGCAAGCGCTCCGTCCTTTCGCCGCGTTTGGCCATGCATGTCATATTAAAAGAAACCGGGCTCGCCAAAGTCACCTTCGGAGAGCCCGGTTCTGCGTACTGTGCTCAAATCCTGTCACGAGCGAAGCAGCACTCGTGCCAGGCATGGGTTTTTAGTACGTTGCGCCTTCCGGTACGAAGACGAAGTCAACGCGACGGTTGTCCTTCTCCATACCCTTCATGGTGTTGGCCGTGCCGGTACGCGTGCTGATGCGCGAGGCATCAATGCCCTTCTCGCCCAAGTACTTCTTGGCGCCTTCCGCACGAGTCATCGCGAGCTTGTCGGGTTTGGGTTCCTTAGGATCCGCGTAGCCAACGATCACCACCTTGGAGTTGGGTTCATTCTTCAAGCGCAGGGCTACGTCATCGCCCACGCGCTTGCAGGCATTGTCAAACCGGCCAGCGCCAACCTTGGTGTAGCCGCAATCGCCCACCTTGCTAGCCTGCGGCGGGGGAGCGGGAGCTTGCACGTCCACGGTCGTCTTGGCGTCAGTGCGGCCGCCACGGCCATCGTCTGCGGTGCAGGTGATGGCGTAACTGCCTGCGGTCAATCCGGTGGAATCAAACTGCGCGGTGGCCGTGGTGCCGGAAATCTGGCCGCCCGTCGCCGCGTAGCTATAGGTTATCGGATCGCCGTCCGGATCGGAGGCGCGGGAATTGATGGCCACGCGTTCGCCGGCGATGATCGGGTTGCGTTCGGGCGAGCAAGAGATCGTCGGTGGAGAGTTCGGGCGCTTGGTAACCGCGACATCGGTGGCGCAAGTTGCCGTGCCGCCGCGGCCGTCGTCGACCTTGGCATTGATAGTGTAAGAGCCCAGGGCCAGGCCAGAGGGATTCCAACGCACATCGGGGCCCGTGCCGTCGACCGTACCGCCGGTCGCCGTGTAGCTGTAGGTAAGCGGGTCATTATCCGCGTCGCTGGCGTTCACGTGAATCGCCACGGGATCCGTCGAACCCTGGTAAATGGAAGGGACCGCTGCGGAGCAGGCCGCCACCGGCGGATGATTCGGCTTGGGCGGAGCTGGCGGGTAGTCCCAACGCAACACGATGCCGCTGCCTATCCGGAAGTTGTTCTGCCGGGCACTGGCGGCAAGTTCCGAGCCGGAGTAGTTGGTCATCAGGTAATCCGCTTGGATGAAGCGCCACGCGACGTTCTTGGTGATGATCACATCCACGCCACCGCCAGCGGCCAGGGCGAAAGCGCTCTGGGAGGTGTCACCGGTAATTTCAGAGCTGCCGTGACCGCCGCCGAACAAAACTTCCGCGAACGGGACGAAATAATCGAAGCGCCGCCAGTTCAAGCGCGGACCAAAGAGGTAGGTCTGCTGGTTGCCCTTGATGCTGGCCAGCACCTGCTGGGTTGCGCCTGGAGGCAGCACATAAATATCGCGCGAGAAGCGGTAACCGCCAAATTCCGCAACCAGGCCCAACCACTTGTTCGCGTTGTATGCGAACGAACCCGTCGCTCCGTAATTGTTGAAGTTGTTCTCAGCCCCGGGCATAAAGTTGATGTAGCTGACAAGTCCGGCGATCTCAAACTCGGGCGTCAGCAGGCCCCAAGCATGACGGTTCCATGGGTTGTTGTCCCAGTCCGAAAAAATGTCCGCCGGTTTCCCAGCCGCTGGCATCGCAAAGAGACTTGACGATGCCGGAGCAATGCTGAAATCGCGTTCGCTTGCAGGCGTCGCGACGGCATTCCCCGACGTTCCGTTCGATTTGCTCGCTGTGCCGGCATCCTTCTGCTGGGCACAGAGCGGCAGAGCAAGGAGCACGCTCATTGCCACAATTGCACACCATTTCCGCATAGTATTCCTCCCTGAATACATTCCTGAGAATCTCTTGTGATCCACGCGCTTTCCTTTTAGACCGTCAACTGCCCGGGACGGAGGACGCTGGCTAATCCGCAGCTCAGCGCTTGTCTCTTCACATTTGGGCGCAAATCAAGCCCACTGATTCGTAACAATACGGCGGAAAGAAACAAGCTGCTGCCCCAGAAGCATAGTCTACAACTTCCTCATTCTGCAAGTGTTTCCTCGCCGCGCGAAGGCCGCGCGGGCTTCCGCGAATCGGCCAGTCACAGTGCGCCGGGCGATGATTCTGCCTGCTGTTTTTGCGTTACACTATCATCGGTTATGACACTCGTGATCCCTCTCGATCTGCGTTGGGCCGGCCATACTCGTTCCATCGCCTCAGCCTTGTTGCGTTCCAGCGATTTTGTCGCCCTGGTCGATCCGGGCCCCTCCTCCACGATTCCCAATCTCCGCGAGCTATTGGGAGTTCACGGTCTGCGCATTCGCGATCTGAACGCACTCTTTCTGACCCACATCCACCTGGATCATGCCGGCGCTTCCGGTTCGCTGGTTCGGGAAAACCCACAACTGCAGGTCTATGTGCATTCGCGTGGTGCGCCGCACATGGTTGATCCTTCCAGATTGCTCGATAGCGCCCGCCGTCTCTATGGCGATACCATGCAGCGTCTTTACGGGGAATTTGTTGCCGTGCCGCAGTACAATCTGCGCATTCTGGAGGGTGGCGAAACACTTTCCGCTGGTTCCCGGCAGATTCGTGTCCTGTATACTCCGGGCCACGCCTCGCATCACGTCACCTATTTCGACGACTCAGAGGGAATCGCTTTTGTTGGCGACACGGCGGGGATTGCCATCGAGGGGAACCCGTATATTCTGCCCGCGACGCCTCCGCCGGACATTAACCTGGAACTCTGGAGCACTTCGCTCGACGCCATCGCATCGCTCGACCCCAAGCGCCTTTTCCTGACGCACTTCGGCTTCTCTGATCATCCCGCGCGGCACATCGCGAGCTACCGGGAACGTCTGCTCCGCTGGAGCGATCTCGTCGCCAGGATTCTTTCACAGGGACTGGACGACTCTGAGTCCAGCGAGGCTTTTCTCCAGGCAATCGCGGCCGATGCCAAAGAGACTCTTGCCCCCGAGGATGTGGACCACTATCTCTTCAATGGGGCTCTGCACCTCTCATGGCTGGGACTAGCGCGCTACCACCGCAAACGCGCCGCCGCTCCGGCCTGACGCGCTTCTCTTCCAAATATTGAGTAAAGATCTGAATGTCTCGGGGAGGAGAAGGGCTTTACGGCATGGCCTGCTCTGGCAACGCCACTACGCCGGATTGCGAATAGTCGAACCGCAGCAGCCATTCGCTCGCCACGCTCTTGCCGTCCAATTCGGGCGAACTGAATACCCACTTCTGGGCCGCCTTTAAAGCTAGGTCCGCAAAATAGCGGCTGGGACCCGGCGACTCGAGTTCCGCTTGTGAAACATTCCCGGCTGCATCCACATGCACGCGCACAACAACCCGCACTACTCCGTGGATGGTGTTGAGCGCCTTGTCGGGAGCCTGCGGCAAGACCTGTTCCAGCACGTCTCCCCGTCCCAGCGAATCACTGGACGAGTCTGCTGCCTTCGTTGCGGGAACGATCTCCGTGCGCAGTTTGGCGGGCGCGGGAGACGCGGGAGGGGCTTTCTCCGCCGCGGCCCTGGTAGAATCCTTCGCTGCTGGCGGAATAGAGAGAGTCTTATTGCCGGTATGCTCCGCGGGTTTTGTCTTGGCCTGCGCGGGAGCCGGCGCGGTTGCGGCGGACGGCGCAGTGGTTTCCTGATGCCGCAGGAATCTTGGAAGCACAAGAAGGGCCGCAACAATACAGATTCCCGCCACCAGCGGGATGGTGTAACCGGGAAACAGCACAGTTTTCTTCGGCACCGCACCGGGTTTTTGTTGTGGCGGAATCACTCCCGGGGCCGCTGCCGCTAACTTGGCCACCGGTATTCCGCGCTCCGGCGAGAGCGGAACGTCCAAGGGAGATATGTTTGCCACGGCCGTCTTCGCCGGCGGAGCGCTTACAACGGCAACGGATGGCGCTTCGCGTTCCACCGGGGGACCGAGCTTCAGGTGCGCGGCGATGTCAGCGGCGGTCCATCGCGAAGCTGGATCGCGTTTCAACACGTGCCGCGCGATCTCCTGAAACGGTTGGGGAAGCGTCGCGGGAAGTTCTGGGCCGGCCTGCTGCCCTTGCAGGGCATTCGGTGTGCGCTGCGTCAGAGCCTCGACCAGCGTGATGCCGAGCGACCACGCGTCGCTCGCACGGCTCACCGGAGACGCGGGCAACTCTGGCGCATCGTAGGGGTCCGACTCTCGCCCAGCGAGCAGCGATTCCCCGATGCTGGTTGCGGTATCAACCGACAGTTTGATCTGATCGCCCATCGCGTGCACATTCGAGGGTTTAATGTGCGCGTGCGCGAGACCTTGCCCGTACAGATAGGCCAGAGCGCCAAGAACTGGAGCCATCATGCCGCCGGCTTCGTCCGTCGTCAGTGCTCGTTCCGGCAAGATTTGCGAAAGATTCTCTTCCGCGAATTCCAGCACCACATAGAGCAGATCGCGCCCCTGCAATTGGCAGTGCCCGGAGTCCAGGAGCCGCAATAGATTGGGATGAGAAAGCCGCGCTGCGTGCGCCCAGCGGGAGAGTTGCTTTTCCGCCGCCGCGGGATTCGCTGGAATAAACTTGATGACCGCCTTTTCCGCAGGCGCGTCGCTTCGGACTGTTAAGAAAACCCCACTAATTTTGGTCCCGGCCAGAAATTGCCGCAGCGGGTACTTTTGCTCGATCACCTGCCCTTCGCACCGTTTCCAGAAATCGGTCATTTCGCACCTCCGACTGCAAAGTCATGTGGCCTGGCGGACCTGCGGATAGGATGATTCTCTTCCCGCGAGGGGTCCGTGGGCAATCAAATCATTCGGCGACTACATCTGGGCTGGGAGGCTAACGAAAACAGGGCAGACGCCTGCGTCTGATCTTTCTCATTCTTGCACGAAAGATGGAAGAAGAGCAGGGCTGGTTCCAATCGATTACGCCCAGCTTCACCGCCGCTTGCCGGGCGAGGCTCGCCCACATGCTTCTACTTATCCAAAGCGCGGCGCTTTCTTCCGTCATGCATTCAGGTTATGCAGTTCTCAAGCCGTCGCGGAAGGCGTCTCTTCTGGTGCTGCGGCGGGCGCGACGGGCGTCAGCGCTGCCAGACGCGCGGAAAGCGCAGTGGCCAGCATGTCCACAAGCTTTATCGTTCCCGTGCCATCCGGATCGCGATCCGGGTTGTACTGGGCGACATCCAGGCCGAGCAGGTTTTTGTGTTTGGCAAATTCCTCGAGCGCGGTTTGCACTTCGGCGAACGACAGCCCACCACTGCCCGGCACGTTTGTGGCGGGAAACTCCTCCTGGGCAATGACGTCCACGTCGAGGTGCAGCATGAATTCGCGAGTATCGGCATGCAACAGGCCGAGAGCGTCCTGCGCTGCTTTGCTGATGCCCTTGGCCTGGCTATCGGCCGCGAACACGTGGCGCATGGGCGAGCGCGCCAGAAATTCCTGCTCGGCGGGGTCCAGGCGCACCAATCCAAAAATGACCGTGTCCGGTTCGCGGACGAGGGGAGGCTCGCCCCAGAAGCGCACCAACTCTGGCGAGCCTTTACCGATGATGCCTGCCAGGGCCATGCCATCGAGCCGGCCCGAAGGCGTGGAGGCGGGCGTGTTGAGGTCCGCGTCGCGGTCGAACCAAAGGAGGTTGAAGTGTTTATAGTAGCGGCGCGCGCCGGCGAGCAGCGCCACGCTTTGGACACAATCGCCTCCCAGGACGAGGACCAGGCCGCCAGACTTGACGGCCAACTCCGCGCGAGGCTTAAGGTCGTTGAGAGCGGCGACGATTTCGGGAATGTTGCGGGCGCGTTTGTGTTCGTCGTCATCGGCGAAGAGACGCGGCGCGCATTCGCCGAAGTCGGTGACTTCATAGCCGATGGATTGCAGTTTTTCGATGAGGCCGGCAGCGCGAAGTGCGGCAGGCGCTTTTTCGGTGCCCGGAGCGAAGCCGGCGGCACTCGAGGGCGCACTAATCAAGGCAATCTTGTTGGGCTGACGGACGATTTTGACCGCCAAGGTACGCTCCTTTTCTTCTTGCTCTTCTGTTCATACCGGGCGCCGGAAAAGCTTCCCGGCAACAGCCCCTGCCCGGTGAAGCGAAACTCTCTCGCGCCAAAGCGCGTCAGCTAGCGGCGCGGTGCGGGAGCGATGGTGGCAAGTTCCGCGGGCAGCGTGAATCGCACATCCTCGCGGATCAAGTCCAGGTCGCGCTGGTCGGTGAAGCCGAACTGCGCCAGTCGTTCGCTCACCTGTTCAACCAATACTTCGGGCGCTGAGGCTCCCGCCGTCAAACCCACGCGGCGAACTCCTTCCAGCCACTTCGGATTGATGTCCGTGGCGGCGTCAATGAGCTGCGCCTTCACGTTCAAGCGTTGCGCCAATTCCACCAAGCGGTTGGAATTTGAGCTGTTCTGCGAACCCACCACCAAGATCAGGTCCACGTCCTTGGCCACCTGCTCGACCGCCTCCTGGCGGTTCTGCGTGGCGTAGCAGATGTCGTCGCTGGCGGGGCCAAGAATGTTCGGAAAACGCTGGCGGAGGCGGGCCACAATTTCCTGCGTGTCGTAAAGGCTGAGGGTGGTCTGGGTGAGGAACGCCAGCTTATTGGGATCCTCCACTTGGAGCGCGTCCACTTCCGCCACCGAATCCACGATTAGCGTGCGGTCTGGCGCTTCCCCGGAGGTGCCCACGATCTCCTGGTGATCGCGGTGACCGATTAAAATGATGGTGCGTTTTTCCCGGGCAAACTTCAGGGCTTCCAGGTGCACCTTGGTCACCAGCGGGCACGTGGCATCAATCACGCGCAAATTGCGGCTCTTGGCTTCGTCGCGCACCGTGGGTGGCACTCCGTGCGCGCTGAAGACCAGCACGCCGCCGGACGGCACCCCGCTGATGGCTTCGACGAAGATCGCACCGCGCCGCCTTAACTGCTCCACCACGTAGGTGTTATGAACGATTTCGTGATGCACGTAGACCGGGGCCCCATAGGCCTCCAGCGCCAGTTCGACGATATCCACTGCCCTGACCACACCCGCGCAGAATCCGCGAGGGCGGACACGCAGCAGGATTTTTGCCTCAGTTTGAGTTGCCATCTTCTTCCTAAGCTGCTGAATTTTCAAAATACTATCATACCAAAGAGATTACCTTGGTGCATGCAGAGGGATTCTTAGTCGTGGGCGGGATCACGATTCCTGTGTTTGCCAGGCGTCAGCAGTCCTGACTGCCAAAAGTGGCGCTGATCATTTGCTTTAACCCGGGCTCGGTACACTGCACGGACAATCGAGAAAGCGCTTGAAGAGAAGCAGCAAGCTCAGAGGGCGGGGAAGAAGAGGTCCTTGAAGTTCGTACTCCATCCTTGGATGGATTCGGGTCTGATTAGACTTGGCGTGCGACCCTCCTCCTGGTTGCTCATTAGAAGAGAATAACCATTAGCAAGATAAGAAGGGATCTCGCGGTCATCGGAGACCGGAATATACGGGCCTTGCTTTCCCAACTGCACGTGGTACCGGTTGTCCTTAAATCGATGCGGAAGCAAACGGATTCCCAGTTTCTTGCCGCGAGACACGGTAGCAAAAAGCATCGGTCGTCCCCCACAGAAGAAGAATCTCGGTTAGTTTACAAACGAGATGGTGCGCTGGTAAGTAGCAAATCTGTGGAAAAATGTGCATCGTTTTTTTTGCAGATGTGTCACCTTGGACCCCGCGCATTTCGTGGAAGGTTCAAGAACGCGGACTTGGAAGTTGCGATGAGTTTCCGTGAAGTTCTGAGCCGAAGGGTCGTGCTGGGCTATACTGGCGGGTTCGGTTGCGATTTTGAAACGGAGGAATCATGACTGTACTGACGCGTCGCGATTTGCTTGCTTTATTGCTGGCCGCGCCTGCGGGCGTCTACGCGTTCGGTGACGATTCCGGCGACTGGATTCCTTTGTTTGACGGCAAGTCGCTGGACGGATGGAAAGCCAACGAACATGCGGAGGCGTTCAAGGTCGTGGACGGGCAAATTGTCGCCCAGGGCGGGCGGTCGCACCTCTTCTATGTCGGCGCCGTGAAAAACGCGGATTTCAAGAATTTTGAGCTGAGCGCGGATGTGATGACGCGGCCGAATGCGAACTCTGGCATCTACTTCCATACGGCGTATCAGCCTTCGGGTTGGCCTGCGGCGGGATTCGAAGTGCAGGTGTCCAACACGGACGACCGCAAGACCGGTTACACCGAGCGGAAGAAGACGGGTTCGCTCTATGCCGTGCGCAACGTCTACAAGCAGTTGGTCAACGACAACGAATGGTTCCGGATGAACATCCTTGTGCGCGGCAGACAGGTGCAGATCCGGGTGAACGACATGCTTGTGGTGGACTACGTGGAGCCCGACTCGCCGTTTCGCTCCGATCTGAATTTCCAGCGCGTCATCAATCACGGCACGTTTGCGCTGCAGGGGCACGACCCGGGGAGCACCACCTACTTCAAAAACATTCGCGTTCGCCCGCTGGCCGACAACATCGCGCAAATCTCGAACGAGCGGCCCGAAGTGGACGAGGTGTATCGCGACATTATTCGTCTTGGCACGGAGAACTACCCATTGGTGGATTATCACGTGCACTTGAAGGGCGGGCTGACGATCGAGCAGGCGCTGGCGAACTCCCGCCGCCTGGGCATTTACTATGGCGTCGCCATCAATTGCGGGCAGGGATTCCCGGTGCACAGCGACGACAGCGTGCGCGACTACCTGAAAAGCATGGAAGGCCACCCGTGCTATGTGGCTTTGCAGGGCGAAGGGCGCGAATGGATGACGCTGGCTTCGCCCGAATCTGTCGCTCAGTTTGACTACTGTTTCACCGACGCGATGACGTTTACGGATGACAACGGCAAGCGCATGCGGCTGTGGATCAACGAGGAGACCGGGGAGATTAAGGATAAGCAGGCGTTCATGGAGATGTACGTGAAGCGCATCGTGGGCGTGATGCACGAGCCCATTGATATCTACGCGAATGCCACGTTCCTGCCGGACCAGATTGCGGGAGAGTACGATGCTCTGTGGACGCCGGAGCG
>Ga0209039_10000583_pt1 | contig 35393 bp, 37 predicted proteins | sample BogFormECP12_OM1_FD_188238 | JGI IMG/M metagenome (GOLD analysis project Ga0209039, IMG submission 188238) | Bog forest soil microbial communities from Calvert Island, British Columbia, Canada - ECP12_OM1 (SPAdes) (version 2) | ecosystem: Environmental > Aquatic > Freshwater > Wetlands > Bog ... | reverse complement strand
CGAGTTGCAAGGGATCACGAGACGGATTGGTGTTTAGTTTTTTCGTCTCAAGAATATATTTAAATCCCGATAATTGTCTAAATTTAAATCATCATACTCCATAAATCTTGAAAAATGTGTCAATTAACCGTGTACTTTTTATTTTTTAAAGAGGTTTATTTTGGTAGAGAGCAATGAACACCGCCAATTCCAACATTAACCATGCCGTTAAAAAAACGAGTTATACGGCAATTCTGAAAAAGCAATTGAAATATTACAAGTCTATTATTAATAAATTGCTCGAGAATCCGGATTACAAGGGAAAATTTGTTGCTATTATGAATGAAGAGATAATTGGCGTGGGGGATGATGAATTGGAATTGGTGGAGCAGTCGCAACTTGCTAATCCAGGGTTATTTTAATAAAGGGTGTTTTCGATCAAAGAGATCTCGTAGAATTACCTTCGGTCGAGGTCACGGAATGAAATATTCCTATAATCGGGAAATGAAACCCCCCGGCTTAATGGTTCCCACCATCCTCTCTGATCTACCTGGAATAAATTCAACAAAGATTGATTCAGAAATAGATACAGGCGGTGGAATATCCTCCATACCTGTTGATATTGTTAAAGCATGGAATTTAGTTCCATTCGAGTCGATCGATGCTCGTGGCACGTTTGGTTCCTTTAAAGATATGGAAGTTGACGTGATAAGGGTCAAGTTCGAAAATGGAAAGGAAATCAAGGCTAAAGTGATTAAAAATAATCGTTGTCATGTAATATTAGGAAGAAACGTAATAAATTATATGATCCTCCAATCAGATGGCCCTGGACGCTTTTTTATGATTGAATGAAAAACAAAGCCCCTTTCTATCATCCTTGAGAAGTATCTTTGCGATGCGACACGTATCCGATTGAGTTTTAATCACTCGATCATGGTGTAAGAACATGGGTAGTGCCCTTTACTTCCAGATCACCCTATTTATGTGGGCTGCAATTAACGGGAAAAGAACCGCCACGTTCCTTCCAGGTAGGGACAAGAGACGGGTTAAATCCAGCAAGGCTGAAACTCTCTTGTATGAAAAGCCCGAAATTGTCGTGTATGGAGACACCGGGCTTTTCGACGTGAAATTCGGTGAAAAAAAATTTCTCAAGCATTGCCAACCACGAGTCTTAGTCGACGGAAGGTTGTTCACGGCGACGTCCAAGAGCAAGAGATCAAAGCTTATCGTCGTGAATGTCGAGGAAGGCGAGCCCGGGACCTCCGAACTCGGTCAAGTCACGGAAACTACTATCGAGTATACGCTCGGTGACACGGGCAAGCAAGTGATCGGGAAGATCTACCAGGGCGTGAACGAGCCGTTCATCCAATTCAAGCTCGTGTTACCATGGGAAAATGGGAATGCAGGAACCGGCAAGTTTAGCAATCCTCAAATCGAATTTCCATGGTTCGTGAACGAGAATGACAACGCGCATGTCCTCACGTGGGCAAATGTCAAGTTCGCGCCACCTCGCACTGATTTCAATTTTGCGTCCGCGCCCGTGATCCTGTACGATGACGAGCTGAACGCGTTCGCGTTCTCCACGCTCGATCATTTCCTTGTCTCGGGCATCAAGCGATACAAGAAACAACGAGCCATGAGCTGCGGCCTTGCCGGTAGCGTCGAAAAAACACCGGAAGGCTTCACCCTTGAATCAATGGTCTTCTTTGGAAAGGGTATCAATGCCGTTGTCGAGGCATGGGGTGCACTATTTCGCAAGCGGCATGGCGCGAAGATTCGTGACCCGTACAACAACCCCATCACGTCAACCCTCGGTTATAACACCGATAACGGGGCATTTTACTATTACAACACGGAACCGGGCAAGAATTACGAGGATACAATGATCGCAATTCGAGAACAACACAAAAAAATTGGTTTGCCTGTCGGTTATTATGAGCTCGATTCATGGTGGTATCCCAAGTCTTATGAGAAATTGCCTTCGATTCTCAAGATTTTCGTGTCAGGCTCTGCGCTGCACTGGGGGGAGCCTCCAAAGGCCGACGTGTTTCCCAATGGGCTGAAAAACACGTGGGAGAATCTCGATAAGCTACCGCTCATGTGCCATTCGCGATGGTTCTCGCCCAAGTCTGATTACACTCAAAAATACGAGTTCTACATCCAGAAACCGAATTTAAAAACGTTCAACTTGCCCCTGTTTGCCGCGCCGATGCACCAGGATTTCTGGGATGATTTATTCAAGGATGCACGGGATTGGGGGCTCCGTTGTTACTTGCAAGACTGGATGTCGTATCAATATAATTCGATCGACAAGATGAAGTCATCGGTCGATTTTGCCGATGCCTGGGCAATGAACATGGGGAAAGCGGCTGAGAAGCACGGCATGACTATGCAGTATTGCATGGCACCTTCATCGTTTATGATGCAAGCCGTGAAGCTCCCGAGCGTCATGCAGACCCGCGCGAGCGACGATCACAACGGCATGCAGCCGCGACGGTGGTATCTGCCCCATTTCACGCAGACATCCATGCTCTGCCACGCCATCGGATTCTGGCCGAGCAAGGACACTTTTTTTTCGAATACCGAGAAAGTGTACTGGTTTTACCGGGAACGCTGTCCTGAGATGGAATGCTTGGTCGCGGCACTCTCCGGGGGCCCGGTTGCACCGAGCGACAAGATCGGTTTCGAGAATGTTGATTTGCTCATGAAAACGTGCCGTGCTGATGGCTTGCTCTTGAAACCAGATAAACCTGCGACGCCGGTAGACCTCATGTTCAAGGAGCATGCAAAGTATTACATCACCTCGACACACGTCAAGAAGGCTGGTGGCTTGACGTGGCATTACGTGCACGTGACGAATCTCTGGCCAAGGAAAGTCAAGGACAAGACAATCTCCCTTCAGGACCTCGGCATCGATGGCATGCACAAGTACATGGCATATTTATACTGGAAAAAAGAATTCATCCCGATGGCATACCCCGAGGACAAGATCACGCTCGATCTCGAGAACGAGGCGCAAGAATTGATCGTGCTTTGCCCGGAGCTCGCAGAAGGCACGTTCTTGATCGGAAATATCGAAAAATTCGTGACATGCGCCGCGAAACAATTCCCGTCGGTCGATTTCAGCGACGATGCATCGACGGTCACGATTCGTGTTGAAGGTGTTTCGGGAGAAAAGGTTCCGGTTTCGTTCTGGTTCGATCAGAAGATTCCCACCGTGGTTTTCCCGGAAACAAGCGTCCAGGTCGACGAGCCCAACCACGTGATGGTCGTCACCGCGATCATGGACGACGAGGGCAAGCAAGACATCGAGATCAAGTGGCCCGAGTGATAGGCCTCGTGCACCCTTTCCTTATTTTGCCGAAAAATTGCGTGGAATTCAATTACATCTCAAAGCGGCAAGCATGCTTGGGATGTCATCCAAATGGCACGCGAGCAAAAAAGTCATTAACCGCTCCCGGGTTATATATCACGAGTTGATCGTGCCGTTCACTCTTGGAGAGGGAACACCATGCCGCTTGCCATTTTCGTGATCGAATGGGATCCATTTGAAGGAGCAATCGTCACGCATCAATATCCAACCGAGGTCGAGATCGATCCGAATAACGTGCAAACGATTGACGTGACCCACCAATTCCAAAAGGAGTCGCCCTGGATCGTTGTTGAAGACAAGGGTATCAAGGCAGTTAGCTACATGAACGAAAAGTTTCAAAAAGCCATAGCCTTGCTTCTCGCGCCTAACGAAGTCCCGGTTACGTTCGTGAAATTTCTCGAGCAATTGAGCGAGTTCGTGTTGCCCGTTGATGACGACAAGGTCCCCCAGCGCTTGAAAGAATCCTTTACCTTCATCCAAGCAGAAATCCCCGTGAACGAGATCGTGCTGATGGATTTTGCACACCAGATCGAGCAGGCAAAAGAAGACATGTTCGATTTCAAAAGGAGGATCCAGGTGATTCTCGATCACTGCAGCGAGATATCCACGAAGGTGCTGCTCTTTCTCGCGATCAACGATGGCAGCACGCTTGAAAAAATCGAACAAGAGATTGCCGATCTCCCCGAGGACCCGGCATCGATCGAATCCGTGTTGCAGGATCTCGTGGACAAGGGACTGGTCCGCGTGTCCGGAAAAGATGGAATGTACCGCGTTAGCTAAATGTCGAGCAGGCGTTTTGCGGCCGGAAGAATCGTTTGCACGTAGCGATCAAAGCCCAAGTCATTGCAATGGACGCCGTCGACCGTTGCATCCAGGTCACCCGGTCCAACGATATCACGTCCATCGATAAATTCACAGTTCATGCCAGCGTCGACTTCTCGCCAGTAGTTATCTTCGATCGTGTCCCTGATGATCTTGAACGAATCACGGAAATTAGGATCCGTAAATTCCGACAGGAACGTTTGCGGGCTGATGAACAAGATCGGGACACCCGGGTGCGCATCCTTGATTTTTTCAAGCATGGCAGGATATCTCTCGCGGATGTAACCCACCTCACGTGGATCCGCGAGATTGCAGCCCCAATCAAGAATGTAAAGCGCCACGTCGGGAATATCGACCAAGCAATCAGCCACCTCGGGTTCTCCCTTTCCTGCCCCAGCAAAGCCGAGATTCACGACCTCCGCGTTCAGTGATCGCCCGAGCTTCGCGGGATAGGCGAGTCCTGGGCGGGATGCGTAAGCCCCTTGAGTTATCGACGAGCCGTAAACAACGATCTTGCCGTTCACGGCGAAAGGTGAAGGTGGTTCCAGCTGTGTCCCTTCTTCAGGCACGCCTGGACACGTTGCATCGACCACGAGCATCTTGATGACGAGCGGCGAGTACGTCGGCAAATACAAGCAATACTCGTGCACGCGCGAATCGTCCGTGCGAAGCCACTTGTCTTGTTCGCCAGGAACGGTATCCAACGTGCCTATGAACGATCCATCGCAATACACGTCGATCCCGTACTGGCCTATCCGCGAAAACGCGGTTCGTGGTTCCTCGGCAGTGCCGATGAGATCGACAGCGATGAGCTCTGTTCTCGCGCGGAACCGGATCTGGGCGCCGGCGGGATGTTTCACGAGTCGCTGCATGTCCGTCGTGAGGGTGGGTAAAATGCTCGTTGGAAATCGCCGGAGCTCGTGATCTTCCTTTCCAAACCACGGGAGACCGAAAATAAAGGGTTCTAATTCATCAATGTTGTACTCCATGCGAGAACCAAGACGACGACGTTCTAAAAACTTGTGTTTTTTCGAAGGAAAAGTAAAAGCCAGTGTTTAATCGCTCGAAACGGATAAAAGCGGCTTTCTTTTAGTGAGGGCTAGTATTAAATCGTTCACGAACCTAGGTAACCGTAAGCGTGCATGCATCATGGCGTCAACGATTGACTTTGGATTTCGAAATCAACTACTGAAAACATCTGGGGCATTATCCCTTTCATATTGTTACCAATGCGGAACATGCAGCGGCGGTTGCCCTGTTGCTAAGGAAACCGGCGGGATCTATAACCCTCGTAGAATCATCGAGAAATCACTGCTCGGCATGAAGGACAAGCTCATCAAGGATCCAGTTCTATGGCAATGCACGCTATGCGACACGTGTGACGAGTCTTGCCCGCAGAATGTTGCGCTCACTGATATCTTTTACGTGCTCAAAAATCTTGCGGCACTAGAAGGCTACCTGCCAGATGCTTACAAAGCACAATCAAAGACAATGTTTGATTACGGCGTCACGATTCCCTATTCGGATGCTCTCGCCCGGCGCCGCAAAGAGCTCGGGCTCGAGCAATCCCTGGAGGAAAACATCTCGATTCCCTTGGAGGAATTGCAAGCGCTCATGGATGTAACCGGTATGAAACAGCTCGTGGACACTTTCAAGATCGAAAAGCCGGCAAAAGCCAGTAAAACAGAGGAATCGGAGTGATCATTCACCATGACCGAAGCAGAATCAAGCAATGTCGATGTTGATTTGCCACGCATTGAAAAAGCTCTTTTCCTTGGATGCGTCATTCCAGCTCGCATTCCTTTCGTGGAGAAATCTGCCAAGGTGGTGTGCGCGGACTTGAACATCCACCTGACTCCAATGCTTGGCGCCGCATGTTGTCCGGAGCCCATCGGTATCAAGGGTGTAAGCGAGAAAACGTGGGTCACGTTGGGTGCCCGCAACATCACGGTCGCGGAGGACATGGGCGCGACAGATATCATGGGCTTGTGTAGCGGTTGCGTGCTTTCATTGAAATACTCGAACAATGCCTTGAAACAAGATGTTCATCTCAAGGACGAGGTGAACGAAAGCTTGGAAACAGTGAACCGCTCGTTCAAAGGATCGATTTCAACCGTCCGGCATTTTGCGCACGTGCTTTACGACGAGATCGGCGTGGAAAAGCTGAAGGCTCTGGTTAAAAAACAGCTCACCGGACTGAATGTCGCGATTCATTATGGATGCCACTTTTTACGTCCCAGTGAGCTGCATCAGATCGATGACCCCTTTTTCCCCACGAAACTCGACGAGATCGTGCGAGTTTTGGGTGCCGAATCAGTGGAATACTCCGAGAAAATGCTCTGCTGTGGCACGGGCGTCGCGATGGCAGATGATGACATCCCGTTGAAGATGAACCGGCGCAAGTACAAGAGCATGCAAGACGCGGGCGCAAATTGCATCATGGTAGTCTGCCCTGCTTGTTACCAACGTCTCGAAAATGCCCAGCGCGACGTGAAGAAAATGTTTGGCGAAACCTATGAGTTCCCCGTTTTCTATATAACTGACTTGATCGCCCTGGCTCTCGGTCACGCGCCAGAAGAAATCGGCTTGAAGTTCCATAGGCCATCACCCAAGAATTTGTTGGCTGAACTCGGGATTGAATGAGTTCTAGCCGTTTTCTTTCCAAATACTGGATTTTTTGCAATCGTCGTTGGCTTGATAAGGCACGTTGCAAGATTGTTTTATTAACCGAAATCGAGTGGTTGCAATAGTTGACCATTTCAAAGGGTAGATTATGTCAAAAAGTGCAGATGATTTGAAATTAGCGATCACCGGGGAAACCAATGCATCCAAGAAATACCTGGCATTTGCCGATGCTGCGGATGGGGAGAACCTCCCGAACGTGGCGTATTTATTCCGCGCGTTGTCCCAAGCGGAACAAATCCACATCCGAAACCACCGGCAGGCATTGGGCGAAGATTTCGAAGTGACGGAGGATAAAGCCAATGTGGGCACCACATTGCAAAATCTCGAAGCAGGCATCGCGGGAGAAACCTACGAGAATACGAAAATGTACCCCGGCTTCATCAAGGACGTGAAAAAAGAGCTGAAAACCGATCAAGGGAAGATGGCTGGCCTTTCAATGCAATGGGCGATGAAGGTGGAGCTCGTGCACGAAAATCTCTTGAAGAAAGCCCTTGTTGCGGTGCAAGCGGGGCATGATTTCGAGATCAACAAGCTTTGGCTTTGCAGTATTTGCGGAAACCTGTTCACCGAGGCTGAATCGACCGAGTCCTGTTCCGTGTGCGGGCATGACTCGAAATATTACAAGCAGGTGGAGTGATGAATCGTGTCAAAAGTATTCCAAGATAAAATGCATGTCCAAGGTGGAGACATCATCCGCCAAATCGTCATGGGCATGAACGATGGCGTGGTCTCGGTGCTCTCGATACTCGCCGGGATCGTCGGCGCAAATCAACCTCCAAAAGTCGTGTTGCTCACGCTCCTGGCAGCAACCATCGCCGGTGCCATGTCGATGGCGGCGGGCGAGTTTCTCAGCGGTAAAAGCGAGCGCGATTACCACCGGAATGAGATTGCTCGGGAACGTGTCGAGATCTTGTTGATCCCCGAGTTTGAAAAAGACGAGATCCGGCGGATTTACCAGAAAAAAGGATTTTCCGGCGACCTTCTCGAGCAATCCGTGGACCAGGTCACCCAGGACAAAGATTTGTGGGTCAGGGAGATGGTGGCCGATGAACTTGGCCTTGCAAACCTCGAAGAAGAGAAAATTCTCAAGGGAATCTTGATCATTTTCGGGTCATTCATCCTGGGGGCAATGTTCCCGACGCTACCATACATCATCCTGTCTCAAACGTTGTCATCTTACACGACCTTCGAAATCTCTGCCGGTATTACTTTTTGCGGCTTGTTCGTCGTTGGAGCGCTTAAGAAATTCATCACGGGCGCATACTGGTTAAAGTCAGGTATCGAGATGGTGCTTGTCGGCGCGTTCGCGTTTGGCGTCACTTACGTGTTTGGGTTACTCGTGGGTGGCGGGATCGGTTGATTTTTTACCTTTCTTTTTCATTTTTAATCACGAGAAATGAATTGCAGATGAGATGGCTTCATTGTCTTGGGCAATTGGACCAATCACGATCGAGGGAAATTTAGTCCTCGCCCCGATGACAAGAGTCACGGACTTGCCGTTTCGATTGCTGTGCAGGGATCATGGCGCATCCTTGGCGTTCACGGAAATGGTGAACGTGAATGCCGTGAGTCGCGGTAACAAGGCGGCAGGGATGAACTTCATGACAATCCCGGAAGATAGACCCCTTGGCATTCAATTATTCGGCACGCAGCCAGAAAAGTTTCTAAAAACAGCCCAGATAATTGCAGGTGCCCTCGATTCACGAGACCAGGTGTTCTTAGATATTAACCTGGATTGTCCCGTTGACAACGTCGTCAATCAAGGGGCAGGTGCAGCCTTGCTCAAGCGACCGGAACGCATCACTGCCATCATCAACACGCTCGTGGTGAACCAATCGCTCCCCGTGACCGCAAAAATGCGATTGACCGCGATAGACGAAGCATTGGCAGTCAAGACAGCCACGATCATCGAAGCTGCTGGAACTAGCATGCTCACCGTTCACGCGAGAACGATCGCGCAAAAAAATAGCGGGGACGTGCAATGGAACATCATCAAGGCAATTAAGAAGGCCGTGTCCATACCCGTGATCGGCAATGGCGGGATCAATTCGCCACGATACTTGACCAAGGCATTAGATTACTCCCAATGCGATGCGGTGATGATAGGCACTTCTGCTATGTACAATCCGAGTATCTTCAAGCAACATCCCTCCGATGCAAGGCTATGGACACCTGCCACCCTGCAAGAACGGTTGGAATGGCTGCAAGCATATTTCACGTATGCCACGAGCAACAATTGCATGAAAACGTCACGGTTCATGGAGCGAGCCAAGGACTTTTTCAAGGGGAGTTCTTTGGAAAGCGTGATCAGCGATCATCTCTCAGTTGACAATGATGCATTATCCATTTTAGCAAAACTGACAGAAAAAGTAAATAGCAAGTAACGGGGAAAGACCGGGGCTTTTATCCGTTAATGAGCAAACCCAAGCCGAATCCCACGAGAAAGGCTAATATAGGAACAGAACCTAGAAATCCGCGGGTCTTGATATTATGTAAAATGATCGTGATGGCAAAAATATCGATGATCCTTCGAGAAATGATGATGAAATCTTGCATTCTCCACCGAACGATGAAAGGACTTCAGTGATAGATATCCACCACCATTGCATGTTGAAAACATCTAAATTTGAAGATCGGCTGATGGAGAAATTTTTCGAGTTGAAAACAGGTTGGCGTGACTATCCATCACGCTCAACAATTACCGTTGGAGGGATCACCTCGATTGCTTATCATGAGTTAGATGATATCGATGTTCAAGTGCGCGAGCAAGAGAAAGCTAGCGTTTCCATGAGTGAGCCAAGCGTGATCGGACGGCTGGACTTCGGTTATCGATTAGGTTACGATGGCTTGCCCCAAAACGAGGCAGCAGCATGCAAGCATCTACTGAGTTATTACTTGAGAACGAACCTCTATGTCGACACCATGGGTTTCTCACCCGCGGGCATCAAGCAGTGCGTTGAACTATTCGGCCCGGATAGAATCCTTTTCGGAACGGATTACCCTGCAGTTAACATCAGTCAGAAAGAGCATATCGACATGATCAGGGGTATGGATCTAAGCGATGAAGACAAGGACAAAATTTTCTGGAAAACCGCCAAGGACTTGCTTAAACTGATGTAAATCAATGTTATCCGAGGTAATGCCATGTCAGAACTTGAATTTCATAAAGGGTATCATAAATTTCACGAAGATGTAAGTTTAAACTTTCAATTAAATCGAATTTTAAGTTTTGGAGGAAATCTCGAAGATATCGAGAAAGTTTCTTCAAGAATCAAGGATTATGATGATTGGAAAAGAGAAATGGTAGGATTAGCGAAAAGTGCTTATTCAGAAGGAAGGGTAGAAAATGCTGCTGCATATTACAGAGCAGCAGAATTTTTTGCTTTGCCCGAAGAGGAAGACAAAGAACTTTTCTATAAGAAATACATTGAACTCTTTCACGAGGTTCATAGTGAAGATGCAATCGAAAAACACGAGGTCCCTTATGAAAGCGGCTTTCTTCCTGCCATTTGGCTGCGATCGGAAATTAGAAAAGGGATTATCGTGATTCATGGTGGTTTTGATTCTTTTCTCGAGGAATTCTACAAGCCAGCCAAATTTATCAACAAGCTAGGCTATGAAGTGATCATGTTTGAAGGTCCCGGCCAAGGTGTTGCTCTAAAAAAGTATCATTTGCCCATGACGCATGAATGGGAGAAATCAGTGAGCGCGATCCTGGATTATTTCAAGATTGAAGATGTCACGCTTGTTGGAATATCCTTGGGGGGATATTTAGCCATCAGAGCCGCTGCCTTTGAAAAACGAATTGCCCGGGTGATCGCATTTGATGTGCTTTATGATTTTTTTAGAGTGATTACCTCGGCAAGAGGGAACACGACGCAAAAGGCATTAAAATCCTTGCTAACGATGAGGGCAGCCTTTCTGGTAAATCGTATCATCAAAAGGTTGATGACGAAAGATCTTCTCACGAACTGGGGAATGAGGCAAGGAATGATGGTGATGGGGCAAAAAAGCCCATATGCGTTCTTGAAGATCGCACAAAAATATACAGCCGAAAAAATCTCGGAAAATGTCGTTCAAGACGTGCTTCTTCTCTCTGGAGATAAGGATCATTATGTTCCGTTGGAAATGCTCCATGCTCAAATAAAAGCCTTGAAGAATGCAAGATCAATCACGTGCAGGATTTTTACCGACAAGGAAGATGCGCAAAGCCATTGTCAAGTTGGAAACGTGAAACTTGCATTTGAAACCATGGCTAACTGGATCGAACAAATAAAATCCTGAGTCTTCCTTTCACTTCGAAAAGATAAAGAATTACTAGTCCTCATTCACAGGTGCACGAGGAGATTTAGCCCAAAGCCAATGACGAAGGCTAAGATTGCCGTCCCTCCACCGATTAACAATGTTTCGAATCCGGAAAGGATTGGATTCTTTTTCGTGACCCTGGTTTTCATCACCCCGAGGATGAAGAGCGTGGTTGCGGTGAGCAAGATTGCGAGAACGAAAGTTACGATATCTGGGATGGTGGGGACAAACCACATAATAATATAAGATATCAGCGGTATTGATCCAAAGATCACGAAGGAGATGAACGTGATGGCCGCGTTTTTCCGGGGTTTCTCGTCTTCCTCGACCAAGCCGAGTTCTTCGAGCATCATGACATCGATCCACGTTTTCTCGTGCCTGGACAAGATATCGACCACTTGCTGGGCTTCCTCCTGCGATAAACCGCGTTTCTCGTATATGGCGATCATCTCTTTTTTTTCACCCTCAGGATACTGCGTTGCTTCCCAGCTTTCACGCCGCCGTTCATCCTTCTTGTATTCAATTTCAGCCTTGGTGCTCAAGAAATCACCCATGCCCATGGCCAAGCCATCCGCCAGGAGGTTAGCGATACCGATGATGATGACGACCACGGCGCCGAGCCGCGCACCCACGACACCCGTCACCACGGCGAAGATCGTGAGGATCCCATCCATTCCGCCATACACGACGCTCTTGATGATCTTTCCTGATTGCGTGTGCTGCTCGATGTTAATATTCTCGTGAATTTGTCTTGATGCTTTGATGTCCTGGCTTTTCCATGCTTCCCTTGCTTTTGGCACGTTCTTGTTCGTGATCATGGTTTCATTCCTTCTCTTCATTTTTTGATAATTTTATTCTGGTTTATAAACTAATTCCTTCCTTCCCTTTATCGAAATTTTTCCCCTTGACTTGAGCAACAAGAAGATGGCGATCGCACCAGCCCCCGCTCCATATAAGATCAGAAACAATGTCGCATACTGTTCTTGATCCATGAAGGCGATCGGCTTGTCGAGATTGGAGAATAGCCATGGCTGGTCTGTCTTCACGTAAGTGGCGCCGAGTGCCCAGAACGTCGAGAATGCTTCCACGTTATCCACCACGTACACAACGCTCGGGATGCCATGCTGATACAAATCGTGGAGTTGAGCGTTCGGGATGTTCACGTCCGTGTTGATCATATCATATCCCTTAGCATGAATATTTGCCACGGTGAAATTTGACGTGCACATTCTCGTCAGGTTCGCGTATAATGGCGATGATGTATATACCCAGGACTTTTTCCCGAGCGTCGATGCTTCGAGCATGGCTAGCATGCCGGATTTTGCAGTGCTGTAGTAAGGATGATCTTTGGGCGGTGTTTTCAAGTCACAGTCCATGATCAAGCCGTGCGCCTCGGAATACGTGATGGCATCTTGCAGCGTCGGAACCTTGATACCACGGTAGGAATCTGCTTGGCTTCTCGAGACGATACCCGCGGCGATCGTGCCATACGGGTCATTATCGACGAACCACGAGCCGGCATCCAGCGATGCAATCTGCGAAAAATTGAAGTTACAAGCGAGCTGATTCGCGAGATCCGGGTACACGCTTTTCACGTTGGTCGTGCGCTCGAGCGTGTCGTCGTGCATGAGGAAAAAGACGCCATCATGGCTGATTTGCACGTCGACCTCCCAACCAACCAGGTCAAACTGTAACGAGGCGTTCACGGCGGTAATCGTGTTCTCCGGGGCGTAATCCGCCGCGCCGCGATGGCCGATGAGCAAGGGCTTTGGTGGAAGCGGCCCGTTCGTGATGGTCGGTGGTGGAAGCAAGAAGGGCAATGAGAATGAGATGGTATAGCACGCGAGGATTAAGGAAAAAGAAATGATGGCCCTGGCACGTGTTCGGGTGGAAGGAATCCGGAACTGCCGCACGTGATGCACGATCGGGGGAGTAATCTTAACCAGCAAGGCGATCATGAAGCATTCAAGCCCCACGAACAAGTATAGGCAAATTCCTTCGAGAAATCGGAATACGATGAAAGCATCTGCACCAGCCGCGATGTCGATTGCGACGTACAAGCCATTCCACACGACAAGTATAATGATGGACGTGACAAGCACGGAAAGTGGTGGACGTCGTTGTTCCATCCGGCGGAATTGCTTTGCGAGGATCGTGATCAGCGCGAAAAACCAAGCCAGGAAAACCACCGATAAGATCCCGATGAGGAGGATGTAGTTAATTCCCGGCTGGAGGTAATTGCCGATGTATAAGTTGAGATCATACAAGTATGGTTGAAGCACGCCATAAATCAGGTAGACAAAGGCAATATCGACTATAGCAAATGCGTAAAACGCCATCCTTACCTTCGCGATGGTTGGAGAAAGAATAATGGCAGCGTCGTGTTTCATCGTTCTCGATACCTTTCTTGTTCTGCATCTTAATTACCTGAGTTTAGCCTGGTTCTCCTCGCGATCGTGTAATAAGTATTAGGAATGCTTTGTAATTCGTCTTTATAACTGAAAAATCGTGCAGTGCTTAATAATTCCCGTTCTTTTTCGCAAATTTGATCATCGCGTGCACGTTCTCTGGCTTGGCCTCGTCCGGAATGCCGAGCGCCGGGCATAAGAGATAGCCACCGCCGGGCTTGAGCACCTCGAATAGTCTCGTGCAATATTTTTCCACATCACGCGGGGTGCCCACGCACATGGTCGATAGGGGGATGTTTCCCGTGATCGCCATGTGCCCGTCGAGGATTTTGTGCACTTCAAAGATGTCGGATGTGTCGCAATTAAAGACGCATCGACGTGCCACGCTTCGGGGGAGTTCCTTTAAAAAATGCACGAGATGCGTCACGTCCGACTCCCACTCCAGGAACGGTATCAAACCCTCCTTGACGAACGCGAGGATCATTTGCTTGAGCGTGGGCCAGTAAAACTGCTCGAATTGCCGCGGCGAGAGCGAGAATGCCCGCTCAGATGGAAAAAACACGCCTGGCAAGCCGGTTAATCTTGCAAGCGTCATATAGAGTTGGATGAGCCACGGGTTCATGCGCTCACAGATTTCCACGATATCCTCGCGGGTCTGCTTGTGCATCAAGTCACGAGTTAACGAGGAAAGCGTCCTGAACATCAAGGACATGACATCGAACGGCGGAAACGCGAATGACCCGAGAAAATTGTACATGCCCCGCGCTTCCATTTCGTTCATGATTCCGAGCGAGTTCGAGACGAGTCGCATCAGCTCGAGCATCACGCGCGTTTCCCCGGCAAGCCGTGCGACACCGTGCGTGCCAAGCAAGTCCACCATGCGCGGCGCGATAGTGTCCACGACAAACGTGATGCCACCTTGGATCAGCTGGTCCCACTCGTCATCTTTAAGCCGGTCAACCTCGTTGTATTGATAGCTAGAGTTCACGTCGATGTCACGGCCGGGGATCTTTAGCAAGTTGAGACCAGCAGCGGTGGCGACTCGACCGATTGACAGCAAGAACGAGGGAAATGTCGTGTCGAGGGGAAAATCCTCTTCCATTTTGAAATAGGCTTGCCGCATCCTTTGCGGATCGTACATGAAATCGGCAACCGTGATGCCGGCGTATTTTGCTGGGAAGAAGTTGACGCCCCCACCTATAACGGGCACCCGATCCGGCTCGTGCTTGAAGCCAATGGCATCCATGACCCGCCGCTTGCGTGCCTCGAACAGCTCGCTATTTTTTACCCGCTCGCCCCGGCGCCGTATGCGGTCGAGATCGAGGCTCGTACTCGTGGCATGCAAGAGGTTCAAGAGCGAGCCGAGCATCGCGGGCTTCCGGAACAAGTGAATCGATCGCTCGAGCATGTAATGTCCCTCAGGAGAAATATTCTTGACACAGCCTGACCGCGTCGGACGCCGTCGCGCCCCACGCGTCGGCGCCAACATAATCGCATACTTTCTGGTCCACGGCCCCGCCACCTATGATAACCTTTATTTTCTCACGCAAGCCTGCCTCTTGCAAGGCGTCGATGGTCGCTTTCATCGAATCAAAGGCGACGGTGAGCAAGCCACACAAGCCGACGACCCCTGGTTCGTGCTCCTGGACTTTTTCCACGAACTTTACAGGTGGCACGTCAACCCCGATGTCAATAACATGAAATCCATTAGAAACGAGGATGTTTGCCACGATGTTCTTGCCAATATCGTGAATGTCTCCAGCGACCGTTCCAAGCAAGACGACCCCCTTTGAATCCTGGACCTGGGCGTTGGCATCGGACGTGAAGCCGAGACGTTTCATGATGCTCGTGAGCAGCTCGCCCGCCATGATCAATTCGGTGAGAAAGAGTTTCTTGATTTGGAACATCTCCCCCACCTTTTCCATCGCTTGCCGCGCAATTTCCGCGATCTGGAGCGGCTCTACCCCAGCGTCCATCAACTGTTGCACGCGCGTGCCCACGGCATCCTCGTCGAATTCAAGGATGGCCTCGACGAGCCCTTCCTCGTCCTCGGTCAGAATTTTTCCAAGCATATTGCAACCTTAGCAAGCAAGTTTTTTATAAAGAGTGCCCGAGAAGACCCACGACCTAATTCCTATTATAAGACTTTGTCCGCATTCGTTTTGATCTCGTCCAACCCCGTTGAAGCAATCCATTTGATCGCTGCGGGAATCTTTTTTTGTAGCGGTCCATCGTCCGTGATAAATACCACGTCCAATTTTTTTGCTTGAAACAAGAAGGATGCGTCGTAGAATTCGATATCCAAGTCTATTGCCATCTCGAGAATGGCATTAATGTCCAAAGGTGAATTTTTCACGACGAGCATCGTAATCCAAACACCGGCCATGTCCGATGCGAGTTCAAACACTTCAATTCGATCCAGATCTTTTAGATTATATAACGTTCGGACGGCATTCCCCGCTTCGTGAAAAGCGAGATCCAGCGTGTATTGATCGCGCGTTTTAAATATTACTTCATCATAAATGGTCAAAGACGATGTCAGAGGTGAACGAATACGGAACAAGCACATGATAACCAAGTAGCATCAAATCTCAAGAAAATAATTGGTGCCTGCATTGCTTTCATTATATTGATTGTTGTTGCCATAATCTTGGACGGCATCGAAGCATTGTTTAAAAATAACAACGCCCCTTTTGCGATTACCCTGTTGGTTATTTTTGGACTCGTGATGCCGGTCGTTATCATCATCCTTTCTTCAATCGGGAAAGCCAACTTGAAAACGAATCCGATATTGATTTTTGGTTACTCAATTGGCACGCTGATCATGATGGTGTTAATCGCGTTTGCCCTCCTCTACGGCGCCGGGGCAGACTTCGAGGGAATCGGCTATGATGTTACGATGGGTTTACCAATCGCATTGTCACTGGATGCAACGCTTGGAACCTTGGCCGCGATCGCGGTCTTTCCCGTCGTGTTGATAATCGTGTTCGCGGTGAAAAATCTTATCATCGTGCAACCTCTCGTGGTGAAAAAAATAGCGAGCCCTGGAACTTCCACTGCAACCAGCAGTGCAACAACAGAATCAAGTTCCGACTCGACATTTTGCACGAACTGCGGCGCTCCGAACCTTGCCGGCGCAAAATTCTGCAAAAAATGCGGCCAGGCATTGTGACTTCGTAGTGTTGCATGAAGTATGAACAAGAACCAAGAATTAAGAAAAAAGAGGATAAAAGATTACAAATATTGAGGAAAATTTTACTGGCGAGCCCCGCAAGCATCGCAAAAGTTTGCGTTAGCAGGTAATTCCTTTCCACAAGTGCTGCAATATTTTGCTTGCATGCCGGGTGTACCGCTGGGCGCAGCGGTTGGAATTGGTGCAGCCTCGCCGGCATTCATGCCTTCCATTTGCTTGACGGCTTTTTCCTGAAGCACGAGAATCTGATCGTCGGTCAATCCTTTCTGTTGGAAGAACTGCTCGATCTCGCTATCCGGCGTGCTCTCGTTTTGGAGTAACCGGATGTACTCCTCAACTGTTTGCTCATCAATGGCAACTGGTGCAGAAGTTCCTTGGGCTTGCATCGCTTGAATTTGCTCTTGTAGCATTGCTGTTTCTTCTTGACTGATCTGCAAGCTTTGCAAGTATTGCGCCGCTGCTGACGTCTGGTACATCATGTCATTGTTGTACAGCCAGTAATATTGCATCCAGAGTGGCCAATGATAGAAATAGTACGGGTAGCCAAAGCCCCAAACACTCGGGAGAAAGTACCTGCCGTAGTATCCACGCCAATAACCTCTACCAACGAAGAAACGCCCTCTATGAATAGGTGCAAATCGAGCGAAGGCACGTCCGGGTCTTGCGCCTGGCCTTACGCCAGGTCTTGCTGCAGGTCTAGCTGCTGGTCGTGCTGCAGGTCTAGCTGCTGGTCGTGCTGCAGGTCTAGCTGCGGGCCGTGCTGCAGGTCTAGCTGCGGGTCGTGAAGGCGGTCTCGAACCGCCACCACCACCGCCTGCGTGTCCGCCACCGCCACCGCCTGCATGTCCGCCACCGCCGCCGCCTGCGTGTCCGCCACCGCCGCCGCCTGCGTGTCCACCGCCGCCACCGCCGTGACCACCACCGCCGCCGCCGTGTCCACCGCCGCCACCGCCGCCATGTCCGCCTGGTGTCATGTTCATCACGTGAATTGTTTGTCGTGTAAATACCGTGGATAACTCGAATACTATCGTTCCACGTTTCAATCCATTTCAGACCTACCTTATATATTCCTCTGATATTATTGTTCTGAGTGGACTCTTGGCAAGTCAATGACCGATTTTATCCCCGATAGGCATGCGAAACAAATCGGGATTCAAGAGCTTGTAGGAGATGATGATGGACAATATGGCAAGAAAAATCGAGTGATAAACGTCCAATGGAAAACCCAGGGTCTAAATACATTTTTCTTGCGAATCGCTCGTCTCGATCGGCCTTTTATACGATAAATCGATAGTACCTTCAATGATGAAGAGGCGATTGGTTAGTTGAGTATCCTTTTTGAACCCATCAACCTCGGGCCGTTGATCATCAAGAACCGCTTCGTGCGATCCGCGACTTACGAGGCCATGGCAAGGGAAAACGGGGAAGTGACCGATGAGCTCATCCGGTTATATCGAAACCTCGCGAAAGGCCAGGCCGGCTTGATCATTGCTGGATTCTCGTACGTGCATCCATCAGGAAAATCCTTCAAGCACCAGACCGGCATCCATGATGATGCCATGATAAACGGCTGGAAGCGCATCGTCGACGAGGTTCACGACGCGGGCGGGACCATCGCGATCCAGCTCGCGCATGGGGGAATTCAATCTGTAAAAGAAAAGGGCACCCGATATCTAGCGGGTCCCTCGGGTGGCATACGCAACTACATAAATTTCACGACATCGAGAGAAATGTCGGATTCCGAGATCCAGGAAACGATCGAGTCATTTGGTGCCGCGGCCGCTCGTGCAATCTCCGCCGGCGTCGATGCGATCCAGGTCCACGCCGCGCACGGGTACCTAGGGAGCGAGTTTTTATCACCTTTTTTCAACCGGCGTGAGGATTCATGGGGTGGCACGGATGAAAAGCGCTTTCGTTTTCTCAAGGAGATCATCGCGGCCATCAAGAAATCGATGCCGGACGACAAGGCTCTCCTGGTCAAGCTCAACACGGACGATAACGTGAAAGTGGGTGGAATCACGCCCCAGCTTGCCCGTACATACGCGGGGTGGCTCGTAGAACTTGGCATCGATGGCCTGGAGGTCAGCTGCGGGACGGCAGCTTTCTCTCCCTTTAACGTTATCCGGGGGATGGCCCCCTACGATGATTTAGCCCGGGCGTTCCCGAGATGGTCAAGGTGGCTGGTAAAGCCAGCCATGAAGCGGATGATCAAGCCGCAGCCATTAAGTGGCGAATACAACCTGGAAGCGGCGAACCTCATCAAGCCAATCCTGGGCAAGGTGCCTTTGATACTCGTGGGCGGCGTGAGAAGCCTCGCACGCATGGACCGCATCATCCAGGATGGTGCCGCGGACATGATTTCCATGTGCCGGCCGTTTATCCGTGAGCCCATGCTCGTGAAGGAAATCATGGAAGGAAAGCTCGAAGCCGTGGCTTGCACTTCCTGCAGCCGCTGCTTCGCGGCCGTCTTTAATGAAATCCCGCTTGCCTGCTACGTGAGAGGTCTTCCAATGGAAAAATAGAATTCATCGAAGATCTGGACCAACAAAAAAATAAAAGCAGAATGTTGACTCTTGCTTCAAATGTTGACTCGTGCTTTTTTCCAAGCTCCTATTTTTCCTCCATTTTTATCGCCACGGCGTGGCCCGATCCCCATTTCATGTTGGTCAACCCGGCCGAGTTTTTTTCTCGATAAGAAACTTGATACTCGAAATAGAAAAGCACTTGTAGAAAAAGGTGTATCAAGGAATTGTTAGCGAGAAGGCAGCATACCGCAGCGACGTGATTATTGCAGATTAGTCGTGGCACGTCTGGTAATACAAGGCAGGGTCATCCTCGAATGCTTGCTTGCATTCTTTCGAGCAGAAATAGTACATTTCCGATTCGCATGACGACCGCAGCGTGCGCTTGTTAACTTCAACTTCTTTCTTGCATACGGGATCTATTTTCTTTATGATAATGCACCAGCGATGTACAAGGTAAGGTCTAGCATATAATTTATAAGAATTTCCTTTATGAATTATTATTTCGCCTTGGCATCATCTGGTCTACCGATGCGGGACATCTATCTTTATATCTATCTCCAAGGAATATTTCATGATAGCATTTTCATGATTTTTCACGGGTTGAAATAAAAATGGCAGAAGAAGAAGAGTATGGCGGGAAAGAAGAAGAAAAAGCCAAAGAACCCACGATTCAACTCGATTTCATGAACCTGGATGAAGAAAAAGGGAAAGGAAAGGTAAATCCTGAATTTGACGTCTTGAAACTGGTTGATTACAAGGCACTATCTGAAAACCAGGCCATCGAGATCACCAAGCTTCAAGCTGAAAACGAGAAATTGCAGGCCAGCCTTCAATCATCGCAGGAATCCGGCACATCGCTAGAGAGCAAGGTGCAAGAACTCGACAGCACCATCGCGGCAAAAGACGAGCAGATCCAGCAGCTCACGAGCGAATCAGGCGCCAAGATCAAGGAACTGGAAGACCAGATCGTGGATTTGAAAAACCAAGTCGATGGACTCCAGGCAGAAAAACAAGGGTTGGTTAGCGAGAAGGAGGATCTCGTTACGCAACTATCCTCCGAGAAGGACACGCTGCGATCCGAGCTCGAGGCCAAGATCGCTGATTCAACCAACATGATTAGCAACTTTGAAGCCGAGAAAACTCATCTCGAGTCCCAATTGGCTGATGCAAACGAGCAAATCGCCAAGAAGGACGAGCTCCTCCAAGCCGCGGAAGAGGACAAAACGAACCTTTGCTCATCGATAGACGACCTGGAGAAGAAATTGAGTGAAAAAGATTCTGCCTTTCATGGGACGGCACCTGGCCTGGAAGTCGCGACCTTGGGAACCGGCGATCAACGCATTGTCTGCCCAAAATGCGGCAACACGAATATCAAAGCGGAAAACGACCGGAGCCGGATCCTGAGTTATATTGGTGGAGTGCCATATTACGCCAAGAAATATTCCTGCAAAAAATGTATGTACGAGTTCAGGGTTGAATAACTTTCACTGTACTTGACCGTTTAATCCGGGGATAAGATCGCCTTCCAAATGGATGGTTGAAAATCGTATTTTTTTTATGCCTTGAATTTCTTCGCAATTACAAGGGGCTGCATCCGGAGCAACCTGTCCGAAAATAGGACTTGGTAAAGTGCTTAGACTATCGATATCATCGGGATGACGAGCGCCATGATGAATCCGGTTACCAAGATACCGGGATAGATCGATTTGAAAAATTGCGTGATCCAGAAATTGAAAGGCAATGATAACACGAGTAACATCAAAAGAGGGGTGATGTAGCTAAAAGCTCCAGTTACCAGGAATGATGCCAAGATGGATGCCTTTATTAAAAATGATGCGAGGAACGCGACGAGCATCTTTTGGTTCTGTTGGAGCGCGGATCGACGCTGGATGATGCCACCGAACCAGACTTGATCGCCGAGCGAGAAAGCCATCGTTAACGGGAGGAGCAACACGAACGTGAGCCACTGGCTTGGACTCTCCGGCATGATCCGGTATAACGTGAACTGCAGCGAGAGCACAAGGCCGCCAACGAGCACCACGAGCACGATCGCACCCCCGAGCAGCTTGAACAGTACCTGGCGGCTTGAGTCCCGAAGCTGGATTGCGTGAGGTTGCACCGCGTTACCAACTCCATCAGCATCCCCCGATTTTTTCCCCGGAGCATGCTCGATTCGCGTGAATAAATAGCGGGCGACCAGGCCGAGGCAGATCAATGGCACGAAGGTGACAAGGATGATGGCGATTATCCACGACGTTTGTCGGCCGGTGATGAATGGGAAGGCATTGAAAACCTGGGTGGAAATTGCCATGATGTTGCCTTGCGAAGACGAATTCACGGCATAAATGATAAATGCCGGTATCCAGCTCGCGACATAGAATGTAATAAACACGATGCCTTTTGCAAGGATTTCCCTGGGTCGAAATCGATCCTTCTCGCTTAGTCGAGCGGTTGGACTTCCTTCAGGTCGGGGCTTGACACGCTTCCCGATAACGAAGGCGAGCCACGCCGACACGACGGCAATGCCGGCGATCGCGGCGAATTGCGTCACGAATTTCGCCAGCGCGAACGTGGGTCCCGGATTCGTGTTCCCGTTCAAGGTTCGATCAAGCCACGCCGCCGTGGCATCGATGACGTCAACGTTGAGCGGTGAATCGCCATGGCCGCAATCGAACAGGAGATATTCGCGTGCCGTGAAAGCGTGAAAATCACCATACACGACGCCTTCTTGCACGGGCGTCCCCGCCACTTCCTGCGTGATTGCATTCACGTACGGGTACATCATGGTGTCTTGTGTTCCCGCGATGAAGAGGATGTTCGCGGGGTACGACGCGTTGAGCGCGGTGCCGGGTCGATAAGGAAAGGCCATGTCCTGGGAATTCCACGTGTATGATATCGATACGACGTTCTTGATGGGACTATCAAAAACGCTGAAGAGGCTCAACATTCCGCCCCACGAGAAGCCAGCAGCACCGATGCGATGCGGGTCCACGTCGGAGCGATTCGACAAGTATTTGAAGCAGAGCAAGTAATCATTTTGCAAGGGCTTGTTCGACACATCGATGTTCAAGACGGCGATGCCTTCCTGGGAAATGGCAGATGCGATATAGTCCATTTGCGTCCGATCCGCGCCGCTTCCATGAGCAAGGATAACCGCGGGATACGGTGCAGCGACACCCCTTGGAATGTATAGATCTCCATTGACGGCCCAACCACGTGCATCATCGACGATGGTAACCTGTTCGAGAGCTGCCGGGCCAAAGGAGAGGCCGAGGTGCAGGCCCAAACACGTGCACGTGGCCACGATCACGAGGAGCGGCACGAGCTGCTTAGCCTTGCCTGCTATCTTCACTTGTCTCGCCATCCTGCTGAGGAATCGAGCAGCCTCGTTTCTGTATACTTGTCAACCGGGTTGTTAATGAACCTTCACTCGATCTTATTGAATAAAATAAAAAAAAATGTTGATAAAGAAAGCAAACGAGAGATCAAGGTAGAGTCGCTATAGCCGCCCTGATTTCGTTACAAATAGAGGTAATTGCTGGATCGTTGGCTTTTTTATCGATATTCTTCACCTGTTGGAGCAAGGCGTTTACCTGGCCGTGGGGGATCTTCCCGGTTGCCTGGTAGGCCTGCTGGATCGTGGCAAGCATGGCCAGGGCATTTGCAACGTGCGCCTGTACTGCAGACCGCGTTCCACCGGTCAACTGCGAAATAGCAAGCTGGTTTATATTGCCGAGATCGACCTGCACTTCGGTGATGGTAGCGACCACAGGGTTTGCTTGATAATGGTTCACCAACGGGTAATTGTCTTGCCCATTCCCATCCAAGACATAGGGCATATTCCATGCAATCCCGTTATTCGTCGCGGTTGGGTATCGCGAGGCGTAATCGCTCCAATAGTTGCCTTGTCCGACACCATCATCCCACGAGTTTCCACCAGTGTAATCAAAAGCCTGGACGCCACTACCATTATTATCGATGAACGAGTTGTAATATATCTTGTTATTGATGCCGTCCACGTTCATCGCATAACCTGTAGTGTTCTCGACCGTGTTCTTCGTCACCGTGCTTCCATTCGATGCCTCGATTATCGAGATCCCCACGCTGCCACACCCGGAAATCACGTTGCTCGCGATGACATTCTGGTTGGAAAATATCGTTGATATTCCGAATTTTAACGAGCTCTTCACGGTGTTATTAATTATCGTGTTTCCATTCGATCCAGCCAAGTTGATAGCGGCCCCATACTGGTTTGTCAACGTATTGCCCGTGATCGTGTTGCCGTTAGAATATATCAATTGGATGGCTTCTATTGAGGCGCTCGGGATGATCAAGTTGCTAATGGTCGACCCGTTACAATTCGCAAGGATAACCTCACCAGCTCCGACAAAATCAGCTGGGGTTAGATTGATTGAATTCTTGTAGAAATACACGGGGTTACCATTGATCGTATTGCTCGTGTCGATCTCGGTAGAAGTGATGGCCGCGATTGGAAAGGGTGGTGATGGAGGACTTAGCGAATAGCTTCCAAATAAGGGATTTGGTTGTGGTAAAAAACCGATGCCGCAATTGAACATGGTGTTATTTTTTACCGAGATATTATACGCCACTCCAATCCCGATCCCTGCATAAACTGTGCTAATATAATTGTTGCGCACGACATCATTGTAATCGATATTCGCCGTTATATTGTAACCATAAACCACGCCTGTCCCGGCTTCCGTGGATCCCATGAGAATACCATAAATACTTGGTCCGTACAACATGTTACCCTCGATGGTAGAATCATTGACACCTCCGCAACTAAGTTCGCCAAACGTCGTGATGTTCACGAACGTGTTGTCCGAAATGATCAAGTTAGTGTCGAGGTAGCAACTTAAAGCACCACTGAATATTCCCCCGAAAGTATAGGCAACATAATTATTGGACGTTTCTATATTTCTCGAGTTCACGATGTAAATTGAAGCTTCAAGACATCGCACAAACTGATTGCTCGAAATATTGACGTCCGATGACATGCTGACATAAATGCCAGTGGAATAGATGCCAAGGATAATGGAGCCATTAGACACGTCGTGCACGTAGTTAGACAATATTTTAACGTGCTGGACGGAAAATAGCCCTATTGCTTGCCGTGATGAAGAACCGATAAACCCTGGAGAGGAAAGGTCACAATCTCTAATGATGAGATATCGATTCGTGTTCGTGATGCTGATGCAAGTCCCACCATTCCCGTTGATCGCGAGATTTTCGATCACGTAGGCAGTCGCCCAGCTCAATCCATTCGTCCCGTTTCCTGCGCAAAAGGCATCAAGGGAAGCATTGCCGTCGATGTAGATAGGGGCATGTCCTACCTGGGATGTCGAAAGTTGTTCTGAATTCCAAGTGCCACCAATCCCGGCTCCACTGCTTCGTGAGGCAAATGTTATTGCTGATGCGCTCATGGTTCCAGCAAAAAGAAGGGCCAGGAAAAGCAATAGCTTGGTTGTACCTAGTCTTTTAATGTCTATCACTCCTGTTCGTCTTTGTGTAAATTTTTCTTCATGTCCCATGAATCTTCTCGAGACCTTTTTTATATAGACTAGTCAATATTTAAACCCCTATCATCTAAATATGGCTATTCTAACCTACGAAAACAAAGGGCGAACATAGAGTTCAATTCCTATAGCCTCCACTTTAGGCGTCCTTTCCACGGTTAGCCTATGACTTCCCCATGTAATTTGAATTTCCTTATTGGTTGTATATATCAAGGCCTTTCACGCCTCGATCGCGAGAAATCGAGCGTGACTCGATGATCTAAAGTTTTCAAGTCTATCCCAAAAACTCCACGACATTAAAACTCCACATGCAATGATGTATGGATACCCAAGAAGGAGGGTGATTTGTGACAATCCGGTATCAATAAAATTCACTCCGATTACAAGTAACAGTTGGAGAATCACGAATGGAAGCCCCACGAAGAATTTATCTCGTGTATTCAAGAGTCCCACGAACAAAGCAATGATCGGAATGAACCACTGTGCGTAAAAGAAGACGTCCTTGCTAAAAAACACTGCAACTTGCAGGATGAGGGCTGCTTTCTTGAATAATCCAAGTGGTGTTCTATCCTTGTCCAGATAAATCAGGAGATACGTGAAGACGAGTGCAATGGGTTGCAACAGCATCCACGGCGTTTGAGGCACGTTCCACAATTGAGGGGAACTTGAAAACAACCCGTAGATTGAATATCCCGCACCATCAATCGATAAATGAATGGCAATAACGTTGTCATACCAGGCAGAAAAGTTGTATAAGATGAATGGAATTTGAATCAAGACAATCGTCGTCGTCGTGATGGCCAGATACACGAGCTTGAGATGCTTTTTCGGCAAGCACGTCATGAAAAGTGGAAGTAACAGCAAAGGAAAGTATTTGTAGGCCGTTCCTATTCCAAGGACCAAGGCTGATGGGACTATTTTCTGTTTTTGCAAGAAATATGTGCTTGCAAGCATCCAAAAGGATGCGGTGGAATCGAAGCAGACATATTTGCTCACTGCAACGAGAGGAAGAGGCGAAAGTCCGTAAATGAGTGCCGCAAGGAGGCCGGCTTTCGTTCCGAAGCTTTTACTTGCAATTAGGTATATCAAGACAATGGAGCCCATATCATAGAGTTGCGGCACGGCTTTCCATCCTATTTGGGTATTGCCAAGCAGGCCTATGGACAACGCTTCGGTGTAGGCGTACAGCGGGGGATACGAGTACGGAACATCGACGTACAGCCAACCACCATTTAACACGACAAGTGCTCCACGTGCATGGTAAGCCGGGTCGCCTCCAAAAACGCCGCCCAAGATGAACGGTAAGCGGATGCAAAATACGAGAACGAGCAGCAAGGATACTAGAATAGCCGGGTTATGTTTCCAAGATCGTGAGACCATGGCTAACACGTTAACTCTCGCTTGTTCATGTTGTTTTGACCACTTATAATCGCTATGATTTGAAGGCATTATTGAAGGGCATGTGCCACGGCGACTGATGTGCAGCACCCCAGAATTTTTCTTTAACCTCTAAGTGTTAATAAAACTCGTGCCATTCTACGGCAAGACACCGTGAAAGAATAATTGGGTAGCCAGTAACCATTCATTTCACGGAGGGATTGTTCGATGCAAAAAATAACGCCATTCTTGTGGTTTGACAAGGAAGCCGCTGAAGCAGCTGAGCTTTACACGACTATCTTCAAGGACTCGAAGATCACGAACGCGACCACGCTTCGCGATACTCCATCGGGTGACACGGAGATCATTTCCGTCGATCTTATGGGCCAGGACTTCTCGCTCATGAGCGCTGGCCCGCCGTTCAAGTTCACGCCCGCGATATCGTTCTTGGTTGTCTTGAATAAGAGGGACGAGGTCACGGCAGCTTGGGAATGTCTATCGGAAGGTGGCTCGGCGCTCATGGAGCTCGATACGTACCCGTTCAGCGAGCTCTTTGGGTGGGTGCAAGACAAGTACAACCTGTCGTGGCAACTGATGCTCGTAGGCGATCGCGAGGTGGCACAAGCAATAACCCCGACATTGATGTTCGTCGGAGAGCGGTGCGGGCAAGCGGAAGAAGCGAGCAACTTTTACGCATCAGTGTTTCACGACGCAAAAATTGGCGATGTGCTCCGTTACGGCGCAGATGAAGAACCTGAAACGAAAGGAACGATCAAACACGTGGGATTTACGCTCGAAGGGCAAGAGTTCGCGGCGAAGGACAGTGCTCGCGAGCACGATTTTACATTTAACGAGGCAATTTCCTTCGTGGTGAATTGCAAGAGCCAAAAAGAGATCGATTACTACTGGGAAAAACTATCCGCGGTCCCGGAAGCAGAACAATGCGGCTGGTTAAAGGATCAATTTGGTGTCTCGTGGCAGATCGTGCCCGTTGACATGGAGACGATGATGCAAGAAGGCGACCCCCTGCAACTGGCGCGGGTGAAGCAAGCAGTTCTCCCGATGAAGAAGTTCGACTTGAAAGTCTTGAGGCAAGCATACGAAGGAGAATGAAACGAGGCCCTTGTTGCCAACTGATCCTTGATTTCATTATTAGATTGAATTTTTCTTTGGAAATTTCAAAGAAAACTGCCCTTCCCGTTTTCCGCATTCGGAGAAAAAGCTCTGGCATTTACCAGCAAGAGGAGGTATGACAAGTCGTGCCAGTATTCCGAATTATGATAGAGACATAAAGTCGTTGCTTTTGTTATTTAATTTTCTTCTGTTCTGAAATCAGAGAGGATATAGATTTAGCCCTCATCCATCGAATATAGCGCGTGAAATTCAAGCTCGGTTTGCTGATGCAATGATTGATTACTCCTTGTCTAGCGGTAAAATTTAATAACTTGAAGATGTCCTTGAAAAAATTGGTGAAAAGATGGAAAAAATAGAATCGCCGGAAGAGATAAAGAATCGAGCAAAAGAAATGAAGAGAATGGCGGAACGGCGGAAAAAACAAGGCGTCCAAACGAAATCCTTCGGAAACCACCAGCCGTTTTACCACTACCGGTTACACGTGCCACGCCTACAAAAAAGTTGCACGGGTGCTCTAAAACCATTCGGTGCGTACCTCGGTTCTATTTTTGATGCGTATCCACCCTTATTGTTTGATTCGCCAACATCCCTTCGCTGCTCGACCGTGTCGTTTGATTTTCCGTTCACGATTACCCGAGGAACAAGCGAACATCTTTCCACCTTGACCCGGGACGCCTTGGAGCAATCCCCTTACAAGGCTGGCCACGATAAAGTGCAGCTGCACTTCCTTGATAACGACGAGAGCATCTTGACCACCGAAACGCCCGTTTGGGCGACCGATCGTGAATGCGACCTCCTCGAAATCATCAACGCCAAAACTACGATACGCCAAAACCACCCGGCATTCACCGCGTTAACAGGCCACATCGACCTCGTCCAAATCAAGGATGGCAATGTCTGGATCTTGGATTACAAGCCGATCACGAGCTGGAGTCAATCGGAATATCCAGAATGCCAAACTTACTTGTACGCGTTGTTATTGTCGATACGGAGTGGGCTTCCGCTCGACACATTCAGGTGCGGGTGGTTTAATGATAAAGACTTCAATTATTTCATTCCAAGGACGCTAGATCCAGATTTGATAGAAAGATTCTACACCTTGAAAAATTTTCATGGCCAGGAATGAAGAAAATGATGTATTCGAAAAACGGGATTAATCAATTTTCACAGAACATTTCGATCTTACGATGCAATTCGATTATCGTAGCCATGAAATCAGCCAGTTGATGCACCATCGAACGGATTGCGAGCAATGAATTTAAGCTCGAGACTTGCAGTATGATGGAAATCGACAAAATAGCCGAATTCCCTCGCCTTTCGCAGGCAATACAGCTCCTTGTCGCCCTCGCCAGTCATCGCGTAAATCAACGCTAAGTTATGCCAGGCGTACGCGTTATCGTAGAAGAGTTCGATGATATGTTTGAAGGTTGTCTCGCTGTCGTGAAAATCGCCGAGTTCTCGCTGGCAAAACCCGGTGTTGAACAACGCTTCCAAGTCCTCGGGAAAATACGTCAGGATGGTCGAATACAGCAGCAAAGATTGCTCGTATTGCGCACTTTCATACAGCGCTTGCGCAGTTTTCTTGATCGTTGTCAATGCTTCTTGAAGTCGTAGATCATCGCTTGCAACTGCTTCATTTTTCACGCTTTTTCTAAGCTCCAGGATTTGCATAACGAGATTGCCCAGTTCCTGTTCAGTGAGAGTTTCTCGTGGTTCTGATTCGACAGGCTTTGCCCGTGATTCCGCCTCCTCGGATATTTCACGCTGTTCTGCCATCACGACCCGTGGTTCTTCCCCGTCCTGCTCTATCGCTGGCCTTGATTCTGACGATCTTCGACTTCCTTCGTCTGAACCATGCTCAGGCGGGTGATCCCCTTCAATTTGGTTGCTGGATGCTTGCGCGCTCATCGTGCCCACGGGTTTGGATGAAACCACCTTGTTTTTTTCATTAATGCTTGTTATCGATATTCGAGCGAGGATTTCTTTCTTAAAACGTCGTGCTTTCTTGTCGTCGGGTTGTAACCACAAGCCCGTGGTCACTTCATCGAGAGCATCTTTGTATTGCTGCAACTTGTACAATGCGAGGGCATGGTTGAAATGTAACTTTGCTCGGTGCGGAAATTTCTTGCATAATTTTGCGAACAGGTACTTCGCGAGCAATAGCTGCCCTGATTGCAGCAGGTCGACTGCCTCTTTCTCTTCTTGGAGGGCTTCCATTTGGCCAGTCAGTCCTCATCCATCTCCTTGATGGGCATGTACTTGGAATGCTTGAATTCCTTCACGATACAGACCACGATCAAGATGATGCCGGCGAGCATCAGCGGGACGAATATGTTGATAAACAGGTAGTTCGGCATCATAATGATCCCCAGCAAGCCAACAACGATCAGCGGGAAACCGACGCGACGAATCAAGCGATCGAGGTACTGGTTATCTACTGGCGTCTTCTTTTTTCTCGCTACCTTGATTTTTTCGGCTTTCCGTTTCGTTACCTTATTTTTTTCGGGTTTCCATTTCTCCTTCGTGATCCTCGGCGATTTCTGCCGTGTATGCCGTGATGCCTCGTCGCCTGCATCAAGATATTCCGTGTGAATTCGCGGGCACATGAATGCATCCACCTTGCCAATGGTTTGAGTCTCCCTCCTTTTCAGGGCAAGGGAATCCTCGCCAAGAAAATTAATAAGGATTTCATATTGTCTTGATTCGAAGATCTTTAAATGTCCCTACTTGATCTCTACATATGTAGAAGTCTACTTGATCCCAAAAACACGAGTAAAAATGACTTAGCATGGCAGAATCATCGCAAAAAACCCCGTTTTCGGACGAGGAATTGAAACACATCGCCAAGAAAAAGATCATGGCATCCTTGGCGTTCAGAATTCATCTCCTGGCATTCATCGGCGTGAACATCTCCTTGGTGCTCATCAATTACCTGACCAACCACTTTTCAATTATCTGGTACGTGTATCCCCTCTTTGGCTGGTTGATCGGCGTCGCTGAACATGGTGCGAGTTACCTCATCTATTCCCGCGGCGTCACGGGCATCCAGAAAATCGGCGTCATCATGCACGCGGTCGCCTACATCACGACCACGCCAGCCCTCTTCATCTTCAACGTGGTGTCCAGCCCGGCTTATCCCTGGTACTTGTGGCCGGCGTGCTTCTGGCTCGTCGGACTCGTGATCCACGCGGTCGTCATCAGGGCATTCGGCGCCCGCCAGGTGAAAACCGGCGAGAAGAAATCATGGATGGACCAGAAAATCGAGAAGGAACTGGCAAAGGGCACGAAGCAGCGCGGGGGTAAGTGAGCAGTGTTTTCCTTAGGAAAGGCATTCCAGTACCGGGGAAGGCAAGTCCGGCTGTCCGCGCATGAGTTTATCACCCTGCTCAAGATCCGCATGGCGACGACCGGCATCAGCGGCTACAAGCTCATCCACGACCTCGCCCGGTCGTTCGCGGGCTCCTGGTCGCCGCAATCCGGCACCATGTATCCTATCTTAAAGCGCCTCGCCAAGGACAAGGAACTCATCATCGAGAAACTGGAGAAGACGCCCATCGGTCCCGCCGTCTCGATCTACCAGGCGAAGGACGACCTCGGCAACGTGCTTGATTCGGTCTTGCTGGACACGTACAAGTCGGACATCAAGTTTTTCGAGAACTACATCGAATTCCTGGTCGAAAGCATCGAATCGTCAATGAAATCAGAAGCCGTCGGCATCCAGGTCCAGGAAGCGCTCGATGAGTTGATCAAAAACCTGCAGGGCCTTCGCGCGAAACTCGATGAAATGCAGGCCGCTAACCCGGCCCCCGAGAGCAAATGCCCGAGTTGCGGTGCGATCATCGATCGCGCGGGAAAATTTTGCCCGAGTTGCGGCACGAAACTTGATGAAAGCGATGAAGGTTCCGGTTAACATGGATATCCTTTACGTGAACCCGGCAAGCCTGAAGTCGGGGCTTGACCCGATCTCGGAAAGCCCGCCGCTCAACCTCATGACTATCGCGGCTATGGTACCCGAACATGGCGCAAGGCTTTTCGACTTCAAGGTCGAGGAGTATGATGAAAACCGCTTTAGTGCCGAGTTGAACCAAGCGGACGTCGTCGCCATCACGAGCCTCACGCCGCAAATCCATGCAGCGCTGGACGTCGCGCGACTGGCCAAGGAGCAGGGCTGCACGACGATCGTCGGTGGCTACCACGCGACCCTCGATCCCGGGTTCGTCATGAACGATCCTAGCGTCGATTATGCCGTGCGCGGGGAAGGCGAGCACACGTTCCACGAGCTGATCGACTACATCGATGGAAAAACGCAAGGCACGCGGCTCGAAGACATCGATGGTCTGTCCTTCAGGCACAACGATGGCACGATCGCGCACAACAAGCCCCGCGCACTGGAATGCGATCTCGACAGTTTTCCCTTGCCCCGTCGCGATATCATCGCGGGCAAGGAGTACCGGTTCATGGGCGCTCGCTCGGACGTGATAGAGACGTCACGCGGCTGTCCCCACGACTGCCGCTTCTGCTGCATCGTCAAAATGTGGCACGATCCTGGCCAGAAAATCCGCTATCGAACCAAGAGCCTGCACAGGATCGTGCAAGAACTCGAATCCCTGGACAAGAAGAAGGAATTCGTGTTTTTCGCGGACGACAATTTCACGGTCAATCCCAATCGCGTCAAGACGATATTGGAAGGCATCACTGCCTCCAAGCGGACGCACAAGATGAATTACGGTGCCCAATCTCGCGTTGACGTGCTCCACGACAATCCATGGCTGGTCAAGCTGATGCGAAAAGCGAAGTTCCGGCAGATCTTTCTCGGCATCGAATCGCTGCACCAGCAAAGCCTCGACGCCATGAACAAGAAGCACACGACGCCGGCAAAAGCCCGGCACGTGGTGCAGATGCTCTCGAGCGAGGGCATCTCCGTCTTCGGCGGCATGATCATCGGGTTTCCCGGCGAGACCCGCGAGATGGTGTACCAGAACATCCAGTATGCAAAATCTCTCCAGCTGTCCATGATCCAATTCACGCCCATCACGGCGTTTCCCGGCACGGACTTCCACGAGGAAATGGAAGCAAGGGGCATGATCACGAGCACCGATTACCGCGATTACGACCTCTTCCACGCGATGATGCGTACCGAGCAACTCAGCACCGAGGACTTGAACGGCCTCATGAAAGAAGCATATGCGGCGTATTATCTCGATGGGGACTACATCAAGCATGAAGCGAAAAAATTCCTGAACCCCTTCGGGAAATGGGGATGGTTATTCAAGAAGTTGCCCGGCGTGATCAAGCAATTCCTGCTCGGCGGCGCCACCATGCTCAAGGAGCAAGGCATCATGAGGGATGTTATTTCCGAGGAATTGAAGGGAACGACACTGCCTGATTTCACGGATAACCAAGAAAAAAGCGAACTCGACGTGGATGCAATGCCACGGGAGCACCGGGTGGCACCACCAGTGTTTCTTGAACAGCAATGACCGCAATTGCACGAGACTTGGCTTCCCATGAACACGACAACAATCGATGCCATCAATAATGGGCCTCGACCACGGGCAGCGAGCCCTTTCTTTCTAACCAAGTTCTTGGAAAAGAACATCGATGAAACCAAGGTTGAAAGCATATTGGACGATCTCTTGCGCGTGAACGCAACAACCCCTGAACGCGAGATGCAAATGCTAAAAATCACGAGAAAAAAATGAACATGCGATGCATCGTGAGCAAAACTTTGAGCGCGCAATTGGAAGAAAAGGAGATACAAAAATTAAATGAGATCGCGAATGAAGAGCACCTTGATCGATCGGCAATGATTCGGAAATTCCTTCTGGATCAAGTCAAGCTACATGAAATGAAACGAGCAGCCGAGCATTGCCGAAAAGGCGTGACGAATCTTCAAGAGGCCGCGTCACTAGCCGGAGTTTCTATATGTGATATGATGGATTTCGTTGATAAGGAAAAGATCCGTCCGCCTGTGCAATCCAGTGAGGAGATCGATGTGGAAATTCGAGATGCAATCGAGATCTCGAAAAATATCTATAACACGGGATAATGACGAGGTACCCCTTATTTTCACGGCAAATGAATCCTTGCTTAGAAAATTAATGATGATTATTTGGCAATACCACGGCCACGAACACTCGCGAAGATTGGCCTGAGGGAGGTTAGGCGTGGCATGAGTTGTTAACTTTATATTGCAGTGAATGGATACTCAATAACATTGCAACGTAAAAAGCCTTTGCAGCAATGCCACAAGAATTATATTACAATTTCTTAAAATTATGATTGAACGTGAAAATGGGTATTCTCCTTGAGCGATCAAATGTCATACAGGAAGTCGAAAATTTCCTGCCCGGTGTGCCAGGCAAATCAAATCATCAATATTCCCGATTACATCTTTCAGCAGAAGCAATTGGGGATCATTAACATACAGGTCCGCCCGGGAACAGTGTGCCAACACGAATTCATCGCGTACATCGATCAGAAAGGTAAAGCACGTGGTTACGAGACGGTCGACTTCCAGATACAATTCACCGCCCGGACAGCAGAAGAACAAGCCGCATCGGACCAGATGGTCCTGGAAGATCTCCTCGAAGCCCTTGGGGATTTTGCTACATTACGCCTATTTCACGCGTTCCTTTTCAACTACAAGATTTTCATTCTTGTTGCTCCTGCTGATAACCCCCTGTTCGTGGACAAGCTGAATGATTTATTTTCACGTTTATTCCCTGCAAGCTTGCAGCCAACAACTTTGGCAGAGAAACTACGCTGGAGCGACTTTGCGACACTCGATATAAAGGAATTACCCTGTCTAGTCTTGAATCCAAACGGACTCATCGTAAATTCCACGTGTGGAGAACAAAAGAAGTTTGATTTCGAAAGCGAACTCGTAAAAAACGCGCTCAAAATCACTACTTCTAGCTCCCAGTTCCTTTATATTCAACAAGAGATTGACAACCTAAAGAAAAAAGCAGAAGATATCATCGCTCTTCTCGAAAAAACCGAAATGATTTATGAAGATGAATTAAAAGACGAGTTATCAAAACAATTTAACACGAAGCTTACAGATTACCTCATGAACTTGTACATCCAATTTATAAAGCAACATTTTCCCGACATGGAACCTCAGCTAAACAAGATTCATGATCGGCGCCTTGATAATTTAAGGGATGGTATTTGGTAACGTAGGATAACAAACCTTTCAGGAGTAAAATTTCGCATGTCGTTAGCAACCTCGACGTTAATAAACGGGATAAGCGTGATGGCGGTGGACTTTGTTGCCGCCTTGATCGGCGTGTGGTTTCTCTACCGGTACCATGTCGAGAAGAGAAAACTCTTGCCGTACGTCAGTATCTTGGGATTTTGCTGGGTGGCGCAATACTTGGGAGTATTCATCGATTTCTGGTCACTCGTGCTCACGGGGGCAAACACTCCCGTCGTCCTCGATCTCCAAATCTCATACGTCATAACGCCTGTTTCCATCGTGAACTCGATTTGGCTGGGTTTCAGCATTTTTAATCCAAAACGGAGAAAGCTTGCGTTCTACATTTATCTCGCCACTGCCGTGCCATTCTACATCGCTCTTTTTGGGTGGCCCCAATATATGTATGTTGCTAACGCCACCGACATTCACGTGCTCGATGCCAACGGACTTCTGATCACCACTTCACTTGCATCGGTCCTGCTTCTCCTTGCCTTTTTCTACATCATCAGCGCGATTTTCGTGATCGGCGGTGGCTTTTTCTCGCTGCGCAAGAAGGTTACAGGCTTCGAGCGGCAACGGGCAACCTTACTCTGCTATGCTTACGTGCTTTTTGGCGTCGCAGCCATCCTTGAAACCACCACGGGGGTTTTTGGCGACGTGGTCCTGATCATTGCGCGTGTTATCATGGCTACGTTCCTCGTGCTCATTTACTTGGGCTTTTCCGCGAAGTCTCCCACAAAATAAAAAACACTTTGTTGACAATACGGATTATAACTTAGTTCCCTAATGATTTATTTTTGTCGTGATTATTAAGACCTGGCTTTGATGTCTTGGCGCCTTGCATCATCCGAAAG
>Ga0209039_10000581_pt1 | contig 35412 bp, 27 predicted proteins | sample BogFormECP12_OM1_FD_188238 | JGI IMG/M metagenome (GOLD analysis project Ga0209039, IMG submission 188238) | Bog forest soil microbial communities from Calvert Island, British Columbia, Canada - ECP12_OM1 (SPAdes) (version 2) | ecosystem: Environmental > Aquatic > Freshwater > Wetlands > Bog ... | reverse complement strand
AGAGCTCAGTTTCGGCCCCTACGTTGATATCGAAAACGGCAAGAAGGTGGTTAAGGAACTTGTCTTCGGAGACGGCGTGCCCGAAGGCATCGTCATGACCACGCTCGACGCGGTCGTCAACTGGAACCGCAAGAATTCCATCTGGCCGATGACCTTTGGCCTCGCTTGCTGCGCGATTGAAATGATGTCGATGGGCGCGTCGCGCTTCGATATCGCGCGCTTCGGCGCGGAAGTGTTCCGGCCGTCGCCGCGGCAATCGGACTTGATGATTATCGCTGGCCGCGTCTCGAACAAAATGGCTCCCGTAATTCGCCAGCTCTGGGAGCAGATGCCGGAACCGAAGTGGGTCATTTCGATGGGAGCATGCGCGACTTCCGGTGGCGTTTTCAATAATTACGCGCTCGTGCAGAGCGTGAATCAGGTTATTCCTGTGGATATCTATGTCCCCGGCTGTCCGCCGCGTCCCGAGCAGTTGATTTACGCGATCACGCTGTTGCAACAAAAAATCATGATTGAACGCGGCACGGTGAAGAAGGCGTTGAATCTGGTCCCGAGCGGCGAGTAGGAAAAGATCGGGTCATCTGGTGATCGGGCCATCGGGTGATCGAAGATCAAAAGCCTTTGACTTTCGATGACCCGATGGCCCGATCACCCGATCCTCTTTTCACTGTTTCATTCTTGTCGCCATCTGCCGTTCCGGCGGCGTCATCTGGTTCCAGACCGCGCTCAAATCTTTTTCCAGGATCTGATTATTCGGATCCACCCGCAGAGCCAGCGCAAACCATAAATACGATGTCGGCAGATCGCGCGGCACACAGTGGCCGGTGGCATACATGGTTCCGAACGCGCTCCGCGCCTTGGCGTTGGATTTGGCCGAAGCGGCCTTCAGATTTTTCACTGCCTCGTCACAGTTTTTGGGCACGCCTCGCCCGTAGAGATAGGCCTCGCCTTTGCGGAAAGCCGCATCGCCGGTGTCAGCCGCGGCGGGCGCGGGCGATTTCGAAGCCTTGGCCGAGGTTACGCGGGGCTCGTGTTTCTCCGCACTCTTGTCGCCCAGCGCGATCCTCGGAGTCGCCGGCTTCGCTGCGGGCTTTGCCTCCGCGTCCGTGGTCTTTTGGGTAGAGTTAGGAGCAGCGCTTGTGTTCTCCGCGTGGCTCTCAGGAACTTCAGCCGACGGAACCACCGCCTGCGACGAGCCCGCATCGAGTGCTGGAACTGAATCCTTGACCGCCGCTTTCGTCGATGGCTTCTCGGCGGGAGATTCGCCGGCGCTCGAAGTCGCGACCTCCGGCTTTCGACTTTCTGCCGCGCTCAGATAGTTTGTGTACGTCCACCAGGCTGCTCCGCCCAATGCCGCAAGCAGCGCCACCAGCAACAGGATTCGCCGTCCGCCGGTCTTCGGTTGCTCGGGTTCAAAAAAAGAATCTAAGCCGGAGAAGGATTTTTCCCGCAGCGAGTCCATGCTGGGGTGATTCGGGCTGGGCTGATTTAAGCCGAGCACCGAGGGTCCGCCGATCGCCGGCGCCGGTTGGTTCGCGGGCCTGGTCGCGTTCTCCACGACGAGAGGCCGCAGCGGTTCCGGCGCGTTCGCTATCTTTGCTGGGACCGGCGGCGGGACCGCTGATAGTGGGTTCGACGCTGGCGCGCCCGCCGCCCGCCGAGCTTCGAGCAAGGTGCCACACATTCCGCAAAAACGGAAATTATCCGGGTTGTTCTCACCGCACTTCGGGCAGATCACGATGGTTCTCCGAACGTCCTCTCCTACAGTTTAACCTGTGCCAGCGATGTCATTCGGTTCGTCCCTTCATATTAGAATGCAAACGCCCGGTTTCCGCCCATGCCGAAAGCCTCTAAAGCCAAGCCCACGCTTGCCGCGAAACGTTTCGAGGCCAGACTCGAGCGCCTGCGCTCCCGCCTCAACTGGGTCATCATCCGCGTGCCGTTCGATGCCGCCAAAGTCTGGGGGACGCGTGGCCAGATCAAAGTGAAAGGCGAAATCAACGGGTTCACGTTCCGCACTTCGCTGTTTCCCACCCGCGAGGGCCGGCACTTTCTGCTGGTCAACAAGCGGATGCAAAAGGGAGCACGAGCCGTCGAGGGCAGCGTCGCCCGTTTCCAGATGGAGCTCGACAGCGAAGAACGGATCGTGACCATCCCCGATGAGATCAAGCGCATTCTCAGCCGCATTCCCAGTGATGGTCGCGCGCTTCGGCGCTGGTATGACGGACTAAATTACTCCACACGCAACGACATCGCCAAGTGGGTCACCGAACCTAAGAGCGCCGAAGCCCGCTTGCGCCGTGCGGAACAAATTGCGGAACGCCTGCTCGCCGTTATGGATGCGGAACGGGAACTGCCACCCATTTTGCAGGTAGCTTTTGCGCGCCATCCCCACGCCCGCGAAGGTTGGGATGGCATGTCGGCTTCTCGTCGGCGCGGGCACCTGTTTGGCATCTTCTACTACAGAACTCCGGATGCCCAAGCCCGCCGCATCGACAAAATGCTCGACGAGGCCACCGCGCTCGCCGAGAAAATGAGCGATAAGAAGAAGTAAGCGACATTTGGAGCAACATATTCACTCACACATGAATTCGAGGCTCGGCCCAGAAAAGCTCGGGAAAGAACTCCTCTACCTTTCCCACGCGGACGTTGCCTCCGCCGGACTCGGCATGGCGGAAATCATCACGGCGCTGGAGAGTATGTTTCGCGAGAAAGGCGAAGGGCGTGCCGAGATGCCGCCTAAAATCGGCATCCACACCATGCCCGACGCGTTTATCCACGCCATGCCGGCTTTCATTCCGGTGCGGAAGGCTGCGGGCATGAAGTGGGTCGGCGGATATCCGGATAACGGCAAGCGCGGGTTGCCGTACATCACGGGACTGCTCATCCTCAACGATCCTGAAACCGGCGTCCCCGTTGCGCTCATGGATTGCACATGGATCACCGCCCAGCGCACCGGCGCGGCCACGGCGGTCGCCGCAAAATATCTGGCGCGGTCCGACTCGAGCACGGTCGGGATTCTCGGTTGCGGAGTGCAGGGGCGCAGCAATCTGGAAGCGTTGACAGTTCTGTTCCCGCTGAAAAAAGTTTATGCCTACGACACGCACGCGGATTGCGCCTTTCTTTACGCGCAGGAAATGAGCCGGCAGTGGGGAATCGAAGTTGTTCCGGTGAGCGACCCGAGGCAGGCGGTGGTGGCGAGCGATGTGGTTGTCACCGCGGGCCCGATTCTGCGCACTCCGCACGCCACCATTCAACGCGGCTGGCTTCGCGAAGGCGCGTTTGCGTCGCTGGTGGACTTTGATTCGTACTGGCATCCCAGCGCCCTGCGCGAAGCCGATAAGTTCTGCACCGACGACGTGCCGCAGCTTCATCATTATCGCGACCTCGGATATTTTCAGGACATCCCGCCCATCCACGCGGATCTGGGAGAGCTTGTCACCGGGCGCAAACCTGGCCGTGAGAAGCCGGAAGAGCGCACCATGGCCTGCAACTTGGGGATCGCGCTCGACGACATCGCCGTGGCGCCGTTGATCTACGGGCGCGCCTTAGAGAAGGGAATTGGAACTTGGCTGCCGCTTTAGGGGCGCCCCGGAAATAAGGTGAGTGAAGTTGGCAACATTCCCTCACCAAGCCTGTCGCCCCGGAAGAAGCTTAAATCTTGCCTGCGCGCGATTTTCCACAGCACGTCGAAAACTGCTCGTCCCCGAGTCGCATAAATCGTATAATTCAATCGTTTTAATACACGACTTTCTTGGATACCTGGAGGCGTTCCCGTGAAAACTCCGCCCATCGTTCTCGCCGTCATCACGATTCTCACTGCTGTCGCCGTCGCCCAAACCATCACCGTTGACGTCTCGCACTCCACCAACCACTTTGTCCCTAGTGAAACTCTGGGCGCGGGCGTCGACCGCATTCCCACCGAGGCCATCGACAAAGATCTGCTTCCACCCGCGCTCGATGCAACGCTCGCCTCGGGCTGGCAGACGGTGTCTTACCGCCAGAATACCGAGTTGGCCGTCGAGGCCTGGCACTGGAATCCCCAGGGAACATGGAGCGATGGGAGCGATCCCGGCGGCAAGGGCTATTTCACGGGCGCTGCCGTTCCCACCGAAAGCCTGCGCTACTCCTACGGATACGCGCTTCCCCGTCGCGGTTTCACCCGCAACGACGGTACCGAAAATGTCGGATTCTCCCGCCTCACCGACGGCGACCTCAACACTTTCTGGAAGAGCAATCCCTACCTCACGCAACATTTTACCGGCGAAAGTGATGCTCTTCATCCGCAGTGGATCGTTCTCGATCTGGCGCAGCCTCAGCCCGTCAATAGCATTCGCATCGCGTGGGGCGAGCCGTACGCTACTCACTACGTCGTTCAGTATTGGACCGGCGACGATCCCATGAAATTGCCCACGCGCGGCGTTTGGCAAACTTTCCCGCAGGGTACTGTCACCGCTGGCAAGGGCCGCACTGAAACCGTTCGCCTCGTAACAGCCCCGCTCGCCGTGCGTTTCGTTCGCATCTGGATGACCGAGTCTTCCAACACCTGCGATGCCGACGGCCCCGCCGATCCCCGCAACTGCGTCGGCTACTCCATCCGCGAACTCTACCTTGGAACCACCACGGCCGACGGCGCTTTCCACGACTCCCTGCGCCACACGGCCGATCAGGAGCAGACGACTACCTACTGCTCTTCCGTCGATCCCTGGCATGAGCCTTCCGACCTCAGCTCCACGCGCCAAGCCCAGGTTGGGTTTGACCTCTTCTTCACCAGCGGCGTCACCCGCGGATTGCCCGCCATGATTCCGGTCGCGTTGCTCTACGACACTCCCGACAACGCAGTGGCCGAGATTGCTTACATAGAGAACCGTCAATATTCGATCTCGTACGTCGAGATGGGCGAGGAGGCCGACGGGCAGTACATGTTGCCCGAGGATTACGCTGCGCTCTATGTGCAGTGGGCGACGGCGCTCCATCGGCTTGACCCGACGCTGAAGCTGGGCGGGCCTTCCTTCACCGGCGAAAACAAGGACATCGAAGTGTGGCCGGACGCCAGCGGGCGAGTCTCCTGGACCGGGCGCTTCATCGAATATCTGAAGCAGCACGGGCGCATGAAGGATCTCGCCTTCTTCAGCTTCGAGCACTATCCTTACGACCCCTGCAAAACTCCGTGGGGAACTCTGTATGACGAGCCGGAACTCATCCGCCACATCATTCAGGTGTGGCATGAAGATGGAGTGCCCGCCGACCTGCCGATGTTCGTCACCGAGGGAAATCTTTCCTCAGGCGCGAGCGAAACTTATCAGGACATTTTCTCCGGTCTCTGGCTGGCGGATTACATTGGATCTTTGCTCGATGCGGGAGGCAAGGGCGTTTATTACTTCCACTATCTGCCCTTGCAGATGGAGCCCGGCTGCAACAGTTCTCCGGGCACCTTTGGCATGTTCACGGTGGACGCTTCTTACAATATTCAGCAGCCGCTGGCGCAATTCTTTGTGGCGCAACTCATCAACCTGGAGTGGGCGCAGCCTGGCGGCGGAGAGCATCAGGTCTATTCGGCCAAATCCGATATCGACGACGGCGCTGGCCGCGAACTCGTCACTGCGTATGCTTTGAAGCGTCCCGATGGCAACTGGTCACTGCTCGTGGTCAATCGCGACCAGGAGAACGCTCACCGCGTGCGCATCGCGTTTCGTGGGGATGCACATTCGGCTGCGAGTTTTGCAGGGCCGGTGGAGATCGCTACCTTCGGCAGCGCTCAGTACAAGTGGAACCCGCCGCGGACTCGCTTCATGGCGCACGCCGAAATCGCTGCTTTCCCCACCGTCGTCGCCTATACGAATGGTAAGGCTGATCCCGATGGGCCTATTTTGCGCTCCAGGCAGAATGGGACGAAGGACACGATCTACGATCTGCCAGCGGCGTCAGTGGTGGTTATTCGTGGAAAGATTGCGGCCCCTTAATTCTCTTCCTGAGGACGCATCTTTCCGCTTCGCAGATAACGGTTGTGCCAGCCTAGCGATTCGGTGAGCAGGTGTGGCGTGTGTTTGCCGTACGACAGCCGCTCTGCCCGGTTGAGATAGTCGAGAAGCAGAGGTTTGTAGTCCGGACTGGAACACTTCTCGATAATGAGGTGCGCCCGCTGACGCGGCGAGAGTCCGCGCAAATCAGCCAGTCCGTGCTCGGTCACGATGACCTGCACGTCATGTTCGGTGTGGTCGACATGCGACACCATGGGAACGACGGTCGAGATGGTCCCCTTTTGCGCGGTCGATGGAGCCATGAAGATCGAGAGATATCCATTGCGAGCGAAGTCGCCGGACCCGCCAATGCCGTTCTGAATGCGCGATCCCATGACATGGGTCGAGTTGACGTTGCCGTAGATGTCGGCTTCGATCATGCCGTTCATAGCGATTACGCCGAGGCGGCGAATGATCTCGGGATGGTTCGAGATCTCCTGCGAACGCAGAACGATACGCTCCCGGTAGCTGGCCATGTCGGCATTCACCTCGGTCAGCATCTCCGGACTGAGCGAGAATGCCGTAGCCGAGGCGAAAGTTAACTTGCCCGACTTCAGCAGACGAATCATGCCGTCTTGAATGACTTCCGTGTAAGAAGTCAGTCCTTCAAAGGGGCCTTCCTCGAGCCCAAACAGAACCGCGTTGGCAATATTGCCGACGCCGGATTGCACCGGAAGCAGATTCTCCGGCATGCGGCCCTTCTTTACTTCCCAGCCGAGGAACTCGAGAATGTGGCCGGCGATGCGCTTGGAAGCTTCATCGGGCGCTTTGAAGGCGCTATTGCGGTCGGGAGAATCCGTGAGCACAATGGCGGCGACCTTCTCCACGGGGCATTCGAGGTAGGGCGTGCCGATGCGCTGGCCGGGACGCACCAGTGGAATCGGTCCGCGATTCGGTGGCGGCTTGAGACCGTAATAGATGTCGTGCATGCCCTCGAGCGCAGCCGGCTGCCACGAATTGACCTCCAGAATCACGCGCTCGGCTTGATCGATCCAGGTCTTGTTGTTGCCGACCGAGGAACTCGGCACCAGCCGTCCGTCCTCCAGTACAGCGGTGACTTCGATCAGCGCGACATCGAGCTTGCCCAGGAATCCGTATTCGACAAACTGCGCGACGTGGCTGAGGTGAATGTCCATGTATTCCATTTCGCCCGCGTTGATTCTCTTGCGGGTTTCTGGATCCGACTGGTAGGGAAGGCGCAGGTGGATGCCCCCCGCCATGGCGAGTGCTCCATCCAGTTCAGGGCCGGTGGAAGCCCCGGTAAAGACGCTGACCTGGAACTTCTGCCCGCGGAAGTTCGCATCGGCAATGCGGCGTGCCAGCTCAATCGGAACGGCCTTGGGATAACCAGACCCGGTAAAGCCACTCATGCCGACCTGGTCCCCGGACTTAATGAGAGCCGCAGCTTCGTCGGCGCTCATGATTCTTTGCGCCAGAGTGGGATTCAAAACACGCGTGATTGGGGAGACGATACCAGGCATCTATTAGACCCTCGCTAAAGAGTAATGATTCTCTCAAACTGTAACCGGTGCTACTTTCGACCGTCTGTGAGCTAGGTCACGGCGGGATGAATACTCGAATGGGCGCCCGAGGTCGCTGGCCGAGCGCTGGCGCGCGACGTCTCGGATAGCGCCAGACGTGGGGCACAGGGCCGTGACAGACGCTAGAATCCGCGAATGTCACTATTTTGCCTCTTCGCTGCAAGATTTTTCCTTACCGAAAACCCTTGTTGACAGCGGCACACCGACGGCGTAATTATTCAACCCTGACAGTTGGTAATCTCTTCAGTTGCGACGACCGTGTGATTACACTGGCCCGACGATGGGAGATCGGGCGGCCTGCAACCAGAGAACACCTATGACCCTTGTGCATCCCAGTCCGGCTTAGGCCGGAGTACGACGTCCCGCATTGGCGGGCAAACTGACCGTTCTTTCAGGAGATGTCACCTTATGTCCCAAAACACAAGAAGGATGATTCCCGTTGTGGTGCTTGCCAGCCTAGTTATTCTGCTGATTGCCGTTCCGGCGTTCGCGCAGTCAGCGAGTGGCATCCGAGCTTTGCCGAATGCGCAGATGCTGGGTGCCGAAGATCAGTCCAAACAGATTGCAGTTACGTTCTGGCTCAACCAGCGCGACAAAGCCGGCTTCGACGAGTTGGTCCGCCAGATGTACGACCGAAATTCGCCTAACTACCATCATTGGCTCACGCTGAATGAGTACAAAGCCCGGTTCGCGCCCACCGCTGGAGATCTCGCCGTCGTTCGGCAGCATCTGGCGGCGGACAATCTCCACGTGGTTGCCTCCGACAAATTCAACCACTACGTGACGGCGCGCGGGACCGTGGCTGACGTGCAACGCGCGGCCGGTGTGCAACTCAACCGCGTATCGATGAACGGTGAGGTTCATCGCGTACCCAACTCGGAGGCCGTCATCCCCGGCGCCGCCGGTAAGCTGGTTTCCGCCGTCCAGGGCCTCTCCGATTTGAAGTATCAAAATCATGCAGTGCGCCCGATCGACCCCGACACCGGCAAGCCCGTGGCGATGGTCCCGCTGTCCCACCTCGGCCCGGCCCAGAAGTTCTTTAACGCCAACTGCCTCCGCGGCACGCAGGTGAAGGACTTCAAGACCAATGGCGGCGCCCCTTACGCCATCTACTCCGGCGCTCGCTACGGCGGCAACATCAACCTCGGTCCTCCCAATCTTCCCCCTTGCGGCTACGATGCACCGCAGGTGGACAAGGCGTACGGCCTCACTTCCCTATACAAACAGAAGCTCGATGGCACCGGGCAAACCGTGGTCATCGTCGATGCCTTCGGTTCCGACACGATTACGAGCGATGCCAATGTTTTCTCGCAGATCAACGGTCTTCCGCCGTTGACTGCAAGCAACTTCGCGATCTACTACCCCACGGGCCCCACGAATTGCGGAGGTAATACGTGTGGCTGGGATGTGGAGACCAGCCTCGACGTGGAGTGGTCGCACTCGGTAGCCCCGGGAGCCAACATCGCCCTGCTGCTGGCGGCCGACAACTCCTTCACCAACCTTGACCTCTCGGTGCTCTACGGCATCGAGACCGGGCTTGGTCCGGTGATCTCCAATAGCTACGGCATCGGAGAGATTGTTCTTGCAACCTACGACCCCGCCGAACTCACGGTTCAGAACGCCCTCAGCGAGTTGGGCGCCGCGCTCGGCGTCTCCGTCAATTTTTCCAGTGGCGACAACGGAGACTTTTCGTACGCATACGGTGTGACGACCGTCTCCATGCCTGCGGCTTCTCCCTACGCGACCGGCGTCGGGGGCACCAGCTTGTTTCTCAACCCGGATTACTCTATCAAGTTGCAGACGGGCTGGGGCAACAACTTAACCCGCATCGCCAACGCTACTCCCAATCCGCCTATCATTCCGCCGCTCCAGATCGGCTTCTACGCTGGAGCCGGCGGCGGCACCAGCGGTGTTTGGCCGAAGCCGTCTTACCAGGGAAGCTTGCCGGGTACCTGGCGACTCGTTCCTGACATCGCATACGTGGCCGATCCCTACACCGGCGCCGAGTTCATTGATACCGAAGGTGGACAACAGTTCATCGGAGTCGTCGGCGGAACGAGCCTCGCCTGCCCCATGTTTTCGGGTATGTGGGCGATCGCCACTCAGGCTGCCGGCACATGGCTTGGCCAGGCTGCTCCGATTCTTTACTCGCTGCCTGCCGGTGCGATCACCGACGTGATTGCCCAGAACGGGCCTAACAACGTCAGCGGCATCACCAACAGCCCGCCCGCTCCCCCTGTCTATGAGTCTCCTGACATGCTGGCAGCTCCGTTGGAGAACACCACCGAATACGTGAGTCTGCTGTACAACGGAACTTCTACCCGTTGGTACGTTCTCAGCTTCGGCACCGACACTTCGCTGACAACGGGTCCGGGATGGGACAACGTCACCGGATTAGGCACACCCAACGGCGCCAACTTCGTCACGGCCGTTGCAGCAGCGAAGTAAACGAACCGCAAACCAGAGCAGGCCGGCGCGGTCCCGGCCTGCTTGGTTTGTTTGACCGGCCAGTCGAAACGCGTGCGGGCCGCCCGCGCCACACACCCAGGTGCCTGGTTTATCAACACATTTCTCCCCGCAATGACCAACGTAACCCCACGCCGCGCTTTCTTCTGCTATACTGCTGTTAACGCTTTTGCTACGGTTTGCTCGTTAAGCGGGGATCCTGTTGGATCCGCATCACCTCCGCATTTCCTGCCCGCCGTTTGGTTCCAGCGCCAATTTCATTGCGAGCGGCATGCGAACTCGGACTTGTGTCTGAGAAATTGAAAGTAAGCCCCTCCAGAAAGAAAACCATCGAATGACCACATTTACGGAACTGCCCTTGTCTGCTCAGTTACAGCAGAAACTGGCGGCAGCTCAATTCATTACCCTCACACCCATCCAGGCACGCGCCATTTCCCCTGCCCTTGAAGGCCAGGACGTCATCGGCACCGCCCAAACCGGCACCGGCAAGACTCTCGCGTTTCTGATTCCGATCATCGAGATGCTGCGCGCCGAATCATCGAAAAATGAAACAGCAACATCAAAGCGCATCCGCGCGCTCGTCCTTCTGCCTACGCGCGAACTCGCCATGCAGGTGCATGAGCAGTACGAACAGCTACGCGACAAGAAAATGCCCAAGGCGGCGTTGGTGATGGGCGGTGTAGCCGAGAAGGGGCAGATTCAGAGTCTGCGCCCGGGCTGCGAATTTGTGATCGCCACTCCGGGACGCTTGCAAGATTTCATCACCCGCAAGTTTGCCGACCTGCGCCACGTGAAGATTCTCGTGCTTGACGAAGCCGACCGCATGCTGGATATGGGTTTTCTTCCTGCGATTCGGCGCATCCTGCAAATTCTGCCACAACGCCGGCAGACGCTTTGTTACTCGGCCACCATGGAGCAGTCGGTGGCGTCGCTGGTGAGTGACTACACGCACGAGCCGGTGCGGATTGCACTGGGCTCGGTGCTGAAGCCGGCGGAATGCGTGTCACTCGAAGCCTATGAGGTGCGGCCGTCCGAGAAACTCGATGTGCTGCGGCAGTTGCTATATGAGGAGAAGGGACAGACCCTGATTTTCACGCGCACCAAACGCGGGTCGCAAAGGCTGGCCAAGGAACTCGAGCGCGATGGCTTCTCGGCCATCATGATTCACGGCGACCGCACGCAGTCCCAGCGCAACGCCGCCTTGAGCGGATTCCAGGAAGGACGCTACCAGATCCTGGTCGCAACCGATGTCGCATCCCGTGGCTTGCACGTGGATGACGTGGCCCACGTGATCAACTACGACCTGCCGAAGATGGCGGAAGACTTCATTCACCGCGTAGGACGCACGGGGCGGATGGGCTCTCCTGGCCGAGCGTCGACTCTGGTCACGGGCGTGGAGGTTCTGGACCTGCGCAATATCGAGCGCACCTTGAAGCTGCGCATCGAACGCAAGCAGGTGAATGCGTCGGCCAGCGAGCGGCCGAAGCGCTTTGTGCAAAACACGCTGGCATCGCGGACGTTAACCGCATTGCCGGGTGAGGTCTTTGTTTAGTTTTTCGTGGAGCGTCGGGCGTCCCCGCCCGACTGGACGGGCGAGACGCCCGTCCCTCCACTGGAAATTTGTAGGCGCTTAGCGATCGCTTGCCTTGCTGCCGTGCGGGACGGATAGCTCGCTGGAACTGGGTTCGTCGTCGCTTCCGATGCCGAACAGCGCAGCTTGCTCAGCGGCGTGTTCGCGCATCTGACGCAATTCCTCCGCTTCGTCCACCACAACGCCTTCCGGCTGATCCTGCTTGCGCTGGGTCCTGCGCTCGTTTTTGTCCCGCTGTTTCTGTTGGCGCGCTTGTTCTTTCTGACGTTTGGTAAAAGTCGATCGGCCTCGTGGCATACACAATCTCCCCGTATTCTTAGTTATTATGGCCGTCTACATGAAGGGTCTGTAGGGTGGCCCAGCTTTTGTTTCTGGAGTCAACCAGAGGATTGCTGCATCCGTCGTTAATTTACGTGTTGTTTCTAGTATAACCTCGAACCGAGTCGTGACGCACACCGACTCTGCCGCACAGCGACAGGACTATCGCGCAAGACGGTGAAGTGCCCGAAAAGAAAGTGCGCCTCGCAAGAAGTTCTCAGTGGAAACCGGATGGTTCCTGGGTTTTTCTGAGAACTGAGAACTGGGAACTGCGGTCGGTTTGCCACCTTCGCCAGCCACGTGTTACCATCGAACACGTTACGAATACGAGAAGAGACAGGAGTGCAACAGGTTAGTGTTAGCCAGAGAGCAAAAACAATCCGTCGTTGACACGTATCGCACGCACCCGACCGATACCGGCAGTCCCGAAGTTCAAATCGCGCTGTTGAGCGAACGCATTGGTCAGTTGACGGAACACTTCAAAACGCACCAGAAAGACCACGGCTCGCGCCGCGGACTTCTCATGATGGTAAGCAGGCGTCGTAGTCTGCTCGATTACCTGAAGAAGTACGACTCGGAACGGTATAAAACCGTGATTTCCAAGCTCGGCATCCGCAAATAACAGCGCGACCGGCTCCGTGTGGAGCCGGTTCCACCTTGAGAGCCTTAGCAAAGTGCGTTCCCAACCGCCGCCTGGCATCCGCCTGTCCACGCGAACTCCGTGCCCGCGCGCATGCCCTTCTGCCCATACAAAGGATGACCTATGAAGCCTGAAGCCACAAAAGTTTCCGTCGAACTCGCAGGCGGCAAACAACTCTCCATCGAAACCGGAAAACTTGCCAAGCAGGCCCACGGCGCGGCCGTGGTCCGCTTCGGCGAAAACGTTGTTCTCGCCACCGCGACCTCCAATCCCGACCCCCGCGAGGGCATCGACTTCTTTCCGCTCACCGTTGACTACCGCGAGTACACCTATGCCGGCGGACGCATCCCCGGCGGCTTTATCAAGCGCGAAGGGCGTATGAGCGAGCGTGAGACTCTCACCTGCCGCCAGATTGACCGGCCGGTCCGTCCGATGTTCGCCGAAGGCTTCAAGTGCGAGACCCAGGTCATCGCCCTTGTCCTCTCCGCCGACACGGATAACGATCCCGATGTCTGCGGCATCAACGCCGCTTCGGCTGCCTTGACCCTCTCCGATATTCCGTTTCTCGGCCCGCTCGGCGCTGTGCGCGTCGGCCTGATCGATGGACGCTTTATCGCCAATCCCACCTATACCGAAATGCGTGACGGCCTGCTCAACATCATGGTCGTAGGCACCGCCGATGCGATTGTCATGATCGAATCGGGCGCGAAAGAAGTAAAGGAAGAGACGGTGGTGGACGCCATTGAATTCGCCCACACCGAAATCAAAAAGATTTGTGCCGCCATCAACGAGCTGCGCAGCAAGGTCGGCAAGCCGAAGCGCCAGGTGGCGCCTCCGGAATTCGACGAGGCTTACTATAAGACCCTGGAAGCGAAGATCGGTGCTCGATTGGCGGATGCTCTTGACACCGCAAAACATCCGAAAGCCGAAAGCTACGAACTGGTTCGGGTACTGGAGAAGGAACTGCTCGCCGCTCTGCCCGAGGATGACGAAGCAGGCAAGGCGAAACTCAAGAAGTACTACGAGATCCTGCGTGAGCGCATTTTCCGCAATCAGGTGATCGATCACAAGCGCCGTCCCGACGGACGCGCCTTCGACCAGATCCGCGAAATCTGGATCGAGGCCGGGGTTCTGCCGCGCGCGCACGGCAGCGCCGTCTTCACCCGCGGTGAGACTCAGGCGTTGGTTACCACCACGCTCGGCACCAGCGACGACATGCAGCGTCTCGAGGGCTTTGAAGGCGAAGCCAAGAAGCGCTTCATGCTGCACTACAACTTTCCGCCGTTCTCCGTGGGAGAAGTCGGCTTCATGCGCGGCGCCGGACGCCGTGAAATCGGCCATGGCGCCCTCGCCGAGCGCGCCGTTTCGGTTGTGCTTCCAACCGAAGACAACTGGCCTTACGCCATGCGCGTCGTCTCCGACATTCTGGAGTCGAACGGTTCGTCGTCCATGGCCACGATTTGCGGCGCCTCGCTCGCGCTGATGGATGCGGGCGTGCCGCTGAAGGCTCCGGTGGCTGGGGTTGCGATGGGACTGGTGAAAGAGGGCGATCAGTACGCCATCCTGACCGACATCGCCGGCGCAGAAGATCATTACGGCGACATGGATTTCAAGGTTGCCGGAACCAAAGACGGCATCACTGCGCTCCAGATGGATATTAAGGTTGCGGGAATCACTTCGCAGATCATGCGGGAAGCGCTGGCCCAGGCGCAACGCGGGCGGTTGTTCATTCTCGGCAAGATGGACGAGGTTCTCACCGCAGGTCGCGTGCAGGTTTCGGCGTACGCGCCTCGTATCTACACCCTCCAGATTCCGGTGGACAAGATTCGCGACGTGATTGGGCCCGGCGGCAAGATGATTCGCAGCATTATCGAGCAGACCGGCGTGAAGATCGACGTGGAAGATTCCGGCAAGGTCAACGTAGCTTCGAACGATGAAGTCTCGGCCAATAAGGCGTTGCAGATTATCCGCGATCTGACGGCTTCGGCTGAGGTGGGGAAGACTTATCTCGGAAAGGTCAGCCGGCTGGCGGATTTCGGGGCGTTCGTCGAAATTCTGCCCGGCCTGGACGGCCTGCTCCACATCAGCGAAGTCGCCGAACACAGAATCAAGGATGTTCGCGATGAACTGAAAGAGGGCGACCAGGTGCTGGTGAAAGTTCTGGCCGTCGAAGGCAACCGCATCAAGCTGTCTCGGAAGGCAATTCTGAAAGAGCAGCGCGCCAAAATGGGCGGCGCGCCTCCGCCTCCGGAAACAGGCGAGGCAGCGGACGAGGCGCCGGCACCGTCAGTGCCGCAGGGCGCACCCACAGCTGTGATCGAAGGTGGCGCAGTTTTCGATGCGGATGATGAGCCGAACTTCAACCGCGTGGATGGAGTAGTCGCGTCGGTCGAGGCAGGCGCCGCGCGTCCGGAAGGTACGCGTGAGGGACGTCCCGCCGGTGGCGATCGCGATCGCAATCGTCGTCGTCGCGGTCGCGGTGGTCCCGGTCGCGGCCCAGGCGGCGGTTCTGGAGGTCACGGTGGTGGCCACTCCGGCGGCGGTGGCGGCGGACGCGGAAGAAGGTAGGATCGCTTTGGCCAGGGCACGGTCCTGGGAAGGGCACGGCTTCACAGGCTGCGGAAGAACTCGATGTTGCATTTGATTTTGGGTGGCGCAGCGCTTCAGCGCTGCGGTAACTGGCTTGTTTTCAGCACCGGCTTTAGCCGCTGAGGGAGGCCGTAGCCTGCAACGCGACTTTCTCCGCAGCCTCTTCAGCCGTGCCGCCCAGAGCCAATAAAGAAGCGGGCTTTAGCCCCTGATGGTGCGGCCATGCTTCCGGTCGTGATGAGTTCCTGATAATCGTAAGAGTGGGCCGCCGCGATGCGGCCCTTTCTATTTGGGTTTGCTTCGTCGCCGGGTGCCGAAAAACTTGCAAACGCACGCGGACAGAAACGTCTGCGTCACCCGAGAATTGTCAGAACGATAAGCGCTTGAAAATGCTCTCCGGAATCTGTTGCACGGCGGTCATTATGTACCGCCAGATTTTCGGCGTGTAGAGAACGTCGGGCGAGCGGCGTTCAAGGGCGCGCACTATGTCGCGGGCAACCTGCTCCGGATCGGCAAAACGCGCGGAGTTGGGCAGGTGATCGGTCATGGGAGTCTGCACAGGTCCGGGCTTGATGGTGATGACACGGACGCCGGCGGGATGGAGGCGGCTGCGAAGTCCCTGGAGGAAAAGGGAAAGCGCGCCTTTGGCAGAACCATAGACGTAGTTGGAGCGGCGCCCTCGATCTCCCGCAACCGACGTGATCGCGGCCAGGCATCCCGTGTGCCGGTGTTCGAAATCGGCGGCGAACAGGGTCAGGAGCGCGCTGGCACTGACAAAGTTGACTTGCAATTCTTCCAGGAGAGCGTCAACCGCAGTTTCGGAATCCTTCTGGTCGTGCATCGAGCCATAAGCGAGGAGCACGGTATCAAAGTCGGGGAAAGCGCGGCGGGCAAATTCGAAGATAGCGGCATGCTGGTGAATGGAGGCCAAGTCGGCAGCGTAAGTGAAGACTTGTTGCGCGCCTCGGGCCGCTAAGTCAGCCTGAACCTCAGCAAGGCGCTGGGGTGAGCGAGCTACGAGGAGTAACTCGCAACCTTGGTGAGCCAATTGGCGCTGAACTTCCAGCGCAATGCCGGAAGTGGCGCCGAGGATAATGATCTTCTTCATGGCGGCTGCGTTCATTGGGCCCCAGTCACGCGCCGCCAGAATGAAGACGACATTTTCGGGTCGATGTAGGGAACAAAGCCGCGCCAGCGCGGGAACGAGGCTTCAAAAACAGTGGAGCTCATGCGGGCGTCTTTGGCGGGGTAGAGCGCTCCGCCACTTTGCTGGACAATTTCATCGAGTGACTGCATAAGTTTGAGCGTGCGCTCGCCGCGCATGGCGAAATCGAGCGCGATGGTGAGTCCGGGGCGCGGGAATGAGAGCATGCCGGCCGGTGGCGCGGAGCCGAATTGCTTCAGCACACCCAGGAAAGATCCCATGCCCGAGCGCGCGATACGATCGAGTAACTCCTCGACGCCTTCGACGTTCGTTTCCGGAATTACGCACTGATATTGCAGGAAACCTCGCTTGCCATAGAGCAGATTCCATTGCCGAATAGAATCGAGCGGGTAGAAGAACGAGTCGTAAGGCACGGCGGCTACGCTTTTCCTGGCCGCATGAATCCTGTAGTAGGCGGTGTTGAAAGCCTTGACCGAGTAACGGTTGAGCATCCACGCCGGCAGTGCGAAGGGCAGTTTCGGGCCGCGCTTGGGATGGAATTCCTTACCACGATCGGCGGCATGGTTGCCGCGAAAGAAGATGCCACGAGGGTTCTTCCCGGCAAAACAGTCGAGCCACGCCACGGTGTATTCGAAGCGGTCGTTGCTTTCGCGGTTCAGGTCAAGAAAAGTATTCAGGGATTGAAAGGGGATGGACTCGGCGTCGATCCAGGGACCAGCCACTCGTTTGAGTTGGATGTCCGCCCAGGCGATTACGCCGGTCAGTCCAAGACCACCGATGGTGGCGCGCAGCATGTCGCAATTTTGTCCGGCGTTGCAAATCACGAGGCCGTCGTTCGAGCGATGCAGGCCGATTTGGCGGACGTGAGCGCCGAAAGTTCCAGCGCAGTGATGGTTCTTTCCGTGGACGTCGTTGGCAATCGCTCCGCCGACGGTGACGAAGCGGGTGCCGGGCGTGACGGGAAGGAACCATCCTTTAGGGAGGAATACGTCGAGGATGTTGGAGAGGCTGACGCCGCTCTCGCAACGGAGCATGCCAGTGGCCTCGTCGAAACCGAGGATGCGGTTGAGACGGCGGCAGTCGATCAGTTCGCGGCCGGCGTTGAGACAAGAGTCTCCATAGCTGCGGCCGAGGCCATAAGGGAGCAGGGAGCCGGGCGCGGCAGATCTGAGAATGTCCGGCACCTGGTCGTTCCACGCTGGTTTGTGGACGCGATGGTGCGCGGTCTTCGGGTAGCGGCCCCACGACAAAATTCGCTTGATGGGCGGCTGATCTGCGGGTTGCTTGCCTAGAGTTGCGGCTGATTGACCGGGCATACTAAATGTGCCGAAACCAAGTTCAATAACATCGAAGGCCAATTGCCTCCGTATCTCATCACCCTACCAGTTCATGTTTATCATGCTCGCGGCGATGACGACCGCCGCGGCCAGGGCCACCCCGTAACTGACGGGGTCCCGGATGGCGAGTGTGACCGGGTCTTCCTTTAATTCTCCCCGATGCGCCAGCAGCCAGTTTCGGCTAAGCCAATAAAGAACGATGGGGCAAAGGAAAAAGAGAAACTCCGGTGAGGAGTAGAGCAGGCGTACATCCTGACTGTGGACGTAGAGGCTGAGGATGACGACAGCGGAAAAACTGCTGCCGACGCCGAGCGAGAGCAGAAGTTCGCGGTCGCCGGCATGGTAGCCGCGTCCGGAGTTACCGGCCCTAACTAAGTCGCTGGCGTGGAGTAACTCCGAGTAACGTTTCGCCATCGCGAGACTAAGAAAGAAAAACATCGAGAACGCCACAAACCACTGCGAGAGTGGCGTGGCCGAAATCAGGGCCCCGGCGAGGATGCGGAAGCTGTAGAAGCTGGACAGAACGAAGACGTCGAGCAGAGCAATCTTCTTGAGATAAAGCGAATACAACATGGTAAGCGTGGCGTATCCGACCAGGGCCATGCCGAATTGCACGTTGAGGAGGAGCCCCAGGCCGAGTGCCGAGGCGAGCAAGATAAACGAGGCGACCAAACCTTCGGGGATCGAGATATCGCCGGCGGCGAAGGGACGCTCCTTTTTCCAGGGATGTTCACGATCGGAATGGAGATCGAGCAGGTCATTAAGAATATAAAGTCCGGAGGCGCAAAAGCCGAAGAGCGCGAAACCGAAGAAAGTGCGGACAATGGGCTCCGCCGCGAGGTTGTGGGATAGGGCGAGGGGCAGGAAGAGCAAAAGATTTTTCGCCCAGTGATGGCCGCGGAGAGCGTTGATCCATGTTCGGAACGACGTGCGGAATGATGCCCGCGGTTCCAGGATCGTGCCTTTGAGCGTGGTTACGGCGGAGGCTTGCTCGGCGCGGGCTTCGGTGCCGACCACGTATGCTCCGCAAGCGTTGCGCCAAACTTCTATATCGTCGGAAGAATCGCCCACATATTCGAAGCCGGTCTGAGCGAAATGCTGGGCGAGAAACGCAGCTTTGTTCGCTCCCTTGAGATTCACCTTGCCGTCGCTGGCGTGGACTTCGTCGAAGAGGCCCAGATAACTGGCAATCGCTTCGGCAAGCTCGCGGTCGGCGGCGGTTACGAGCGCGATGCGGCGGCCGGTGGCCTTTTCCTGCTGGAGAAGATCAAGAACTTGCTGCCGATAGGGAAGACAAGCGGGGTTGAGGTGGATCCCGGCGGCGAGCTTGCGCTTGAGGGCAGCTCGTCCCGAAAGCAACCAGAAGGGAAGCAGCAGTATCACGATGGGGCGGGTCTTGAGGAGGACGAGGACGCACTCCCAAAGGACGTTGCCTCGGATCAAAGTGCCGTCGAGATCGACGCACAAGACCGGGGACAGTACCTTGGCGGGTTTGGCTCCTGTGACAGACCCCATGGGATGATCGTCGCATAAACGGGCGGGCGAAATACGGGAATAAGTGGCACACCTAGGTAACCTGAGTAACATGCGCCGGGTGGGACGGAAGGTTAGTATGAGCTGATCTGGAGCAGCGTGATCGCCTCTGGACACCAAGCACATGGACGAGACACAAGCGCATCTGGAACCTAGCGCATCGGAATTGCTGGCCAAGTATCTGCGACGGCCGAGCGTCCTGCTGCCCTTGCTTGGGCTGGTCACCTTGGTGGTTTACAGCGGCTCGCTGTCTTTCGATTTCGTATGGGATGACTGGCCGCAGATTGTGAACAGTCCGATTATCCGGACATGGAGCAATCTGCCGCGGGCGTTCGGGAGCGACTTGTGGTACCACGTGGCGCGGCACCAGGTTTATTACCGGCCGCTGTTCGTGGCCTGGTCGATGCTGAATTACACATTGTTCGGACTGCGGCCGTGGGGATGGCACCTGGGAGCGGTTCTGCTGCACGTGGGCACGGTGGCGGCGGTGTTTTGGCTGGCGCGGCGGCTGGGATTGGAATACTGGACGGCGGCGCTGACGGCGCTGATTTTCGCGCTGCATCCGATTCACATTGAGCCCGTGACATGGGTTTCCGCAGCTTCGGACTCCATGGTGACGATGTTCGCCGCATTAGCTTTTGTGGCGTTTCTTAACGGGCGTGATCGCGAGCGCAGCCTTGGTCGAAAGAAGAGAGCGGCATGGTGGATTGCTTCCCTGGCGCTGCTGGCCTGCGCGCTGCTGACGAAGGAAATGGCGGTGATGTTTTTGGCACTGGTGGGAATCTACGCCTGGCTGCACCCGGCGCAAGAGGAAGAGAAGGCGTCGCCGGGGCAGAGGGTTCTTGGCGCGGTGATGGAGGCGGCTCCGTACGCGGTGGTGACACTAGCCTACGTGCTGCTGCGAAGGCACGCGTTGCCGCACGCAACTGGGCAGTTTGATCCCAGTCACGGGATGATGGACGTAGTTCGGACTTTGCCGCTGGTGCTGTCCATTTATCTGCGGCAGTTACTGCTGCCGGTGGGCATCACGGGGCTTTATTACACACCCTATGTGACGAGTGCAATCCTCAGTCAAGTGGTGGCGCCGGTGGTGGTGCTGGGGGCGGGGCTGGTTGGATTGTGGTATTGGAATCGGCGCGAAGGGAATTCCACCGTCCCGTTTGCGGGGTTGTGGCTGCTGGTCGGGTTGGCGCCGGCGCTGTATTTGCGAAACTTTGACAACGGCGATTTCGTGCGCGACCGTTACATGTATTTGCCGTCGATCGGATTTGCGATTCTGGCGGCAATGGGGCTGCGGCGGCTGCCGTCCATCAAGGGATGGAGCGCGCAGGCAGTGCAGGGGTGCGTGGTGCTCGCGCTGTGCGGCGGTTATGTGGGCGCATCGATCGCACAGCAGGTGTACTGGGGAAACGATCTGCTGCTGCTGGCGCGCGGGCAATCTCTGTATCCGGGGAATCCCTATGCCGTGACGGGGCTGGCGAAAGAGTACAGCCAGCGGGGCGCGCACGATCGCGCGATTGCACTGGCGCAGTCGGTGGTAAGGGACCATCCGGAGTATGGCTATGGGCCGCTGACCTTGGCGGAAGTGTACATCCACGCCGGTCGATTCGAGGAAGGCCGCCTGTGGCTGGAGCGGGTGAATCCGGATTACGCCAAGTCGGAGGTGGGGATGGCGGGAGTCGCCGGGCTCTATGGACAAATGGGTGACTACGACCGGGCTTTCGCGCTTTGCTCGGAGATTTTGCAGAAGGAACCAAATCTTTATTCGGCGCTCTACAACTGCGGCAATGTTCACTTGGTGGACGGTCAGTACCGGGACGCGCAACAGTTGCTGTCGCGCGCGGTGCAGTTAGTGCCGGAACAGGCGGCTCCAAAACATTTTCTCGGGCGTGCGCTTCTGCAGGATGGACGGAACGCGGAGGCACAGCCTTACCTGCTGCAGGCGGTGGCCATGGATGCGAAGGTTTGGGACTACCACTATTGGCTGGCGGTGTCGTTTGAAGGCAGCGGGAATATATCCGCCGCGCGGGCGGAGTATCGGCAAGCATTGCAACTGAACCCGGACAGTAAAGAAGCAAAGGTGCGGCTGGCGGCGCTGGAGACAAAGTGAGCAAGCAGATCGAAAACAACCAGATCCAAGGTCACCAGATTGAAGACCAGTCCCGCCGCACACCAAGGCAAACGCTTCCGAGTGCTGAAGTAAGGGTTCGGGAGGCGGACTCTGACAAGCCAGCAGCAACGGCTTGGGAAGCCGGGCTGGCGATGTTTTCAAGAAATGACTCGCCGGCTCGCCTCCTCGTTCTCTGCCTTGTAATGGTCATCGCCGGAACCTACGTGGGCGTCCGAGTGAATCAGAGCTGGATTGCAGTCGATGATGGAACTCTGGCCCAGAGTGCTCTCCGCGTTCTTCAAGGCCAGCTTCCACATAGTGACTTTGTTGAAATTTATACGGGCGGTCTCAGCTTCATTCATGCCGCAGCCTTGCGCGTATTCGGAGTCAATCTGCTGTCCCTCCGGATTTGCGTGTTTTTATTTTTTCTGACCTGGGTTCCCGCTGTCTATTACGTTGCCCTGCGCTTCACACCTCCCCTCACCGCGGGAATGGTTGCGCTGTTGGCGGTTGCTTGGAGCTTTCCGAACTATGAGGCCGCCATGCCGTCCTGGTACAACCTGTTTTTCGCCACGTTCGGTGCGGCGGCATTGCTCCATTACCTCGAAGTACGGATCAGGCGTTGGCTGTTTATTGCGGGGCTCTGCGGCGGAATCTCAATTCTCATCAAGGTGATCGGGTTCTACTACATCGCCGGCGTTCTGCTGTTCCTGGTTTTTCTAGAGCAGAGCGACAGCGACAATGCGCAACCGGGAACGGAGAAAAACGCCTGGGGTTACCGCGTATTCCGTGCGGGCGCATTGCTCGCGTTTCTGGGTACGTTGATTTACGTGTTGCACAGGCGGCTCGCGGCCGGAGAGTTCTACCATTTCTTGCTGCCGTCGCTCGCAGTGGTTGGGATGATTCTGCTTGGTGAACGGAAGGCTGGTGCCGGAACCGGGGAGCGCTTGGCCGCACTCCTGCGCCTGGTGATTCCATTTATTTGCGGTGCGGTAATTCCCATCGTCGTCTTCCTGATTCCGTATGCGCTGGCGGGCTCGGTAGTCGGCTTTTTCTCTGGAGTCACCTCCAGCGCGATCGCCCACGCGATAAATTTAGCTCAGGCTCGGCCAGCACCGCCCCAGTACATTGTGGCCGTCCTGCCACTGGTGGCGCTCTTGGCCGCTGGTATGTACTGGAAGCAGTTCCAGGGACGGGTTGTCGGTGCGGCCGTCGCCCTGCTCGCCGTGGTGGTCGTCGTGCGAGCTACACGGTCCACCGCCGTCTACTCGGGGGTGTGGTTCTCGGTGGCAATGCTGACGCCAGTGGTGGTTGTGGCGGGTGTGGCCTCGATTCTTGCGCTGCGCTCGCGAGATGGCGTCGCCAAACTCCAGCGAGAGCGATTGGTGTTGTTAGTGGCGTTGGCCGCGACCTGCACCCTGGTGCAGTATCCGTTTCCCGTCCCCATCTATCTTTGCTACGCGTTGCCCTTAACCCTGCTGGCTTTGGTTGCCATTGTGACCACAGTCCGGAAGCAGCGCGGAACCTACGTTCTGGCTTCGCTAGTTGGGCTTTACCTTACATTCGCAGTGGTGAGCATGATTCCGCTTCATATCGCCGAATATTCGCATGCCGTCGGCCACAGGGACGTGCTCCGCGTACCGCGCGGAGGCCTGCAGATTGAAGACGAGCCCTTTTTCGAGGCCTTGACGATTTTCTTGCAGCAGCGTGCCCCGAACGGCTTGATGTACGCAGGCAATGACTGTCCGGAGCTTTACTTTCTAACGGGACTGAAGAACGTTACCCGCGATGATTCCGGGGCGCCGCCCGAGGAAGTGCTGAAGGCGCTGCAGTCAACCGACGTCAAGGTTGTGGTCATCTTTGGATCCCCCTACTTCTCCTCGGCACAGACAAGTCCGGAGGTGTGGGCCGAGGTGATGAAGAGATTTCCTCATACCACGGGCTTCGGACCCTTCCAGGTATTTTGGAAGCAGTAAGAGGACCTCAGGCCCAAGTCAGATTGCAGGTGGGCCGGTGTGCAACGGTGCGGATCTGTCTATGAAAAAACGGCAAGGATTCGCCGGCCCTCTGACTTCATAGAGGTCATGCTCTTCCAACCTGTCGGCATAGGTGCCGGCGGGCAGGTCCCGGTGATCGATGAGTTCATTGAGCGACAGAGTGTTGGCGGGATAGGTGAGGGAACGTAGTTACAGGAGTAATGCCTGCGGTCTTTTCGCAGCAGTCCCGGGCACCACGGCTAGCTTATCCTAAAGGAGACCTTACATGGCCACTCCTCAACTAACCAAGCGGCTGAAACGCTCGGAGGCTTCGGCTTTGGTCCCGTGGATTTCGGCGAAAGTCCTTGCCAGTATTTCGGTCAAGCAACTCCTGCTTCAAGATGAGGCTTATCTGGCCTCTGTGGCTGAGGTCGGATTGGTTATGACCGGCTCGCTGAGCCATGGTGGCCGAATCTTCTTCTGTGGTAACGGTGGGAGTGCCGCCGATGCACAGCATCTGGCCGCTGAGTTGACGGGGCGATTCCTGAAGGAGCGCCCCAGCCTGGCCGGTATCGCGCTCACCACCAATACTTCGACCCTGACCGCGATCGCCAACGACTATTCTTACGAGGAGGTCTTCTCGCGGCAGATCGAGGGCCTCGCTCAGGCGGGAGATGTGCTGCTAGGTATCAGCACAAGCGGCAATGCTGGAAACGTACTGCGGGCCATGGAGGTCGCGCGACGCATGATGTTGTCCACGGTCGCGCTCACCGGTAAGAGTGGCGGCAAACTCTCGACCGCCGCCGAACACTGCATCCGGATCCCCTCCGACGAAACGCCGCGTATCCAGGAAGCTCACATCCTCACTGGGCACATTCTCGCGGAACTCGTCGAGGCGGAACTTTTCGGAGAATAGATGGTGCCTGAAAGTCTTCGGCAGACTGCTCTCCTCGGACGACTTACGCGGCACATACCGCCGGCCCAATTTGGTCGCTACATTCTTGTTGGCGTCTGGAACACCCTGTTCGGATATGCGACCTACGCGGCCTTCACCGCCCTCCTCACGCCGCACGTGCCCTATGCCTACATGTTTGCGGGCGTGTTGGCCAGCCTGTTGAATATCACGGTTGCCTTCCTCGGGTATAAGTGGTTCATCTTTAAGACCAAGGGGAACTACCTGCGCGAGTGGCGTCGCTGCGTGCTGGTCTACAGCTGGGGGATTGTGATTGGGATACTTTTGCTGCCAGTCTTTGTCTATGCGCTGCGCCACTCAACGAGATTTGACGCCTCTGCTCCCTACATCGCAGGAGCAGTTCTTACAGGCTTGAATGTCGTAGTGGGATTTCTGGGACACAAAAACTTCTCATTCCAATCGCCACAAATCGATTAGACCGGTTGGGATTCTTTGCCAAAGGGCGATTCCGCCATGGGCTTCCCCGGGGGGTGGTGGAAGTTGAGACGCTCCTGTTCAACAACTAGAGGCCGCCGCTGCACCAGAGTGTGTATTTGTCCGATGTACTCGCCAATGATTCCCAGGAAAACCAATTGGAGCGACCCCATCAAAAACATCCCAATCACGAGGGGTGCGATGCCAACCGAGAAGTTGCTCCAGAAGAGCAACTTGTACAGGAAGTACGCGAGCCCTGCGAAAACCGAAATCGCGGCTCCAACGAAGCCGCTCAGTGTCACGATGCGCAGCGGCACCTTGGAAAGATTGGTGATTCCAAGCATTGCCATGTCGTACAGCGCATAAAAATTGTTCTTCGTAATGCCTCGCTTCCGCAGAGGCTGGTGAAAACGAATCTCGGCATGCGGCAGCCCAATCTCCGCGATAATGCCCCGAAAATAGGGATAGGGGTCGTTGAAATCTTTAATCAACTCGACAACCCTGCGGTCATACAAACCGAAGCCGGTAAAGTTCTCGTAGGTTTCGATTCCCGACAGCCGGTTCACCAGTCTGTAGTAACTCTTGCGGACCCAGAACATCAGACCGTTTTCCTCGGCCGACTCCCGAACAGTGATTACGATCGGAAAACCCTGCTCCCACTGTCGAACCAGGTCAACGATCATCTCCGGAGGATCTTGCAGATCGGCAACGATTCCGATCACCGCGTCTCCAGACGTTTGGTAAAGGGCGTGCATCGGGGAGCGTACGGTGCCGAAATTCCGCGCATTTCGGATGATCTTTACGTTGTTGTCAAAGGACGCGATGAGCTTAAGGATCGCAAACGTATTGTCGGTGGAAGCATTGTCAATGAAGAGGTGTTCGTAGTCGTAACTTCCGAGAGAACTCATGACCGCGCGGACGCGTTCGTAAACCTCCCGCACGTTTTCTTCTTCGTTGAAGCATGGCGTGATGATGGAGATTGTTTTCTTCATATTGCCTCAGTGCAGAAGTCCGTCAGTATGCACTCGTTTGCGCGGCACCGCATAGCACACCAGTTCCCAGCAATCCTCGGCATAGCGGCGGAGAAAAATATCATAGTCGTCCGAGATCGAATGAATATAACTCGGGATTTCCCATAAATGCTGGCTGCGGTGATAGACACACACAGCTAATACCGGAAGCTTGGAGGCCAGCAGTTGACTTCCGCCAGCCAGCGCTTCGGGCTCCGCGCCCTCGATATCCATCTTGATGTAGGTCGGAGTTTCTGGCCACGGAACGTCGTCGAGCTTGCGGCACTCGACCTTTGCCGAGCCGCCTGTCGTCATTTTTGAAGCGGCCGAACTTGTGACATTAAATTCAACCCACTCGTTCCGGCTCCCGACGGCGTATGGAAAAGCCGTCGCATGCGATCGCATCGGCTCGGGGAGACTCGCAAGATAGTTCGAAAGCAGTTTGTTGCTGTGGGGATCTGGCTCGAACCCGATCACGCGCTCGAACTGCCCCCCGCTGTGTTCGATAAACGCTCGGATGCTGTCACCGTCCAGGGCTCCGCAGTCCGCGAACACTTCATCTTTGCGGGCCGGTACCAGGAAATATGTCTGCTTCGGTAATTTCGAAGGAGTCATACTGTCCGAGTCGAGCCAGTAACGGAATCTCAACTGTTCCACGAATTCCCTGCGCGAGGCCTCGTCCGCGAAGAGATGGAAGCAATCGCGGATGCTTTCTTCGTTGTCGCGGATAGAGTGAGGGTAATCGAGTCCGCTCTCAGGAATGAAAATCTCCCCATATTTCCAGCAAAGCGGTACAAACGGAACCACGACCTTGCACCCCAAACCGCGCAGTTGTTTCCGTACCGCCGAACCATGATAGATAGTAACCACGAAGCTCGAATCGGCGCCCCATTCCTGGACAGCGTCTTCCGGTTTCAAAACTGGAAAACCGCGAACATCCCTCCCCCACATCTTAGGGTTGTTATCCGCGAATGCCCGTATGCGAATCCCTGCCTTCGCCAGTCCAGTGGCGATGTACTTTCCCAAATGCCCGGCGCCGAAGAGAACAATGGAGTCGCTCAAGGGAGAGGTTAAGCGATCGAACGTGCTCCGTTCCCGGGCAATCATTTGCTCGCGAGGTTCGGCATGGACACTCGCGAAGAAGTGATTCAGCTGCGTTGCGGACGTTGCAAACCCTGTAGCGCTCAATGGACTCTCCCGATCTCAGCCGTCGTGGCGCAACCTCGCCGGATCAATGGCATTTCTGTTCTCTTCATACCAGCCGTAAAGCGCTTCAATCGCCCGCTGCATGGGTTCGAATTGAAGCGCTGGGATCTCGCTTAGCAAGCGGGAATTGTCGCCCGTGTACTCCGCTCCCATCCCGGGATTCGTCGACTGGATCTCCGGTTTCCGTCCGGAAACCGCGGCCACGGTCTCGGCAAGTTGGCGCAGTTCCCAGCTCCTGCCCGTGCACACGTTGTAAGTCGTCTGTTGCGGCGTGTTCTCGATGAACCATTCCGTGATCTTCGCCAAATCCTGGACATAGAGATAGTCAAAGACGGCATTTTGCCGAATCACAATCGGCAGGCCGCAGATTACGCGCGCGCAGGCATTCGAGATGAATCGCACATCCCACGCCTCATATTTCCCGAATACTCCAAACAAGCGGAGATTGACGATCTTGGGGCGCCCTTCGGCGTATTTCGCGCATATGTATTTAGAAAATCCGTAAGCGTCGGCTGGCACGCGAGTATCGAAGTAATCCTCAGAAACGCGCGGAAGCAGTCCACGCCGGTCGTATTCGGCGCCGGAGCCGAAGTAAATCATCTTGCCGAACGAAGGTTCATTGCGAGCGAGATTGAAAAACATGCGGCAGTTGCAATCGAGCATGTCCGAGGGAGCGCCTAAACGGCGATTGGAGCGGGTGGTCGCCGCGTGGACAATCACATCAAATTTGTTTCTTTCCAGATACTGCCGGACGGCGTTTTCTTCCCGCAGGTCTAATTCTGTCGAAGCCGGAGCGTGGATCTCATAGCGGCCTGCAAAGGTCTCCGCCAGGTTCCTGCCAATGAACCCCGAGCTTCCGGTGACGAATATCCGGATCATCGATTCAGCTCCCTAAGTTTGCTGCGCTTGTCGGGAATGGCGTAACAAACTAATTGCCAGCCGTCGACATCGTGGGGGCGCAGAAACAACCGATAGTCGGGGGCGAGCTTGTGAATCAAGGTGGGAATCGACCAGAGATGGTCCTGGGTGTGATACACGCAGATAGATAAGACCGGGTGGTGGTTTTCAATGACCTTCTGCGCGCCGGCGATGGCGTCGGGCTCGGCGCCTTCAATGTCCATTTTTATATAGGTTGGGCGGACGCCGGCAAGCAAGTCATCCAAAGGAACACAGTTCACGACAATATCCCCGTCCTTGCGGACGCTGGAACCCTCACTTCCATCTGCGGCAAATCGAACCTGACCGCGCTTTGATCCAACTGCTACTCCATTGAGCTGGATTCGATTGCGCACTTCTGGGTTCAATCTGTCCGTCCAGTTTCTCAGCTTCGAAAAATTCTTGGGGTCGGGCTCTACCGCAACGATGCCGGCAAACTCGCTTCCAGTTCTCACCAGGAATTGTTGTAACGTGTCGCCCGTGTAGCTGCCGCAATCAACAAAGAACTCGTCGCTCTTGAGGTCGAAGATAGTGGATGGGAAATAGGACTCTTCCCGGGCGGGTTCACTCAAGACCCCAAAATCGCCGGATACCCGCCATTCAACTTGCCTAAGATATTCTTCCCTGGATCTGTCGTCCGACCACAACGATGCGGCACTGAGGACGTTCTCGGAATCCTGGAAAACTCTATGCGGGAGGTCCTGGCAGAAGTAGGGCATCAGGATATCTGCAAATTTCCAGCGCAGGCTCGATGCCGGGATAACTCCCTTACACCCGAGCCTGCTGAGTTTGTCTTTCGTTTCTGCGTAACGATGTCCCAGGGACCAAATCGTCACAATGAACAAGGCCGAGCCGCCGTATTTCCCGGCAGCATCCTTCGGAGAAAGTACCGGCACGCCTTCCACCATTTCATCCCATCGGTCTGGATTGTTATCGCAGAACGCCAAGGGCTCGACCTCGATACTCCGAAGGCATTTGAGGGCAGTTTTTCCAAGACTGCCCGCTCCGAACAAAACGACATGTCCGCACCACTCGGCGAGTTGCCGGTCGAGTGTTTGTGCCTCTCGTGCTTTCACCAAGGCGACGGGTTCGCTGAGAATCGCTTCCAACTTCGATAAATATGTCTCGGCCGTCATTTCAAGCTTCTTCGATCGGTGGCACGATCATGTTCGCGCGGAACTCATCGCGGTCCAGGAAAGGCCACAAGTCTTCCAGCGGTTTTGAGACGAATGAGCCGTCGGGACGCTGCACCGAGGTGACGCGTGGACAACGCGGCTCATCTGGGATGACCTTCAGATCGCACACAACCGGTCCTGGAGTTTCCAGAACTTTCCGAATTTGTGCCGCTAAATCAGCCTGTTTTGAAATCTCCGCCGAAGCAATGCCGTATGCCTGCGCGACCTTGCTCAGGACGGGCAGACGCATGCCGGTCCGATTGTCGCAACCGATGTTCGGTTTCCCGAAGAAGTTCGTCTGGGAAGCCCGGATGGAAGCGTAGCCGTCGTTGTTCAGGACAAAGAATTTTATGGGCAATTGGTGGTAGGCGATGGTGGACAATTCCTGGATATTAAATTGGAATCCGCCATCGCCATCCACGCAAATTGTCCGCCGCTTGTCACAGGCAAAACAAACCCCGATACTGCCGGGAATTCCAAAGCCCATGGCTCCAAGCCCGGCGGTGTGGAAGACGCGCTGCCCTTTCCTGGCGGGGTAGGAGAAAATGAAAGTCTCGATGCCCGATCCCGAGCTGCCCGAGACAATCTTGTCATCGTCGTCAACCACGCTTGCCAGTACTTCCGCAAAATGGAAGATGCTCACAGGCCCGGGCTTCCGATGCTCGGGCTGAATCAAGGGGTAGCGTGTCTTCCAATCCCGGCAGCGCTTGACCCAACCTTGACGATCCTTGGGCACGACAGCCGAACTCTGTTGCAGCAGTTCACCGAAAAACGCGGCTGCGTCCGCGTGTATGGGAGTGTCGATCAAACTCCCCAATTTTCGGATTTCAGATGCGTCGACATCGACCATCACCCTGTGCGCAGCCCTGGCGAGCTGGGAGGGCTCCCAGCCGGTCAAAGGGAGATCCATTCGTGCGCCAATGACGAGGAGGAAATCGCAGTTCTGCAGTGCGAAGTTTGCGCCACGCGCAGCCAGCGTTCCGGGTCGGCCAACGAACAGAGGATCGTTTTCCGATACGAGATCGGAACTGACCCAGGTGGTCGCAACGGGGATCCCCAATCGGGCCGTTACTGCCTCAAATTTCTTCTCGGCGCGACCCAGTCGAACCCCGTTTCCGGCAAGAATCAACGGCCGTTCGGCCTTATTCAGATGCTGGATAACTATCGCTACCTGGGAAGGCAATACGGATTTGTCAAAGAGTGGTTCGAGTTCCGCCGGCTGGAACCCTCTCAGCGATGTTTCGTCAATCGGGGCGGCTTGCACGTCGATGGGTATGTCGATCCAGACTGGGCCGGGCCGGCCGGAACGCGCCAGGTGAATCGCTTTCTCGAGATGATATCGAATGGAATTCGGATCGGTTACAGTAACGGCGTATTTCGTCAACGATCTTACGACCGAAACAATGTCGAGCTCCTGAATCCCCCTCTGCCGCACTCCAAGCGGTGTGCCGTCAGCCTTGAACATCCGGTCAGGGCGCTTAACTTGTCCGGAAATGAAAAGACAGGGGGAGGAGTCGAACCACGCCCCCGCGAGGCCGGTGATCGCGTTCGTCCCGCCGGGTCCCGTTGTAACCATAACTACACCGAGATGGTTCGTCGCCTTAGCGTAATTTTCCGCGGCTATGGCGCTGGCCTGCTCGTGATGATTGCAGACGAACTGAATGTCACCGCACCGTCCGAGAGCATCGTTCAGATGCATGGCGCCGCCACCCGAAACGAGAAACACATGTTTCACTCCGAGGCCGGCGACAAAACGGATGACGTAGTCAGAGAGTTTCATCGGGTATCAATTTGTCGATGACGACGATGCTTGCCGGTACTGACTGGCCAACAGGTGATTGACCAATTCGCGGACCGCGCCATTGCCGCCGGAAGCTTTCGTGACAAACTTACATTTGGCGAGCACCGCCGTTTGTGCGTTGGACGGCGCGGCGGAAAGGCCGGCGATTTCCAGAGCCGGAATGTCATTCACGTCGTCGCCCATGAAGCACACTTCCTCAAGCGCAAGATCGTGTTGCTTGACGAATTCAGTCAACGCGGCAGCCTTCTCTTTGCAATTCAGCGCGACATCCTCGATGTGCATCTTCGTGGCCAGACGGCTGACTAAAGGACTGTCTTCTCCAGAAATCAAGGCCAGTACGAATCCGGCCTTGCGGGCGAGCGCGAGCCCCATAATGTCGGCAAAACAAAATCGTTTCCACTCTTCGCCGTTCGGTCCCCACCAAACGCCGCCGTCGGTGAGCACGCCGTCCACATCCATGGCTATGGCCTTGATCTTACGCATGCGCCGCGCGCACCCGCCGCAATTTGTTGATGACCGGCTGCTCGCGCTCGAGCACGCGCTTCACTCCATCCCCCATGGACTTCTCGATCAAACGGATGTCACGAACCAGGCGTGTGATTCCGTTGGGCTCGAGCGACGCAGCGTGATCCGAACCCCACATCGATCGGTCCAGGGTGATATGCCGCTCGATCACGCAGGCTCCCAGAACCCTCGCCGCCACGCTCGAGGGCAAACCCGTCTCGTGACCGGAATAGCCGACCGGCAGTCCATAGCGGTCGAGCAGCGTACCAATGACGCGCAGATTCAGTTCTTCGTAGTACGCCGGATAGGTGCTGCATGCCTGCAGCAGGATCAAGTCCTTCTTGCCCAGGATTTCGATGGCGTGGTCGATCTCGTCAAGCGTGCTCATGCCGGTTGACAGGAGAATCGGCTTTCCGGCTGCTCGGGTGTGCCGTAACAGATTGTCGTCCGTCAGGGAGGCCGAGGCGATCTTGAAACAGGGGACATCGAACTGCGCGATGAAATCGACCGAGCCTTCGTCCCAGCAGGAGGCAAACCAATCGACCTTCACTTCCCTGCAATAACGGTCGATTTCCTTGTATTCTTCGATCTCGAACTCAAGCCCACGTTTCAGATCGCCATTGGTCGGTCCGAATGGATTTTCTCGTGGTTTCGCCAATTCCTCGGCGGAGTAGACAACATCGATGGTCCGCTTCTGGAACTTGACCGCGCTGCAACCGGCGCCCACCGCGACGTTGATCAATTGCTTGGCAAGATCGATGTCGCCGTTGTGGTTAATTCCGATTTCGGCGATGACATAGCAAGGCTGTCCCGCTCCGACTACCTTGGAACCCAGCCGGACTTGTGCGGCGTTTGCTGCGGATCTGTTGTTATTTTCGTGCTGCATCGCTATAAACTCCCTTCGCAAAAATCGAACCTAACGTTTCTGACATGTACTCGATCATCTGCCCCGTCAGTCCCGGGTACACTCCGATCCATAATGCCTGGTTCATCACGCGATCGCTGTTCTTCAGATCGCCGATAACGCGATGACGAATGTTCTTGTACGCCGGTTGGCGTATGAGGTTGCCGCCGAACAGTTGCCGGGTTTGGATCTTTTTCGAATCGAGGTACTCAACCACATTCTGGCGCGAGAAGGGCGCGTCCTCGCGGACCATCATGGGGAACCCAAACCAGCTCGGATCCGAATTCGGCGTCGTCTCCGGAAGCACGAAATAATTCTGCGCATCGGCAAAACCTTCCCGAAGCGCCGCGAAATTCTTTTTCCGGGCCGCGATGAAGGCGGGCAACTTCTTTAACTGCGCGACGCCCACCGCGGCTTGCATATCCGTCGCCTTCAGGTTGTAGCCGATGTGCGAGTAGATGTACTTGTGGTCGTAGCCGTGCGGCAAGCCTCCCCGTTGCCAGCCAAAGCGTTTACCGCAGGTGTTTTCCCTGCCGGGGGCGCACCAGCAGTCGCGGCCCCAGTCCCGGAAAGATTCAACCAGCGTGCGCAGCAGAGCCTGGTTCGTCAACACGCAACCACCTTCACCCATGGTGATGTGGTGCGCCGGATAGAAGCTGACGGTGGCGAGATCGCCGAAAGTCCCGACTTTCTGTCCGCGATAGGTGGCGCCGAGTGCGTCGCAGCAGTCTTCGATCAGCCACAGGCGATGCTTCTTTGCGAATGACGTTACGGCATCAAGATCGAACGGATTGCCCAGCGTGTGCGCAAAGATGACGGCGCGTGTACGGTCGGACAGAGCCGCATCGAGATAACTGACGTCCACGTTGAACGTTGGAATGTGAACATCGACGAATACCGGAACCAGCCCGTTCTGCACGATGGGATTGACCGTGGTGGGAAATCCCGCGGCCAGGGTGATGACCTCGTCCCCGGGCTTCAACTGCCGTTCGCCCAGTTTCTCCGAAGTCAACGCCGTGAGCGCCAGCAGGTTCGCCGACGAGCCCGAGTTCACCAGCACCGCCTCCCGCACACCGGCGAATTTTGCGAACTCGCGTTCGAACTGCTCGGCAAAGCGCCCGCTGGTCAGCCAAAAGTCGAGCGCTGATTCAACGAGCAGTTCGAGTTCCTGTTCGTCGAAGACACGGCCGGAAACGGGCACATGCGATGATCCCGGCACGAAGGAGCGCGCGGGAAAGGCCTCACGGTAGTATTCGCCCACCATTTCGCGGATCCTCTCGCGCAACTGGTCTGCTCGTGACACTAGTTCAACGCCTCCCGGTACCACGCAATGGTCTTGTCCAGACCTTCATCCAGTGTGAACAACGGTTTCCAGTTCAGCTCGGTGCGCGCTCGCTCGGCGCTCAGGAACTGATGGCGGATCTCATTCGACGCCTGGTTCTGGGTCTCGGGCCTCAACCTCGAACCCATTTTCGCCAGTATTGCATTCACCATTTCGAGCACGCTGATCTGCGTTTCATTGGAAAAGTTATAAGCGGCGCCGCGAAGCTTCGGATCGCTCATCAGTCGCTCCGCCAGAAGCATGTACGCCGCAGCGCCATCTTCCACGTAGAAGTAGTCGCGCACGTACTTGCCGTCCGAGCGGATGATGGGCCGCTCGCCGCGAATCACGGAGCGGATGGTGCCGGGCACCACGCGGTTCCAGTTGAGGTCCCCGCCACCGTAAAAATTGCCACAGCGCGTGATCGCCACCGGGACGCCCAACGTGCGCGCGTAGGACTGTGCAATCAGGTCCGCGCACGCCTTGCTTACGTCGTAGGGATGTTTCCCCTGCAGCGGCATATCCTCTTTATAAGGAAGCACGGGCTGGTCGCCGTAAGCCTTATCCGAGGACGCAAGGATGACCGACTTCACCATGGGCGAACGCCGGCAAGCCTCCAGCAGATTCCACGTTCCGCGTATGTTGCTCTCAAAAGTCGAGAGCGGATTGCGGTTCGCGATCCCCACGATGGTCTGTGCCGCGAGATGGAAGACGACCTCGATCTCGTATTCGCCCAGCACACGTTCGAGCAGGTAAGGACTGCTCAGGCCGCCACGGACTACGTTGACGCGCTCGGCCAGTCCCTGGCGCACGAATTCGCTGGCGGGAACCCAGTCGCGCACCAGCGCCGTCGCCGACGCGCCCCGCTCCAGCAGGCGCTTGGTCAGCCAGCCGCCCAACAGTCCGGTGGCGCCAGTGATAAAGACGTTACGGTCGCGCCAGAAGCCGTTCTTCATTCCTGCCAAACCTTCCACGGCGCCTGCTTCGCGCTCCACAACTGGTTCAAGTATTCGTACTCGCGGTATGTATCCATCGCGTAGAAAAAGCCGTCGTGGTGATACGCCATCAGCTGTCCGTCGTCGGCCAACCGCTCCAAAGCTTCCTTCTCGAAAATGCAGTCTTCCCCGCCGAGATAATCGAACACCCGGCGATCGAGCACGAAGAAGCCTGCGCTGGCGCGGCCGCTGGTCTTCGGCTTTTCTGTAAACTTTGTCACGCGGCCTATCGAGTTCGCCTCGATCACTCCGAAGCGGGAACTCGGAGTGATGGTGGTGACGGTGGCAAGCTTGCCATGGCTCTTGTGGAACTCCAGCAGCTTCCGGATGTTCACATCGCCCACACCGTCGCCGTAGGTCAGCATGAAGAGATCTTCACCGATGTACTTCTCAACCCCCTTCACCCGTCCGCCCGTCATGGTGTTCTGCCCGGTATCGGCAAGCGTGACCTGGAAGCCTTGTTCGCGATGGCCGTTTTTGTACTCGATCTTGGAGTTGCGGCCGAGGCAGATGGCGAAGTCATTATTCATCGCCTCGTAATTCAGAAAGTATTCCTTGATTATGTTGCCGCGGTAACCGAGGCAGAGGATGAACTCACGTATTCCATGGTGGGCATAGATCTTCATGATGTGCCAGAGAATGGGGCGGCCACCGATCTCAACCATGGGTTTGGGGCGGAATTCGGTTTCCTCCCGGAGACGGGTGCCTAATCCACCGCACAGAACGACAACCTTCATAACTGGATCCTTGCAGCGCAGCCGCGCGCGCCAGCGCTTCGCAGCTTCTTGCTTTTTCTTCCGAACCTCGGGCCGCAGCTAAGTTATCGCACACGGACACCACTAAGAGAGGATTACGAAAGTCACCCATAAAGGCTAGTGACGGGGTTG
>Ga0209039_10000579_pt1 | contig 35437 bp, 30 predicted proteins | sample BogFormECP12_OM1_FD_188238 | JGI IMG/M metagenome (GOLD analysis project Ga0209039, IMG submission 188238) | Bog forest soil microbial communities from Calvert Island, British Columbia, Canada - ECP12_OM1 (SPAdes) (version 2) | ecosystem: Environmental > Aquatic > Freshwater > Wetlands > Bog ... | reverse complement strand
CTCGAAAGCGATTCGAACGTAAAGACTTTGTTTGCAGAGAATTACGGAATTAGATGCCCTCGGCAGAACCACTTTCGCAGTAAACTACCGCTAGAGCCTTTTCCGGCGGGTAATCTTTAATGCCCAAAGGCCAAGAAGAAATCTAATCATAAAAAGGACAAAGGATAGGACGGGGGCGTGGATCATGGCTTTTAACTTCATTAAGCTCGCCAATGAAGGTGAAAAATTGTGACTAAAGCTGAAAACAGCAAATCGGTACTCCTTGAGGTCATCCACGACGGCATGGGCGCCGCCGATTCTGAATTGCAGCACACCTTGCTGCGGAAGTACTTGCTCCTTTTACAAGAGAACGGTATGTTGCCGGGCGCGATCTGCTTTTACACTTCCGGCGTCAAAATGGTCGCGGAGGGCTCGCCGGTGCTCGACGTTTTGCAGTCGCTGGAGGACCGAGGGGTTCGGCTGATTGTCTGCAAGACGTGCCTCGACCATTACGGATTGCTCGAAAAGGTCCGCGTGGGAATCGTCGCCGGCATGGGCGACATCATCGCCGCGCAGTGGTTGGCAGACAAAGTCATTTCGCTTTGAGCGCAATGATTTTCCCCCCATACAAGCGGCGCAGCAGACCGATTTGGCCCGCGTGGTAAACATCGTGGAAGGCTATTCCAAAAAGGAGCCGCGCCGGGACCTTTTGCGTCTTCCCCTCCAGAAATTCCACAATCGCTTGGCGCAACTTCCGGTGCTCAGTTTCGAGAAGCGCAAGGTCCGCCCGCCACGCCTTTTGACTTAATTCCATGGGACGCTTGAACCAGTTACTACCCTCGAGGGCGAACGAACCGCGATTGTCACCGCGCATCCCCCGCCGTACACGATACTTCCAATAGGCCGCGTGGATGGCAATTTCCCAAATGTTGTGACGCTCCGGCGCAGGCCGCCATGCCGCCATCTTGGCCGAGACCCCCCGCAGCGATTGCCGCAGATTCGGCCCGTGCCACGCCTTGCGCTCGAACCCCTGATCGAGAATATCGAGCAGAAGAGAATCCTCGGGTTTTCGTGAGGTTGGCATGATCTTCTCCCGCGTGCTTGAAAGGGCCGGTTGTAAACTCCTCTCATCTGATGAACGATGGATGCGCCGGTTCCGGTCCGGGAGCATTTTTCGTCGGCTACCGCACAGGTGTGGCGGCGCAAAATCGCCGTGCGGTTGCGGTTGGGGTATCGGGCATGAGAAAATCCTGCGGTCAGGACCTCACGGACGGTGATGGCTACCTGCGGTCCGAGATTCCGTAACGGAGATCCCTGTTTATGCAGCCTATGCACAACCACACTCACGATCATGGCACGAGCCTCAGCCGGGAGGCGCGTGCGATCCTTCAGCGGGGGCTCACCGAACTCCTGCGGATGACGGAGGGCAAGGTTTTCCGGCCAGTCGCCTCTGAGCGGTATCCGCTTCCTTTGGCCCTGGCGGTTTACGGAGAGGTCCCTGACCCCGAGCGGGTCCGCAGCGAAGTGAGCGCAGGCATCGAGTCCGAGCCCCTCCGCCTGCTCGAGGCGAGCCTCGCGCTGCTTGAGCTTTACGCCTGCAATCAGCCTGGCATTTCCTCATCGGTGCCCGACGACGATGCTTTCCTGACCGAGGTCTTCGCCAGCAAGCGTAGGAATGGCTGGATCGTCCTGCTCGGCGATGCGAATCAGGATGAAACCCAGGCTGCCATAAACGCCCAATGGCAGTTTAAATTCATCGAAGCCGGGGAGATGTGTATCCGCCTTTACGTCTTGCTGAATGTGTTGGCGCGTTACGCCTTCGTATACGGACGGATACCGCTGGGCGACACCCATCTGCTCGGGCACTTCATCGAAGACATTACCTCGGGTTTGCTCGTGGGGCGCGGAAAACTGAATCCCCTGGAGTTGACCCTGTCTCTGGCTGCCATGCGCATCGGCGTTCCCGCCATCATTCCTCAAGACTACCCCTTCCAGCTCGGACGCCACGTCCGCGCCGGCACTTTGCACGAAATCGTCGATGCCGTGGCGAGTTTCCCCAGCATCCGTCGCCTATTGGATCATGCCGACATCCCGCCTTTACCTGACTACTTGAACCCCGAGGAAGCCCCGCCGCGCTTCCCGCCCGGCAAAACGTGGGGAGACACGCCCGAGAGCTTTTATCTCCTGCGCAAAGGGGAGGTGGAAGTCCCCGGGGTCAGCGTAATGGGAACACCTTCTGGAGCGATGGGGGTTCTGCTGACGATTAACGCCGAGCCCCTGGACGCTTTCGACCGCCGGTATATCGAGTCGCGCGCGGCGCGCGTCTTTTCAAGAATGCGCGGGGTTTTGGCAAAACATGCCTCCGGGAGGCTGGTGCTGGGACTGGCGCGCGACTTCGACCTGCCCCCGCAGCGGATTGGCGAGTCCCTGATCGCGGCAATCCGCCATGAGTTTCCGCGGATCGTCAAATTGCATGCGGAAGTCATCTTCGACGGCAAGCGCCTGAACGACCTACAGGTCCAAGTCTCGGCCGAAAGGGCCGAGCGGAAGCGAGAAATCGCGGCGGCAACCGAGGAGAGCGTTCGCGAGTTCGTCACCTGCGTAGGTTGCTCGGCTTTCGCGCCCGACCACGTGTGCATTCTCACGCCCGAGCGGGCCCCGCAGTGCGGCCGCGCCTACGAGTTCATCAAAACCGGGGCACTCTATGGATACGATGACATGACCAACATCCATCACCGTGAGCTGCACTTCGGCGTTAATTCTTTTGGGACCTGCTCGAAGGGCGACTTGCTGGATCCCACCGCCGGGGAGTGGTCAGGCGCCAACCAGGCGGCCGCACGTCTGACGGGAGGAAGGATCACACGCGTCCAACTGCATTCCCTCGACCAAGCGCCCCACACCGGCTGCGGTTGCTTTCAGTTGATCCTGTTCAAGACGGACCTGCCCAAGCCGGGAATTGGTATCATGGAGCGCGGCTACAAAGGGCTTGCACCGGACGGCCGCACCTGGCGCGACCTGCATTATGCCTTGGGCGGGAAGCAGACGCCAGGCCTCGCCGGCGCGGCGTGGGGATACCTGCAGTCCCCGAAGTTTCTGGCGGCCCAGGGTGGGCGGAAAAGCGTGGTGTGGGCCAGTCCTAAGGTTGCAGCCTTGATGCCTCCTGCGGGTGGACGAGTGTAAGAAATCTCACTTCGGCAGGGGAGGATCATTCCCCGCTTCTGCCCGCGCCTGCATCCACGTGGCAGGAGGAATCTTGAGGAACAGCTCCACGATATGAGGGTCAAACTGCTTTCCGCTGCACCGTTGGATTTCCGCCCGCGCGGCCTCAAATCCTGGGGCTTTGCGATAAGTGCGGTCGCTGGTCATGGCGTCCAGCGTGTCCGCCACCGCAAATATCCTCGCGCCAAGGGGGATTTCGTGGCCTTTCAGGCCATCGGGGTAGCCCGTCCCGTCAAAGCGTTCGTGGTGATGCCGCACGATGGCGCTGGCGGGGCGCAAGAAGGGAACGCGCTTGAGGATTTCATCACCGGCGATGGAGTGCTTGCGCATTTCGACCCATTCTTCCGCGGTCAGCTTGGCGGGCTTCAGGAGAATCGCGTCGGCGACGGCGACTTTGCCGATATCGTGCAGCAAGGCGCCTTGTTCGAGCGAAGGCAAGAGAGCCGGGGGGAAACCCGCCCTCCGCGCCAGGTGGCGCGTGTAGGCGCGCACTCGATGGGAATGCGAGAACGTCTCGTGCTCGCGCGCATCGAGCGCCGCCACCAGCGCTTCCAAGGTCATCTGATAGTTGGATTCCAGCTCGCTCAGCGCCACCTCGAGCTCGCGCGTGCGGCGTTGGATACTAGTTTCAAGCGAGCCTTGGTAAGCCCGCACTTGCCGCGCCGAGACTAGACGCTCAAAGGCGCGCGTCACGGAGCGTGTTACTTCGTCGACCGTAAGAGGTTTCAACAGAAAGTCAGACGCTTGCATGCGCAGCGCCGTAATGACCGTCTCAACCTGGATCTCTCCCGTCACCAAAATAAACCCCACGTCCCACCGGGTTTGTTGCGCCATGGATAAAAGGTCCACCCCGGAGGCGCCGGGCATCCAGACATCGCACACGATGATGTCGAAATCTCCGCTCTCGATCGATTCCAGGGCGCACGCGGCATCAGCGGCCTCCGCCACATGGGCGGTGACGGGTCTCAGGGCCTGGCGGAAAAACATGCGCACGGCAGGATCATCGTCCACCACCAGGACTTTCGGAAGCAATCGGTGAATCATACATTTCCCCGGTGGACAACTCCTCCCACCCGGGCCAGTACCGTGTCTCTGCCCGCAGGGAGAGTTTCCCCATAGGTTTGCATCGGCCTTGATCCCAATTCCCTTTAGCCGCACGACCGTTAATTTAAGCGCATTTCAATTCATACAAGGTGATTTCAGGCGGGGAGCCAAAGCGCACGGGGGAGAAGATGGTTCCGATGCCGCGATTGACGTAGAGCTGCGAGTCGCCTTTTTGGAACCAGCCGCGCACATAGGCGGTGATCAGGCGGGCCGGGGAAAGGTCAGGCGAGATATATTCCAGCGTCACTTGCCCCCCGTGGGTATGGCCGGCCAGGCTCAGGTCAATACCGAGTTCGGCGGCGCGGTCGAAGGTGTTGGGATTGTGGCTGAGAAGGATGTTGACGGCGCTCGGCAACATCAGGGGAGCGACGCCTTGCAAGTACTTTGACACGTTCTCCTTGCGCGGCGGGCCAAAGCGCGTCTGGGATTCGTAATCCACACCGATGATATTCAAGCGCTCGCCGGCGGATTCAATCGTGGCGTTCTCCCGGCGTAGCATTTTGGCCCCGTGCTCGGCGAAGAGGCGGGTGATGGAGTCCTGCACGCCTGCCCAGATTTCATGATTGCCCAAGCAACCGAAAATGCCAAACGGCGCCTTGAGTCCGGACAGGGCTTCCACCACGGCGCGTTCCGGTGAGCCCTCCCAGGTGACGAAGTCGCCGGTCAGCGCCACCAAATCCGGCTTCATTTGATTTACCATCGTTACGCATTTGCGGATGTCGCCAACCGGCATGAAGGGGCCGATATGAATGTCGGAAAGCTGCGCAATGCGAAAGCCGTCAAAGGCTTTCGGCAACCGCCGCAGCTCAATGCGCTGGTGCGTGGTCTCGATCTCCGTGCGCTCATACAGCAGCCCATAGGCGCAGGCCGCGAAGGGGGTAGCGCTTATGGCCACGGCCGTCCGGGCAAGAAAGTGACGGCGCGCAGGAGAGAGCAATCGCTCGCGCGCGGGGTTCGAGGGGGGAAGCAACTTCCGGTACACCCAAAGAGCCGCCCTTCCCAGGAAACCACAGAGGTAGAACGCGGCAATCGTCACGAACCCCAGCAAGGAAGCGAGAAGCCACCAACCAAAGGGCGCTTGGAGCAGCGCCGCTCGAAGCGTCAGCCGGGCGGACTCGGGAGCAGTACTTGGCCAAATTAGATTGAAAGTCAGCAAGGCCATGTAGATGCCTAGCCCTGGCCAACCCCACCAGCGCCGCGCGGATGGGCGGCGAATGAACTTTCTACCCAGCGCGCGCACCTGCCACAACCAGAAAACCTGGCTGGGAATAAACAGTCCAATGGCCAACACCCAAAATACGTCTCTCGACACGATTTCACCAAGCCCCGCCGGAAGCGACCTAATCCACATTATACGATGCATGGGGCGGGTTGTCTGCTGCCTGTGCATCAATTTAATGCGCATCTATTTAATTGACTTCCGACAATTTCTAACCTAAGCTTAATGTTTCTGTGACCGCCATTCCGATCCTCCAAGGAGTCCCATGCAATTTTCACAATTTCAGATAGGCGACAAGGTTGTCTATCCCAACCAAGGTGTCGGCATCGTTGAACAGATTTCTACTCGCAACCTTACCGGTGAGCCAGAAATGTTTTATTTGCTGAAGCTTAGCTCCACGAGTATGCGGGTGATGGTACCCTTGAGCAGTGTCGCCAACGTGGGTCTGCGCCGGGTAACCAAGAGCAGCGAAATCGGCAATATTCTCGACTACTTGCAGAAGGGCCGATGTAAATCCGCCGGCGACTGGAAAGGGAGATTCAAAGAAAACTCCGAGAAGATGCGGAGCGGCTCCCTGATGCAGGTGGCCGAAGTCCTGAAAGTGCTTATCATTCTAAATCAAGCCAAGCCCCTCTCCTTCCGCGAGAAGAAAATGTTGGACCGCTCCTGGCAACTTCTGGTTGGTGAGATTGCCGTGGCGCGGGGGCAGGCAAAAGAGGCGGTGGAAGCGGCGCTGGTGAAGTCCCTCTCCAAGGTCAATCTGAAAGCGCCCCTCCCCAGCTAGAAACCCGGGGCACGGGAATCGGGACACGGGGTACAGTGTTTGGTTTGCGGTCTGATTGGGCGCATCGGACGAGAAATTGAGGTTTGCGCCAACCCCATGATTCTTTAATGCTAATTCCGAATCATGCGTCCCGAATCCCGGATTCGGAAACCGGTATCACAGGGCCCTAATCCCGACCCCCCCAATCCCTAACCCCGTATCCCGAGTCCCGAGTCCCGTGTCCCGTGCCCCAGGCTGCCGGCAGCCTACCGATTAGCATCTTACAAAGAGGGAAAGCATTTAGCAGTGGCAGCAGGGCGGCGGGGGGAGTTACTATCGAGATACCCCCAAGATATCCACAAGTTTTCCACAAGATTTTGTCGATACCTCCCACTAAACCACTATATGTTGTGTTTTCCCTCTTGACAAACTCGACGGGTGGAGTTAGATTCCCCCCCAGCCGTTGCGGTGCCGGATTCCGCCCGGAGGGGGGCAAACCGGCAGCGGGACACGCGAACACCAAGCAAGATCGATCCGCTGTGACCAGGCCGCACCAGCGACAAATCAAATGAGGGCTTGACCCCACTTTCTATGGAGGAGTGCTATGTCAGAGAGGGATGCTGTGTCGACTGAAATCAAGTCCTGGGCCCCCGGTGCGGAAATATCGAGTAAGCGTGGTATCGCCGTCAAACGGCTCTTCACCAAGGCAGGTGGGTACCCTTTTGAAGAGCTCGAATGGGAAGTGCGGACCGCCTCGATCCACAATGAAAAGGGCAAAGTCATTTTTGAGCAGCGCAACGTGGAAGTGCCCAAAGACTGGACGCAGACCGCCACCAACATTGTGGCGTCGAAGTACTTCCACGGCAAGCTGGGGACGCCGGAGCGCGAGTCGAGCGTGCGGCAACTGATTAGCCGCGTGGCCGACACCATCGCCCAGTGGGGCATGGAGGGCGGATACTTCCGCAGTGAGGAAGACGCCAAGAGTTTTCACGACGAATTGACGCACATCCTGGTTCGGCAGAAGGCGGCGTTCAATTCACCGGTTTGGTTTAATTGCGGCCTATGGCACAAGTACCATCGCAGCTCCCACGCGAGCGGCTGGTACTTTGATCCGGCCACCGGCGGCATCAAGAAGGAGACCGAGGCCTACCGACATCCGCAGTGCTCAGCCTGCTTTATTAACTCCGTCCAGGATAACCTCGAAAGCATCCTGAATCTGGCCAAAGTGGAAGGGATGCTCTTCAAGTGGGGTTCGGGAACGGGTACGAACCTCTCACCTCTTCGGTCCTCAGTAGAGGCGCTGTCGGGCGGCGGTGTGGCCTCCGGTCCCCTATCGTTTATGAAAGGTTATGACGCCTTTGCCGGTGTCATCAAATCCGGCGGCAAGACGCGCCGCGCCGCCAAGATGGTGATCCTGAATATCGATCACCCCGACATCGAAGAATTCATTGAGTGCAAGGCCAAGGAAGAGCGCAAGGCCTGGGCTTTGGTGGATGCCGGTTACGATCCGGCCATTGACGGTGAGGCGTATAGCTCCATATTCTTTCAGAACGCCAACAACAGCGTGCGCGTCAGCGACGACTTCATGAAGGCCGTCGTGGAGGATAAGGACTGGACGACCCGCCACATCAGTACCGGCGAGGCTGCCCGGACCTATCGCGCCCGCGACCTGATGAAGCTGATCACCGGGGCCGCGTGGCAGTGTGGCGACCCCGGCGTGCAGTTTGACACCACCATTAACAAGTGGCACACCTGCAAGGCCACGGCGCCCATCAATGCCTCCAACCCTTGCAGCGAGTACATGTTCCTGGATGACTCGGCCTGCAACCTGGCGTCACTGAACCTGATGAAGTTCCTCACCCCCGATGGCAAATTTGATGTGGATTTCTTCAAACATGCCGTGGACATCATGATTACGGCGCAGGAAATACTGGTGGACAACGCCAGTTACCCGACGGAACGGATCGCCCAGAATTCGCATGACTTCCGTCCGCTGGGTCTTGGCTACGCCAACCTGGGCGCGCTGCTCATGGCCAACGGTCTGCCTTACGACTCCGACGGCGGGCGCGACTTCTCGGCGGCCATCACGGCTCTCATGCACGGCGAGGCATACCTCCAGTCGTCACGCATCGCCGGAGAACTGGAGCCCTTCCCGGGCTTTCCCGTTAATCGTGACTCCTTCCTGGGGGTCATTTCCATGCACCGCCAGGCGCTCCAGCACATCAACTCGCGCAACGTTCCCGAGAATATGTGGGAGGCGACAAAGAAGACCTGGGATGAGTGCTTGGCCAGCGGCATGAAGTATGGCTACCGCAACGCGCAAGTCACCGTGCTGGCCCCCACCGGAACGATCGGTTTTATGATGGACTGCGACACCACGGGCATTGAGCCGGACTTGGCCCTGGTGAAGTACAAGAAGCTGGTGGGCGGCGGGCTGATCAAAATCGTCAACAATGTGGTGCCCACCGCGCTCCTCAAGCTCGGCTATACCGACAAGGAAGCCTCCGAAATCGTCAACTACATCGACCAGAACGGCACCATCGAGGGCGCACCGTACCTGAAGGGGGAGCACCTGCCGGTGTTTGATTGTTCGCTGAAACCCGCCAACGGCAAGCGCTCCATCCATTACCTGGGCCACGTGCGCATGATGGCCGCCGCGCAGCCGTTCCTTTCTGGCGCCATTTCCAAAACCGTAAATATGCCGGAAGAGGCGCTGGCGGAGGATATCGCCAGCGTCTACATCGAGGGCTGGCGCCTGGGATTGAAGGCCATCGCCATCTATCGCGACGGCTCCAAGCGCTCGCAACCGCTCAATACTTCCGACGCGAAACCCAAGAAGGAATCAGATGCCAAGGGCCGGGGGTCAGACATGAATGAGAACACAACTTCGGACCTCGGACTCCGGACCCCGGACTTAGCTCGGCAGGCCTACCGCCACAAGCTGGCCGACGAGCGCAAGGCGATCACTCATAAGTTCGCGGTGGGCCAGCATGAGGGCTACTTGACCGTGGGGCTTTACGAGGACGGTCAACCCGGCGAAATCTTTATCACCATGGCCAAGGAGGGCTCAACGGTTTCCGGCCTGATGGATTCCTTCGCCACCGCCGTTTCCTTAGCCTTGCAGTATGGCGTGCCGCTCAAAGTGTTGTGCGATAAGTTCAGCCATACGCGCTTCGAGCCCAGCGGCTGGACCCCCAACCCCGAGATCCGCTACGCCAAGTCCGTCATGGATTACATCTTCCGCTGGCTGGCCCTCAAGTTTCTCCCCCGCGACGCGCAGCCCTGCGAAGATGCCAGCGTGCAGTCGCTGAACGGCAAGGAGGCGGAAAAGGCTACGGAACTGGCGAGCCAGTTCACTCGCGCCACTACCGAGCCCCCGCCCCATAGCGGATTCGCCTCGGCCATGAGCCAGGGGGGCTTGGTGGGCGTCAACCAAAGCGACGACGCCCCCAGTTGCGCCGATTGCGGCGCCATCATGGTCCGCAACGGCGCCTGCTATAAGTGCCTGAATTGCGGCAGCACCAGCGGATGCTCTTAGTAAGGATAGTATGCAGTAGGCGGAAGGCAGTAGGCAGGGAAGTGGCTGCGGGTGGTAGTCGGACCGGTAGGATTGATCAAATACGCAACTGTCACAGTGACTTGCGATTTCTAGACTGATATCTGAAGTCAACCCAGAATCCGGCGATCAAGGCGCCGACTCAAAAATGAAGGCTTTAGTTGATAAGTTCAGTAAGTGGGACACGAGGCGTCTGGCCCTTGCCAGATTTGTTGCTGGATGGTCTAAGGACCCCAAAGCCCAAGTGGGGGCCGTCATCACGGATAATCTCGGAAGGGTAATCGCGCTTGGGTATAACGGATTCGCGGTCGGAATCGAGGATAGTGAAGGTCGGCTGAACGGCAAGGAAAAGCTGGACATGATCCTGCATGCCGAAGAAAATGCCGTGCTCATTGCAGGCGAGCGAGGACGCGGGGGCACGATTTACGTGTTCGGAAAACCGACATGTGCCCATTGCGCCTCAGTTATCATACAGTCAGGTCTCAAACGGATTGTAAGTCCCAATCCAGATGATGAGTCGTGGATTGGACTAAGCTCGGGATACTTGCAATCGACCTCTTTGTCGAGGCTAGTATCGACCTTGAACTCTACGATGAGAGTGACCAAGGCTAGTGGGCCGACTTTTTTCATTGATTCGGGGCGTTAAGAGGCTGGAGTGTGGTGCACGCAAATCCCCGCAGGGGATTTATTTAGTAGCCGGGGGCAACGCCCCCGGAAAGCGGTCCCCATATTGACCTGACCCTGAAAGGGTCACATCCGCGAAGGTGCTGGTCATGGCGCAAACGCTGGTTTGCTTAAGGGTACACGTGGTCTTTTCGACGAAAGACCGGCGGCCCATGATCACCCCTGAGGTCGAGCCCGAACTCTATGCGTACATGGGCGGAACGATGAAGAATTTGGACTCTATTTGTCTCGCCGCCGGAGGAACAAGCGATCTCGTTCACTTGTTAATCTCGCAATCGAAAACGATAGCCTTAAGCCGCTTGATGGAAGAGATCAAGAAGAGCTCTTCGAAATGGATCAAAACCAAGGGGGCGCCACTAAGGAATTTCGGCTGGCAGGACGGTAATGGAGCCTTCACGATTGGAGAATCGCAAACGGAGGCGCTGCGGAATTACATCGCGGGGCAGAAGGAAAGGCACAAGAAGTTTTCTTTTGAGCAAGAACTCGCCGCGCTGCTGAAGAAATACAATGTTCAATACGACGAGCGCTACATATGGTCGTGAAGTTTTGTGCGACCCTTACAGGGTCGGATCTGATCGCGTAGGGTTCCGGGGGCGTTGCCCCCGGCTACTAAATGCTGCCCCTGCGGGGCGGGTGACAGATTACGCTTTCATCCGGGAGATGCTGACGGGATGAACGACGTGGCGAGGGCTTGGCTTCTGAAATCAAGGGACAATCTCGAATCGGCAGACATTTTCCGCAAACAGCGCAGGCCGGGCGGAACCGTGGACCGTGCCTATTTCTCAATGTTCGACGCGGCCAAGGCCATGGGCATTGCGGAGGGCGAGGAATACCCGGGGTGCTCGAAGTGGCTTGATGCTTTTGGCGAGGTCTTTGTACAAAAGGGCCGGATTGATCCGAGCTTCTTCGAAGACCTCCGTGAGGCTTACCGGCTACGCAGAGTCGCCGTTTATGGCTTCAAAGAGGAAGACCGAATCTCACGCGATGTGGCCGAGTCGGTATTCTTGAAAGCGACACGCTTCGTCAGGATGGCCGAGGAATTCTTAGGGGGATCGGAATCGAAGGCTGAGGGGAATTGAAAGCTTGGCAGCGGCCTTGCTCGCAAAATAATGCGGCGCAGGCGGGTTAAGTGATCGAGACCGGAAATGGAACCTAAGCCGTTCTAAACACAAACAGAATGGCTTGCGTGTGAAGCATCGGCAGGAACGGGGGGTAATGAAAAATCTTCACACCACCATGACCTTCTTGCTTCGCGGCTGTCTTAGGAACTTTGCTGCCGTAGGGTGAAGAGCCAGCAATTGGAGGTTGGCAAGCAATTCTGACTGTTAGCTGTAAGCTGTCGGCTGTCAGCTATTCTGATGGAGGTGCTTTTGAGCGCAGTTAAAACACCTGGGCGGATCGTGCTGAATGTGTCGGACGCCTTGCACGCCATTTGCTCCACCGGCAAGGGCCGCTGCTGGTACTGTGATCGGCGGTTGCCGCGCGTGGAGGAAGCCGTGGGCATGGGTTGGGACGTGCAACGCGTGGAGGGCGAACGCGTCGCCAGCATCATCCTGGTCTGTCCGCGATGCCAGCTCAAGCCCGAGGATTTGGAAGTTGCGGAGCGCTCGCTTGCCGCGCCCGCGTAATCTCATTTGCTCTGCCTCCCCTTGGCAGGATTGTGGAAGCCACCGCTTTGATTCCCCTCCCCTCAGATTGTTCCCACTGTGCAGATGCAGAGATTTGAGAACAAAGGACCTTTTGTCAGCTTGCGCTCCAAGGTCAGGTCGCGGCCCGGGTTATCGACGGCCGCGAACCGATCCTGCAATTGCCGAGATGTGGTAAAACGTCGGGTACGACATTCCAACAAACCAAAATCTGCGAAGCGGACGTGGTCCATGCCGGCGAAGCTCATAAGATCCGAGCAAATAGGCTCCATCGACCGCAAGGGTGAGCCCATAGAGTCGAGCGGCCGAAGGGTGCGGTCCAAAAAGTGGATTGGTTTCGCGGCACCAAGGATTGGTCTTCAAGCAGTTTAACGTCTGGGATTCGTCCGCAAAGAAGCCAGCAGCCCAAGCGGCGGCCAGGGCATCAAATTTCCAATCGAAGCGGGGGGGTTTCTTGGGCGCCGAATCCAGGCCAGCGGCGAGCGTCGAAAACAAGAGGATTACTACGACTGATTTCATGGGACTATTTCTCCTGCCCAGCGATCAGAACTTCTTTTCGCGTGGTACCCGGCTGGTCTTGGGCCACGATCAGCACGCGTCCGCCATCTCTTTCATCGACGGAACGCATCCGTTTCTTTAAGTCATTTGCAACCCAGCGCCCCTCAATTCCCAGGGACATCTCTCCCGTCCTCGCGAACCCTGTTCCGGTTGAAAATGGCGCATAGTGAAGAGGTGATTCGCCCGGCGGGGCGAGATCAACCCGCGGCAGCGAGGCTGATAATGATAAGATTCTCTGTGGGTATTCAATGAGGAGGAGTGATGAAGGTTATCGATCCGGTTTGCAAGATGACAATCGATTCGGAGAAAGCCGCCGCCAGCAGCGAATACAAAGGCCAGACCATTTACTTCTGCGCGAAAGGGTGCAAAGCCAAGTTCGATCAAAACCCAGAAAAGTACTCGGCTAAATAAGTTCCCTTACCCAGCAGTCCTTTCGCGCGCGGGAGGCCGCCAAGTCTAGCGGGCCGCAGCGTGGACTAGACTTAAGCCGTTGTCGTCGTCCTGTAAGAAGGTGAAGTAGTTCGGAGTGTAACAGGCGAAAACACCAATAATCCCAGATGGCCCTTCGTAGTCATATAGTTTTTCGCCCTTCTCCGTGTCGAATACGGAATAGATGATTTGGCTGATCCTGTTTTGCGAATCCCCCGGGATTTTGTGAAAGAACTCCACCACCACCGCACCGCCCGCAACTTTCACGCTTCCCGCTTTGAATGACGGGTCCGGGGGATCAAGTGTCAGCCGCCGTACTACCTCGCCGCCCGGGGAGAGGACATCCACCAAGGCTGCTTTCGAGGGTCGCACCAGGTAGACGTTGCCATCATCTGCCGAAAATGCCAGACCGGACCAGAATACTTCCCTTGCCGCGCGGTCTTCCTTTCTGAAATCCGCATCGTCCTTGAAATCGGCCCGGTTTTTGAACTGAACATCATCCTGCAACGTGATCTCCTTCAGGAGTTTTCCGTTTCGATCGAGGATGCCCGTAAAAGGGTCTTGACGCTTTTCCCCGGGTGGCCCGGATACCTTGATTCCCCTCATCAGGAATTCACCAGACGGGAAAACCGCTAACCGTGCCGAGTTGATATCCAGGTCGATGGTGCTCGCGGAATCGAACTGGCCGTCATCGCGGAAGGTCATAAACTCAGGCACCTTACCGTTGTATGCCAAAAAGAATACCTCGCCACGCGGGCCGACCGTGAAAGTGACTATGCTTGACTTCGGCGCCAAGCCGGGGACGGAGTCGAGCGAGAACATGGTCACGTGCTGGCCGTCTGCGGAGATTTTGGTTACAGGCGCCGCGAGGTTATCCGCCGGAGCTGGTTGAGCCACTTGCATGTATACATTTCCAGCGCTGTCGCATTCAGGTGGGGAGGCGCCGAACCATCGCACAAGTCCAGCCGCTGTTACCGGCAGCCTTTCTTTAATAATCAACTGGAGCTTGGGAACATCCTGCGCATGAATGCACGGGGATAGGAGCAGAAGAAACACCACGGTGAGCGAAAGGAAGGAAACGGCTGGTCGCTTCGGGGACATGGACGCCTCCCGTGATCATTCTAACCCTGGCATGGACAGGCTTCAAGTTGCACGACCGTCACGTTCAGGGCCTGCTTGCCGGTAGCGCCGTCGGGGAAGATTCCGGTTGCGTCGGGGCCTTCCACACAATCCTTGTCATTTCCAGTATACTATCGAGCCCCTTTGAGGCGCTGGAGCCGCAGAGCGACGGGGGGTAAACGACTTAAAGGGGATATTTCCATGAAATATTCGCAACCTTTGCCTTTGCAGAAAGCAGGACGCATGGGTATCGGTTGGATGATCGTTCTGTTCAGCCTCAGCTCCGCCGCGTGGTGTCAAATGGCACCGCCCTTGCCGCCGCCGCAGACCGTGATGGTACGCGGCCACAAGATCGCTTACTACGAGGCAGGGAAAGGAAACGCGGTGATTCTCATCCACGGCTTGGGGGCAGACTCGCGGCACTGGGCGGCCAACATCGACGCGCTTTCTAATAACTTCCGGGTGATTGCGCTGGACCAAATAGGGTACGGCCAATCTGACAAGCCGCTGACGCGTTACACGGTGGAGAACTTTTCTGATTACCTGCACGGTTTTCTGCTCGCGTTAAAGATCCCCGAGGCAAGCCTGGTAGGGAACTCGCTGGGGGGCTGGGTGGCGCTGGACTTTACCATCCGGCATCCGCAAATGGTGGAGAAGTTGGTGCTGGTGGACGCAGCGGGACTGCGCCCCACCGCCGCCTTGAAAATGCCAGAGGGCGGACGGAAGGCCCTTTCGCCGCTCAACACGCACTGGTTTTTTGACCTGATGGCAGCGAACAAAGAATGGGCGACCACCGATCTGGGGCCTAATGCCTTTGAGCGCCACGTGCAGACCGGTGACAGCTACACGGTGGCCAGCAGCTTGGCGGAAATGATCACGGGCCGCGAGTTTGAAGACAACAAATTGGTGAAGGTGCATGTTCCCACCTTGATCATCTGGGGGCGTGATGATCTGCTGATTCCCCTGGCCATGGGCGAGCAGCTCCACCAGGGCCTTGCGGGATCGCAGATGATCGTGATGGACGGCACCGGGCACACACCCATGGTCGGCAAGCCCGCGGAATTTAACGAAGCGGTGACCAAATTTCTTTCTCCCTCATGACTGACGAAGACTTTCTGCTGAGTCCGCAAAACGCCCTCGAATACCTCGTGGAGCGGGGTCTCACGCGAGTTGAGGAAGAAATATCTGTCCGCGAGTTGGGCGGAGGGGTTTCGAATATCGTCCTGCTGGTCGAGTGGCCCGGCAATCCCGACCGGCGTTGGGTGATGAAGCAATCGCTCGGGAAACTGCGTGTCAAGGACGATTGGCGCTCCGAGCGCTCACGCATTTATCGCGAGGCGCAATCCATCCAAGCGCTGCGCCCGGTGTTGGGCCCAGCCGCGCTGCCGGAAGTGATGCATATCGACTTCAAGAGATTTCTTTACATCATGACCGCCGCGCCGGTGGGGTCGCAGGTGTGGAAGGATCTGTTGCTGGCCCGTCGCGGCGATGCCCAGGTGGCTCGCAACGCGGGTTTGCTGCTGGCGAAGATAATCAACGCCTCGAGGGACGACGCCTCTCTAACCTCACAATTCTGGGACCGCACGGTTTTCGATCAGCTCCGCATCGATCCTTACTATCGCACCACGGCCTCTCGCCATCCCGAATTGCGGCGGGAGTTCGATGACCTGATCGGAACGTCACTCGAAATCCGCACCGCGCTGGTGCACGGTGACTACAGCCCCAAAAACATGCTGGTGCGTGGCGACAATATCTTCCTGATCGATTTTGAAGTCGTGCATTGGGGCGACCCGTCGTTTGACGCTGCCTTCCTGATGACTCACCTCATCCTCAAGTCATTCCACCAGCCCTCCGCGAGCCGGCAGTTCATCGCGCTGGTCTACGATTTCTGGAAAACTTTGCTCGCCGCCTTGGGACCGGAGGCCGCCGAAGGGTTTGAGGTGATGACCGTTCGCCACCTGGGGGGGCTGATGCTGGCGCGCATCGATGGCAAATCGCCAGTGGAATATATTCAGGACGATGCTACGAAAGAGCGGGTGAGACAAGCTGCGATCCGAATTCTGCGGGAGGGGCCACGCTCTCTTGAAGACGCTGTAGAAATAGTGAGGGGGGAGCTTCCATATGAAGGGCAAAGTGTAAAGTACAAAGATAAGATGTAAAGGGTAAATGATAAAATGTAAATTGGAAACGCGAAGGATGTGGAAGCAGATTGACGATGGAACAGAATTCCAACTCGAAAACGAATCGCGTGGCGCCCGATATCCGAGAGCGGACCGTCAGGTGCTCGGTTCGAGCTATTGAACTCTACAGGTTTGTGCAGAGAGGACGGGATGGAGCCGGCCGGATTATTGCCAAACAGTACTTGCGGGCGGCCACTTCTATCGAAGCGAATGTTGAAGAGGCTCATTCCGGCGAAAGTCGCGCGGATTTCATTCACAAATTCGGCATCGCACAAAAAGAAGCCCGGGAATGTTCGTATTGGTTGCGAATAATGGCGGACTCGACGATCGTTTCTTCCCAGCGCTTGGCGGCAATTCGACGAGAGACGGAAGAGATTTACGCAGGGCTGACGGCAATCATCGTGAACGCCAAGCGGAAATCAAAGAGTCAGGCGCGAGTTTCCGGCGGTTGATTTACCATTTACATTTTACCTTTTACACTTTTAAGTCTTTAACATCGGGAAAACCAAATGCCCAGGATAAGCATTATTCGCGCGCGTGAGATTCTAGATTCCCGCGGAAATCCTACTGTCGAAGTGGACGTCAGTCTTGACGACGGGGCGCGCGGCCGCGGCATGGTGCCTTCGGGCGCTTCGACGGGGAGGGCAGAGGCGCTCGAGTTGCGCGATGGCGACCCCAAGCGCTATCACGGGCGCGGGGTTTGGAAGGCGATTGAGAATGTCGTGCAGGTGATTGCTCCAGCCGTTAAGGGCATGGAGGCGGGCGATCAAGATGCGCTCGACGCTCGCCTGTGTGAGCTTGATGGCACCGAAAACAAAAGCCGTCTGGGCGCGAACGCCCTTCTAGGAGTCTCTCTGGCGGTGGCGCGCGCGGCTGCGGCGTCGGCGGGCTTGCCACTTTATCGTTACCTGGGAGGGCAGGAGGCGGTGGAGTTGCCGGTTCCCATGGTCAACATCGCCAGCGGAGGCTTGCACGGTGGCGGCAACATCGACTTCCAGGATTTCCAGGTGATCCCGCTGCGCGCGGAGCGCTACTCGGAAGCGCTGCAAGATGTGGTGATGATTTACCAGGCCATGAAAGATGTCCTGAAAGCGCGCGGCGTCTACTCTCCGGGCGTTGCCGATGAGGGCGGCTACGCTCCCCGGTTGGCATCTAACGAAGCGGGATTCGAAGTGATGGTGGAAGCCTTCGAGCACGCGGGTTTCAAGCCCGGAAAGGACGCTGCCATCGCCGTGGATGTGGCAGCAAGCCATTTCTACCTGAACGGCCGATATCAGCTTTCCTCCGAGCATGAAGAATGGAGCTCCCGCGACCTCGTGGAGCGCCTGGCAGCGTGGGCGGAGCGCTATCCCATCCTCTCGATTGAGGACGGGGTGGCGGAAGATGATGAAGCGGGCTGGAAGCTGCTCACCGAGCGGCTGGGCAAGCGCTGCCAATTGATTGGCGATGACCTGTTCGTCACCAACCCCCGGCGGCTGGCGGAGGGAATTCGCGATGGCATTGCCAACGCCGTGCTGGTGAAAATGAATCAGATTGGCACGCTGAGCGAAACGCTGGAAGTGATAAGGCTCGCGCAGCGGGCGGGCTATCGTACCGTGATCAGCGCGCGCTCCGGCGAGACGGAAGATGATTCCATGAGCGACCTGGCGGTAGGCACCGGTGCGGGGCAATTGAAAGTGGGCGCCATTACGCGCTCGGAACGACTGGCGAAATACAACCGCCTGCTGCGGATCGAAGAACGGCTGGGCAAACGCGCCGTGTACCGCGGGGCGGAAGTGTTTGCAGTTCCAACAACCAGCACTGGGGCCAGGCGACTATTTTAGGTAGGTATGCAAAACCTGGATGAGGCGCTCGGCGGCCTCGGCACGGTTTGAGCCTGGTTTGGCGCGTGGGCTGAGGACGTGATCGCGCACCTCGCCTTCAATAAGCTCCTTCATCAAGCCGTTGATCGCCCCCCGGCAAGCGGAGATTTGCTGAAGAATGGAAGCGCAATCATCTTCCTCTTCGAGTGCTCTTTCGAGCCCTTCAACCTGGCCCCGGATCCGGCGGACACGGCCAAGCAAGCCTTCTTTGTCTCTTTGGGTGTGCGCCAACTTTATTTCCTCCTTGCCGCAAGCTGGCCCCTGACCGACAACTGTGTGTATGCATCCGAATACTCAATGGTCTTTCTGGTACCCGAAAAGTCGTAACAGGATCTTCATATTCAGGAAATATGATGGACTGCCCCGGGGTATCGACTTTTAAAGTACGGAGTTTGATGGAGACAATGTCCACCTCAAATGCGCATGGAATGTTAGGATTAGCAGGACTCGGAACCAACAAAGGGAGGGAAGATTCATGTGCGGGGTCGTCAGACGTTTTTGCTTCGGGTTATTCCTGGTCGCAGCCTTGGGGCAGAATGGTTTCGCCCAAAAAGCGTTCACTTGGCATGAGATTCGAGCCAGATTCGAGGCATCGAATCCGACCCTTCAAGCCGGACATATCGGCATCGATGAGGCCCACGCCCAGGAGATCACAGCCTATTTGCGTCCGAATCCGGGCCTGGCGCTGATCACTGATCAAATTAACCCGTTCCCAGGAGGCCCGCCCCATAGTCCCTTCGGAACCCTCTTGTCGGTGGCGGCAGTTAGTTACTTGCACGAGCGCCAACAAAAACGCGAATTGCGTTTAGAGAGTGCGCAGGACGCGACCAAGATCACAGTGTCTGGCCAATCCGATTTGGAAAGGATTCTGGTATTCGATCTGCGCATGGCCTTCGTGCAAACGCTGCAAGAAAAGGCTATTCTCGGTCTCGCGAAAGAAAATCTGGTGTATTACGAGCATGTACTTGACGTGAATCGCGAGCGTTACAAGGCGGGTGGGATTGCGCGGGTGGATTTGGATCGGCTCGAACTTCAGCGCGTTCAGTACGAATCCGACTTACAAACGGCGGAAGTCAATCTGCGCACCGCCAAGATTCAGCTTCTCGCGCTCTTGGACGATCGGACGCCGGTCGAGCAATTCGATGTCGAGGGCCCGTTCGACTTTTCGGCACAAGTCGCTCCCCTCGACGACATTCGCCAGGCGGCTCTGGACACGCGGCCCGACTTACAGGCCGCATTGCAATCCGTTGACAAGGCAAAGACCGACCACCGGCTGGCGGTCGCCAATGGGTCAACCGACCCCACGTTTGCTTTCGATGTAGGGCGCAATCCCCCCATCGATCAATATATCGGATTTGGCATCAGCATTCCTTTGCGCATCTTTGACCGAAACCAAGGCGAAAAGGTACGTACCCAACTAGACATCGACCGCAACGAAAAACTAGTAAAGGCCGCGCGAGCCCAAGTCTTCAGCGATGTTGATTCTGCCTACGCCATGGTCAACAGCACCGTGGTTCTTCTCCAGCCCTACAAAGACCGTTACTTGCAGCAGGCCTCGAGCGTCCGCGACACCATTGCTTTCTCTTACCAACACGGTGCGGCATCGCTTCTGGATTTTCTCAATGCGCAAGCCGACTATCGGAGTGTGCAAGTCAACTATTTGAACTTGCTTGCTTCCTATCTGAACGCAGCGAGCCAATTGAATCTGGCCGTAGGACGCGAGGTTATCCCATGAGCGGCAAGGGAATTGCAACTTTGGCCTTGGCTTTGGCCCTGGGCTTGTTCGACGCGGGTTGTAACCGCGAGGGTGATCCGCAGGCGGAAGCGCCCCCACCGCTCAAGGTCCAACGGGTCGAGGACCGCAATGTATTTCAAGTCGATCGTCCCGAGAGGTTCCAGTTAACGCCCGCGGTGGCCCATGTGGCCACCTCACAGTTGAGAGTTACCGGCACCGTCAACCCAGACATCTCCAGAAATGTTCCGGTGATTTCACTCGCGACCGGCCGGGTAGTGGAGATTTTCGCGCGCCTGGGCGACAGCGTTCAGAAGGGCCAATTGTTGCTGCGGGTGCAGAGTGCGGATATTTCCAGTGCGTTTTCTGATTATCAAAAGGCGGCCGCTGACGAAGCCCTCGCCCGCACCCAACTGGAGCGATCCCAGCTCCTTTATGATAAGGGCGCCATCTCCTTGAATGATCTACAGATTGCCCAAGACACCGAGGCCAAGGCCCAAGTTGACGTAAAGACCACCGCCGAAAAGCTCCGCGTGCTTGGCAATGCCAACCTTGACCAGCCCACGGGTGAGGTGGAGATTCGCGCTCCGGTATCCGGTGTCATCACCGACCAACAGGTGACGAATGCGGCGGGGGTGCCCGGCTTGGGTTCACCCAATCCGTTTACGATCTCCGATCTAACCTACGTCTGGATTCTCTGTGACGTCTATGAGAACGATTTGTCCAATGTGCGCTTGGGACAGAAGGCCGAGATCCGCCTGAATGCCTACCCGGATAGAGTTTTTACCGGGGTCATCAGCAATGTGGGGCCGGTCCTGGATCCGAATATTCGGACGGCCAAGGTCCGAATCGAGGTACGCAATCCGGGACTCATGCGCCCGGGGATGTTTGTTACCGCGACCTTCTACGGTGAACAAAAAGAGACACGTGCAGCCGTACCCGCTACGGCCATCCTGCATCTCCACGACCGCGATTGGGTCTATGTTCCGGAGCAGGGCACGCAATTCCGGCGGGTGGAAGTGGTGGGTGGCGACATGCTTCCCGGCGATTTGCAAGAAGTCATCTCAGGAATTGCCCCCGGCCAACAAGTCGTTGCCAACGCGCTGGAATTCCAGATTACGGTGGAACAGTAATGATTCGCTCCCTCGTCGATTCTGCTTTAAACAACCGCTTCGTGGTGTTGAGCGCCGCCTCTCTGCTTTTCATTGTAGGAATCGTCGCCTTTAAGAAGCTGCCCGTAGAAGCCTACCCTGACGTTGCGAATACCTGGGTCCAGGTGATCACCCAGTGGCCCGGCCGGGCCGCCGAAGAGGTTGAGCAGCAGGTGACCGTACCGCTCGAAATTCAGATGAACGGCATCCCGCATCTTCAGCATGTGCGGTCGGCGTCGCTGGCGGGACTATCGGTCGTCAATTTGATCTTTGATGACGATTCCGACAACGACTGGGACCGCCAGAAAGTGTTGGAGCGCATTTCCATGGTTACGCTCCCGCCCAATGTTTCCGCCCAGATTGGTCCTGATTACAGCCCGATTGGGCAGATCTATTGGTATACGCTAAAGAGCACCAACCCGGCGTATGACGTCATGGAGCTGAAGACTCTTCAAGATTGGGTGATCAGCAAGTACATGAAGTCGGTGCCGGATGTCGTGGACGATTCCTCCTTCGGCGGGATTACCCGTGAATACCAGGTCCGCGTCGACCCCGACAAGTTGGTCTCCTATGGCTTGAGCCTCGCGCAGGTTGAGCAGCAGATCACCAATGCCAATGCCAATGCGGGTGGAAGCTTCATCGAACAAGGCTCGCAGCAGATCAACGTTCGTGCCGTGGGTCTGGTCAGGAACGTGAACGACATCGAAAAGACGGTGATCAAGACACAAAATGGCGCCGCTCTGCACATCCGGGACATCGCGGTGGTCACGCAAGGGCCCAAGATTCGTCTCGGACAGATTGGGAAAGCGATTCATCGGGCCGACGGGGTCGTCGTCGATGATAACGACGTGGTGGAAGGTATCGTATTTCTGCGTAAAAGCGCCGACACCGCCACCACCCTCGACGCGATTCACGCCATGGTGGGGAGGTTAAATAACCAAATACTGCCGCCGGGGGTCAAGATTGTTCCTTACCTCGATCGCGACGACCTGGTTCACTACACCACCCACACGGTGCTTCACAACCTCTCGGAAGGCATGATCCTGGTGGTGATTGTCCTCTTCATTTTTCTGGGCAATGTCCGGGGCGCCTTCATCGTGGCGCTGACCATCCCTTTTGCTTTGCTGTTCGCTTCCATCTGCTTGGATCTGCGCCATATCTCGGCAAACCTTCTTTCCTTGGGTGCTTTGGACTTTGGCATGGTCGTGGATGGCTGCGTGGTGATGGTGGAAAACATCGTTCGCCATTTACACCGGCAAGAGACGGGGCATGCCACCGTGCTGGACCGCGTCCGCGCCGCGGCACATGAAGTGCAACGGCCGGTCTTCTACGCCATCGCCATCATTATCACCGCCTATCTCCCCATTTTCACCCTACAGCGGGTGGAAGGGAAACTATTCAAGCCGATGGCATGGACGGTAGCATTCGCCTTGCTTGGCGCGTTGATCTTTTCGATGTTCATTGCGCCCGTGCTGGCCAGCTTCTTGTTTCGGTCCGGAGTCAAGCAGTGGCGGAATCCGGTGATGGAATTTCTCACCACAAGTTATAGAAAGAACGTCACGAGGGCCATTCATAATCGCTGGCTGACGGTCGCCGTGGCTATCGCTTCATTTCTGGCAGCGATTTACCTGGCTTTCAGCGGAGTGATCGGTTCGGAGTTTCTCCCCCATCTCGATGAAGGCGCCGTTTGGGTGCGCGGTACCCTGGCGCCCAGCACCGGACCAACTGAGGGCGTGCGCGTTGCGGATCGCGCCCGCGAGATTCTCTGCTCATTTCCCGAGGTCCCGCAAGTGGTGAATCAGGTGGGGCGTCCGGATGACGGCACGGACACCACCGGTTTCTTTGATACCGAATACTTCGTCGACCTTCTGCCCAAGAACCAATGGCGGCCGGTCTTTCAACAGGACAAAGAACGCCTGATCGCGGCCATGGACCGCGAACTGGAGAAGATCCCGGGTGTCATCTGGAACTTCTCGCAACCGATTTCCGACAATCTGGAAGAAGCGGTGAGCGGTGTCAAGGGTGCGCTGGCGGTCAAGATCTACGGTGATGACCTCAAGACTCTGGAGACGAAGGGTGATGAGATCGTGGGGGTCATGCGTGGTGTTCGGGGGGTGGAGGACCTGGGTGTGTTTCGGGTTATTGGGCAACCCAACCTCGACTTCGCGGTCGACCGCGACCAAGCGTCTCGCTATGGCATTAATGTTTCCGACGTACAGGATGCCATCCAGACGGCCGTGGGCGGCAATGCGCTAAGTCAGGTGCTCATCGGAGAACAACGCTACGACCTGGTGATGCGCTACTTGCCGCAATATCGAGACACCAAGGAGGCGATCGCGAATATTCGTTTATTGGCCCCCACGGGCGAGCGTGTCTCGCTGGCGCAATTGACCAAGGTCCAGGTGTCGGACGGAGGTTCAGAAATTTATCGCGAGGCGAATTCCCGGTATATCGCGGTTAAGTACAGTGTGCGCGGGAGAGACTTGGGCAGCACCGTGGAAGAAGCGATCAAAAAAGTCAACGCCGCGGTCAAGTTGCCACCTGGATACACCCTGGATTGGGCGGGCGAATATGAGAGCCAGCAGCGGTCGCAGCGGCGGCTCCTGACAGTGCTGCCGATCACGATCCTGCTGATCTATATCATCCTCTACTCGATGTTCAAATCGGTAAAATGGGCTCTGCTCATCCTCACCAATGTGGCCATGTCTCCGATCGGTGGCGAGCTTGCGTTACTGGTGACCCACACCAACTTCAGTGTTTCATCCGGCGTCGGCTTTTTAGCGCTTTTTGGAGTCTCGGTGCAAACCGGTGTCATCATGGTTGAATACATCAATCAGCTTCGCGCCCGAGGGTACTCGATCGACGAGGCGGCGGTGGAAGGAGCGGTGCTGAGACTTCGGCCTATTATGATGACGATGCTGGTGGCAACCTTTGGTCTGCTGCCCGCCGCCTTATCCCATGGCATAGGATCGGACTCGCAGCGCCCCTTTGCGATTGTGATTGTCGGAGGCCTGATCTCTGACCTGGCCTTGAGTATTTTTCTTTTGCCGACCCTCTACGCGTGGTTTGCCAGAACGACTGATCAACTTCCCGTGCCGGAAGCGGAGGAAGGCTAATGGCCGAAATTTTATGAGGCCGTGCGAATTAAGCAAACCAGCCCTCTCACTTGGGGCGAGGGTGTCGGCCTTGCGCCGACGGATGAGGGGTTCCTTTGTCTCAATGTACGATATTTCTGATGTGCTACACACACTCGGGAGGGAAGTGACCCCTCACCCGACTCGCTACGCTCGCCACCCTCTCCCCTCGGAGAGGGCTGTGATCGCTTGTGCGCACGGGTGGCTTCGAGAGAGAACAAAGCTCCCAGGAAGCCTGTGCAATCTGCAAATAGGACCATGCCAATGAACAAGAACGAAGTCTGCGCCCTGATTAGGGATATAGGTATTATCCCCGCGATTCGAGTGTCTTCGGCCGAAGATGCGCACTTCGCCGCCGAAGCCGTTATGCATGGGGGGATACCGATCGTGGAGATTACCCTGACCGTGCCGGGAGCAGTGGAGTTGATTTCCCACCTCGTTCGCTATCACCCCAAGCTGTTGGTCGGTGCGGGTACGGTCCTCGACACTGACATAGCGCGCCGGTGCCTGGAGGCGGGGGCAGGCTTCTTAACCAGCCCGGGATTTGACTTCTCGATTGTCGAATTCGCACTCAAGGAGAACCTTGCGGTGATACCCGGAGCCTTAACCCCCACAGAAGTGGTCACGGCATGGAGGGTTGGGTCAGACTTCGTCAAGGTCTTTCCTTGTGCGGGGGTCGGCGGGGACCGCTACATCAAGTCGCTGAAGACGGCGCTGCCACAGATTCCCTTGATCGCAGCGGGAGGTGTGAATCAACAGACTGCCGCCAACTTCATCTTATCAGGGGCCAGTGCAATCGGTGTGGGCACTGATTTGATCCCCACCGAGGCGATCGAACGGCGCCAATCGAAGCGAATTCGGGAATTAGCACGCCGCTTTCTAGGCTTCGTGAAGGAAGCCCGCGATCGAATCGAAGTAGGGAAACAGAATGCCGCCGTTCATAGGCGCCCAGGCATCAAAGAGTGCGAAAAGCAATGACAACCCGCAGTGGCAAGAGCGTGGAGCCTGCAACCATGAAGAAAGAATGAGGGGCGCGGCCGCGGCCGCTTTCCGAAGCACGGATCGCAGAGTTCTCGGGGCTTGAAATCTTTGCTACGCACTCCGACTCTTATATCCAATGATTGCCGCGAAGGGGCGTGGTAGAATGAACCCGAGGCGTGAAGCGATGCAGAAAAACGTACAATTCGTGATCGACCCAGAAGGGCACAGGAAGGCCGTCATACTGCCCATCGAAGAGTACGAGGAAATGATGGAAGACCTCCACATTGGCCGGGCCGCCCGCGAAGGCAAATCTGAGCCACACCGGCCGTTTGAAGACGTGGTGAAGGAATTACGCGCAGCGGGCGAGATTGATGTATAAGGTCAGCATTACCTGGAGCGCAGAACGCGACCTCAAGCGCCTCGACCGCCCCGTTAAGAACCGGATCGTTTCCGCCATTCTGGCGCTCGCCTCTGATCCCCGGCCACATGGATGTTTGAAGGTAAGAAGCGCGGAAGGCGCCTGGCGAATCCGTGTAGGAGATTGGCGCGTGGGTTACGAGGTAGACGATAGCGCCAGTGAGGTTCTGGTTCTCAAAATAGCCCATCGTAGTGACTTCTACGAGTAGCAGATGACCTTTCAGGTGGCAGCGTCGGCACTCAGGAAACTCGCGCTCGGATTATCCCTTGCGGGTCTGGCGCTGTCGCCCATCCTTGCCCGGGGAGTGGGCAAGCCCGATTTCAAGCCCGGTTTCAATTTCTATTCTCCGCAGCAGGACGCGCAGTTGGGGGAGGAATCCTCCACGCAGGTGGACAAGCAATTGCCCCTGCTGAACGAAGCGGAGCCCCTGAAGTACCTCAACACCTTAGGGAAAAGGCTGATCGCTTTTGCGCCGAACAACTATCCGGATTACGCGTGGCAGTTTCGGATTGTCAACAGCGCGGAGATCAATGCTTTCGCCTTGCCGGGTGGGTACATCTATGTGAACCGCGGGGTGTTTGAGGCCGCCGAAGGTGAAGCGCAACTCGCTGGGGTGATTGCCCACGAATCCGGCCACGTGGTGATGCGCCACGGTACGCACATTGCCTCGCAAGCCGTCCTGGCGCAGGGAGGCATGGCCATCGTGACCAGCATTTTTGGCCAGAGCAACAACCCGGCCAGTCAAGTGCTGCAACTGGGCCTCGGCCTGGGAGTGGATTCGCTGCTGCTGAAGTACTCGCGCACCGCGGAAACGGAGGCGGATGCGGTGGGCACCTACATTCTCTACCAGGCCGGATACGATCCCCATGCCATGGTGCAGTTCTTCCAGATCATCGCCAAGAAGTATCCGCAGCGCACCCTGCAATTCTTCTCGGACCATCCCAATCCCGAGAACCGCATCAAGGACGTGGATGCCGAGATTGCACAATTGGGTCCGCCGCGGGGGACGAGGACGGACAGCGCGGAATACGAGGGTGCCAAGCAGTACTTGGCGGCACTTGCTCCACCGCCTCAGAAGAAAGGCACACCAAAAATCGACGCCCAGAAACAACCCCCGCCTCCGCCTTCTGCGAACCTGATTCGTTACGATGGCAAGATGTTTACCCTCGATTATCCCGACAACTGGCAGGTGGAGCGAAGCGAGGATAGCGTGACGCTATTTCCTCCTGGGGGAATGGTGACGGGCGCCGAGGGGGAAACCGCGCAGGCTTACGGCGCGGCGGTCAGCCTTTACACGCCTCAGCAAGGGAATTGGGGGCTTGTGGATGCCACTCAGGAACTCGTCGAGTCGATGCGGCAGTCGATTCCCCAAATGCACGTCTTGCAGCAGACGGGCATGAACCTGCAAGGCAACCCGGCGGTCAGCACCCTGCTGCAAAATGACTCGCCGATTGAGGGACAGAAAGAAACGGACCATCTGGTGACGGTCCGCCAGGGTGACTCCATCTTGACATTCATCTTTATCGCTCCTGTCAGCGCCTTTGAATCCTACGCTCCAACCTTTGACAAGATATTACAGAGTATCAATGTGGCACATTGAACTGAGATGTATTGACCTTAGCGGTTGGGCCATGGCTCAGCGGGAACAATCCCGGTTCTGCGTGGTTTGCCGCACGAGTTCTCCGGCGGTGCCTTTTGCGGTTTCAAGCGTAAAGCTAACCTCCTGAAGCCAAAAGGGTTAGTTGTGGGCGCTGGCATCCCGGATGGCAGCTATCATGCAGGAAGGAGGGGACCAAATGGCAGAAGCCACAAACTTAACGAAAAAAACCCGTCTTCCTGACACTCCCAGCCAGATCGTACGCCAGCGTTGGCTGGACCTGCTTGATTTGAGTTACTCCACAAGGCGAGTGACCCAACAGGAAATTGAACCCGGCGTTCATGCCGTGGTAGTTCCGGCAGCATGCAGGAAGGAAGCGAAGCAAGATTTGGTCGAGGTTGAGATGCGCGTGGCATCGAGCCAAGTCCCCGGCATGGCGCGGGGCGTACGATTGTCGCTCGAGCGGCTCGGCGAGTTCGCCTTGACCCTGCCGACGGACTACCACGGGTGGATGGGCGCCTGCGGCAGGGACATTTTGGCGGGTGAAACGCTGGTTACTGCCTTTGTCGATCTTGCCTATCTGGAAGCTGCGCTGCTGGCCCGCCTCTGGGACCATGGAGTTCTGGTGGAGTTCGGCTCGCCGCTGTCGTTCTTCCGCCGCGGGGCGTTGACCGATTACGCCAATGTTTACGAAACCGTGGCGGCCATGCTGGCGGAAGGTCGTTCGCTGGCGGACACCGCGGACCTGTTGGCCCCGGAAATCCTGAGGCGCCTGCAACTTTACGCAAACGCTTATCTTCAGCTCTCCTCGATTTATTCTCAATCCGCCTGGCACATCGATTGCGACAATTTTGTGATCAAAGTCCCCGGGTCACGTCTCTCCCTGGCGCTGCAATACTGGGAACTGCGGGGGGACCACACTTCGGGACAAAAAGTCCTGCACGGCTGGCGCAGCCGCATCGAGAAACTACTGCTACAGGCCGCCACCGGCACGGAAGCCAACTTCCCCAAGTCGTTTGCGGCTTGAATCCGCAGATTACCCAGATTACACAAATTAGTCAGAGAGAGAAAGAAGCTTGAAGCGGCAGCCAGGGAAGCAGCCGGTGGCAGTCCTCAATCACTTCATGACAACTTCGCCTCTGTTTTGAGTCTGTTTCGAACGGGGCTTTTCTTGTTGTCTTTTCCTTTCTTAATCCGTGAAATCTGTGTAATCTGTGGATACCATGACAAGTGCTAAGAGCAAGGCGACGATTCTAGCGGCGTTGTGCGCAGCGGCGGCGATTCTGCTCGCTGGGGTGGCGTCGGCATTCGGACAAGCGCCGGGGCAAGTGCCGGGCCAAAATCCTTCTCCGCCTCCCTTGCACATCCCTCACATTGGAGGCTCCCGGCAGGAGCGGCCCCAGCCGGAGGCTCCCACGGAGAGTCAAGTTTACGTCGTGCTCTGGTTTGACACGGAAGACTACATCCTGCCGCAGAGCGACGACGACGCTAAACGCATTGCGGTGTTCCTGACGCAGCAGGGAATTTCCGGGACCTTCAAAGTCGTCGGCGAAAAGGCGCGGGTACTTCAGCAGCGCCAGCGTCGGGATGTCATCTCCGCGCTCGCCCAGCATGATATTGGCTATCACTCAAATACTCATAGCCAACACCCCACGGTGGCCGAATACGAATCAAACTTGGACTGGGACACGGGAGTGGAGGAATTCAACCGGCGTGAGCGTCCCGGCTTTGACGATGTGGCTCACATCTTCAGAAAGACTCCGGTGGCTTACGGCCAGCCGGGTGTTTCCTGGGCGCCGCAAGCTTTTCCGGCCCTGCAAAAGTGGGGCGTTCGTGTTTATCTCGATGAAGGCAAGCAGGTGGGATTACGAGGCCAGCCTTTCTGGTACGGGGGACTGCTCAACATCTTTAACACGCGGGAGGGAGACCAACTGCGTCCCAATGAAAACTGGTCCAACCTCGACATGGCCAAAACTCGATTCCAGGATACCTATGAGACCCTGACCTCGCGGAAAGCGGGCGGTATCGTCAGCATATGCTTTCATCCCTGCGAATTTGTGCACAAGCAGTTTTGGGATGCAGTGAATTTCAGCGACGGAGCGAATCCGCCGCCGAGTCAGTGGAAGTTGCCGCCCATGAAAACGCCGGAGGATACGGAAAAGGCCTTTCAGTACTTTGAGGATCTGGTGCGCTTTATGAAGTCATTTCCTCGCGTCCAGTTCATAACGGCTTCCGGCGCCGCCGAGAAGTTTCGTGACCGCGCTCAGACGCATGTCTTCTCTCTACAGGAAGTCGCAGCTATCGCCGGCCAAGTGGATTCGGAAGTGTCGTTTCAGGTGGGTAACAGTTTCAACTTGAGCGCGAGCGAAGTTTTTTACGTGATCAACAAATTCCTGGCGGGAATCGTTCGGCGCGAAGGGGGTGAGGCGCTCGTGCTGGAGCGAACCCCTTACGGCCCGGCCTCGACGCCGGCGCCGCTCACCGCGAAACTGGTGGCGCCTTGGCTACAGGTCAGCAGGACGCTGCTGGATGTTCAGGACGAGCTGGATAAGACGGGGCGGATTCCCAGCGCCATCTGGCTGGGCAGTCAATCCGTTCCTCCGGAAAGTTACCTGGTGGGAATTGCTCAAGTTGCCAAAGGCATTGTGGATAAAGCACAGTTGCCCGATGTAGTCAGCTTTTCCCCGGCGCGCCTGGCCGCCGGACAATATGTCGCCGACGACTCTCCCGACCTCTGGGATTGGGTGATATTCCCTCACGGCTTCCACGCGCCAAAGATAATGTCCCTCGCCAAGCTCCAAGCATGGACGCTAAAGCCCGCGTCGAAGTAGGTCTCCGGACGACAGAAGTTATAACATAATTCCCGAGGCTATCTTTCACCGCCGAGGCGCGGAGACGCGGAGATCTGAGAGTGAAAGGCCTTTTCTCTGCGTCTCAGCGTCTCTGCGGTTAACAGTAGTATATGTTCAGATCTTCGACATGCTTGAGGTGTATTTGAGGACATTTCAGCCCTCCTGATTACCGATTTCTGTATATGGCATTTTGTAGAAACGGAACGTTTGAGCCCCACCAATCTATTTTTCACCTTGTTTTCAATAAAATGAAGCCCGCACGTTAGCAGAAACAATGGCCCACATTTTGCTTGACAACGAACAGCGAGTTTCTATATCGTCTCGCTGTTTCGTCGGGATTTAACCGCCACATGACTGTTTAACTTCCATGACAGCCAGCAACTAAAAGGTGGGCCGGTGATATCGAGTTCGCATTATCTGATTTTGCCGGACAGTGACCAGCGTGAAGGCTTCTGAGACTGCTCCAATCCGCAGGCGCTCTTGGGGCGCCATTTTCACCCGCATTGCGCCGTCCGGCGCGCTCGCTCCCACCGTATCATTATGCACTTCTGCATTGGGTCCACAGCTTTTTCGTCCGGATAGGGGTTCCAATTTCATCAGAGAGGGGAAACCATGCGTAATCTTTCCAGACTCACGATCCTGGGGTTGTTGATTCTGGCCTTTGCGCCCGGCTTGCTTTGGGGGCAATCGGTCGGAACGGTCACGGGGCAAGTCACAGATCAGAGCGGAGCCGTGGTGCCCGGCGCTCAAGTGGTCCTCACGGATGCAGCAACCAAGACTCTCCAAGGGCAGCCAACCAATGCCGTCGGCCGTTTCGTGTTTGTCGACGTCAAGCCCGGCACTTACGACGTGACGGTGACGGCGAAGGGCTTCCGCAAGCTCTCGGTGCCCGGGCAGCAGGTGGTGATCGCCCAGTCGCTCACCCTGAACCTGACCCTGGAGGTGGGCGCCGCGACGCAGACGGTGGAAGTGACCGCCGTCGCCGGAGCAGAACTGCAAACTCTGAACTCCACCATGGGAAGCACGCTCGCCGGGGATACGATCATTGCTCTCCCCAATGTCAACCGTGATGCCACGTCACTTATGCTCTTTCAACCCAACACCGCCCCCACCTTCGGCGGGGCGGAGGGCAACATCACGGGCGGCCAGGTTGCCGGGGCCATGAGTGACCAGAGCACCTTCCGGCTGGATGGCGGCAACGCCACCAGCGACATGGAAGGTGACAATGGTTACGTCTCTGGCCAACGTCAGTACGTCGGGCCACAGGCCTCCATCACCACGCCCATCGAGAGCATTCAGGAATTCCAGGTCCAGACCAACAACATGACTGCGGATTTCGCCGGCGCCTCCGGCGCCCAGATCGTGATGGTGACCAAGCGCGGTCAGGACGCCTGGCACGGATCGGGTTATGAATATTTCCAGTCCGACGTGCTGAATGCTGCCGGATGGGATCTCAACATCAACAACAATCCGAAAGTGAAGATCCACCAGAATCGCTTTGGCGGCGCCGTGGGCGGTCCCATGACCCCCCACGTCTGGGGAGGCAAAACCTATTTCTACTTCAATTATGAGGGTCGCCGCTACCCCAACTCCGGCGTGGGAGAGTGGACCGTGCCCAGCGCCACGATGCGGGATGGCGTCCTCCAGTTCGCCGACCATGCCGGTAACATTGTGCAATATAACCTCGCCACTTCCACCCAGTGCGGGGCGAAGGGCGGGCTGCCTTGCGACCCGCGCGGCATCGGGTTAAACCCGGTCGTCAACCAGTTGTGGCAAAAGTACGTGCCGCTGGCGAACGATTGCGTGAATAGCGGTGACCACCTGAACACCTGCGGTTTCCGCGGACCCTATTCGCTGGCGGTCAAAGAGGACAACTTTATCGGCCGCATCGACCACGACTTTGGCTCCAAGTGGCACGCCTACACCACCTATCGCTATTATCGCGATATAAACCCGAACACCAGTCAAATCGATATTGGCGGGTTGGCGCCGGGTGATAAGCTGGGCGTTCCCGCCTCGCAGGCCTCCACGCCCCTCCAGCCGCGTTACTTTACCGTGGCGTTGACCGGTACGCTCCGGCCCACCCTGACCAATGAATTCAACGTGAGCTTCTTGCGCAACGACTGGGAATGGAAGCGCGCGGGCGTCATTGACCAGATCTCGGGCATCCCTGCCGGCCTCGAATTCGGCGAAAATCACAATTATGTCCCGATGAATATGGACACGCAGAGTTCCCGCTTCCGTATCTGGGACGGCCATGACTTGAATATCTCGGATAACTTGAGCTGGCTCAGGGGCAACCACCTCTTCCAGTTCGGGGGCTATGACTACCACCAGTGGATGCACCACGCGCGCAACGACCAGGTGGTCAGCGGCCTCGCCCAGTTGGTTTACCAGCTCAGCGGGGGCACGGGGCTTTATATGACTGACAGCTACCAGCCCCCCGTTTGCCCCAGCACCTCCGGCGATACCACCGCCAACTGCATTCCCTCCGGCAAGCTTAGTGCCAGCGCATCCGGCAACAACTGGAACGCCCTGTATGCCAACATGTTAGGCACCGTGGGCACGGCCGCGCAGTTGTTTGTGCGGGGTGGGTCCAACTTTAGCCTGACGAATTCGAAGATTCTGCAAGACACCGACATCGTCGACAACTACAGCCTTTACTTTAACGATTCGTGGAAGATCCGGCCCAACCTGACCCTCAACTACGGTTTGGAGTGGGGCGTGCAGATGCCGCCGTATGAAATCAATGGCGTTCAGGACTACGCGGTGGACGCGAGCGGCGCGCCCTTTACTTCCGCCCAGTACTTTGGCAATCGCGTAAGCAATGCGCTGCAAGGGATGAACTATAATCCGGAACTGGGTTTTAGTCCCATCCGGGGCGTAGGCGGCAGTCCCAAATATCCCTTCGATCCTTTTTACGGCGGCTTCAGCCCGCGGGTGTCGCTGGCCTACAGTCCCACTTGGGACTCGGGCATCGTGGGCAAGCTGTTCGGCCACAAGTCCACGGTCATTCGCGGCGGCTATGCCCGCATTTATGATCGCAGCAACGGCGTGGACCTGGTTCTCACTCCCTTGCTGGGCTACGGCTTCGCCCAGGATATTTATTGCAGTGGGGCGGGCATCAATGGTGCGTGCAATGGCGCCAGGAGTGTGAATCCGTCGGGTAGCCTCACCCCCAATCCCAATGCGGGCAATACCATCGGCGCCTTCCGCATCGGAGTGGATGGCAATACCGCACCCTTCCCGACCCCGTCGCCGACCCTTCCCGTCCCGGTTATTCCTGGCATAAACTCCCCCGCGGGTGGAAACATGTCTTTCCTGGATCATTCTTGGCGGCCCGGCAGTAACGACCAGATCGACTTCAGCATCCAACGCCAGTTTCCCGACAATACCATCCTGGAAGTGGGCTACGTGGGCCGGTGGGCCAAGCACCTGTATCAGGGGAGAGACCTTAATGACGTCCCGTGGATGATGACGGTGGGTGGGCAGTCTTTTGCCAACGCCTTTGACAACCTCTACTATGCTGATACCGCGGGTAAGGCCGCGGCCCCCCAGCCTTTCTTTGAGTCGGCCTTGGGCGGCCCCAAGAGTAACTATTGTTCGGGCTATGCGAGTTGCACGGCGGCCGTGCAAGCCAACGAGGGCTCTGCTGGGACACAAAACGTTTACTTCGATTCGGTGTACAGCATTTGGTCGGATCTTGACCATAGCTTTACCTTTGGGCCGGCTCTTCCCAATTCCATCCAGGGCATGAATGCCCTCCAGGCGGACGACACCTCGGGGTGGTCGAACTACCAGGCTCTTACGGCTTCCGTGAGCAAACGCGCCGGGCACGACCTGATGTTGAACTCCAATTTCACTTACTCCAAGAGCCTCAACACCATCGGGATCAACCAGGAATATACGCAGGCTAACCCCACTGATCCGTTCAACCTGCGCGCTGACTACGGCCCCTCTCCCTGGGACCGGCGATTGGTCCTCAATATCCTGGGAACTTACGGCCTGCCCTTCGGTAAGGGCAAATTGCTTGCCTCCCAATACGCCGCGGTTAACAAGATTATCGGCGGGTGGTCATTCGCCCCGATCTTTACTTGGGCCACCGGCGCGCCCATTGAAACTTATACGGGTTCCTGCCAGGAGTGGGGCCAGGGCAACACGGCTTGGTGTGCGGGCGCCGTGCCTCTGACCAACATTACCGGTAAGTTTGGTAACACCCTTCACGGGGCAGTGCAAACGGACTGCACCGTCGGCGTCAACAACGACCCACATTGTGCCAGTGGCGGAGGCAATGGTGGCAATATGTTCGCCAATCCCACTGCGGTGTTTAATAGCTACCGCCCGGACCTCGTCGGCGTCGATGGTCGTGCCTACGATTACGGGCCGATCCACGGGCAACACCGCTGGAACCTGGATTTCACCATTGCCAAGTCAACCATGCTCTATAAGGAACGGGTGGGAGTTTCTTTCTACGCGCAGTTCATTAACGCGCTCAACCACATGATGTATAACGACCCATACCTCGATGTTTATGACGCGGCAGATTTCGGGACTCTCACCGGCCAGTATGGCAACCCACGGACCATCGAACTTGGCGCGCGCGTATCGTTCTAAGGCTATCTACAACTCAACCTGCTCGACTAAGGGGCCAGTAATCTGGCCCCTTTCCTTTTGGCGGCGCCCCAGTTGTGGGCCGAAGGCAATAAGCCGTAAGCGCGGGCGCCTCGCCCGCTGTGAAGGTGTGAAAAAATGCAAATCTTACCGCAGAGACGCCGAGACGCAGAGAAATGCCTCTTGGTTTTCAGACCTCTGCGCCTCCACGCCTATGCTGTGAAAGTGAATGTGCCGAAGGCACCTTGGACTGCGGCGGCTTGACGCCGCCTTGGTGCTCCTCCTGGGCGCTATTGCAAGGCGGCGTCGAGCCGCCGCAATCCAAGGCGCTTCGCGCATTTCTTGTAGCCGCGGGTCGCGAACCGCCCCTGCCTTCTAATCGCGCATTCGCTCGTGGTACAGTTTGATGTTGTAGCGGCGGTCTAAGAGGACCTCGAAGAGGTCCAATGTCATTAGCCGTGGGTGAAACCCACGGAAACGGCGTCCCCAACGAATTACCAACCCCGAAGGGGTTGAATTGGGTTCGGCGCTGACTGGGGTTAGAGGCAATGCTGTTCACTTAAGCTAATCATTCCCGATTCAACCCCCTCACCCACCGCCTTGCGGTCCCCCCTCTCCCCCAAGGGGGAGAGGGAAGAAGAAT
>Ga0209039_10000578_pt1 | contig 35536 bp, 24 predicted proteins | sample BogFormECP12_OM1_FD_188238 | JGI IMG/M metagenome (GOLD analysis project Ga0209039, IMG submission 188238) | Bog forest soil microbial communities from Calvert Island, British Columbia, Canada - ECP12_OM1 (SPAdes) (version 2) | ecosystem: Environmental > Aquatic > Freshwater > Wetlands > Bog ... | reverse complement strand
TGGCCACCGCCGTCTATCCCTACTCTCACGGGGTCATTGATCAGGTCCTGCCTGTGGAAGGGAAGCCGGTCCGCCTGGAACCGGACTGGGCACTGCAGGATCCCGAGGATTACATTCGTACGTTGAAGCGGACGATCCCGGCCGTGCTGCGCCAATCCGGCATCGATCCCGCGGATGTGATCGGTGTGGGCATCGACTTCACGGCCTGCACGATGCTTCCTGTTCTCGGGGACGGATCTCCGTTGTGTACACTGCCCGAATACCGCCGTAATCCCCATGCTTGGGTAAAGTTGTGGAAACACCATGCCGCCCAGCCGGAAGCGGACCAGATCAACGCGACCGCCCGCCGGATGGGGGAAGGCTGGCTGGATCGCTATGGCGGCAAGATCTCCTCGGAGTGGTTCTTCTCCAAGACCCTGCAGATCCTGGACGAAGCCCCGGAGATCTACCATGCCGCCAGCCGCCTGCTCGAAGCCGCCGACTGGTTGGTCTGGCAGTTGTGCGGGGTGGAGACGCGCAATTCATGCACGGCGGGGTACAAGGCTATGTGGTCGAAGCGGGAGGGCTTTCCCCGCCCGGAGTACTTTGCGGCTCTCGACGCCCGTCTTGAGCACGTGGTGGACGAAAAAATGTCCCGGAAGATCTCGCCGATCGGGGATCGTGCCGGGGGTCTTTCTCCACAAGCGGCCCGGTGGACCGGCCTGAAGGCGGGGACGGCAGTGGCAATTGCGAATGTCGATGCGCATGTTTCGGTGCCGGCGGCAACGGTCACCGAGCCTGGCCGGATGGTGGCGATCATGGGGACCAGTATTTGTCATATGGTGTTGGGAGGGGAGGAGCGGTTGGTCCCAGGCATCTGCGGATACGTCGAGGATGGCATCATCCCAGGGTTGTTTGGATTCGAAGCCGGCCAATCGGGAGTGGGAGATATTTTTGCCTGGTTCGTGGAGCACGCGGTCCCGCCGGAGTATCACCGGGCCGCCCGGCAGAATAAGATGGATTTGCATCAATTCCTTGAAAAGGAGGCCGCTGAGCTTAAACCGGGAGAGTCTGGTTTGCTGGCCCTCGATTGGTGGAACGGGAATCGATCGGTTTTGGTCGATGTCGATCTGACCGGCCTGCTCGTTGGGGCGACCTTGGCGACGACGGCGCCTGAGATTTATCGGGCCTTGATCGAGGCAACCGCTTTTGGAACCCGGGCGATCATCGAAGCGTTTGAAAGGCACGGTGTGCCCGTCCGAGAACTCGTCACCTGCGGCGGATTGCCCGAGAAGAACAAATTGCTCATGCAGATCTACGCGGATGTGACGGGCCTCGAGCTGAAAGTGACGGCATCCAAGCAGACCCCGGCGCTGGGCTCGGCGATGTTCGGTGCCGTGGCGGCCGGCCATGCCGTGGGGGGCTATGATTCGATTTTCGAGGCAGCCGGGCGCATGGCCAGATTAAAAAAGGAATCCTTCAAGCCGATCGCGGCCCATCAGAAGATCTATGACAGGCTCTTTGGTGAATACCTTGCCCTGCACGACTATTTTGGCCGGGGGGGCAACGACGTGATGAAGCACCTCAAGCAGCTCAAGAAAGAGACCCTGGTTGGCGAAACCAGGTAGGGTAGGTGAGTGATGCTAGAAAATTTGCGTGCGCAGATTTGGAAATTGCATCTGGAGCTTCCCAAAAACAACCTGGTCAGCTGGACCGGTGGAAATGTCAGCGGGCGGGATCTTGAAACTGGGTATGTGGTGATCAAACCGTCCGGTGTCCGTTATGAGGATTTACGGCCGGAGCATTTGGTCGTCCTGGATATGGAAGGCAGAGCCATCGAAGGGGATCTGAGACCCTCATCGGACACCGCCAGCCACCTCTACATCTACCGGCACCGTCCGGATATTTGCGGGATTGTTCACACCCATTCCCCTTACGCGACTGCGTTTGCCGCCCTGGGGAGGCCGATCCCGGTCTATCTGACGGCCATTGCAGATGAGTTCGGAGGACCGATCCCATGCGCAGGCTTCGCTTTGATTGGCGGCGAGCAGATCGGCCAGGAGGTGGTCAAGTCCATTGGCGCTTCTCCGGCGGTGTTGTTAAAGAATCATGGGGTGTTTACTGTGGGGACTTCGGCCGAAGCCGCGGTCAAGGCGGCGGTGATGGTGGAGGATGTTGCCAGGACGGTCTGGATCGCTCTGCAGATCGGCCGGCCGGAGGAGATCCCTGCGGAGCAGGTCGCTAAATTGCGCCGCCGCTACTCCGACGAGTATGGCCAGTAAGAGGTATCATTCGTGTAGCCATTTAATTACTCAATTAATCTTTTTAGCTTTACCAATAACCCACAAAACTCGGCCCACCGCTTTCATGCTCGGTTTGCTCAAGAATGAGTCGACTGGGTAACCTGTTACAGCCGCCAGCCCTTCAACGAACAACACGGCTTGCTGCTCTCAGCGTCACTGTCGCTGGTCGGCGGCAAACGCAGATTGTGGGCGCTTCTTACGCCCCTGGAACGCCTCGGGGCGCGGATATTTCCAGACATGTTCTCGCTGGCTCAAGCCCATAATGCCTCTAATCCAGGTGGCGGAAGCCGAAAAGCACAACTATTCGTTAAGAAAGCCTGGGCCGGCATTTTGAAGTGCCGACAGTCGTCACCCCCATCCATTATGTCGGCTTTCCATAAAAGCTATTTACGCAACGATGACTAAGTTCGGGAAAAATGAGCGCGCCAAATACCGGGCAAGGGTATCAATAATCGGGCGAAGGATGCTCGGCTCGACCTTAACCGTATTTCCAGCGTAAGAGTGCCACCCACTCGATAAAGGGAGAGGGTCGTTTTCATTTTATTTTCTACTGGTCAGACCCGACCTGGATGATTTATTCCTTATTTTATCGGGCCATTGTTAAATTCATTAAAACGATGCGTTAAGAACTGGTAAACGCATTGTTACAACTTAGCACCCACCCCGTATTTACTTCCTGAATTACAACCGGATATTGGTTTAACGGATTGGATGTGAAGGCGTTCCGTTTCGAGGAACCTTTCCATGCATGCCGGCGTCGTCATTGTTTAACCACCGCCGTGAAGATATAATGAACATCAGAAAGAGGAAAATAAAACCCATGAATATCGATATCCGAGATATGAGAGTCTCCTTCTTGCGTGCGGGACTCTTCGTCATCGCTTTATTGTTAGCCGGGTGCAACCTTCCTGCATCTACGGGTACTCCTACTCCGCAACCGATCCCAACTATTCTATCCACCCCTCAAAATACACCTACCGCGATCGTTCCTACGCCAACCACGCCCATCCCGACCGTAACCGGTCAGGCGGTCGTACGCATCCTCTTCGCGAGCGGTGCGACTGCCGCGGTGGAGCAGGGGACGGTCCAGCCCGGTCAGGTGATCAGTTATGTCCTGGGCGCTCAGGCGAACCAGCCCATGATTCTTCTGCTCGGTTCGACCAACCAGGACGCCACCCTGGCGGTGTATGAAGCCGACGGGACCTCGCTCCTGGATCCGGCGAAGAAATGGACCAATTTTCAATGGCTTCTTCCTAGAACCGAGGATTACACCATCCAGGTCATCGGGGGCGCGATCGCAGAAAATTACAGCCTGACCGTAAAAATCGCCAGCCGGATCACATTTGCTTCCGGGTCCACCTCCGCCACCGTCACCGGATCGACGGCGAATGGGTATGTGATATCCTATGCGATCTACTGCAATTCCGGACAGACCATGACCCTGGCGCTCACCGCGCCTGCCAATTCGGCGTCATTGGATGTCTTCGGGCTGGCTTACGGACAATTGCTCCTGAAGGAAACCGCCAAAGCTGCCAGCTGGACCGGCAGTTTACCGGCTGCGCAGGACTATATTATCGAGATCGTTCCCAAGGCAGGCCAGGTGCTGTCTTATTCCCTGACGGTCAGTGTCAAATGATTGTCGGAAAGAATCCGGAAGTGAGGGAAGTGAGATGATAACCAAATGTCGCATCATTCTGATCCTTCTCGTGGTCATCGGTGTATTTCTGCCTTTGCGTTCTGTTTCTGCGGACACGGGACCCAAACCTACCATGGATTTTCAATTCATGCAGTCCTTCCCAGGGCCGGCCGTGACCATCGTTTCAGGCACCTTGTTCGAGTGTGACCGGTCGGACTGCCAGGATGCACAGCCGTTGATGGTGGCCGGTCCCCAGAGGTTTTATTGTGATGCGACCAGCTGTCATGCCCTGGCCTACGGTTTCAGCAACTATCACCGCCTCCAAATCCAGTTCTCGGATGGAAAAACCCGCCAGAGTAATATATTCACCACCCAGCAATTTGATTCCAGCTATAAGGTCACCATCCGGCCGGAGGATCTGCTGGTGGAAGGGCAGATCTCCTTGGATTTCTTCTCGCCCTGGACATACATCCTGCTTTGCATCTGCTGCCTGGTGGTTCTTGGTCTGGTCGCAGGGGTGGTTGTCTGGATCGTCAGGTCCAGGAAAAAGGGGAAATGATCCCGACCCTCCTGATTACGATCGTCATCGAGGGCCTGGTGTGCAGCCTTTACGCTCTCCGGAATAAAAAGCCGCTCGCGGCTCTGCTGCTCTCCTGCCTGGCGGTGAATTTGCTCACTCAACCCTTCTTGTGGTTCGTTCTGAATGCCTTTTTTCAGCACTATCTGGTTGCCCTGTTCACCGCCGAAGTGGCGATCGTGGGGGTCGAAGCGCTTTTCTTGCATTTGATCCCTTATAACCAACTCCGATGGCGGGAGGCGTTGGTCCTGAGCCTGTTCATGAATCTGTCAAGTTTTTTGGTGGGCTGGTTCCTCCCCGTATAAAAATAAGCTCACCAGGAAAATATCCGCCGGGGAGCAAGACCGACCGGGGGCTTTGAACCATCGCCGGGTGCGGTGGGAAGGTACCTTTAATCGGAGATGAGGGGATGCTCTCCATGGGAGACGCGGGACTGGATGTCCTCCAGCGCCTCGGGGAGGTCCCAGATGCCGTCGATCACATAATGGGCGCCGGCCCCATACAATTGAGAGGCCACCTTCAGACGAGCCGCTTCGAGTTCCTCGGGAGCCAGGGCTCTGACATCCGTTTCACTCAGGCCGAGCAGATTCCCGGTGAGCGACACTCCTACGGTCCACATCCCCGCATTTAAACCCTCTGCGATGTCCGGCAAGGTATCCCCCACTTTGATCATGGACTGCATCGGGAATATACCCAGATCCATGGCGTTCTTAAAACACATCCAGGGATAAGGGCGCCCGGCCGGGACTTCGTCTGGACAGATGATGCAATCCGGTGCATAACCGCGCGCTTTCGCTTCTGGCGCCAGAACATCCATCATGGAACGGATATAGCCGGTCGTGGAGCCGATCCTTATTCCCTGGGCGCGAAGGTCGTCGAGCACCTTGAATAACCCGGGAATGGGGTCTGCATATTCCTTCAATACCTCGAGCTGCATGGTCACGAAGCTCCTGAAGAGCTGATCAACATCCCGATCGGTCGGCGGGTGTCCGTGGATGGCGGTCCACATCTCAGCCACCCGCTCCCGTGCCAGGATGGTCTTGAGGTGATCTTTCTTCATCAAGCCCATTCCGGAGCGGACATCCTCCACGGTGATTTGAATTCGCTGGCTTGCTAACAGGTGCATGAAGACGGCTGTGGGAGCCATCGACCCGTAATCCACCGCCGTACCTGCCCAGTCCAGGATCACCGCCTGGATCGGCCCATGGTAAGATCGATGAATAATGGATTCCATGAATTATGCCTCGCCGATATTCCAAGATTAATATATGCCGCAGAATATCGGCTGCCACCTTTTTACCAGCCGAATGTCCATGGCCTACAACTTTCCAGTGTACTCTTTTTTCCCTTATTGCAGACAGAGGCGGGAACCATTCGTTAAGGGCTTTCTTAAAGTTGTGTTGTTACTGCCAAGGCTTCAGCGGGATGAGCGCTGAGGTAAAATCTGGCAGATGGCAAGAAGCGATATTTCTTTTTAGCGATCAATATACCCAAGACCAAGTTATTGATACCAGCCCTCTCTAATTTAAGAAACCTCTATTAGGGCATTGACGCTGACCTGATAAAATGTTATTATTTTAATGTAAACGCTTCCAATTCAAATGTGCGTGTCTCCCCTTATCGGTAATTATAATATCGTCATTTCTGCGATGCCGGCCATCATAATCGGCTTGTTTATGCCTATTTAATTTCAATATTAACCTTAGAGGGACTAATATTGAGTTAAAGGGCATATAAAATACGGAACTGTGTAAACGTTCACAACATTATGGTTAAAAAGAGCGCCTCTAAAATTACAATTATCGATGTCGCTGCCGAAGCAGGGGTTTCGTTTGGCACTGTGTCGCGAGTGATCAATAACGATGTACATGTCAAACAGGAAACCCGTGAGCGGATTATAAAAACGATGCAGCAGCTTGGGTTTGTCGCAAACCGCCAGGCGCGCAGCCTGGCTGGAGGTACATCGAATAGCATCGGCGTGCTTGTCCCAGATCTAAGTACTGCCTATATCGAGGAGATTATACGAGGAATTGATGCCGAGCTCAGTTTGTCCGATTTGGATCTTATTCTCTATACGACCCATCGCATGGCAAGCAAGGAAGCCGCTTATGTTGCGAACCTGGCAAAAGGGATGGTAGATGGTCTCTTGCTGGTTTTGCCCCGCAGCCCGGCCGATTTTGTCGGTACGCTGACCCAACGGAACTTTCCCTTCGTTCTCATCGATCACCAGGGAACCGGTCAGGACTGTCCGGCGGTCGGTGCGACCAACTGGCAGGGGGCTTACCACGCGACGGAATATCTTATCAAGCTTGGGCATAGACAGATCGGCTTTATCTCAGGATCTATGGATCTCGGCTGCGCGGTGGATCGCCTGAGTGGATATCGCGCCGCTTTACAAACTTATCATCTTCCGGAAGTTCCTGAGTTGATTTATGAAGGATCTTTTGCTCAACCGGATGGTTTCGCCGGAGCGTCTGCCATGCTTGACCTGTCCGTACCTCCAAGTGCGATTTTTGCATCCAATGATGTTATGGCGATGGGCGTTATGGACGCGGTCCGTGAACGCGGGTTGCGTGTTCCCGGTGACGTGTCGGTCGTTGGTTTCGACGATATTCCTCAAGCCTCCCTGGTCCATCCTGCTCTGACCACGGTGAACCAACCCCTTGAAAAAATGGGACGCGTTGCGACTCAGATGTTGCTCGATTTGCTCCGGCATCCCGAAAAAGACGCCGAACGCATCGAATTGCCCACTGAACTGGTCGTGCGTGATTCATGCCAGCCCCACGATCTGGATCGTTCGCTTTGAACTGCTCCCAAGGATTCGATCGATGACCATGATAGAGGACGTGATTCCGAATAATAGATAGGGTAATATGGCCCCTTCAATTGACTTTTATTCGGGCATTCTGCTCCCTCTAGTACGCCCGACCTTGACGGCGATTGGGGAATTGACCATGATTGTCAGTCGGAATGATTTGCTCACCCCGCTGGTGAGCATCGGCACGGAAACTCGTGGGACCTTGCCGCTCGGCACCATTCAATTCCAGGGGCAATACAGCTCAGATTTGTCCCTGGGAGCGACTTTCGCATCTATCTCCGCGGTTCCGGACATCCTTCTCTACCTGTTCGCTGAGCGGCAGGTCGTTTCCGGACTGAAGGCAGGAGCTTTCAAGGGCTAGTTTTTAGTGTACAATGTCTATACCTTATTGGTGGGCATTGTTCTTCTCTTGGATAAGGGATTTCTAACGACTATTTGACCGGTCTGGTAGCCATGGCCGCTGTCGCCGCTCTGGCTGCTGCTGAAGAAAAAGGGAAACTATTCGTGCGGGTGCTGTGGCATGCAAAAATACCATCCCGTGAGCGGCGCGACTACGATGAATGCTCTATATGCTCGCTGGATTGTCCGTCAGCAGCACCTTCCGGTTCTACCAGCCCGGGACTTAGTTCCACTCCATCCTTCTTCCTGTAGAGTAGCCGGGATTTCGGACAATCATTGCCAGTACGTTATCCAGAAAGGAGGTCCAGGAAAATAGAAGCCTGAACAGTCCAAGCAATCCCAACCCATCCTATTCGAAATTGATCTACCTATAAAAGGAGCTGAATGATGTCTCGCAAAATTTTGTACATAACGATGCTGGTCTTCTTAATCACCAGCTTGATCGGCTGCGGCGGCACCGCCGCGCCTGCCACCAGTGGCAAGATTAAAGTAGGTCTTTCCTTCTCCGATTACGCGACCGAGCGCTGGCCTATTGAATCCGCCGAGATGACCCAACTGCTTCAGAAGGATGGTTACGAAGTGATCGTCCAGGAAGCCGACCATGATGTCAAGCTGCAGAGCGACCAGATCGACAACATGGTCTCGCAGGGCATCAAGGGCCTGATCGTCGTCGCCGAGGATGGCGATGCAGCGGTAACTCCGGTCGAGAAGGCTGTTGCGGCCGGCGTGAAGGTGATCTCCTATGACCGCCTGATCAAGACCGACAAGATCTCTGCCTACCTGTCTTTCGATAATGTGGCAGTTGGCAAGGCGGAAGCCGATGGCGTCGTTAAAGCCCTCGGCCTGGACACGGGCAATCCCACCTGGACCAGTGCCAACCCCGTCAAGTTGGTCCTCTCCGGTGGTTCCCCGACAGATAATAACGCCATCCTCGTCCGCCAGGGCCAGTTGGAAGTTCTCCAACCCTACATCGATAAGGGCGTCGTCAAGGTCGTGGCCGACCAGTGGGTTGAAAACTGGGATCCGGCCAAGGCCGAGACCATGATGGAGAACATCCTCACCGCGCAGCAGAACAAGGTCGATGCGGTCGTTGCCTCGAATGATGGCACCGCCTTGGGCGAGTTGCAGGCGCTGGCTGCCCAGGGATTGGCCGGCAAGGTGCCGATCTCGGGCCAGGATGCCACCGCCGATGGCTGCAACAGCATCGTCAAGGGCCAACAGACCGTTACCGTCTTCAAGGATACCCGCCTGCTGGCCCCGCAGGCCGTAAAGATGATTGAAGCCCTGATCAATGGCCAGGCTCCCACCGGCGTACAGTCATACACGCTGGCCGCCTTAACCAATGATAAGACCAAGACGGGCAATGTCATGGCGAACTTCCTGCCAGTGGTCGAGGTTACCCAAGCCAACGTTTATGATGTGATCGTGAAGAGCGGATTCCAGACCTACGACGATGTTTATCGTGGCGTTCCTGCGAGTCAACTTCCTCCCACGCTGACACCCTAACCGCTAATCTTTCTTCTCAGCCCCGGCCCCCCTTACCAAAGAAAATAAGGGGGGCCGGGAGTCGAAATTGATCGATGCCTTCTCGGTGAATTCCTGATCCGAAGGAGTTTGCAGTGGACAATGACATTATTCTCGATTTTGAGCATGTGACCAAACGGTTTCCAGGTGTGGTGGCATTGAACGACGATTCTTTCCAAATCCGCCGGGGTGAAATTCACGGCATCTGTGGAGAGAACGGCGCCGGCAAATCCACCCTGGTGAAAATTCTATCAGGTGTTTACCCCTATGGGACCTATGAAGGCAGCGTGACCTATAACGGCGAGGAATTGAAACTGGGCCAAAGTTCCATTCGTGAAGCCGTCGAGCAAGGCATCGCCATTGTTTATCAGGAATTGACCCTGGTCCCAACCCGGACCGTTGGTGAAAACGTCTTCCTGGGCAAGGAGCCGGTAGAACACGGCCTGATCAATTGGGATAAGCTTTACGCGGATACTCGCGATATTTTGAAAAAGTATCAATTGGATGTGGATTCAAGGGCGGTCGTTAACACTCTTGGAGTTGGCAAGATGCAGATGGTCGAGATTGCCAAAGCGCTCTCCGAGAATGCCAAGGTGCTGATCCTCGACGAACCCACGAGTGCCCTGAGTAAAGCCGAAGTAGAAAAATTGATGGATATTCTCAGGGGACTCCAGGAGCATGGCATCACCTGCATTTATATTTCCCACCGGCTGGAGGAATTTTTCGGGATCACGGATCGGGTAACGGTCATGCGGGACGGCCGGATCATCACCACTCAACCCACCAGGGACATAACCCAGGCTGACCTGGTCAAATACATGGTTGGCCGTGAGATGAAAGAGCGCTTCCCGAAGGGCAACCGGAAACCGGGCGAGGTGATATTTGAAGTGGAAGGTCTGGAGGCCACCGACCCCAACAATTCCAACCGTAAGGTGCTGGATGGTGTCAGCTTCAACGTACGCCGGGGTGAAATTCTTGGAATCGCCGGGTTGATGGGCTCGGGCAGGACCGAGCTAGTGCTGACCCTCTTTGGGGAGTATGGGAAAATCACAAAAGGTCAAATCCGGATCGAGGGTAAGGTCGTCGAGCCAAAAAGTGCCCGCCAGGCGATCGATGCCGGCTTGAGCCTGGTGCCTGAAGACCGCAAGAGGATGGGGTTGGTGCTGATCCAATCGATCCTCAGAAACATTTCGCTGCCCAACCTAAACCAATTCTCCAAATTCTTCCGTATCGATGCCAATGAAGAGCGGCAAGCCAGTTTGCAGCAGGCTAAAAGCCTGACGATCAAGGCTTCCAGCCTGGATGTGCAGGCTCTAACCCTGTCCGGGGGCAACCAGCAGAAGGTGGTTATCTCAAAATGGCTGCTATCCAAGCCAAGTGTCCTGATCATGGATGATCCGACGCGTGGCATTGATGTAGGGGCGAAATTCGAGATTTACAAGCTGATGAATGAACTGGCCGAAAAGGGCGAAGCGATCATCATGATCTCCAGTGAGATGGAAGAAGTGCTTGGAATGAGCGACCGGATCATGGTGATGTGCCGGGGTCATTCCACTACCACACTGCCGGTTGCCGAAGCCAGCCAGGAACGCGTGATGGCATTGGCCACAGGCCTTGCCACTGCATAAAAACAAACGCAAAGAAAAGAGCGAGGTAAATCCGATGAACCCATCTGTCACTGACTTGAAGCCAACATCAGGTTTAGCATCCAGGTTCTTTCAGAGTATCCGGCGAAACATCCAAACCTATACCCTGCTGATCGCGGTGGTCATCATTTGGACAATTTTTTACTTTGCGACTGGCGGCAGCTACCTGGACCCCGAAAACATCTCCAATCTTTTCCGCCAGATGTCCGTGACCTCCTTCCTGTCCATAGGCATGGTGCTGGTGATCGTCACCGGGAACATTGACCTGTCGGTGGGCAAGCTGGCTGGTTTTGTCTCCGTGGTATGCGCGTACCTGCAATACTATGTCTGGTACAGATATTTTCCCAATCAGGTGTTCCTGGCCGCTGCACTTTCTGTCATTTGCGGAATTGCGGTGGGTTTGTTGGCTGGCGTGATCCAGGGCTATATTATTGCTTATCTTGGCTTGCCCGCCTTTATTGTGACCCTGGCTGGCATGTGGCTGTTCAACGGCCTGATCCTGCTGGTTACTCAAGGGAGAACCATAGCGGCCCATCAGGCGGTCTTTTCTGATATCGCCCAGGGGTATGTCCCACCTGTTTGGGGGTGGGGGATCTATGCAATCATCGTGCTGTTTCTTATCTGGAATATGTTTTCCAACCGACGGGGCAAGCAGAAGTATGGTTTCGCCCTGCGTCCGTTCTATATGGATTTACTGGGGGTGATTCTCCCGGCGGTATTGATCCTTGCCTATGTCTTTACCGTCAATAGCTATAAGGGTATCCCCGCCCCGGTGCTGCTGCTGGCATGCGTGGCGATGGTCATGGTCTATGTTGCCAGCAATACCCGCTTCGGCCGCTACGCTTATGCCATCGGTGGCAACCGGGAGGCTGCCCGTCTCTCGGGTATTAGCATCAATGGTTTAATATTCAAGGTTTTCCTCCTGATGGGCTTCCTGTGCGGCGTGGCCGGGGTGGTGCTGGCTTCCTATGTCGGTTACGGTACGATCGCAGCGGGTACCGGCTATGAATTGGATGCCATTGCCGCTTGCATTCTGGGTGGCACCTCCCCCCTGGGAGGAGTCGGCACCATTCCGGGTGCCCTCATCGGGGCCCTCATTATCGCCAGTCTTACAACCGGCCTGCAAATGTTGAATGTTGCCCCCGCCTGGCAGTACGTTGTGAAAGCAATCATCCTGGTTTCAGCGGTCTATGCCGATGTCTACTTCAAGAGGAACCGCTGATCCAGTAAAGCCTTACACGTGAAAAGGTTGAGCTTTTTACCCGAGCTTGTTCGAGTTGGGTTGAGAACAAGGGCGTTCAGCGCGTATTTAATAAAGGTTATTAGGTTGTTTGAATGGAGAGAAATAATTCTCCTTATCTGAATCTTTCCCTCTTATTTGAGCGATCTGGAAGCTTCTGCTCCCGTGCCTGGCCACATGCTGGTTGGATTCCAGCGTTGCAAGGCCCGTGCCGGCCGGAGCAGGGTTGTTAAATTCTCCCTGCCGGGTGAAGCATTCGCCTTTGTAGACGAGGCCGGCGAGGAAAAGGTGGAACCGGGCTAATTTCGTGAACGGTGGGTAGCTACTCACCAGGGCCGCGCGGCGTGGCTCTCGGGGCTCCAGAGCCGTTAAGCGCAACTTTTTCAGTGGGATGATTCCTACTGATCCTTCCCGAGGAGGATGCCATGTACGATCCGAAACCTGAGCATAAGTTTACGTTTGGATTATGGACGGTGGGAAACGCGGGCCGCGACCCGTTTGGAGGTCCGGTTCGCGAGGCGAAAACGCCAGTCGAGCTGGTCCACCTCCTGGCGGAGGTCGGTGCCTACGGTGTCAACTTCCACGACAACGACCTGATCCCAATCGATGCCACTCCTGCCGAACGCGATCGCATCCTGAAGGATTTCAAGAAAGCCCTGGCTGACACCGGCCTGGTCGTCCCGATGGCAACGACGAATTTATTCTTCGAGCCCATTTTTAAGGATGGCGCGTTCACGGCCAACGACCCCAGGGTGCGCGCCTATGCCCTGCAGAAGACCATGAATGCCATTGACCTCGGTGTTGAGCTGGGTGCCAAGATCTATGTCTTCTGGGGTGGGCGTGAGGGCACGGAGACGGATGCGAGCAAGAATCCGGTGGCGGCGATCCAACGCAACCGGGAAGCCATTAACTTCCTGTGTGAATACGTAATGGATAAAAAGTACGACCTGAAATTCGCCCTGGAAGCCAAGCCGAACGAACCGCGCGCCGACATGTACAACCCCACCACCGGTCATATGCTGGCTTTCATTGCCACCCTTGACCATCCCAAAATGGTCGGGGTCAATCCCGAGGTGGCTCACGAGCATATGTCCGGGATCAACTTCATGCACGGCGTGGCCCAGGCCTGGGAGGCGGGCAAGCTCTTCCACATCGATCTGAACGACCAGTACCCCGGCCGCTATGACCAGGATCTGCGCTTTGGCTCGCGCGACCTCAAGTCAGCCTTCTTCCTGGTCAAGTTCCTTGAGGATGTGGGCTATTCCGGCTCGCGTCACTTTGATGCCCATGCTTACCGCACCGAAGACTATGAGGGGGTCAAGGACTTTGCGCGCGGCTGCATGCGCACCTATCTTGTCTTGAAAGAACGAGCTGCAGCGTGGAATGCGGACAAGGAGATCCAGGCGCTTCTATCAGAGATCAACGCTGACGATGGCAGTCTGTCGCCCTATTTTGGAAAGTACAGCCCCACGAAGGCCGCCGCGCTTAAGTCCCATCCTTTTGATCGAAGCGCGATCGCCAAAAAAGGTCTGAAGTACGAACGCCTGGATCAATGGACCGTTGAATTGCTGCTCGGTGTGCGGCACTAAATCTTCACGGGGCCAAATCCATTAATGTAGATGACCGGGAGTAGGCTTGAATGTCCTATTTTTTAGGCATTGATGTTTCGACCACGGCGACCAAAGCCCTGGTCATGGACGAAAAGGGCAGCCTCCTTGCGGTCGCCTCTTCGCCGCATACGCTCCAGACCCCAAAACCGCTCTGGTCGGAACAGGACCCCCATGAGTGGTGGGAGGCCGCCTCGATCAGCACCCGCAAGGCTTTAGCTCAAGCGGGTGTTCAGGGCGAACGCGTCTCCGCCGTCGGCCTGACCGGTCAGATGCACGGCCTGGTTCTGCTGGATGAAACGGGCCAGGTCTTGCGCCCGTCCATCCTGTGGAATGACGGGCGCACCCAGGCGCAGTGCGATGAGATCCACAGAAGGGTGGGGAGGGAGCGGCTGATCCAGATCACTGGCAATCTCGCGCTGACCGGCTTTACCGCCCCAAAAATAATCTGGGTTCAGCAGCAGGAACCGGCCGTGTTCAAGAAGGTCCGTCATATCCTGCTGCCCAAGGACTACGTCCGCTACCGCCTGACCGGGGAATATGGAATGGACAAGGCCGATGGGTCCGGGACGATCCTTTTCGATCTGAAAACCCGAACCTGGTCGCCTGAGCTCATGTCCATTCTGGGAATTGACCCGGGCTGGATGCCGCCGACTTACGAAGGGCCGGAGTTCACCGGGAAGGTCAGCGCGCAGGCCGCCGAAGCAACCGGTTTGAAAGTTGGCACACCTGTAGCAGCCGGCGGTGGTGACCAGGCGGCTCAGGCGGTCGGTGTCGGGGCGGTTGAGCCCGGTATCGTCGCCCTGACCGTTGGCACTTCAGGCGTGGTCTTCGCAACGACGCCCTCGGCGTTGATCGAGCCCGAAGGCCGATTGCACGCTTTCTGCCATGCTGTTCCAGGCATGTGGCATTTCATGGGTGTGATGCTCAGCGCGGCGGGCAGCCTGCAGTGGTACCGCGACACCCTCGCCTCCGGAATGAGTTTTGACGATTTGTTGGTGGAAGCCGGGACCGTCCCGACCGGCAGCGAGGGGCTGCAGTTTCTCCCCTATCTTTCCGGCGAGCGCACACCGCACCCCGACCCGCTGGCGCGCGGTGCCTGGGTCGGGCTGACCGTGCGCCATGGGCGCGGACATATGACGCGTGCCCTGCTCGAAGGTGTTGCTTACGGTCTGAAGGACAGTTTCACATTGATTCGCAATGCCGGGCTGGGCGAGGTGCGCCAGGTGCGTGGTTCTGGGGGTGGAATGAAAGGAGCCCTGTGGCGTCAGGTCTTTTCTTCGGTATTGGGTGCTGAGCTTGTGACGGTGAATACCACCGAAGGTGCAGCTTTCGGCGCTGCCCTGCTGGCCGGGGTCGGGGCAGGGGCCTGGCCTGACGTCCCGGCCGCTTGCAAAGCCCTTGTCAAGGTGACCGGCTCCGTTCAACCCGATCCGGCTCAGGCGGAAACTTATCAGGCGGGGTACCTGGTATACCGCAGCCTATATCCGGCCCTCCGCGATGCTTTCCACCAAATGGTGTAAAAAGAGTTATTTCCGACATTATTCAAAGGGCATTTTTTGACAACTTCCGATCGTTTTCTTGGCTTTCCTACCCGCGCCCTGGAAAATCCCTTCCTGCGCCTGGAGTTGCTGGCCGTGGCGCCGCGTATTGTCCGCCTGTTCTATCGCGGCAGCAAGAACCTGTTTGCTGAATTACCCAAAAAAGTTGAAACAGAATATGGAAGCTTTTATTTTCTAGGCGGCCACCGACTATGGCATTCGCCGGAGGCCATGCCGCGCACCTACCAGCCCGACATTGGTGATGTTCAGGTGGATGATATTCCTGGAGGATTGCGCATCACCCGTCCGCCAGAATCGGGTGGGGGGATCGTGAAACGATTGGAGGTTCAGTTGGATCCGCACCAGGCGCGGGTCAACGTGCGCCATGAACTGCGCAATGATGGTTTGGAGCCGGTGGAATGCGCGCCCTGGGCCGTGACCATGCTCCGGCAGCTTGGGACGGTCATCCTGCCTCAGGCAACCGGGAATGTAGATGCAGCAGGGTTGCTGCCGAACCGCCAGCTGGTGATCTGGCCTTATACAAGGATCAGGGATCCGCGCCTGCACCTGGATGACGATTTCATTACTTTAGCTGCCACGCCGGGGTTACCTCCGATCAAACTGGGTTATTTCAACCCCCACGGCTGGATCGCCTACTGGATTGACGGGGTTCTTTTTGTAAAACGCTATGAGCCTTTTCCACGAGCCTCCTTCCCGGATGGCGGCTGTAACACCGAGATCTACTGCAACAATGAGTTCGTCGAGCTGGAGACTCTGGGTCCCCTCGGACAGCTTGAACCGGGGAAGTCCATTTTTCATACGGAGACATGGGAACTGTATGACAGTCTTGTCCAGCCGTTCATTCCTCCTGTTTTGCGGGATAAATTAAATAAATAATAGCAGCGGCGCAAGCCCAAACAGCTTACCGTGGACGGTTCCGACCGGCAAGTGGGAAACTTAACCCGGATAAAAAATGAAAGGATCTTCCCCCATTCAAAAGAGATGACATGAAGATTTAGCTTTGAACGTGAGATAGAAAGAACATCCTGGCAAAATGTGGGCGCAGACTTCCGTCAGCGCCCAAACTGTTGTATGATAATTAATCACTTATCACGCGTGCGCCGGATAGGGAAACAAGTTCCCGCATGGTGCGTACGCTTGCGCACGGTCTTTTGAGGAGGTATTCTGTAATGGCTTTCCTGAAGGAATACTTTCAAATAAATAACTGGATGCCCTATGACCGGCTCCGGCGCCAGCGAATGATGGCCTTATTCTTATGGATCGCCCTGGTCGCAGGTATTCTGTTGGGGCTGCTCAATTTGTACCTGAATGCCCCTAGCGCCGGGCTCAGCCTTTTCGTCATGTCAATCTTGTGCATTATCGGGCTGCGCCTGAATCACCAGGGGCATTATCTTGTCGTAGGGGTCATGGTCAGCTTGATGGTTCTGATCGCTTTGGATATCAACCTGATCAACGGTAACGGGTCTCGTGACGCCGGGATCGTGGCGTTCCCGATTTTTGTCTTGCTGGGCGGCTTGATCTTCGGAAAGCGTTCCGCACCCTTCTTCGGTCTGGCGGCGGTCGGGTCTGCCATTTGGATTACGTACCTGAGCGTCCACGGCGATATCATCCCAAGGCACTTACAGGCCGATAGCGCGGATGGCGTCACCATTTCGATCCTGATTGTGGGATCCGCTTTCTTGATCTGGATCATCATGGACGCCCTGGAAAAGGATGTGTTACGCATAGGACAATCCGAAGCGAATTTGAGGACCAGTTATGATCTGACCCTTCAAAGCCTTGAGAAGCTTAAGCAGGCTGAGGAGGCACTTCGTGCGAGTGAAGAGAAGTTCCGGAGGCTTTTTGAAACCTCAAGGGACTTCTTATACATCACGAACCTGAATGGTGAGATCGTCGAGGTCAATAAAGCTGCCAGCACCATGGCAGGCTATTCGGTGGATGAGTTAAAGAAAATGAATATCCGAGAATTTTATTTGGATCCTCGGGAAAGAGACCATGTCATCAAAAAAGTAAATGAACAGGGATTTATCGAGAATCTGGAAGTCAAAGGGAAGACCAAAGATGGAACAATCATCGATACCCTGGTAAATTCAGCTGTGATCAAAGATGATGACGGAAATGTCGTCGGTCTTCAGGGGAGCATCAAAGATATCACCGATCGCAAGCGGGCAGAACAGGCGTTACGCGAGAGTGAGGAACGCTTTTCCAGACTGTCAGATCTTACCTTTGAGGGGATCGGGATCAGCGATCAAGGAAGAATCGTGGACGCCAATCCTCAGTTGGCCGCCATCATGGGATATGAGCCGGGTGAATTGATAAGTTTGAATGCCAGCGATTTCGTCGCGCCCGAGTCAGGTGACCTGGTGGCGGCTTATGAGAGGGCCGAATTTGAAGGCCCCTATGAGCACCTGGCGATCCGAAAGGATGGATCCACATTCCCCGTCGAAATCCGCGCCAGAACGATCCCCTATCAAGGGCACCCGGTCCGGGTGGCGATCATCCGGGATATCACCGAGCGCAAGCGGGCGGAAGAGGATTTAGCCCGGCAGGTTGAGCGACTGCGCGCCTTGCATACCATTGACCAAGCCGTTACTAGCAGCATGGACCTGGATAAGATCCTGACTCTGCTCGTCCGGGAGGTGGTTGAGCAGCTGCATGTCGACGCGGCGTCTGTACTGTTGTACGACACCGATTCGCAATGCCTTGATTTTGCGTCCGGGCATGGATTTCGGACAGAAGCCTTGAGGTACACCAGTCTGGTCATTGGAACTGGACTGGCCGGGCGGGCTGCCCAGCAGCGAAAGACGGTCTATGTAGCCAACCTGGCTGCTATGGATAACAATCCCAGCCTTGCACAAGCCATTGCAGAGGAAAAATTTATTACGTATTTTGGCATTCCATTGATCGCCAAAGATCAGTTACGCGGTGTTCTGGAAATCTTCCACCGCTCTGCTCTTGCTCCGGACCCAAATTGGTTGACGTTCCTGGAAACCCTATCTGGGCAGGCCGCGATCTCCATTGATAATGCCCGTTTGTTGGAGATGACGCAGGAAAGCCTGAAAGAGACCAATGCACTTTATCGCATTAATCAGGATTTGGTCACGACCTTAGATCCAGAACAAGTAATGAAGAACGCGGTAAACCTCCTGCAGGAGAATTTCGGATATTATTACGTTCAGATATTTATTGCTGACCCGCGTACGGGTGACTTCGTCGTACGCGCCGGCAGCGGAGAGATCGGCGAACAGCTTAAAAGCCAGGGGTATCGCCTCGCCGCGGGAGAGGGGATTGTGGGCTTCACCGCGGAAACCGGAAAGCCATTCTTTACCAACGATGTTGACAAAGTGATCTCCTTTGTACGGGCACCCTTCCTTCCGGCCACGAAGTCCGAACTGGCAGTTCCGATCAAAACCGGCGCCCGGTTCCTTGGCCTGCTGGATATTCACCAGGCACCGCCCGCGCACCTCACCGAGCGCGATGTACAGTTGGTCAGCGCCGTGGCCGATCAACTGGCAGTGGCCCTGCAAAAGGCACAGCTCTACAGCGAGTTGCAGAATTCCCTGCTTCAAGAACAGGCGACCCGTTCACAATTGATCCAGACTGAAAAGCTGGCTGTTGCGGGGCGTTTGCTGGCATCCGTTTCGCATGAACTGAACAATCCTCTTCAGGCCATCCAAAATGCTCTATTTCTGCTCCAGGACGAAAGTTGGCGATCCAAACAGGGGCAAAAGGACTTGAAAATAGTCCTTGCGGAGACCGAACGGATGGCAACACTGCTCGATCGGTTGCGCGTCACCTATCAACCTGCAAGGGCGGAAGATTTTCGACCGGTACAACTCAACGGCATCATCGAGGATGTTCATGCACTGCTGACCACGCATTTGAAGCATGCGCAAATATCCTTTGAATTCCACGCCGACACTGGCTTGCCCTTTATCCCCGGATTAGCCGACCAGCTCAAGCAAGTGATGCTCAACCTGTTCATGAATGCGGTGGATGCGATGGCCGGCGGGGGTCATTTGACCGTAACGACCCGCTGGCTGGCAGATAACAGAGAGATCCTGATCACCGTAATCGATACCGGGGTAGGCATCGATAAAGCGCTCTTGCCAATTATCTTTGAGGCGTTCATCACCAACAAGGAGAAAGGCACGGGCCTCGGGCTGGCCATCTCGTACGAGATCATTCTCAAGCATCGGGGTCGCATCCAGGCAGAAAACAACCCCGAAGGCGGGGCCACGTTCAGCATCTGGTTGCCTGTCGAAAACGGAGGTACACAATGACCATCCTCGGAAAAATCCTGGTCATTGACGATGAACTAGCCCTGCGCCAAACGCTAGCCCGCATCCTGCAACGAGCAGGGTTCGAAGTCACGACTGCAGAGAACGGCGAACAGGGGTTGGCCTTTCTGGAGACAACGGCCTTCGATCTGGTCTATATGGACATCCGTATGCCAGGGTTGGCCGGACCGGAAGTGCTCAAACTGGTGCATGCCAGATATCCAACCATCCCCGTCGTTCTATTTACTGCTCAGCCGGACATCAATTCCGCGGTGGAGGCGTTACGGAGCGGCGCCACCGATTACCTACTAAAGCCGCTTAAACCCGATGCCATCATCCAAAGAACAAAAACTATTCTGGCGGTTCAACAAAAAGAGCAGCGCAAGCACGAAATAGAGGCGCAGATCGAGGCATTGCAGGCAGAGCTTCGAAATCTTGCTGACGAAGGAACCATGCCGACCGCTCCAACCCGAATGGTGGCGCCATCAGACCGCTATCTCAAGCGCGGCGCACTCGTGCTCGACCTGCATGCCAGGCGCCTATCTGTTGGCGAGCGCGTCGTCAGCCTGCCTCCGACTTCCTTTGATTACCTGCTCGTTCTGGCGCGCCACGCGCCGGAGGTTGTGGATTATCGCACTCTGGTGGCTGAAGCGCAGGGCTACCAAGCCGAGGCGCGTGAGGCGAAGGAATTGTCCAAGTGGCATATTCACCATATTCGCCAGGCCATTGAACCGCATGAGCATAAATCCACCTACTTGTTCAACGTGCGCGGGACCGGTTATCGTCTGTTGGTGGATTAACGCCCAGCGTTGATTTGTCACAGGGGATGGCAGCCCGCTTCCGGACCATACCGGAAGCGGGCTGCTGATTCCCCCAACCTTTACAAACATATCCTGACTTATCCCTATCCATTCTATCGAGACATATGAGGGAGAATATAGGCGATGAATAATCCGATTTCTTCTAAAACGAATGCATCCGTGCGTATTCTTATTGTAGACGATCATCCAACCACGGCGACGACCATGGCACGCGCCTTATCCAAGTTGGGCTCGGGGATAGAGATCCTTACGGCTGAGAACGGTGAACAAGCACTGGAACTTGTACGGGACCGCACAGTGGATCTGCTCATTACTGATATGGTCATGCCGGGCATAAACGGCCTGGAGTTGATTGAAAAACTGCAATCCCACCCGGGAGGACGGCCGGTCTACATAGCCCTGGTCACAGCCTACGATGTGCCTGGCTTGAAAGAGAGCGCACGGCGTTTGAAAGTGAACGAGATCATCACGAAACCCATACGGCCGGAGCGTATCTGCCAGATTATTGCCAAGGCGATCGAAGACCTGAAACACGCCTCCATGCCCCCGATATCGGACACGAAGCCTCAGCTCAAAATCCTGATTGCTGACGATCTGCCTGATAATGTCGCCTTACTATCGCGGTATCTGGAAAACGAGGGCTATATTTGCCTGACTGCCTCCGACGGAGAACAAGCCCTCGCCAAAACCCGTGCAGAAATGCCTGACCTGGTGCTGCTGGATGTGAACATGCCGGTGAAGGATGGTTTTGAGGCTCTTCAGGATATCCGCTCGGATCCGTCGATCGCACATATTCCTGTGATCATCCTGACTGCCGCCCGTCTCGAACCCATTGATATGCAATATGCCCTGAGCATCGGCGCTGACGATTACCTGACCAAGCCTTTCGACCGGCGCGAGCTGCTGGCGCGCATCCGTACCCGCATGCGTGTGAAAGAGGCGGAAGATGTCATCCGCCGCCAGAATAAAGAATTGAACCTTCTTCCTGAGATCGGCAGGGAATTAAGCGCTTGTTTGGACGTCGATGAATTGACCGATCTGGTGGTGCGCCGGACTGTGGAAACGCTGGGTGCCTTGATGGGCACTATCGTTCTTCTGACCCCTGCAGGCCCGAGTCACAAGAGCTATTCCTTTTCCGCATCCGCCTCCCCAGCTACGCAGACACAGCTCCCTGATTTGACAGACCTGCTATCCCAGGTTAATGAAACGCACCAGGGAATCATCATTGGGGATGCACACACAGACTCGCGCTGGCAGGTCGCCCCGGATGATCCGACGCGGGCAATCGTCCTCGTTCCCATGTTTGGCCGCATCGGTTTGCTCGGCCTGCTCGTCCTTGCCCATGAGCAGAGCGGCTATTTTTGTTTGGAGCATAAACTTCTATTGCAGGCCATCGCCAGCCAAGCGGCGATTGCCATTGAAAATGCGCGCTTGTACAAAGGGGTAACCCAAGAACAAATGCATATGGCTTCCGTTCTCGAAAGTGCGGCGGATGCCATCCTGACATTCGATGCGGATGGTCGTCTTACCTTGCTGAATCCGGCTGGGGAAGAATTATTTAGCGATGTCGATGCAAAGGTGGGTTCCTTTCTTTCCCGCGGAAAGGGATACGACACCTTCATTAATCTCCTGGAGGCCACTCTCGCTACCCGGAATACACAAATGGACGAAATCCTCTGGCGGGATCAGCGCGTCTTCGCGGCCCTGTTCACACCGGTCGAAGCTGGGGGTTGCGTGGCGATCTTGAATGATGTTTCCCGCTTTAAAACGCTGGAACACGTGAAAAACGAATTCATTGCCACTGCCACTCACGGTTTTAAAAACACCCTCACCAAGATCACCCTAATGAGCCAGATTATTCCCAAGCTCGGGACGCTTAACGAAAAGCAGGCAGAATACATTCGGCATATTTATGAGACCACCATCAACATGGATAAGCTGTTACAAGATTTGCTCGAACTGGCAAAAATCGATGCAGGCGGCCTGGAACTCAGTCGGGAGACGATCCAGGTGAATAAACTGGCTTCCGAAATCACGGAGGTATTCCAGTCGCGGGCAAAAGCCAGAGAGCAGAGGCTGTATTTCGAGAAAGCACACGAGGCGCCCGAGATCCAGGGAGATCTTTTCCAGTTGCAGAAGGTATTACGAAATCTGGTCTGCAATGCCATTAAGTACACTGCGGAAAAGGGTTCTATCGTAATTTCTGTACACACCGATGCGGACACCGTTTCCGTGAGTGTAAAAGACAATGGATATGGCATTCCTCCAAAAGATCTGCCATTCATCTTTGACCGCTTTTATCGTGCCTATGCAGATGAGGTCAAAGATATCGAAGGCAATGGCCTGGGACTGGCAATTGTCAAATCCATTGTGGAACAACATGGAGGCAGGGTCGGTGTGGAAAGCGAATATGGGAAAGGCTCATGCTTCAGCATTTCCTTCCCGTTGAGCCAGCCGCGTGAACTCGCCGTGCCGTCCGTGTTCAAGGCCAATGCGAATATCGAAGAAGCAAGGTCAGGCATGAATCAAAGAAAAGGACTTAAAAATGATTGAAAAACCATCCCCTTTTCCGGGAAGAAAGAATGTGTTTGATTATTTTAGGAACATCATCACCCCTGAAAACAACGAGGACCTTTCCTGGGTCAGATTGATCCGAGGTGTCCTTACTGTGGCCACACTGGCCATGGTGGGAATTACCATCCTGGAATTTGTGAGTAGTCCGACCAACCTGGGAATAGGATTTCCCGTAGTGATAGCCCTGACTCTCCTGTCAGGTATGGCCCTGTTCTTTTCCTATCGCAATGTCTATTGGCCAGGAAGGTTGTTAGTTCCGCTGAGTGCTTTTTTCGCCATCACCTTCCTGGCGATTACCTCCGATGGTTTGCACGATTCGTCCGTTGTGGGTTTTACGCTGGTGATTATTCTTACCGCCCTGCTCACCGGGCGAAGGGCGATTCCAGCGGCAGCCATTTTGACCTTGCTCGGAATATTGACCGTGGCTTATGCAGACGTGACGGGAATCAACAAATCTGTCCTCGCGCAAAGTACGGGATGGTTGGATGTGGTGGTTATTTGCGTGATCCAGATTATTGCCGCGGCTGCGTTAAACGGAGTCATGACTCGCTTGAATTCCGCCCTTGAAACCTCCCGAGCCAATGAGGTGATTCTGGAACAACGCGTAGCTGAACGTACGAAAGCTCTGGCCACATCCACGGAAATCAGCCGCCGCCTCTCTACCATTCTGGATCAGAACAACTTGGTCAAAGAAGTGGTCGAGCAATTGCAAAAGGCATTCAACTATTACCATGCCCATATCTACCTGATCGATGCAGCCAGCGGAGATTTGATCATGGTGGGTGGCACGGGTGAGGCCGGGCGAGCCATGCTCTCCAAAGGTCACCGAGTCTCAAAGGGCAAAGGCTTGGTAGGCCGCGCGGCAGAGTCGAAGGAGATCATCCTGGTTCCAGATACCAGCAAGGAGCCTGACTGGTTGCCCAACCCCCTTCTCCCTGAGACCAAATCCGAGATTGCTGTACCGATCCTGACCGGTGAACGCGTGCTGGGCGTGTTGGATGTACAGAACAATGTGGTGGCGAGCCTGGGACGACAGGACGCAGACCTGATCAGCTCCATCGCCAGCCAGGTAGCCGTCGCGTTACAGAACTCCAGCCTGTATGCCCGGGCCGAAGCCAGTGTACAGGAAGCCCAGTCCTTGGTGGAATATGCGCCTGAGGCCATTGTGGTGATCGATTTGGAAACCGGCTGTTTCACGGAACCGAATGAAAACGCCATTAAATTATATGGGTTGTCCCGCGAAGAATTGGTGAAGGTGGGACCTGCCCAGATGAGCCCGCCTGCGCAGCCTGATGGACGCGACTCAACAGAAAAGGCGCTTTTGAAAATTGGCGAGGCGATGGAGGGCAAAGCACCGATCTTCGAGTGGATACACAAAAATGGCAACGGACAGAACATCCCCTGCGAAGTGCGTCTGGTACGCATACCCGGCGAGCGTCCGCGCGTACGTGCCTCGGTCACTGACATCACAGAACGCAAACGCATTGAGGAACTCGGCCGGAAAGGCGCCCAACAACAGGAAGCCTTGAACCTCATCACCCAGGAAATCCAAAGGGCGACGACAGTGGAGGCGGCACTTCAAATCACGGCCAGAGAACTGGGCCGGGCCATGGGCATGAAGCCCACTTGGGTCACGCTCGACCCGTCCAAGCTGGCTGGGGAACCGAAAGGCGCCATCGAAGCCCAATGATCGCAAGAAGCGATCGTGTGGAGAAAAATGGCCGACAGAGGTGAAATATGTTGAATATAAGTAAACCAGAAAAAAAACCTGAGGCAATGCCGTCGCAGTCCATCGATGCGCTGGTGGTCTGGCGCGAGCGTCTTTTGAACACGGTCGCGATGGGAGCAGTGATCTTAGGAGGCCTGGCGGTGATTCTTACCGTGATTACCGATATCCAGGAAACGGACTGGCGTGATCTGGTAACGATTCTGATCATCTACGCAGTATTGCTGATCACCGCATTTTTACGCCGCCTGCCTTTCCAGGTTCGGGCAGGAGCCATGGTTTTCCTCTTGATGGCTCTGATGTTCAACAGCCTCTTCAGTTCTGGACTCAGGGGCGATGCCCGAGTGTTTTCGCTGATTCTGATCATGATATCTTTTGCTTTTTTCGGCTCGCGTGGCGGGTGGACGGCATTGGGGTTGAGCACAGGGATCATGCTCTTCATGGCCTGGGCGGTTGTATCCCAGCGCATTATCCTGGCGGTCCCCTTCGATCAATTGGACGTAACCGCATGGGAACAAAATATTGTGGTGAGTGTCCTACTCGGTGTTGTGGCAATCCTGGTCCTCCAGATATTGTTGCAGGAATTCACGGCTGCCCAGCACCGGGAGAAGGAAGCTCTCGATCGCCTGATCGCCGGGAGTGAACAGCTGGAGCAGCGCGTGGCCGACCGCACCAAAGACCTTGCTGCTGTAGCGGAAGTAGGAACGGCCACAGCCACATTCCTGGAAACAACCAGGCTTCTGCAGGAAGTGGTGGACCTAACGAAAGCCCGTTTCAATTTGTACCATGCTCATATCTACCTGCTGGATGAGGCCGGCGAGAACCTGGGCCTGGCGTCCGGCGCGGGCGAAGCTGGCCGCCAAATGGTCGCGAAAAAACACTCAATCCCGCTCAACAGGGAACAATCGCTGGTCGCCCGGGCGGCCCGGGAACGAAAAGGCGTTACCGTCAATGACGTGACCCAGGCGCCAGACTTCCTGCCCAATCCCCTGTTGCCTGATACGCGCTCCGAACTGGCTGTCCCCATGATCGCGGGCGGAAACGTCATCGGCGTCTTCGATATCCAATCCGAAGTGGCCGGTCGCTTTACAGAATCCGATGTCAGTATCCAGACCACGCTGGCGGCCCAGGTGGCTATCTCCATTCAAAACGCGCGGTCGTTTGAGCAGTTTAAAGCGCAGGTGGAACTGGAGTCGCTCGTCAACACCATCGGTCAAAAAATACAGCGGGCGACGACCGTGGAGGATACCTTGCAGACCGCCGTCCGGGAAATTGGTTTTGCCCTGGGTGCCTCGCGCGTCCTTGCCAGGATTCAGGCCAGCCATTCGAGCAGTGAGGAAAGAAATACCACCAGCGAGGCAAACCATGTTTAATTATTTCAGGAGCATCCTGTCCTCTGATGACACCCGGGATCCTTCCTGGGTCCGGTTGATCAGGGTAGTACTTATTATTGCTACCCTGGCTATGCTGGGAATCACCATCATGGAGGCCGTTATCAGCCAGGGCAAGCTGGCGGCCGGGTTTTACGGAGCGCTAACCCTGGCCCTCCTATCGGGCGTAGCCCTCTTTTTTTCCTATCGCAACATCTACTGGCCGGGCAGGCTGCTGTTCCCACTGAGTGCTTTGATCGGTGTCACCTTCCTGGCGATCTCGGCTCAGGGTATGCACGATTCGACCGTGGTGGGCTTTACCCTGGTCATTGTCCTGGCCAGCTTGATCACCGGGCGAAAAGCCATTCCCGTGGCGACCATTTTGACGCTGCTTGCATTACTGACCGTCGCCATGACCGACATGATGGGCATCAATAAATCCGCGTTCGCGCGGACAACCACGTGGGAAGATTTCGTGGTGATCGGCACCATCCAGATCATTGCCGCGGCTTCGCTGAATGGACTGATGACTCGCTTGAATTCCACCCTGGAAAAGTCCCGCGCCAATGAACAGGCTCAAATCAAATCCAATCAGGAATTACGCGATCTCCAGGCGGTCCTGGAGCAGCGTGTGACCGAGCGTACGCACAGCCTGGAACTGGCGGCGCTTGTGGGCCGTTCCGTTTCTCAGGTCCGTAAACTTGGTCCCATGTTAAAAGACGCGGCTGAGATCATCCGCTCGCGATTCGACCTGTACTATGTGCAGGTCTACCTGACCAATCCAACCCAGAGTGCTCTGCTCCTAAAATCTGGCACTGGAACCGTTGGCGCAGAATTGATCGCTCGAGGTCATAGCCTCCCGATTGACACGGGTTCGGTTAACGGGCGCTCGGTGGTGGAAAAGCGTTCCGTCGTTATTTCCGATACCACGTCCAGCGCCACCTTCCGCCCGAACCCTCTACTGGCCGAGACCCGTTCGGAAATGGCTGTCCCATTGCTGGTGGGAGAAAAAGTGGTAGGGGTATTGGACCTACAAAGCCGTGAGGCTGGCGGATTGAGCCAGGACATGCTCCCAGCCTTTGAAGCCCTGGCAGGACAATTGGCGATTGCCATCCAGAATGCAAGCCTGCTGGCAGAAACCGAACAGGCCCGGGCCGAAGTGGAAGCGCAGGCACGCCGCCTAACCCGCGCCAATTGGCTTGATTATCTGGATGCCATCCACAAACCCGAACAATCCGGCTTCGTGTTTGAAGGGAACAATGTCAATCCACTGGTTGAATCGGACGGGCTGAAGATGCCTGTCGAAGGCAACGTAATTTCAGCTCCCATCGCCGTGATGGGTGAGGCGCTCGGCTCGCTTGTGGTTGAAATGGACGCAGCAAATCAGAACGCGCAAAACGTGGAATTGGTCAACGTGCTGGCGCGTCAAGTGGCGCAACAGATCGAAAACCTGCGCCTTCTGGAAAGCGCTGAGCGCTATCGATCCGATGCGGAGGAGGCTTCCCGTCGTCTTACCCGTGAAGGCTGGAAAGGTTACATCGAGGAAAGGAGTGCTAAAAACCTAGGTTACCTCTATGACCTAAAGGAAGTCAAGCCGGTTGGTCAGGAACCCTGGTTTGCCGCAGGCGACACCTCTATCGCCCTTCCGCTAAAAGTCCATAATGAAACCATTGGCCAGCTCCTTATCCAGGGCCTGGACAAGGACGACAGGGAGGGTTGTGAGCTTGCGAATGCAGTTGTCGAACGCCTTGGGGCGCATATTGAGGGGCTGCGGCAATACGACCAGACGCAATCCGCGCTGGCGCAGTCTGAAAAATTGTTCGAAGCCAGTCGACGCCTGACGCAGGCAGCAGACCTGCAGGAACTGGTCAAAGCAACGGTTGAAGCCCTTAATATACCGGTGGTCAACCGTGCGGTTCTAACGACCTTGACCTATAACGCGGCTGGCCAGCTGGAAGGTGGCACGGTCGTTGCCAACTGGTGGAAAGGCACTGGCACTCCGGGGGATGCAGTCGGGAGGTGCTATTCAATGGATGAGGTACAGGGAATGTCTCTGTTCCTGGGCAGTACCCCTTTGTTCATCAACGATGTAGATCATGACGAGAGGGTAGACCCAGCATCATTGGCGATCGCCAAAGGGCAGAATACCCGCGCCCTGGCTGACCTGCCCCTATATCTGGGGATGCGGCAAATCGGTACTCTATTGTTCGAGAGCGAAGAACCGCACACCTTTGCTCAGCACGAGATCCGCTTGTTCTCCGCCCTGGCGCCACAGATCGCCACGGTTTTGGAAAATCGCCGCCAGTACGAACAAGCTCAAAAGCAGGCAGAACGTGAAAGTACATTAAATGTCATCGGCCAGAAGATCCGCAGTGCAACCACGGTGGATGCCGTCCTGCAAATTGCGGCACGCGAGCTGGGTCACGCCCTGGGAGCTCCGCTTACGATTGCCCAACTGGGTTTGAAAGACAACCGATAAGCTTTTACCAGGATCAGGAGAGCCCTATCTCATGTCTACCGATCAGAAATCCGGGATGCAGATGAAAAAGCAGCCTGCCGTTCAGGAAGGCTCATCAGTCACGCTGCCTGCCGGCCGGTCTGAGAAGTACCGCGAACGGCTGGGCGCGCTATTCGCAGATATTGAGCGTCTGAATCGCGACCCGGCCTGCGCTGCTCCGGAAATACGCCATGAACTGGACGAGTTGCGTGCCCGTCTGTTCGAATTACAAACCCAGATTTCGGCAAGTAAAGAAACCGATTCCCTGCCTGCTGGAACCGAGCCGACAGCCCCTCGCATGGATTTGCCAGTGCCTCCCGACCGTCCGATTCTTTATGAGCGCGAGCAGGTCGGCTTTGTGTACCAGGATGATCAGGTGGTACGGCAGATCCCGGATACCCGCCCGCATCCCAACCTTCCTCGGGCCATCAGTGTGCCGTTGACGGCCAGCGGCCAGCCCATCGGGAAAGTGCAGCTGGCCGCGCCACCCGAACGTTCGTGGACGCCGGAAGAAACCGATGTGGTGCAGGCGGTGGCAGAGCAGGTTTCCCTTCAAATCGAAAACCTGCGCCTGCTTTCCGAAACGGAACGAGCGCGGGCTGAAGCCGAGGCTGCCACCCGGCGTTTCATGCACGAAGGCTGGTCCTCCTACCTGGATGCTATTCACCAGAACGAACGTATTGGATATTCTTACGACCAGGCTTCCGTCGCCCCTTTCAGTGAGAAATTCAAGACCGATGGGGGGGTTCGAGAGTCGGTGAGTGTCATGGACGAACAGGTCGGTGAGCTTTACCTGACTCCCGATCCAGCTCATCCGGTGACGGACGATGACAAACGGATGATTTCAGCGATTGCCGAGCAGATCGCACAACAGGTGGAAAATATCCGGTTGTTGGCTGATGCTTCGCGTGCCCGCGCCGAAGCGGATGAGGTCATTAAGCGTATCACCCGCGAAGGCTGGGAGTCTTTCACTGCCCAAAAAGATCGAGAATCCCTTGCCTTCGCCTACGACACCAATCAGGTGACTCCGTTTGAAGGCCCGATGCCGGAGGGCATCATGCTTACCCTGCCCTTGGAGGTGCGCGGTGAAACCGTGGGTCATCTGGTGGTGAGAGGCACAGGGCCTCTCACCCCAGAAGCGGCAGAGTTGGCGGGCGCCATCGCCGCCCAAACCAGCACACACCTTGAAATGCTGCGGCTTACCGAAGAACTGCAGCAGCGTGCAGCAGAATTGCTGGAACTGGATCATCTCAAATCGGGTTTCCTGGCAAACATGAGCCATGAACTGCGCACTCCGCTAAATTCAATCCTTGGCTTTTCCGATGTCATGCTCGAAGCCCTGGATGGGCCTCTAACGACGAATATGGAAATGGATCTCCGTCTGATCCAAAAGAATGGCCAGCACCTTCTCCACCTGATCAATGATGTATTGGACATGGCTAAAATCGAAGCCGGGCGGATGAACCTGGATCCAGAAAAGGTCAGGATTCATGAAATCCTGGACGAGGTCACCAGCATCACTTCCACGCTCGCCAGTGAAAAGCATCTCGCCCTTTTCATCGAAGCGGATTCGGACCAGACGGTTGAAATAATTGCCGACCGCACCCGTATGCGCCAGGTGATGATCAACCTGGTCAACAATGCCATCAAATTCACGGAAAAAGGCCAGATCAGTATTCGTGTAGCCAAATATAACCACGAAAATATATTGATTACAGTCAAAGACACCGGCATCGGCATTCCGCCGGATAAATTGGAAGCGATCTTCCAGGAATTCACGCAGGTGGATACCTCATCTACCCGGAAAGCGGGGGGCACCGGCCTTGGCCTGCCCATCAGCCGCCGCCTGGTCGAGATGCATGGGGGAAGGTTGTGGGCTGAGAGCACGGGTGTGCCGGGAGAGGGCTCCACACTCTGCGTGGTACTTCCTTTAATTGCCCGGATCACGGAAGTCATTGAAAAGAAAGGTAGAGGGTAGGTGAGAATGGGAACACCCAAGTACACCGAATGCCGTCTGTGCGGTAACCAGCAGCCCTATGAACCCTTTGTGCCTGCGACCTGTCGAAAATGCAATTCAAATTGGATGGAAGCACGCTATGATTATGCGGCCTTCAAGCGCGAGCTGCTGCGCGGTCTGCCCGGACGGTCATTCAATCTGTGGCGTTATCAGGACGTACTCCCGCTCCAGAACCCTGGAGTGCTTGACCGTTATCCAGCCGGCGGGACCCCCCTGTGGTTGTCACAACGCTTCGGTCCGGCTCTGGGGCATCCGGCCATATACATTAAGGATGAGCGCTACGGCCCGACCAGCTCCTTCAAAGATCGCCAGGCTGCGGTCGCGGTCGCATCCATGGAAGAAGGCAAGATCCGCGAAGCGGTAATCGCCTCGACAGGTAACGCCGCGGTGGCTTATGCTGCAGCCTGTGCACGGGCCGGGATCAAGCTTTGGGTATTTATGACCAGCCTCGTCCCACAGGAAAAGCTGCGCGAAGCAGCCCTGTTTGGTGCAGAGGTCATTCGGGTCAGCGGCAATTACGACCAAACCAAGCAAATTGCAGCCCAATTCGCGGAGCGACGGCACCTGCTGTTGGACCGCGGTATCAGTTCCATACCGTCCCGTGAGTCCATGAAGACCATCGCCTATGAAATGGTCGAACAACTCGGCTGGCGAACGCCTGATTGGTACATTCAGTCAGTGAGCGGCGGACTTGGCCCGATGGGTGTCTATCAGGGGTTCAACGAGATGTTCCAGATGGGCTTGATCAGCCACATCCCGAAGCTGGCCGTGATTCAAGCCGAGGGATGTTCACCTATGGTAAAGGCTTTCAAGGCCGGAAGGCAAACCGCCGAGGCGATTATTCCCGATACCAGTATCATCATCCTGTCCACCGGAGACCCCGGCAAATCCTATACATATTTGTGGAATCTCATCCAGCAGTTTGGCGGCACAATGGAGTCCGTCGCGGATGCCGAGGCATTTACAGCAATGGGGGTGATAGCTAAAAGAGAGGGTATGGCCATGGAGCCAGCAGCCGCGGTGGCGTTTGCCGGACTGATAAAGCTGCTCAAATGCGGGACGATCGGCGAAGAAGAGACGGTTGTGGTCAACTGCACAGGCCATACCTTCCCGGTTGAAAAACATGTCCTCGGTGACCAATTTGCTGTGGATGTTCTCTTGAGCGAAGGTCAAAACTCAGCTCCTCGAGAAGGTTTGCAAGCTGCTCTCGAAAACCTGGATGAGAGAACGACCAGCATCCTTTTGATTGACGATAACGATGATGATGCCTTGCTCATTCGGCGTTTGCTGGAAGGGCGCAAGGCGTATCGGGTCTATCATGCCCGGGACGGATGGGAAGGTCTTGCCCAGGCGCGGCAAAAATTGCCCGATTTGATCGTCACCGACCTGATGATGACGGGTATTGATGGCTTTGGGCTGGTTGAAGAATTGAAGTTGGACCCGCGCACGGAAAACATTCCCATTGTTGTCGTCAGCGCGAAGGATATCACACCCCAGGAGCGGGAACGGTTGAATGGACATATCGAGGCCGTATACCAAAAAAGCTCGCTGCCTCCGCGTAAATTCGTGGAGCAAATGGTTCAGGTCATTGAAGAAGACCGGAAGGAAATGAAATAAGGAGAATCGGCATGGGATATAACATACTATACATCGAAGACAACCCGGATAACATGATGCTCGTCAAGCGCGTGCTGGAGGCGGCTGGACATACCCTGTTTCAGGCTGCAAGGGGCCTCGATGGAATTGCGCTGGCAGAAAAAGAGCCGATTGATTTAATCCTCCTGGATATCAACTTGCCGGATATCGATGGTTACGAGATCGCCCGCAGGCTGCGCTGCAGCACGAAGCACACATTGGCTCAAATTCCCATCATTGCCATTACTGCAAATGCATTGAAAGGGGATGCCGAAAATGCCCTTGCGGCAGGTTGTGATGTCTACATGTCTAAACCAATCAATATCCATGAACTTAGGGCGCGGGTGGAGGGCTTTATGGCCTCTCCCGAGGCAGAACCAAAACAAGGAAGATCCTATTGACGGTTCCCGATAAGGCAGACAATCCCTTGAATCCCTCGAATTTCACCTACACCACGAACTTGACTTGTTCCGCTTGTAAAAGGATCTACTCGGCAAGCGAGGTCAATACCTATTGCCTGGATTGCCAGGCTCCACTCCTGACCAATTATGACTTCGAGGCTCTGCGCAGCCAAGTGGACCGGGAGGAAATCTTCAGGCGTCCCAAGGGGATGTGGCGTTGGCACGAGCTCCTGCCGGTTGGCGATCCAGAAAATGTGATCACCCTTGGGGAGGGGGACTCGGCTTTACTGCAACTGCCCAACCTGGGGAAAGAACTTGGGCTTCCCGCATTGTTCGTGAAAGAAGAAAGCAATAATCCCACAGGATCCTTCAAGGCGCGCGGGCTTTCAGCGGCGATATCCAAGGCCAAGGAGCTGGGCATCCAGAAAGTGATCATCCCGACCGCTGGAAACGCCGGCGGAGCCATGGCTGCTTATGCCGCTCGCGCCGGTTTAAAGGCGCATATTTTCATGCCCAAGGATACTCATCTGGCAAACATCGAAGAAAGCCGCATGGCAGGTGCCGAAGTCGTGCTGGTGGATGGTTTGATCAGTGAAGCGGCCGGCATGGCAGGTGAAAAGGCGCGCAAGGAAGGCTGGTTCGACCTTTCCACTTTCAAAGAACCTTACCGCGTGGAAGGCAAGAAAATTATGGGCTACGAGATCGCCGAAGCCCTGGGGTGGACATTGCCGGATGTGATCATCTATCCAGCCGGGGGTGGTACCGGCCTGGTGGGGATGTGGAAAGCCTTTGCAGAACTCGAAACCTTGGGGTGGTTGAAAAATACAAAACGTCCTCGCCTGGTGGCGGTTCAGGCAAAAGGCTGTGCGCCCATTGTCAAGGCTTTCCAGGCTGGCGCAGCGTTTTGTGATTTCTGGTTGAACGCGCACACCCTTGCCTCCGGCTTGCGCGTTCCTAAAAGTTTCGCAGACCATTTGATTATGGAGGACCTTTATCAGAGCCATGGAATTGCCGTTGCGGTGAGCGATGAAGCCATAACCGCCGCCCAATTACAGATGGGAAAGATGGAAGGAATATTCTGCGCGCCGGAGGGGGCTGCCACCCTGGCCGCGCTCCATAAGTTAGTCCAACAAAAATGGGTGCAGGCTGAAGAGCAAATTGTCCTTTTCAACACCGGGTCTGGTTTGAAATACCTGGACAAGTGAAATACTCTCAGACAAATGATGTTTTTGTTCTACGAGATCCTGACCCATGCCGGGCCGAATCTTATCAGGGGATGGATGGGGCCATTCTGGACTAGCTGTGCATGACCCAGGAGAGACCCGATGAGGGTGGGGGAGCCGCGCTGGCAGCTGGGATTAAATCGATCTGCTCAAAGGTTTTATTCTTGGGTGTATTCCGGGATTTGCATACCCCGGCCTGAGGTAGTGGCATGAGGGGATGGGGGGGGGTTGACAGGAGAGGCCTTTTGGTAATATACTTATCATGGTTTCGATAAGTACTCTTACCATAAACATGAGGATATGCGCATGTCAGACCTTCCACCGCTCTCCGTCGCCCAGGAAATCGCTCGCTACCTCGATTCGGTCAAATTGGCCCGCAGCGCCAATACCTGGCAGACCTACCGCAAGGCCTTGGGGCTTTTCCAGATCGTGTTGAAGAAAAATGGCCTGGATCCGGCCCACTCCCCCGTGAGCGAACTTACGGAGGATTCTGTCATCTGGCTGCTGACGGCTCTGAAGGTGTATTCACCGGCCACCGAGCAGCTTTATCTTGCAGCTGCCTCCGGTTTTTATACCTACCTGGCCGCTGGCCGGCTGGCAGAGATCAACCTGCCCCGCATCGATCTGCTGGTCAAACAGCGGGCCCGCCATCCCGGCCAGCGGCTGCCGCAGTTTCCCCGGGAGGATATCGAGCGGGTCCTCGAATTTGTGAATAATATCACTATTGGTGATCCCGACAATCCTAACGAACACCTACGCGCATTACGCGACCGCGCCTTCCTGATCAGCCTGGCGGACACTGGCCTGCGGGTTCATGAAGCCTGCAATTTGCGGCGCGGCGACCTGGATTGGAACGAGGGCCGGGCGGTGATCATCGGCAAAGGTGACAAACAGGCGGTCATCCGCTTTTCGACCCGTGCCATGCGAGCCCTGCGGGATTATTTGACCGCCCGGGCTGTGCTGGACGGTGCCTCAGGGCGGAGCCTCCCCTCCCTGCCCCTCTTCGCACGCCATGACCGCGGCGCAGGAAAAAAGATCAAGCCGCTCACCACCACCACAGGCCGAAATATCGTGCGCGAGCGCGTTCACCAGGCGCTCGGTGACCAGGCCGAAAGCCGCATCACCCCCCATTCCTTCCGCCACTATTTTGTCACCACGGTCCTACGCGCATCCGGCAGCCTCAAGTTGGCCCAGGAGCTGGCTCGCCATGCCAACATCCAGGTCACCCAGCGGTACGCCCACCTGTCGGACGATGAACTTGACCAGGGCTACCATGAGATCTTTGAAAGAAATCATTAGTTGACCGGCATCCTTTAAGCCTGATCCTTTGGCCTGAAAGGATGGTGACTCCGACTTGGGTGCAGACAATAAAAGTTCCGCCCATCTAGCGGGCGGGACTTTTAGGTGCTTCTTTTTTCTTAGCCAGAATCTAAACCCGTTTGTCGACCTCTTCGGTCTGTCTAAACAGGACAAGGCCAATAATCAAGATGAGGGCCGAAAGAAAGGCAAGCAAAGCAAGGGTGCGCAGGGTTATGAACATAATTGTGATATTCTGGGTATATTATATGCATAATTAAATATCAGTCAAGGGGGCGTGGCACACAGGGCAATCGCATCTAATTGGCTGCGGCCAGGACCTTGAGGAGATACTCCTGGTCGAGGGCGGCACGGAGCTGCTTGGCATGAATCCCGACCTTGGCG
>Ga0209039_10000577_pt1 | contig 35547 bp, 36 predicted proteins | sample BogFormECP12_OM1_FD_188238 | JGI IMG/M metagenome (GOLD analysis project Ga0209039, IMG submission 188238) | Bog forest soil microbial communities from Calvert Island, British Columbia, Canada - ECP12_OM1 (SPAdes) (version 2) | ecosystem: Environmental > Aquatic > Freshwater > Wetlands > Bog ... | reverse complement strand
ATGTTGTGGATGTGCCTTGCTATATGGATTTCCGGGGCAATTGGCGTTGCCCCGGAAATCTCTTTATACCCTCAATTTACCAAAGTTGGAACAGTCACCGGCATCCGGTACCTTTTCGTTTGGCAGTATAATCAACAAAATGTCCATCCTATCTAACAAGCACATCCTTCTGGGCGTGACCGGCTCGATCGCCGTCTACAAGGCAGCCGATCTGGCCTCCAAACTGACCCAGGCCGAAGCACAGGTGGACGTGATCCTTACGTCCGGCGCGGAGAAGTTCGTGACCGCGCTCACCTTCCAATCCGTCACCGGGCGGACCGCCTTCACGGACGCCGACCTATATGGAGGCGAGGCTCACATCCTTCACGTCGGCCTGGCCCAAAGCGTCGATCTGCTGGTCATTGCCCCATGCACGGCGAACACCCTGGCAAAATTGGCCCACGGCCTGTCCGATAACCTGCTGACCATCACCGCCCTGGCCGCGCATTGCCCCATCCTGGTTGCCCCGGCAATGGACTTTGGCATGTACGCCCATCCATCGACCCAGGAGAACGTGCGCCTGCTTTCTGAACGCGGCGTGTCGTTCGCCGGGCCCGATGAGGGGCGCATGGCCTCCGGCCTGACCGGAAAAGGCCGCATGGTCGAACCGGCCGATCTGATCGGTCATATCCGGCTTGTCCTGGGCCGGAAGGGAAAACTGGCAGGCAAGAAAGTGGTCGTCACCGCGGGCGGAACCCAGGAATCGATCGACCCGGTGCGCATTCTCACCAACCGCTCCAGTGGGAAACAGGGCTATGCACTGGCCCAGGCCGCCCTGGATGCCGGGGCGGGTGTGATCCTGATCACCGCGCCCACCAGCCTGGTCCCGCCCATCGGGGCGCAAGTGATGGAGGTACGCACGGCGCAGGAGATGCTGGAGGAGGTCCTCGCCGAATCCGCCGGGGCAGACGCCCTGATCATGGCCTCCGCAGTGGCAGATTTCCGGCCGAAAACGGTCGCCGAGAACAAGCTCAAGAAGCGCGAAGGGATCCCCAAGATCGAGCTGGAAGCCGCTCCGGATATTCTTACGGCAGTCGCCAATTTGAGGTCCAGAACCCACCGGCCGAGCCTGGTGGCCGGGTTTGCTGCCGAAAGCCGCGACCTGGTAGAGAATGCTGTGGACAAGCTGCAGTCGAAGAACCTGGATATGATCGTCGCCAATGATATCTCCGCTCCCGACACCGGTTTTGGCGCGGAAAACAACCGGGTCGTCCTGCTTCACGCCGACGGCCGACGCGAGGCTCTGCCGCTGATGTCGAAAGCCGATGTGGCGGAGACGATCATCAAACGCCTGGCGGTCCTGCTGGTGAATCAATGACGAAAATCCTGGTCCTTTCAGACATCCACGCCAACCTGACCGCCCTGGAGGCGGTTCTGGCAGATGCCGGGAAATTCGACGAGACCTGGTGTCTGGGCGATATCGCCGGATACGGCCCGGACCCGAACGAATGCATCGAGCGGCTGCGCCAGGTTCCCAAACTGACCGGGATGATGGGCAACCACGATTACGCCGCCGTAGGCGACCAGACCCTGGAAACCTTCAATTCGGATGCACGCAAGGCCCTGCTCTGGCAGCGGAAAAAACTAAATGAGGGCAGCATGGCCTTCCTGCGCCTGCTCCCGGATGTCCCGGTGGTGCGCGGTGATATCACCCTGGCCCACGGCAGCCCACGCGATTCCGTCTGGGAATACATCATGAATACGCTGGTTGCCCGCATCAATCTGGGTGCCTTCCAGACCCACTGGTGCTTCGTGGGCCATTCGCACTTTCAGGCCATCTTCCAGTATCATACCGAGAAAGATGACATGACCATCGAAGTTCCTCAGCCGGGGAAGAACTACGAGCTGACGGACCGTGCCATCCTGAACCCCGGCTCGGTCGGTCAGCCGCGTGATCGCGACCCGCGGGCGGCTTACGCCCTCTTCTATCCCGAGTCCCATATCTGGGAACCGCGCCGCGTCGAATACGATATCCCGGCAGTCCAAAAACGGATTCTGGATGCCGGGCTGCCTCCCCGGCATGCGGAGCGGCTGGCCGGGGGATGGTGAGCAGGTCCCAGAGGGGATCATACGGGTTCGAATCCTCCGGTTCCAATCCACGGATCATTATTTTTCAGACCGCTCGCCGCTTTCCTTGAGGAAGGCGGGGCGCGTCTACGGGGGATGGATGGATGGCAGATCCTGCCCGGGAACATTTCTCCAGGAACTTTTTTAGCGGCTGGGTCGTCATTAGGGCAACCCAATCCCCTTGACCCAGTGGAGGAGCAAAACCATGAAAAAGAGCCTCGTTTTTATTCCCCTCATTCTTTCGATATTGCTGGCCGCCTGCGGGGTAAGGCAGGCGTTCGCGCCGATCTCGACCAGCCTTCTGCCCGAAAAAAACCTGCCCCTCGGCGTGGCCCAATCCGCACCCGCCCTCGAGGCTCCCGCCCCCACGGCAGGGCCTCTCTCCGTGGATCTGTCGGGGACCTCTAGCGCCAGCGGTGTAGCCGCCGCAGGGAATCCGGCTCAGGACCGGCTGCTGATCATGAACGTGGACCTGTCCATCGTCGTGGCCGACCCCCAGGGGAAGATGGATGCGATCGCGGCGATGGCAAAAACCCTGGGCGGCTTCGTGGTCTCGATGAACATGTCCCAGACCATCACCCCGAACGGCGATCAGGCCCCCCAAGGGACGATTTCCATCCGCATCCCGGCCAACCAATTAGATGGTGCACTTTCCCAGATCAAAGCCGGCGTGGTCGAAGTACAGAGCGAAAATCGTTCCGGCCAGGATATCACCCAGCAGTATACGGACCTGCAATCCCAGCTGCGCGCCCTGCAGGATGCCGAGACCCAGCTTGAAGCAATCATGAAGAACGCAACCAAGACCGAAGATGTGCTCAACGTCTTCAACCAGCTGGAGAACTACCGCCAGCAGATCGAGGTCATCCAGGGCCAGATCCAGTACGATGAACAGGCCTCCGCCTATTCGCTGGTCAATGTCACCCTGATCGCCGAGAAAACCATCCAGCCGATCCAGGTGGGCAGTTGGAAGCCGCAGGGTGTGGCCCGGGATGCCATCCAGGCCCTGGTCAACTTCCTTCAGGGCTTCGTCAACTTCCTCATTTACTTCGCCCTGTTGGTCCTGCCCGTGTTGATCGTAACCCTGGGACCGATCGCCCTGATCATCTGGGGGATCGTCGCCCTGGTGCGGCGCCGGAAGGCGAAGACTCCCGCCCGGCCTGCATGAAGCAACTCTCCGTCCTGCCCTCCCCCGTTGCCGGGGGAGGGTGTTTTTGAAACTCTCCACCGCTAAAAGGGGGGCTTTACAGCGACTTTTGGTAAAGATGTATAATTTCATAAATGGAGAAGCTCGTCGTTGCCGCCCAGCAGCTCTTCGGTATCCACCTGACCGGTCGTCAGGTGGTCGCGCTGATGAATTTCGAACATGAACTCCTGGATTGGAACCAAAAGTTCAACCTGACCTCCATCCGCGATCCAGAAAGCATACGTACCAAGCATTTCCTGGATGCCTTCTCCTGTGTCCTGGCCTGGAAGGAGAACCCCCCGAAACGCCTGGTCGATGTGGGCACCGGTGCCGGCCTGCCCGGCATTCCCCTGAAGATCCTCTATCCGGCGATGCGGCTGACCTTGGTCGAATCGGTAGGCAAGAAGGCCAATTTCTGCCGTCACGCGATCGATGTCTTGAAACTGGAGGGGGTCGAAGTTTTGACGATCCGGGCGGAGGAGCTGGGGCAGGATCCCGCCCATCGTGAAACGTACGATTGGGCCGTCGCCCGCGCCGTGGCTAACCTGCCGGTCCTGGCGGAATACCTTCTTCCGCTCGTCCAGGTTGGAGGGACCATGCTGGCACAAAAGGGGGAAAGCGGCCTGTCGGAGGCGCACAAAGCCGAGAAGGCTTTCAGTCTGCTGGGCGGTGAGGTCCGGCAGTTGATTCCGCTGACCCTGCCGGGTGTGGTCGAAGACCGCTACCTGGTCGTGGTGGATAAGGTGGCGGCGACGCCCCCTCAGTACCCGCGCAAACCAGGAATTCCGACCAAGAAACCCCTGTCGCCCTCCTGACCGATCCAGCCGGAATCAACCGGTCAGAAGGATCTTCCGGCCCCCTTTCCCCCGAAGCACTCTGTTAACAATTCTTTTCATCAACCAGCTGGACGATATCCACCTGGTTGGGAATCATGCACAGGAACTCGAAGGTTTCGTCGGCGATGTTCAGATACCAGTGCGGTACGCCGGCGGGGATGAATACCACGTCCCCGGCCTTGACCTCATATTCTTCGCCGCCGATCCCGATCCGGGCTTGCCCGCGTAGGACGTACTGCTCATGCTCGACGGTATTGGTGTGATTGGGCATCCCCCCGCCGGGCTCCATCACAAACCGGCGCATGGCGAAATGAGGGCCCTCCTGGGCCGAGATCAGCACCTGAATGGCCGTCTGGTCTGCATTCTTGACCGCCCCCGCTTCGACATCCTTCCCGTGTTTTACGGACATGCCTAGCCTTCCTCTCCGATCGCTTCCCGGGCCTTCACACTTCCGAAGTTTACATCCCAGATCTCCCCTTTCTGGACGAATTCGGGAGTGAATAATTTTAAATCTGTGGTGGTCAGGAGAGCCTGCTCGATATTCTCCAAAAACAGGAGCAGGTCGGAACGGCGCTGAGTGTCCAGCTCCGCCAGTACTTCATCAAGCAGCAGCACCGGCCACTGTCCGGTCCTGGTTTTCATCCATTCGACCTCGGCCAGTTTGAGGGCCAGGAGGGTGGTCCGCACCTGGCCGCGCGAGCCGAAATCGCTCAGGTCCACCCCATTGGCGAGGAAGCGCAACTCGTCACGGTGAGGTCCGAGCCCCGTCACCCCGCGACGGATCTCTTCGGCACGAGCCTGCTGCAAGGCCCGCCGGAAGCCCTGGCGGACGTCCTCCTTTTTTAATCCACTGCGATCCAGGCTGGTCCTGAGCGGCAGGGGTTTCTGCCCATCCGCGCCCGACAGTGGGTCGTAGGCCGGCTGGTAGTTCAAGCGCAGCACTTCCCCTCCCCGGGTCAGATCGTGGTGGATCCGGGCAGCCAGCTTTTCGAGTTCCTGCACCGCCTCGATCCGTTTCAGGATGATCTCGGACCCGGTGCGGGTAAGGGTCTCATCCCAGAATTCCAGCTGATCCGGATCCCCGCCGTGCTCATTGAGCGATTTCAGCAGGGCATTGCGCTGCGTCAGCGCCTGGGTATACTCGCTGAGCTCACCGGCATATCCGGGGGCAGTTTGTGCCAAGGCCAGATTCAGGTAGCGCCGCCGCTCCTCCGGCCCGCCCTCGATGACCTGCACCATTTGAGGGACAAACAGCACGGCGTTAAAATGTCCGATGACCTCTGCCAGCGGACGCTTGACGCCGTCCAAAAGAACCTCCTTGCGCAATCGACTCCCGCTGGGCCCGGCCGGTTCAAGAATCAAGCGTACTTCAAGCTGATGGTTCGTAGGACCGCGCGTGTAAGCGGCGACCAGCCGGCCTACCGCCAGGCTGTCTTTGGCCGCGACGAAATTGACCAGCTGCCGGTCACTGTGGGTCTGGAAGGAGGTGAATGCAGCCAGGAAATAGACCGCTTCCAGGACGCTGGTTTTCCCCTGCGCGTTGCTCCCCACCAGCAATACAACCCGCCGGGGGATATCCATGTCCAGGCGGGCAAAACTGCGGAAATTGGTCAGAGAAAGGTGGGTGAGATGCATGGTTCCCTGGGACCAGCCGGCCTGCGCGTACAAGGCAGGCCGGGCCGCTCTTTAAACATTTTCCACGGCGGGTTGCTCCGGTTCCGGCTTCCAGACCTTGACGGCCCGATCGGTGAAGACGACCCCGTTCAGATGGTCAATTTCGTGCTGGAAAATCCGGGCCAGCCAGCCCTTGGCCTTGATGCGGGTCGGTTGGCCTCGGCGGGTCAGGCCCTTGATGCGTATCTCCAGGGAGCGCTCGACCTCACCGAGCAGGCCGGGAACGGAAAGGCACCCCTCGACACCCAGCTCGGTGTCCTTGGATAGCTGTTTGATCTCCGGGTTGACAACCACAAAGAGTTTCTTGGGCGCGTCTTCCTCTTCCTCATTTTCAGCATACTCCACGACAATCACGCGCTGCGATACCCCCACCTGCGGAGCAGCCAACCCCACTCCGGGCGCGGCGCGCATCGTCTCAATCATGTCATCGATCAGGGTCTGCAAGGATTCGTCAAAACCGGTCACCGGTTTCGCTTTTCGGCGCAGGACCGGTTCTGGAAGGTAAGTAATCGCGCGTATGGTCATGATCCGTCTACCGTTAATCAGAAGATTTGGAGGGCTTATTGTACCTCATCTTCACCGCCCTCTTCCGCGGCGCCTTGAGCTGCCTGGTCATGGCGGAGCTCCTCGGCCGAACGATGGTAGGCAGCAAACCAGTCCGCCACCCGATTGCGCTCGTCGGACAATTCGGCCTGTTTTTTGCGTTCCACCCTGGCCATGCGGCGGCGGTCGATATCCTGCTGGACCGACGGTGGATCAAACACATCAAAAAAGGTCATGCGGGTCGAACCGATCGTGATGTATACATTCCCGTAATTGAGCAGGATCTGCAGGATCCCTGCCCGTTCGTATTCCGTCGCCAGGATGTTATCCAGCGGGGCGGATTTGCGCTCCTCCCGGCCGAGTGGTTTTTTATCGATGTCGAAGATCTGATCCTCGGTCACCTGAAAGATGTCATTGCTCCAGTCGACGTACTGGTACAGCCACCAGCCCAGGATGATCACCAAAAGGACGGCAACAATGGACATGTAACCGGGATTCTGCACCAGGTCAGCGCTCCTCCAGAGGATCACGGCAAATCCGAGCAGGAAGAGCAGGCTCGGCTGCCAGATCTGTCTCACCAGGACGAACCAGTGTTTGCGATAGATGATGGTCCCGCTGGCCTCATAGCGCAGTTTGAACACATTGGAAAACAGGCGGGTCAGGGCGGTGGGTTTGTACGGGGATTCGGCCACAAGCTCCCTGGCCTTCTGGGAGGAAGGAACCGGTTCATTGGACTGCAGCCCCAGACGCTGGCGGATCGCCTGGCGCATGGCCTCCATATCCCCCTTGTGGGTAACTTCCTTCGCCCGTCCCCAATGCTCCTCGATCAAGGCCGCCGCCTGATTCGGGTGCGCCACATTGCGGAACGAAATCTTGCCGATGAAAGTTCGAATGACCACATCGCCGTAATCGAGCATCCGCCCGAGCTGGTCTGTCTGAACCCCGACCGAAAGGACCGTGGAGAGCGGTGCTTCCTGACGGCTGTCATACAGACCGACGATCTTCTCCAGGTAGATGACGCGCTGGTTGGTAACGATGTAATAGTCGTTGGACCAGTCCAGGACCTGCCAGAGGGCCCAGATCAGCAGCCCCACGGAGATGATCCCCGCCAGCCACAGCAGGCCCTCGGACAGGAACACCGGGAGGCTGGCTCGGGTCACCGAAGCAATGATCAACAGGATAACCGGCACGGCCAGTGAAAGCACCGGACCGATCAAGGCTTCCCACATCAGAGCCGGATGCATGCGCGCCAGGAAATAGATGACCTCGTCCGGCTCCAGCCAGTTGAAACGCACTTTGCGTGCCAGGTGGTTACTGGCAAGGGTCACCTCGATATTGGTACGCAGTTTTGAAGCGCGCTTGAACAGGTGGATGAACTGATCCCGGGTAAGGATAAAAACGGCCGTTGTTTCCTGGGTCGTGGCGCTTACCATCCGCCGCTGGTCGGTCCGCAGGGCCTCTTCCCCAAAATAATCGCCCGGCACCAGTTGGGAGATCGGCCGCGCCTGACCGGCCCGGATGACCTCCACGCCGCCGTCGCAGATCAAATAGAAGGATTCGCCGCGATCGCCTTCCTTAAATATGACCGTTTCAGCGCGGAACGTCTTCTCGTTCAGCTCCCCGGCCACGGCGGTGAGCTCCTCATCGCTCAAGCCATGGAAGAGATGGATTTTCTTAAGAAAGGCGATCCGCTGAGCGGCATCCATCGTCATAGATTTATTCTAGCATGAATCCGGGAAATAGCGCACGACGGCACATCCGTAGGGCGGAGTCTCTGCCGGATCGGGGGACCGGCCCGAAAGCAGCCGATCCACCGCTTCCTTGAGGTAGAGGCGGGTGGGGGTGCGCTGGCGGAAGGTCACATCATCGAACGCCCCCCGGTAACGGAGCAGGCCTTCCCCATCAATCACAAAGAGCTGCGGCGTGGTCTGCACCCCGTAGGCTTCCAGGGAAGCTTGATCGGCGCGCAGGAGAAGGTCCAGGCCGTGGGCCCGGGCCCCGCCGGCGATCAGCTCCTTGTTTTCGGTAAGGTTCGCGGCGATCGGCACCACGAGGATGCGTCCGCCCCAGCCTGACGAATAGGCGAGAAGCTCGCGGTCCACGCGCTCCACCCAGGGGCATTCCGCCGACCAAAAGTTGAGGATGACGATCCGGCCGCGATAATCGTGGAGGCGATGCGGAGAGCCGTCGAGATCGGAGAGAAGGAAGTCGGGAGCAGGATCACAAATCTGGAGCATAGACAGAATTATAGCAGAGGTGCCTGGAAGTCCTGCCCGCAAACCGGATCGGTCCCGGATAGGACTTCTGGTACAATTCAAACCATGAAACGCTGGCAATTCTGGGTAGGGGCGGCTATCAGCATCTTGTTCCTCGGTTGGGCCCTGCATGGTCAGAATTTGGGTAATTTGTGGCAGGCGATCCGGCACGCCGACTATTGGTGGATCATTCCCGGGGTGGCTGTTTACTTCATCGCGGTATGGGCCCGGGCCTGGCGCTGGCACTACCTGCTGCGGCCCATCAAAGCGATCCCTACCCGGATCATGTTCCCGATCACCTGCATCGGCTATATGGGCAACAACATCTACCCCGCCCGGGCCGGCGAGGTGCTGCGGGCGGTCATCCTGAAGCGCAGGGAAGACGTGCCCATCTCGGCTTCTCTGGCGACCATCATCGTCGAACGAATTTTCGACGGAGTGGTGATGCTGGCCTTCGTCTTCTTCAACCTGGCCCAGCTGGCGTCCCTGGCAAAGGTGGCCATCCCGGTGTGGAAATGGACGATCACGATCCAGGGCCTGGCCGTGTGGGGGAGTGTGGCCTTCTTCGGTGCACTGCTGGTCTTCCTGCTGGCAGCGATGTTCCCGAACGTTACTGCCCGGATCGGCCAGTGGTTCATTGATCGGCTGCTGCCCAGCCGTACCCGCCAGCAGACCTCCGGCATCATGCACCGTTTCCTGGACGGCCTGGCCTCGCTGCGCTCACCAGCCAATGTTTTGATGGTGTTCCTCACCTCGGTGATCATCTGGCTGCTGGAGACGTTCAAGTACTGGATCGTGATGCACGCTTTCAGCTTCAATGCCAGCTTCTTCACCCTCATGCTGATGAACGGGGTGGTCAATCTGGCCACCACCATTCCGGCCGCACCGGGTTACCTGGGCACTTTCGACGCCCCCGGGATCGCGATCCTGACGGCGTCCGGCATTGATTGGGCGGTGGCCAGCGCCTACACCTTTGTCCTGCATTTTGCCCTGTGGTTCCCAATCACGGCGCTGGGGGCCTGGTACCTCACCCGGGAGGGAATCAAGTGGAGCGATTCGCTGCGGGCCGAAACAGCGCCTGAGCCCAGAAACAAGACAGCCACGGGAAGTTGAGGGGATCTGGGAGTGAGGATTTAATGAAAATTGCCATCATCGGGGCCGGCTTCGGAGGGATGGCCGCGGCTTATGACCTGAACCGGGCTGGTCACCAGGTGACCATCTTCGAGGCGGCCGACTTCGTCGGCGGGCTCGCCAGCGGGTTCAAGGAACCCACCTGGGACTGGTCGGTCGAGAAGTTCTACCATCACTGGTTCGCCAGCGACAAGCATATGCTCGGCTTGATCCGGGAGCTGGGGTGGGAGGATCAGGTGCTCTTCCCGCGCCCGTTCACGGTCGTCTATTACAACGAGAAATTCTACCCTTTCGATTCCATTCCCCGCATGGCGCTCTTTCCCGGCCTGGGCTGGGGCCTGAACAAGATCCGCTTTGGGCTGGTCGGGCTGTATCTGCGGCTTACGAACAACTGGAAGAGCCTGGAACACTTCACCGTGGACGAGTGGATGCGCAAATGGGCGGGTGCTAAAGTCTACGAGCTGATGTGGGAGCCGCTCGTCATCGGGAAGTTCAGCGAACGCTACTATCAACAGGTCAACATGGCCTGGATGTGGGCACGGCTGAAAGCGCGCACGACCCGGCTGGGAACCTTCAAGGGCGGTTTTCAACGCTTCGCCGACCTGTTCGCGGACAAATTGCGGACCCTGGGCGTCGATCTTCGTTTGCAGACGCCGATCACCCGCATCGAACGGGACGAGGGGCGCGGCACGCTGAGCGTTCAAAGTGGGCCTGCGGCGGAGGTGTTCGATCAGGTGCTGGTCACCCTCTCTCCAGAGGCGACTGCCCGAATGGTCCCGTCCCTGCCGGACGACTACCTGCACGGGTTGCGCACCCTCAAGTCCATGGGAGCAGTGGTGATGGTCCTGGCGCTCAAACACCAGCTCTCCGAGGAAGGATATTACTGGTACAACCTGCCGAAATCGGCGGGCTACCCGTTCCTGGCGCTCGTCGAGCACACCAACTACGTCCCCGCGGAGCACTTCGGAGGCGATCACATTGTTTACCTGGGTGATTACCTGGAACCCGAGCACGAGTTCTTTCGCTTGAACCAGGACGAACTGCTGGAACGGTTCTTGCCGGCCTTGAAGAAGTTCAACCCGAAATTCGAACGGGAGTGGATCAAGAAGACCTGGCTGTTTCGTACCCCCTACGCCCAGCCCGTGCCGCTCGTGGACCATTCCCGTAACATCCCATCGATCCGGACACCCCTGGCAGGCCTGTATTTTGCCTCCATGAGCCAGGTATACCCCTGGGACCGGGGCACGAACTTCGCCGTTGAGATCGGCAGGCGCGCAGCCCGGATGATGCTCGAAGCAGCCGGCCCGGGATCCGCCGTACCCTGACCCTGAAGCCCAGGGGGGATGCGAGGGCGGTGGAGTCGTTCCTCAGGGAGGAGGATCGATCAGCACTGGATCGTGGGTCGTAAGGATTTCCACCAGGATTCGACCGTCGTCACCGACCAACCCCCTGCCAGGTCATTCCCCCTTTTTCGTCACATAGGTCCCTTCGTTCCCCTGCGCAGCCCGCCTGAACCCGGAGAGGCCAGTGGCGTGTCCCCCCCTGCTCCCGCCGGCCTTAGACCTGTTCAAAGGTTCCGCTCTGCCGGGTCGCGCGCAGGCGTTGAGCGAATGCCAACCAGGCCAGCGCGGCATAGGCGACGGCGATCAAGGCCTCCATGCCCATCCAGGGGAGGACGCTGGCGTAGGAGGCGCCATCGATCACCGCCCGGATGGCCAGCAGGCCGTGGGTGACCGGCAGCAGGTCTCCCAGCGTTTGGACCGCCCCCGGCAGGGCCGAGAAGGGGAAATTGATCCCGCACAGGACGATCATCAAATAGCCGAGCATATTACAGATCAGATGTCCCCAGCGGATGGAGAGCGAGATCGCGCCGATCAGCCAGCCCAGGGCGCCGGCGGAAGCGATCGTCAGAAGGATCAGCGGGACCGCCCGAAGCAGGTTGATTGGATCGACCTGGACTCTAAGCGCCGGGATCAGGACGGCAAAGGTTAGGGTGGTGCTGACCAGGGCATCTCCATAGGAGGCCATGCATTTTCCCAGCATCATCGGCAGCCAGTTGGCCGGGGCAGCCAGCAAAAACTGCAGGGTGCCGTTCCACTTCTCGTTATCAAAGACCTCCCACATGGCCTGGAGCACGAAGAAGACGGCAATTTGAACTGCATTTCCGATCAAGGCAAAACGGGCGAGCGTGTCACCCCCGGCGGCTTTGGCGAGGAAGACAAAAAACAGGGACTGCAGGACCATTCTCGGGATTCTTACGCCAAAGTAGGTGGCCGGTGACAACCAGGTCAGATACATCGCCCAGGAAGTTCGGACGCCTCCCAGGAATAGGCGCAGGTTGGCGCGCATCACCACTGCTCCAACGACCCCGCCCGGAGGGCCAAATATTCTACTCGTTTGTAGAGTATGCCGGCGGCGACAAGATAAAGCACAGACAGCCCGATCAGCCATAAATAACCGGGGAGCAGGTTTGCCCCCACCTGTTGGGCGGACTGATTCAAAAGGATATTTCCCCAGGTCGGAGCCAACACCGCAGAAAAGGGGCGCGTCCAGAGCGGCAGCAGGGTCAACGGCACGGACAGGCCGGAGAGGATATACACAGGAAAGTTGGCCACGGTCACGTACTCAACGGCGTTCCGAGTGAGGACAAACAAGGAACCCAGGACCAGGCCCAGGCAGGTAATCGAAATGACGATCAGGACCAGCCCGATTAAAAAATCCACCGGATCGGCGATGCCGATCGGCAAACGAAAAGCAATGATCCCCGTGGCAAAGGTGATCCCCATGGCCAGGATCGAGGTGATCGCATTGGTGAAGCTTTTGCCAAGCAGGACGATCGGGAAAGCGGTCGGGGAAGCCAGGATCAAGGACAGGGTCCCGGAACGGCGTTCGTCGTAAATAATGTCAGCGGAGGTCCATAAATTATTGTTCCAGATGGAGATCAGACCCGTCCCCGTGATCGCAAACAACCCAAAATCAGGCTTTCTCCCGTAGAGGTAGGTGCCGACCGAGATCAGCGTAAATATGACCGGTTGGAATAGCAGGGTCGCCATGAAGTATTGCGAAATGGCGCGTTCTTTCGATTGGAGGATGCACGAGTCCCAGAAAATCCGCAGTGTGGCTCCCAGGTTCACCCGTTTCATCGGTTAAACCTTTCGCGATTCTCCGCCCACCAATTTGATATAGGCATCTTCGAGGGTCGGCTGGCGGGTCACTACCTTGCGCACCTGGACACCCTCCAGAATCTTTAAAAACTCTTTCACCAACTCCGCCCCTGCCCGAGCCTGGATCTGTAGAAGCTGGGTGTGCTCAAGCACTTCGATGTTCACCGCAGCCACGCCCGGATGGGTGCGGATCTGTGTGACCAGCTCAGGTGGGATGCCGAAACACTCGATCTCCACGACCTCCAGATCGGCGACCAGCTTTTTTAACGCGCTGGGCGTATCGACGACCAGGATCTTCCCCTGGCTGAGGACCGCCACGCGATCGCACAGGGCATCCATTTCAAACATGTAATGAGAAGTGAGGAAGATCGTCTTCCCGGCTTTCTTGAGTCCCAGGATCACCTCCCGCAGCTCGCGTGCAGCCAGAGGGTCCAGGCCGGTGGTGGGCTCGTCAAGGAACAGCAGCTCGGGGTCATGAATCAAACCCCGGGCGATGTGCAGGCGCTGTTTCATCCCGCGCGAATACCCTTCGGTGCGCTCTTCCGCCCTTTCGGTCAGCCCCATCATGTCCAGCAGCTGGGGGATGCGCTGCTTCGCCACCCCGGGGGGCATCTGATAAAGGTCGGCAAAGTATTGCAAATTGTCGCGGCCGGAAAGACGCGAGTACAGACCACGTTCCCCCCCGAAAACCAGGCCGATTCGTGGGCGGATTTCCCTGGCACTCCGAGCGACATCCAGGCCGAAGACCTGGGCTGTGCCGGAGGTGGGCAGCAGGATGGTCGCCAGGATCCTGGTGAGGGTGGTCTTCCCGGCGCCGTTGGGTCCCAGCAGGCCGAAGAGCTCTCCACTCCGGATCGAGAGATCGATGCCGTCCAAAGCAATGATCTCCTTGCGCTTCCTGCGGAGAACTCCCGTGGTCGTCTTGTAAACGCGACGGAGGCCTTCTGTAAAAATGACGCTCAAAAAGAGCTCCTTGTCCGGCGGCCGGGGTGCTGCGCGGATACGTTCAAGATCCTTTTTCGTTGATCAAGACTGTCCTTGGAAATCGATCAAGGGGCATTCCCTCTCACAAGAATATTATAGTCCCATCCAGAAACCTGCACAGGAAATCGGATTTTCTGCCCGAATCCCAGTGCACCTCAGTGCTCCCATCGGGAAAAGGCTGGTGCTTGCTCCTCCGGGCGGGGTTGAGGTCCAATCCATGATTCCGGGAATGTCATCCAGGGACTCCTTTCCCTGTGTCTGTGAGGAACAAGATTGTGGATTAAAATAGAACCACCAGACGAAACCGCAACGTGGTTTTAATCCCTGCCAGGAAAGGAAATGATGCCATGACCGTTCAGGCTCCCATGGAGTTGAGACTTCTAGGAAAGACGGATATCCGGGTCACGCCCATCGGGCTCGGGGTGATGGAGATGGCCGGAGGCGGGGGGTTGATCGGGCGCATGTTCCCGGTCATGCCCCAGGAAGAAAAAAACGCCATCATCAAGGCCGCCCTGGAGGGGGGCATCAACTGGTTCGACACCGCAGAGATGTACGGGGCCGGCGTGTCCGAACAATCCCTGGCGGAAGGCCTGAAGGCGGCCGGGAAAGCGGACAAGGACGTCATCGTGGCAACCAAATGGCAGCCGTTCCTGCGCACTGCGGGGAACATCCCCCGCACCATCGAGGACCGCATCCGTTTCCTGGGCGGTTACAGCATCGGCCTCTACATGATCCATCAGCCGTACAGCTTCTCCTCACCGGAAGCCGAGATGAATGCCATGGCTGACCTGGTGGAAGCGGGTAAAATCCGTTCCGTTGGGGTCAGCAACTTCAACCCCGCCCGGATGCGGCGGGCTCATGCCGCCCTGGCCAAACGAGGCCTGCCCCTGGCCGTGAACCAGGTCCGCTACAGCCTGCTGAACCGGGAGATCGAGACCAACGGAGTGCTCAAGACCGCCAGGGAATTGGGCGTGACGATCGTTGCCTATACCCCCGTGGCACGCGGTCTGCTGACCGGTAAATACCACAAGAATCCCGAGCTCCTGGAGCGCAAGTCCGGATTCCGCAGGGCGAATCTGCAGCGCAACATCAGGCGGACCCGACCCCTGATCGAGACGATGGACGCCATGGCAGCCCGTTACGAGGCCACCATTGCCCAGGTGGCGTTGAATTGGCTGATCCATTTCAACGGCGAACTGGTGGTGACCATCCCGGGCGCGACCCAGGTCCACCAGGCCGAGGAAAGCGCCAGGGCGATGAAGTTCCGCCTCTCCGATGAGGATCTGGCCCGGCTGGACCAGGAGTCGGCGCGGCTCTAGGCCCGCAGGAACCCACGGGGCATTTCAATTTCAGCAGTGGATGGAGATGCCATTAGCGCTCGCAGGGGAATTGTTGCCTTTCCAACGCGCATCGATTACGGTCTCGTCATCCTTTGTTCATGGAGGCACACATGAATGCTCAACTTCTCGCCCTCTTGACCGCGGCTGCCTGGGGCATCGGCGGCTACTTTGAAAAAAAGGGTTTAAACCTGGGTGGGCTCTCCCCGCAAATGGGCATCACCATCCGTACGGCGGTTGCCCTGGTCGTCCTGGGCGCGGTTTCCTTTCCGCAATGGAAGAACCTGCCGCAGGCCGGGACGAAATCCATTCTGATGATGGTGATCGGTGGAGGCATCGTTGCCGGATCGATCGGCATGCTGTGCTACTACGCCGCCATCAGCAGTGCCCCCCTGACAAAGGTGATGCCGATCGCCTTCACCACCCCGCTCTTTGGCGCGCTGATGGGGATCCTGCTGGGAGGCGAACCCCTGACCTGGAAGGTCGGGGTTGGCACGCTCCTGACCATCGCCGGCATCGTGGTGCTGACGATCTGATGCACCCCGATTTTGTCATACCTCTGTACGACCGCCGTGGTTTTGCCGGGATTCCGGTGCACATCCGGGAACTACTGAAGGCCGGCGGATATGAGGCGGTCATCCTGATCCTCCTGGATGGCTTCGGCTGGCGTTTTTTCGAGAAGTTCCAGGAGGCCCCTTTTCTCAAGCGCATGGCCCGCGACGGTCAGGTCGAGAAACTCACGGCCCAATTCCCCTCCACCACCGCTGCGGAAGTGACCACCCTCCACACCGGGCTGCCCGTCGGGGAACACGGCATTTTCGAGTGGATCTACTACGAGCCGAGCCTGGAGGCGGTCATCGCACCGTTGCTTTTCTCATTCGCCGGAACGGCTGTCCGCGATACGCTCCAGACCGTCGGAGCCAAACCCCGTCGTCTTTTGCCCACCTCCACGTTGTATCAGGCCCTCAAAAAGCAGGGGGTGACCGCCACGATCTTTCAACACCGCGAATACACCCCCTCCTCCTATTCCAATGTGGTCTTCGCTGGGGCGACGGCGCGCGGTTACCGAACCCTTCCCGAAGCGCTGGTCAACCTGGGCGAGGTGCTGCAAAAATCGACTCCGCCTGCATATCTGGTCCTCTATTACGAGAAAATCGACACCCTCAGCCATGTTTACGGCCCGGAGGCCGCTCAGACCGAGGCTGAAATTCTGGTCTGCCTGACCACCCTCGAGCAGGTCTTTCTGAAAGCGATCGTTGGGAGCGGTAAGAAGGTGCTTTTCCTGCTCACCGCGGATCACGGTCAATCCGAGACCGATCCGCAGACCACCGTCTATCTGAACCGCGACCCGCACTTTACGGGTATCGAAAAGTACCTAAAAACCGACCGCCAGGGAAAGCCGCTCGTCCCGGCTGGTTCTCCACGCGACTTCTTCCTCTACATCCAGGAGGGGATGGTCGAGGAAGCCCACCGGTTTCTCGCCGCCCGGCTCCCGGGCAAAGCCGAGGTCTGTAAAGTGGCCGACCTGATCCAGGCCGGCTACTTCGGACCGGTTGTTTCCCCGCTCTTCCAGGCACGCGCCGGAGATCTGGTGATCCTCCCTTACCGTCACGAGTCTGTCTGGTGGTATGAGAAGGATCGCTTTGAACAGCGTTACTACGGCCATCACGGCGGTCTGACCGATCTGGAAATGGAAATCCCCCTGCTCTCCTGTGAGTTTTAAACCCGACCTCAAGGTCCGGGGCTGGCCCATAATATCGAACAAATGTGCTATAATCAGTCCGGTACCTTGACAAGCCGGCGCCGGAGAGGCTGAGCAACAGCCCTGGACGCATAGATATCCAGGAAACCTATTTTCGGCACGAAAATAATCCATCCGCCGGTAACCTGTGCCGGGAAGTAAGGTACAATAAGTCACCCCCATCATCACCGCCGCGGCGCGGCGGTACCTAACCTGCTTGAGAGGAGAATCCCCATGTTTCACACCCTGATCCTAGTCGGAAACGTCGGCCGTGACCCAGAGATGCGCTATACGCCCGCTGGCCAAGCCGTCACCTCGTTCTCTGTGGCCTGCAACCGCCAGTACACCTCCAATAACGGCGAAACGGTTAAGGAGACGGTCTGGTTTCGCGTTTCAGCCTGGGGCAAACAGGCCGAAACCTGCAATCAGTATCTTAAAAAAGGCTCGAAGGTCCTTGTCGAAGGCCGTTTGACCCCTGACAAGGAAACAGGCGGGCCGCGCCTCTGGAAGGGGCAAGACGGTTCGGCGCGCTCCTCTTACGAAGTCACTGCGCAAACGGTGCGTTTCCTGACCTCGCGCGGCGAGGCAGAAGCCGGAGCGCCGGCTGCGGAGGAGGGGACGGCCGCTCCTGCCGACGAGGGGGATATCCCGTTCTAACCCGGAAGAGAGGCGAATATGACCACTCCGGCTCCGAAACCAGTGACACCGCTGCCCTTTGAAATCCCGGCAGAACTCCTGCCGATTTACGGGAATCTGGCCCGCATCTCCCACGCCCCGACAGAATTCGTCCTGGATTTCGCCCGATTCCTGCCCGGGGACGCCAAAGCGACGGTCAGTGCACGCATCGTGATGTCGCCGATCGGCATCAAGCTGCTCCTGCAGGCGCTCGCCGAAAACGTCGCCCGCTATGAGGCCACCTTTGGCACCATTCAACTGCCGGCCGGTAACTCCACCTTGGCCGACAATCTTTTCCGCCCCATGCAGCCTCCCCCGGACAACCCACCCCCTCCCGACAAAACCAAGTGATCCATGCAAAAACTCGAACCGATCGCCGAACAGATCCGCCAGGAATTCGAAGCACGCACCAAGGCTCGTGACCAGGCCCTCGCCCAGGCTCGAGCGCTCACCCGGCACTGCGCCATGGCCATCCGCGCCGTTCACCGCGATGAAGCGGATACCATGCAGGAGCACCTGAATGAGGCTCAGAAGCTGGCGGACGCTCTGCGGGAAGATCTGGCTCAAAAGTACCCGGATTTGTACTTCGCCGGCTACACCCAGGATGCCCTCAAAGAATATGCCGAAGCCAGCATCACCTGCGCCCTGGTCCGTCACCAGGCGCTGCCTGCCCCTGAAGACCTGGACATGCCCTCCTTCACCTACTTGAACGGGCTGGCCGAATCGATCGGTGAAATGCGCCGACGCTGCCTGGATATGCTGCGTCAGGACAATTCCGCCGAAGCCGAACGCCTGCTGGGGCACATGGATGACATCTTCTCCATCCTGGTCACGATGGATTATCCCGATGCGGTAACCAATGGCCTGCGCCGACAAACGGACGTAGCCCGCAGCATCCTGGAGCGCACGCGCGGGGACCTGACCTTCAGTTTGCGCGGCGAGCAGCTGGAACGTTCGATCTCGCAGCTCAGCGAAAAATTACCGGGGACCGGCCCCCTGAAGCAAGCCGCACAGCGGGTCCCCCCGCAAAGCGCAGACGAGGATTGAGCCGGTGAGGCCCTCCCGCGGTCACCGCCATCGCCTGCTGCTCTATACCTACTCCTTGAACCGCTGGTGGCGGGGCGTGCTGGCCACCGGAATCATCCTCCTGGTCCTGGCACTCGGCCTGGGCCTGCTCCCGGGCCTGCTGCCTCAGGACACCTTCCTGCAGGTCGAAGACCAGAGTCTGTGGGTGACCGGCGTCATCGGTGTGCTGGTGATCTTTGCCGCCATTTTCCTGGCCGCCATTCGCAAATCGGCCTATGTACAACCTTACGCGGATCACCTTCGACTGGTGACACCATTCCTGCGATTGAACATCTCCTACCGCCGCATCCGTCAGGCCTCCAGCACCGAGATGGCCCACCTGTTCCCAAGCGTCAAGGGCTGGCAGCGGAAGCTCCTGGGCCCCATCGCTGGAAAGATGGCCGTCGTTCTGGATCTCGATGGCTATCCCATTTCGCGATCCGCTTTGCGCTTGTTCTTATCCCCCTTCTTCTTCCCGGACAGGACGGATCGACTGGCGCTGCTCGTCCCCGACTGGATGGAGTTCAGTACCGAGATAGAAAGTTTCCGCAGCAGCTGGAAAGAGGCGATGCGCCAGCCGTTGGATGCCTCCAAGCCGCTCTACGAACAGACCCGATATGTATGATGAACATTTACTTTGCCTGTTCAATCACCGGTGGACGGGAGTTCGAACCTGTCTATCAAGCCATTACGCGCGCCTTGCTGGCAGACGGGCATGCGGTGCCAACCGCCCATTTAGCAGACACCGAGGTGAAAGCGCTGGAAGCGGTCGTCAACCCGCGCCAGGTTTATGAGCGGGACGTGGCCTGGATTAGAGCCTGCGATGCCCTGGTCGCCGAAGTCAGCACCCCCTCGCATGGGGTCGGGTACGAGGTCGCCTTTGCGCTCAACCTGGGCAAACCGGTTTTATGCATTTACCGGGAAGGACAGGCGGTCTCCAAGATGCTGACTGGAAACACCCATGTCCGGATGCAAATGAAAACATACCGTGAGGCAGGGGAAGCAGTGGAAATCGTGCGATCCTTCCTTGCCCAGCGCCCACCCAACCTGTGAAATAAGTCACGGATTATCCGTGACTTTTCTCGCTATCCCATGTCAGACAAGTAAGCTATCATAACGGCGGAGACGGGAATCGGACACCTCCATCATGCTCATCACTGTCTCCTCCTTTGGCGAACGCCTCCGCAAGGTAGCTCCACCTTGCGGAGGCCGCTTTTAAGCCCTCTGCTGGGTGCCGGGGATATTCGGACGGCGGCCATCCAGGGACGCGCCGCGGATGCGCACTCGCCCTTTGCCCCCATTCCTGGATGACCAGGAGATCGACGCAGCGTTCCTGCGCAGGTCCTATGCGGGAGGGGCTGTCTTCGGTTCAAAGACCGGAATGACGACGGTAAAGGTGGATCCCTTCCCGACCACCGAATCGACCCAGATGCGGCCTTGATGGTTATCAATAATGGACTTTACGATCGCCAGGCCCAGGCCGGAACCGCCCACCCCCTTGGGCACATTGCTCGCCCGGTAGAATTTCTCAAAGATATGGGGCTGATCCGCGGGCGGAATGCCCGGACCGGAGTCCGAGACCTGCAGGATGATCTGGTCCGCCTGCTGCTCTACCTTGATCTGAATATCGCCGCCCTCCGGCGTATATTTGACCGCGTTGCCCAGCAGGTTGTCCAGCATCTGGCGCAGGCGGATCGGATTGCCGCGCATGGAGGGAATGTCGGCGACGGGCAGTTCCAGGCGGAATTTCAGTTTTTTGTCTTGAATCTGTGGCTCCCAAGCATCCATGGTATCGCGAATCATCGCTTCCACGGGGACCATTTGTTTCTGAAGGTCGAATCCTGCTTCGATCCGGCCCAGGTCAAGCAAGTCGTTCACCAAGTTGGTAATGCTCGTTACGCTATGCTGCACCCGGCTGACAAATTCGCGCTGCTGGGAGTTGAGCGGGCCGACGCGTTCCAGCAGGTCCACATAGCCCAGGATAGCCGTCAAAGGCGAGCGCAGGTCGTGGGAGACGGAGTGGACAAATTCACTCTTCAGGCGGTCAAGCTGTTTCAAATAGGAGATGTCCTGCATGGTGATGGCGAAGCCCACGCCGGGGATGCGTGCATACTGGGCAGAAAGCACCCTCCCGTCCTCAAAAGCAATTTCATTATGAGGAACTGAGTTTTCCGCCTCGAAGTCCAGCAGGTTGCGTAAATCCTGGTTCGGGATCACCTCCAGGACCGGCCGGCCCAAGATGTCATCATCCTTCCAAAAGCCGAAGGTCCTGCGCACCGGAGGATTGACCGTTAGAATGTGGTAGTTCTCATCCAGGATCATGACACCGTCCTCAATGGTATCGATGATCTTTTCGAGTTTCTGTAATTCGTTCAGGCGCTGCTGCAGCGAAGAAGTCGTGAGCCTGACCTGGCGCCGGGTCCAATCTCCTAAATGCTGGGCGCGCTTGAGGCTGTTTTCAACCGTGTGGATGACATCCTCGACACGCAAGGCCGGGTAAAGGCAGTCACTGATCCCCAGGTGCAGGGCCTCCCTTACCAGCAGGGGGGAATCCTGGGACAGGTACAAAAGGATCGGCAAAGTTGGAAAACGGTCCAGGAGGCTGGAGGCGACCCTCAATCCATCGACGCCGTGGAAATTCTGGCTGACGATGATCATGGCAGGCGAGGATTCCTGCAAGGCTTTGTCGAGCTCAGCGCGGTCATGGGTGACCTCACTCTGGTACCCGGCCGCCGCCAGGGCCCGGTCGAATAACAGCTGGGTCTGGCCTTCTTCCAGGGCGAGGAGGATCAAGGTGGATTTCGGCATGCGTCACCCGTTCGCCCGAATCCCCGTCGGACCCGCCTGAGCAAGCTGCCTCTCGCTGAGAAGGTGCAGGATGTCTTCCATGGTGGTCCGGGTAAATCGAAGTGTCTGCATCTGATCCTCGGTTAACGGGCCCATTTTACCCGCCAGGAGCTGTTCGATGGAATCCATGACCGGCTGCAACCGCTCCAAGAGATCCCGGCTCACCGCCTGCACGTGCTCCTTCCGCTCCTTGTCCCCATCCTGGGCCGCCAGCGCCGCTTCCTGCAGAGCCCGGAAAAGGTGGGCGTTGACCAGGGATATCGAGGCATAATCCGCCACGGCTTCCAGAAGGGTCAGCATGCTGCGCTCGAAGGTCTCATCCCGTTTGCGCACCACGGCCAGCAAACCGATGACTTCCTTGCGGACCTTGACCGGGACGACCACGGCGGATCTTCCCAGGCTGGCAACTTTAAACTGCTGGAGCGGTTCGCCATTCATGGCCAGGGTTTCGCCGGAGAGGGCGACCAACGCACTGATGCCATCGTCCAGGGTCTGGCCGATCCGCTCCGACCACGTCTCGGGCAAATTGCGGTGGGCAGCCAGGGTGAAGGTTTTGGTTAGCTCGTCCCTCACGAGCAGCCAGCCGAAATCCGCCTCGGCGACGAAGACCAGCCCTTCCACGATTTTATCGAACAGGAGGTGCTGGTCGGTGATCGAAAGGACCGCCCTGCCGACCCCGAAGATGGTGGTGAGTTCGCGCACTCGCTCCTGGAGTTGCTGGTTGGTCTCCTTCAGCTGCTGGTCGAGATGCTGGCGGGCCCGCTGCTCGCGCACCTGTTTCAAGGCGCGCTCGACCGCCGAGACCACCTCTGTCTCCCGCATGGGCCAAACCAGGTAATCCGTGCCTCCCAGCCGGAAGGCCTGAATCACCTTCTGCTCCTGACCCTTCTTGGCAATGACGATGACCGGTATCTGGAGGCCCTCCGAATCCATCGCCACCAGGAGGTCTTTGCCGTTCAGGCCCGGCAGGGTGAGGTCAACCATGACCAGGTCCGGCGCGCCTTGGGCCATCCGCTGGAGGCCGGTGTTCACATTATCCACCAGCTGGATCTGGTATCCCAACGGCCGCAGTGCCTGAAGCGTGATCAGGTTACTGATCTCGGGATCATTTTCAATCAGCAGGATGCGTTCCGTCGAGGTGGCCATGCGTTCCAAGGATCAGTCCAGGGAAGAACTGCGGGGAAAACGCTGCTTTAGATTGTAACACTTTTACACCCTCCAAAAAACTAATGTAAAATAGGATCACCCCTTTCCTGGAAAGGATGGAATGGAAGAATATCTGTGGTGGCGGGACGGAGTCATTTATCAGATCTACCCGCGCTCCTTTATGGACAGCAATGGCGACGGCCTGGGGGATCTCGAGGGCATTCTCTCCCGGCTGGATTACCTGGCCGAGCTGGGGGTCGACGCCCTCTGGCTGTCCCCGATCTATCCTTCCCCGGACGCCGATTTCGGATACGACGTGGCCGATCATACCGCCATCGACCCGCGTTTCGGCACGCTGGCCGATTTCGACCGGCTGGTAGCCGAAACCCATCAGCGCGGCATGCGCTTGATCCTGGACATGGTCATGAACCATACCTCCGACCAGCACCCCTGGTTTCGAGAATCCCGGTCCGGCCGCGAGAATCCGAAACGCGACTGGTACCTGTGGCGGGACCGGCCGAACAACTGGGAAGCCGTCTTTGGCGGGCGGGCCTGGGAATATGATCCGGCCACCCGCCAGTACTACTACCATATGTTCCTCCAAGAACAGCCGGACATCAATTGGCACAATCCCGAGGTCCGAAAAGCACAGCTGGATGTCTTCCGTTTCTGGCTGGAGCGCGGGGTGGACGGTTTTCGACTGGATGTGTTCAATCTGTACTTCAAGGATGCGGACTTTCGCGACAATCCCCCCCGGTTTGGCCTGCGCAGCTTCGACCGGCAAAAGCATGTTTACGATTGCGATCGGCCTGAGATGCTCCCCCTGCTTCAGGAACTGCGTGCCCTCCTGGACGCCTATCCCGAACGCTTTGCCGTTGGGGAGACCTTCATCAGCACCCCCGAGCGCGCCGCCGCGTACGTCGGCGACCGGGCGCTGCACGCCGCTTTCAGTTTCGACTTCACCGCCCTGGAGGTTTTCTTTCCCTGGAATCCAGCCTGGGTGCGCAAGCAGGTCGAGCGCCGCGAAGCGGCTTTTACCGGAAATCGCTGGCCGACCACCGTTCTCGCCAACCATGATCTCCCCCGCACCGCCAGCCGTTACTGCCGCGGCGAAGACGATGCCCAGGCCAAGCTGGCCATGGCGCTGCTTCTGACCCTGCGCGGCACCCCTTTCCTTTACTACGGGGAAGAGATCGGCATGCGCAATGTCCCGCTGCGCCGGAAGGAGATCCTGGACCCGCCCGGAAAGCGCCGCTGGCCGTTCTATAAAGGCCGGGATGGCTGCCGCGCCCCCATGCAGTGGGACAACTCTGCCTATGCCGGCTTTTCAACGGTCCGACCGTGGCTGCCCATCCATGCGGATTACCCGGAACGCAACGTCGCCACCCAGAGCGGTGATGCGGATTCGCTCCTGAATTTCACCCGAAAATTAATCGCCCTGCGCAAGGAGATGCCTGCCCTGCGAAGTGGAGAATTCATTCCCCTTTCCTCTCCCCCTGGCACCTTTGTCTACCGGCGGCAATCCTTCGGGCAAACCGTCCAGGTGATGTTGAATTTCACCCGGAACCCCATCCAAATTCCGCTCGATGCGGGAGCTGAATTGAAGAACTGGACTCTGCTCCTATCGACCGGTTCTTGGGAAGGCTCTCCGGCATGGATCTTAAAACCCCATGAAATTGTCGTTCTGTCCTCAACCCAACAGGCCCTGCCGGCCAGTGCGAACCCACAGGAAAAACGATGACGGGCGCGATTGCAGCGGATCGATTTAATCTTTCATCAACCCCGAAACTATCCGTGCTCATGCCGGTTTACAATGCAGCCCCTTTTCTGGGATCTGCCATTGAGAGCATCCTGTCGCAAACCTACGGTGATTTCGAATTCATCATCGTCAACGACGGTTCCACGGATGGATCATCCGACACGATCGCTTCCTACTCCAGGAGGGATGCGCGCATTCACTCCATTACCCAGGATCATAACCGGGGGATCGTCCATGCCTTAAACATCGGCCTGGAGGCCTGCGCCGGGGATTTCGTCGCCCGCATGGATGCCGACGATGTGTCCTTGCCCGATCGGCTCGCCCTTCAAATGCACAGAATTACGGACCACCCGAAGGTGGGTGCCTTGGGTGGAGCTCTCACCTATATCGACGAATCCGGGAGGGAACTGGGGGTGATCCGTCGCTGCAATCTGCAGGCCTCGCCCCTGGCAGGCAATCCTCTGCTCCATCCGACGGTCGTGATGCGGCGCAGTCTTCTGGTCCAGCACCAGTTACATTACCAGGAAAAGTACCGCTACGCAGAAGATTATTTCTTGTGGCTGGAAATGCAAGCGTATGCCGCAATCGACGCGTTGGACGATGTGGTGCTACAATACCGGGTATCTGGCTCCGCCAGTCGTTACCTGCACCTGAAGGAAATGGTCCGGGCTACCCTGAGGGTCAAACGCGACGGAATGTTCAAGCTGGGGATCAAGCCCATCCCCTCGGATATCAGCCGAATGCTGTCCGAGTCTCTCTTGCTTCTACTCCCCACCCGTCTGGTCTGGTGGCTGTATCGTCGGGTCACTCACATATCGGATTAGGTTTAACATGGCACGAAACGGACTTTGCTTTTGCCAGGGAACCGTCCAGGGATGAGCAATAAAACCGATCTTACGATCGTTGTACCGGTGTATAACGAGGCTGGCACCCTGCCTCTTTTTTTGCCCGAATTGATTGCGACCTGCAAAGACAAAGGCTGGAAAGCGGTTCTGGTAAACGATGGATCCACCGATGGCTCGGCGCAATTCCTGTCGGCTTACCAGCAAGTCCCTTTCGTAAAAGTCATCCATCACAAATTGAATCGCGGGTATGGGGGCGCTCTCAAATCAGGGATTTTGAACTCGGAAACCAGCCACGTGGTCACCATCGATGGAGATGGCCAGCACAGCCTGGCGGATATTGAGACGGTATTCCTGTTTTCCCTGGAGCATGATGCGGACCTGGTTGTCGGTTCCCGAGGGATCGGAAAAAAAGCAAACCTTTTCCGTGAATTCGGGAAATGGTTGATCCGCACCTTTACCCGCCTGCTCATGCCTCTCCCGGTCCATGATCTCAATTCGGGGTTTAAACTCTATCGGACGGAACTGGCCAAAAAATATCTCCCGCTCTGCCCGAACTCCATGGCCTTCAGCGACGTCATTACGCTGGCCTTCATCAACCAGCGCAATCTTGTCCTCGAACACCCGATCACCATTCACGAGCGGCAGACCGGTAAAAGTAAAATCGGTCTACAAACTGCGGTCGAAACCATTATTGAAATCATCAATATCGCCCTGCTCTTCAACCCCCTGCGGGTCTTCCTGCCGATGGCGATCCTGTGCATCCTGGTCGGATTTGGGTGGGGGGTGCCCATTATTCTATTAGGGAGAGGGGTCAGCGTGGGCGCAATGCTGGCGATCGTCCTGGGGGCGTTATTTTTTGCGATCGGCCTCATCGCCAGTCAACTCTCGGCGATGCGGATTGAAGCGATGGATAAAAACAGCATCGATACAGGGCACAAGCCTTAAAAGCCAGGCCGGTACCTGTCCCCTCTATTCCTGCCCGGCTGGCCTCGATATTCCGATGAACGGTTGTTTTTTCCTCCCAAACCGGTATACTAAAAGCCATGGAAGGCTTCGCCTATCTTCCCGGGGATGAACCGGCCAATCCGGGCCCTCTGGCGCGCTACCTCCCTCCCATCCCGGCGGGTGTGCCGGCCGCTTTCCTGAAGCAGCACGTGGAGGCCGGGGCATGGGTGCTGGATCCATTTGGCGCGGCGCCTCAGCTGGGGGTCGAAATGGCCCGCCTCGGTTACCGCGTCCTCGTGGCCGTCAATAACCCGGTGATGCGTTTCCTGACCGAGGCAGCTGCCAACCCTCCCGCCAAAGGCGACCTTCAGGCGGCCCTGGCCGAACTGGCTGCGGCCCGCAAGGGAGAGGAGCGGCTGGAAACCCACTTTCAGTCGCTTTATCTGACCCACTGCCAGAAATGCCAGCAGGCTGTCCAGGCCGACGCCTTCATCTGGGAGCGCGGGGGCAAGGAGCCCGTCGGACGCATCTATCACTGCGCCTGCGGGGACAATGGTGAATATCCGGCCAGCGAGGCAGACCGCGCCCGCGCCGCTCAACTGGCCGCCTCCGTTGGATTGCACCGCTCGCGCGCCCTGGAGCGAGTCACGGCCCCCCACGACCCCGACCGGCTCCACGCCGAGGAAGCCCTGGCATGCTACCTGCCCCGCGCCGTATATATCCTGAGCACCATTGTCAATAAACTGGACAGCCTCACGCTGACCCCCGAACGCCGGCGCAGCCTGGTGGCGCTCCTGCTGAGCGCCTGTGATGAAGCCAACACGCTTTGGCCGTACCCGACCGAGCGCCCCCGTCCGAAGCAGCTGACCATCCCGCCCCGCTACCTGGAAAAGAATATCTGGCGCGCCTTGGAACAGGCGGTGGAGATCTGGCAGGCGGAGAGCAGCCCGGTTCCCCTCTCCATCTGGCCAGCCCTCCCCCCGGAAGGCGGCGGAATTTGCCTCTTCGAAGGGCCGCTACGCGACCTTGCCCCTCACCTGCAGGAGGTGACTCCCCAGGCCGTGGTCACGGCTCTGCCCCGGCCGAACCAGGCCTTCTGGACGCTTTCCGCCCTGTGGTCCGGCTGGCTGTGGGGTCGTGAGGCGGTCGGGCCGTTCAAGTCGGCCCTGCGCCGTCAGCGCTATGACTGGAACTGGCACGCGGTGGCCCTCTCGGCGACTCTAAAAAACCTCGCCGGCCACCTGCCGATCAACGCACCCCTGTTTGCCCTCCTGGCCGAAGCGGAACCGTCCTTCCTCTCCGCCGCCCTGCTGGCCGCCTCCGGTGCCGGCTTCGATCTGCACGGGCTGGCCATGCGCACGCGTCATGATCCACTGCAAATCGTCTGGTATCGGCACGCTTTCACCCTGGAGGCCAAAGAGGGCATCGAAGCCCTGGTCGTTCAGAAGGCCATCTCCGCCTACCTTCAAGAACGCAGCGAGCCGGTCCCGTACCTGACCCTGCACGCCGCCAGCCTGGTTGCCATGGCCGAGGATCATACCCTGCGCTGGCGGGAAGAGGCCCTCACGCGGCTGCATGCGCCGATTCAGGCCGCCCTGGGAGCGGCGGAGTTCATCCACCTGGGAGGCAGTGAAAACCCGGAGACCGGTCTGTGGGCGGAAAAGAATTGGGCGCAGGACTCCGAGCCTCTGCCGGACCGTGTGGAGGTGGCGCTGGTCCGCTTCCTGCAGAGGCATCCCGGCTGTACCTTGCGCGACCTGGAAAATGGCCTGAATGTCGAGTTCCCCGGCCTGGACACCCCCTCCATCGGCCTGCTCCGCGCCGTCCTGGCCTCCTACGCCCTGGAAACCAGGGGCAGCTGGAGCCTCCGCCCGGAGGACGCTCCCACCGCCCGCCGCGGCGACCTGGAGTCGACCGCGCAGGCCCTGGTCCACCTGGCCCCCCGCCTGGGTTATCGCGCCGTGCGCCAGGAAGAGCCGCTGCGCTTGATCCTCTGGCAGGAAGACTCACAAACCCCTTATGCTTTTTACCTGCTGGCTTCAGCTGTGGTCGGGCGCCTACTCCACGAAAACCCCTTTCCATCCGCACACCGACTGCTGGTCCTGCCGGGAGGGCGGGCCGGCCTGCTGGCTTACAAGCTGCAGCGCGACCCTACCCTGAAGAAGAGCGCCGAAACCTGGCGCACGGTCAAATTCCGGACCCTCAGACGCCTGGAAAAGGTGGACTCGCTCACCCGCGAAATATGGGAAAAAGAACTCGCCAGCGATCCTATCGAGCCTCCCGAACAGATGAAACTCCTTTAAACCCGGAAGGAATGGCCGTCCCCGTGCCCACACCGGCTTGCTTTCCCATACCAAAAACCCTATAATGGGCCCACTATGCCTCCTGTGACTCTTCAACGCATCCGGGCCGCCTCCAAATACTTCGTGATCGGGGCCGCCCTGCTGGTCACGATTGGATGGTGGATGAGTACCCCACCCGGGTTGCTCGGTAAAGCGGATGCCATCGGGTACGCGGTTTGCCACCAGATCAGCACCCGTTCCTTCCACATCGGGAATATCCAGCTGCCCCTGTGTGCACGCTGCACCGGCATGTACCTGGGGGCGATGACGGGCTTGATCTTCCAGTCCATCGCCGGACCGAGAGGCAGAAAGATCCCTCCCTGGAGCGTGCTGGTCCCGCTGATCATTTTCGTCATCGGATTCGGCATCGACGGCGCCAATTCGTACCTGTACCTCATCAAGGAGATCAACCCCAGCTTCCTGACGAAAGTCCCGAACCTGTATATCCCCAATAACACCCTGCGCCTGCTGACCGGCAGCGGAATGGGGCTGGGTATCGCCGCAGTGCTCCTGCCCGCCTTCAACCAGACCATCTGGTCGACCGAAGTCGAACGCGCCGCTCTGCCGAATTTGAAGTCCTTCGGCCTGCTGGCCGGCATCCAGCTCATCCTGGACCTGCTGGTCCTGACCCAGAGTCCCGTCGTGCTTTATCCCCTGGCAATCATCAGCGTCCTGGGCGTGCTGGTCCTGCTGACCATGGTCTACTGCATGGTCTGGGTGATGATCATGGGCGAGGAGAACAAGTTCGCCCGGCTTTCTCAGCTCTGGCTGCCGCTTCTGGCCGGCTTCACGATCGCCATGATCCAGACTGCCGGTGTGGACGCCGTGCGCTTCTGGCTCACTGGATCCTGGAGCGGATTCCCCATCTCGGGCTAGAGAACGGAGATCAGGATATGGAAGCAAACGCTCTCTTCGGGATATTTTCCGCCTTCGGATTATCGGTCAGCGCCGGGCTGAATGCCTACATCCCCCTGTTGGTGATCGGCGTCATCGCCCACTACACCGATTGGATCAAACTCAGCTCACCCTTCGACCTGCTCGCCAATCCGTGGATCCTGATCCTGATCGGCATCCTGCTGATCATCGAAATGCTGGCCGACAAGATCCCGGCCGTCAACCACATCAACGACATCCTGCAGACCATCGTCCGGCCGGCGGCGGGGGCGATCGTCTTTGCAGCCAGCGCCGATGTCATCACCCATGTTCACCCCTTGCTGGCCCTGGCCTGCGGGCTGCTGGTCGCCGGTAGCATCCACGTCGTCAAAGCGGTGGCCGTGCGTCCGGCGGTCACCGTGACGACCGCAGCAGCCGGCAATGTCCCGGTCAGCATCGGCGAAGACCTGCTCGCCACCCTGCTCTCCATCCTGGCCGTGGTCGTCCCGGTCCTGGTTGCCGTGATCCTGATCGTCCTGGTGGCATTCCTCCTGTGGTGGTGGTGGCGGCGGGCCAACCGCAGCCAGCCAGCCGAACCCTCTCGTCCCCAAAAGTCTCCATGACCTTCCCCAGCCGGCTGACCATCCCGGTCAGCTTCCCTCGCTCCGGGTGATGGCCGCGGCCGCACCGCTCCCGCCGCCGTCCGGGCGCCCCACGCAGCGGAACCCCTGGCTGATCACCGTGCTGGGGATCATCCTGGGGTGCTGTTTTTTTGTGGGATGTATCGGACTGCTTATCGCCTTCGGGCCGGACGTCCTGCATGAGCTGGGTTTCTAACCCAGGCTGCAGGCACGGATGCGTGGAATTCCGCCAAATCCAGGGCCGGTCTCGTCAGGGAGCCGGCCGGTTCATTTTCCGGGCGAAACGCACCTGGAGTTCCTCCAGCGCCCGGCGGGCCTGGTCACGGTCCGCCGCCTCCAGGGCCAGGGCGGCAAACTCGTCCTCGTCCAGAACGGTCTGGGCCCCATCCTCCGTAATCCACAGGTCCAGCGCCAGGTCCACATAGGAGATCCGGTCATCCGCCTCCAGAACAGCCGGGTAGCTGATATTGCAGTACCAACCCTTGAGATGGTCCCCCTCGCGGTCGTGGATCTCGAAGATGTTATACCAGCGGTCGGTGTAGTAGGTTTCCACGAATCGATCGTTTGTTTTCAGGATGACCCCCATGAAGGGCAGATCCGGGCGGTTAAAACGCGCCTCCAGGACCAGCCGGGTCCCCTCCCGGACCAACAACCGGCCTGGGTAGCGCCATGTCTCCTGCCCGGCCAGGTTGCGCTTGATGACGGTGATCGACTCGCTCATGGCAGGCAGGCGATGGCGGAGGCAGGCAGCTCCATGCAGATCTCCTCCCCAGGCCGAGGCGGATCGACCAGATAGAAGAACAATCCATTGGACAGGCTGACCTTGAACCGTTCCAGGTGGAAGACGACATCCGTCACCGTGCCGGCTACACAACCCTCAGGCAGGGGCCCTGCCTGGAGGGCCAGACGCCGGACCCCTGCCGGACGGAGCAGCAACGTAATCGGTTCCCCGACCCGATGCGAAGGGGCACACTTCACGGCGAAGATGCCGGCGGCGGTCACTACCCGTCCATCCTCCCGCAGCACGCCCTCGACCACATTCCCGACCCCCAGGAAGCGAGCCGCCCAGGCCGAGCCGGGATCCCCCCAGACCTCCGCGGGCGTCCCGCTGCGTACGATCTGTCCTTCATGGAGCAGGAGCACCTGATCGGCCAGGGTGAAGGCTTCTTCCTGGTCATGCGTGACATAAACGGCCGGGACCCGGCTGGCGCGCAGGATGCTGCGCAGCTCGACCATCAGGTGTTCGCGCAGGTTGCGATCCAACGCACCCAGGGGCTCATCGAACATCAGCAGGTGCGGCTCCGGTGCCAGGGCGCGCGCCAGCGCCACGCGCTGCTGCTCCCCGCCGGAGAGATCGGTGACGGTACGCCTGCCCATATCGGAAAGGCTGACCTGCGCCAGGACTTTGGACACCCGCTCGGCAACCTGCGAGGCCGGGTGGGATTGCATGTTCAATCCGAAAGCGACATTCTGCTCCACCGTCAGGTGCGGGAACAGGGCGTAATCCTGAAAGACCAGACCGAAGCTGCGCTGATGAGCCGGGACCCCGGCCAGGTCCCTCCCGTCCCAGCAGACCTGCCCTCGCTCGGGGGTTTCCAGGCCGGCGATGATGCGCAGCAGGGTGGACTTGCCGCTGCCCGACGGCCCCAGCAGGCAGACCGTCTCCCCCTGCGCCACATGGAATGAGAGGCCGCACAGGAGCGGGTTTTCCTCATAGAATTTCCAGAGATCAACGACTTCCAGCATTAAAACTCTCCTGCGCCGGGCAAACGCAGGCGCTCGATCAGGACAATCCCCGCACCGCACACCGCCATCAAGATCGTCGCCATGGCCATGGCCTGGCCGTAATTCGACGCCCCGGGTTGGGAGAGGAACCGGGCGATCGCAATCGGCAGGGTGGGGTACTCCGGGCGGACGACCAGCGAGCTGGCCCCGAACTCGCCAAGGGAAATGGTGAAGGCAAAGACTGCCGCAGACAGCGTGGCGCGCCTGACGATCGGCCAATCTACAGTCAACCAGACCCTGAATGGAGGAGCCCCGAGAGAGGATGCGGCCTGACGCAGCCGGTCAGGAATGGAGGCCAAGGCAGGCTGCAGGATGCGGATCACGAACGGCAGCGCCACCAGGGTGTGTGCCAGCGGTACCAGCACCGGGCTCGTGACCAGGCGCAGCGGCGGCCGGTTGAAGGTGATGATGAACCCCAGGCCCAGGGTCACGGCCGATGCCCCCAGGGGCAGCAGGAAGAAGGGGTCCAGCACTCGCTCCAGCCGCGTCGGACGCGCCAGGGCCGAGGCGGCTGGAAAACCGAGCAGCAGGGAGAGCACGACCGTCACGGTCGCATAGAGCAGCGAATTTCCGATCGCCGCGAAGGGCGGCACATAAAAAATCGTTTCGGTGGGGTTCTGAAAGAGATCCAGATAGTAGGCCCCGGTCAACCCGTACTGCACCGGACCGTGCTGGGCTCGGTCGGCTTCCAGGCGGGTGATGGAGCGCAGTGGCAGCGAGACCAGCGGGAGGACAAACATCAAGAAGAGGAAAACCACGATCCCGCCCACGAAGAGCCTCTCCCGCCAGGTCCGTGCCGGCCGCCCTTTGGTATCGGCCGGGCGCGGGGCACTGCTCACAGGCCTGCGGGTGACCAGGCGGCTGTAGAGGATCGAGAAGACCAGCGTGCAGCATAATTGAACAAACGACAGCAATGCAGCCAGCGGCAGATTTAGCAGCTGCGTGGCCTGGAGATAGATGGCGACCTCCAGCGTGGAGAAGCGCCCTCCGCCCAGGAGCAGGATGACGCCGAAGCTGGTGAAATCGAAGAGGAAGACCAGAAGCGAAGCAGCGAGGATGGGCACCCGCAACATCGGCAGGGTCACGCGCCAAAAGACGCGCCGGGAGTCAGCCCCGAGGGTGCGCGCGGCCTGATCCAGGCGCGGATCAAGGTGGGACAGGGCATTGCCGACGAGGCGGATGACGATGGTCGTGTTATAAAAGACATGCGCCAGCAGGATCGCTCCAAGCGTGCCTACGAAAGTGATCGGCGGTGCAGCCAGGTGGAAGAGCTGCATGGCCCCCAGGTTAATCCAGCCGCGCCCGCCCAGCAGGGCATTAAACCCAGCCGCAACCACCACCGTCGGCAGCATGAAAGGGATGGCGGTGAGCAGGCGCAGGGAGGATTTTCCGCGAAACGTGTACCGGGCAAAGAGGAAGGCCGAAGGAAGCCCGATGGCCAGGGTGAGCAGCGTGGAAAGCAGGGCCTGGTAGACCGTGAAAAGAAAAACCTGGGCCGTCGGTAAAAATACGGGTGCAACTATCCCTCCGCGGAGCGCCGAGTGCAGTCCCAGCCACAGGATGCTCCCCAGGGGATAGAAAAAGAAGAGCGCCAGGAAGAGGCCCGGAGCCAGCCAGGGCAGCACCCGCCGCCATTCGACCGCCCTGCTGCCTTGGAGCGTGGCCGGATCCATCAATGCACGACTGCCTGGGTCCATTCCGCGATCCACGAGTCGCGGTTCGCAGCGATCTCATCCGGGCTCATCCTCGCCGGTTGCGCAGGGATCTGGGCGAACATGACAAACGACTCTGGCAGCTTGGCCTGGGAATTGACCGGATAGACATACATCTGCAAGGGCATGTCCTCCTGGAACTGTTGAGAGAGCATGAAGTCCACGAACTTTTGGGCCAGGGCGAGATGGGTGGTCCCCTTCAGGACTCCGACGAATTCGATCTGGCGGAAGCAGGTATCCGGGCCGAGGACCGAGCCGATCGGCGATTCGCTCGTGGCGGTAATGGGTCCAACCACCTCTGCCGGCGGGCTGGAAGCGTACGAGACGACCAGCGGTTGCGGCCCGTGTCCGGATGAACCGCTGAAATTGGTGTAGTAGGCGGTCTCCCAGCCATCCACGACGACCAGTCCATTGGCGGCAAGCGACTTCCAATAGGCCAGGAAGCCGTTCGGACCAAAATGGACGATTGTCGCCAGGAGGAAGGTCAGGCCGGTCGAAGAGCTGGCCGGATTCTCGTCCACCAGCAGGCCCTTGTATTCGGGTTTGATCAGGTCTTCAAGCGTGGCGGGAACCGGCAGGTTATGCGTCGAAAAATAGGCTTTGTCGTAATTGATGCAGACATCGCCGTAGTCGACCGGCAGTTCGCGGTTTTCGGCATCCAGCTTGAATTCGGCTGGAATCTGAGCCAGGAGGGGCGAGTTGTACGGCTCGAAGATGCCCGCGTCGAGCGCCCGGGAGAGGAAGGTATTGTCGACCCCGTAGAACACATCCGCCAGGGGGGCATTTTTGGTCAGGATGGCCTTGTTCAGCGCTGCCCCCGCATCCCCGCTTTTCAGGAACACCAGCTTGACATGATTGGCATTTTCGAACGCAGAAATGACAGGCTGGCTGGCCGCGAAGGAGTCGTGGGTCATCACGGTCAGGGTGGTGGGGCCCTGTCCGGCGCAGGAGGCCAGGAACAGGGCAGCCAGTGGGATCAGAAAAACGATTCGTTTCATTCTTATCTCCTTCACTGATTCAAATAATCAACGTCCCAGGCGACGATGAATGACCAGCAGCAGCCCGGACTGCAGGGAAACCGTTGCCCGGCTCCCGACCAGCTCATTGCTGATGCCGCGCGTGCGGTGTGGGAATAGCCGGTCACCCTTCAGAGGCCAGCGCAGGCCGGTTGTGATCACCTGGCTGGCTTCCCGCCCCCATGGGGCCAACGAAACCAGATCCCCGGGAGTCCCCGCGATCCGACAGCTCCGGCGTACAAAAAAAGCCTCTTCCAATCCATCGTCCAGGCGGACGTCCAGGTCTGCCAGGCCGGGCCCGGAAAGCAGGGCCAGGTTGCCAATGGTCTGGTCGAGCCGACCACCCAAAGCGCCTGCGATGCGGATCACCCGGTACCCCTCAGCCACCGCATAGCGCAGGGCCAGTTCCAGGTCGGTTTCATCCTTGTCACGCGGATGCTGCAGGATGCGGGCTCCGCCCGACTCCAGCTGGCGTCTCTCATCCGGGCGAATCGAATCCAGGTCACCGATCACGACCGAGGGCATCAGGTCCAGCGCCAGGAGGTGACGCGACCCGCCATCGGCCGCCAGCAGCAGGTCCTCCGGACGGAGCAGGGCGCGCATGGCCTCCCGGTCGGGAAGGGACCCATTAGCGAAGATCACAACACGGCTCATCAAAAAAACCATCCTCGCCGGGGAGGATGGTTAGAATACACGCTGGGTGTCCCTCCGCCGGCATTATCCGGATCAGGTTCTGCGGGTCGAGGCTGATCGCCTCCTCTCAGCCCTCAAAGGGGCTCCCCGTTGGATTGTGAAAAAGAGTATACGGCGGTGCTGACCGCCTGTCAAGAGAAAAATGGGGAGTGTAAGCGTTCTGTAGTAATGTCCCCTTTGCGTTCAATTAGAATGTCCCCTTTGTGCAAAGTTAAAATGTCCCTTGGAAAGGGACATGGAAATGGACCT